>Ga0210060_1000052_pt1 | contig 80360 bp, 72 predicted proteins | sample Joice_CattailNLB_FD_184871 | JGI IMG/M metagenome (GOLD analysis project Ga0210060, IMG submission 184871) | Wetland microbial communities from San Francisco Bay, California, USA, that impact long-term carbon sequestration - Joice_CattailNLB_D2... | ecosystem: Environmental > Aquatic > Marine >...
GGCGCATCCGGATCGCCTACCTGTCGGCCGATTTCCACGACCACGCGGTGACCTACCTGATGGCCGGGGTGTTCGAGCTTCATGATCGAGAGCGCTTCGAAGTGACCGCCATTTCGCTCGGCCGCGCGAGAGCGGGCGAGATGCGGTCGCGGTTGATGAACAGTTTCGAGCGCTTCGTCGATGCCAGCGCGCAAAGCGATCAGGAGGTCGTTCGGCAGATCGAGGCGCTGGGCATCGACATTGCGGTGGATTTGATGGGCTATACCCAGCATTCGCGCACCGAAATCCTCGCGCAGCGGCCCGCCCCGGTTCAGGTCAACTACCTGGGCTATCCGGGCACCATGGGCGCCGACTACATCGACTACATCATCGCCGATGCGTTCCTGATCCCGCGCGCAGAGGAGGTTCACTACGCGGAGAAGATCGTCAGGCTCGCGGACTGCTTTCAGGCGAACGACGCGAAGCGGAGGATCGGCGAGACAACGCCGTCGCGCAGCGCAGCAGGGCTCCCCGAGGACGGCTTCGTGTTCTGTTGCTTCAATTCGAACTACAAGCTGAACCCGGCGATGTTCGACGTCTGGATGCGCGTCCTTCGGCGAACAGGATGCAGCGTGTTGTGGCTACTTGGGGAGAACGAGGCGGCGATCGCCAATCTGAGGCGCGAAGCGCAGTCCCGCGGCGTCGACGCGCGCCGCCTGGTATTCGCCAGGCGGGCAAGGACCGAGGACTATCTGGCCCGGTATCGGCTGGCGGACCTCTTCCTGGATACGCTGCCGTTCAACGGGGGGGCGACGGCAAGCGATGCCCTGTGGGCCGGGCTGCCTGTGCTGAGCTGCGCCGGGCAGGTGTTCGCCGCGCGCATGGCCGGCAGCCTGCTGCACGCGGTGGGCTTGCCGGAATTGGTCACCGAGAACCTCGCGGCGTACGAGGACCTCGCGGTGAGATTGGCGTCCGACGCGGGGCGCCTGCGCGAGACAAAAGCGAAGCTCGCGCGCAATCGCCTCAGCATGCCGCTGTTTGACTCCGAGCGCTTCACGCGCAATCTCGAAGCCGCCTACGCCGCGATGTGGGCGATCCGGCAGCAAGGCGAAGCGCCGCGGCACATCGACGTGCGTGCGGCGCTCGCGCGGCGCTAGAAACTAGGCGAGTCCCGGGTTGTTCTCCACGCCGATCAGCCGCGGCACGTTGGGCTCGATCGGCGCGATGGTCTTCTGGTCACGCAGATAGGTCGTGACGATGTCCCAGATCGGCTTGCCCTGCGCGCCCTCGGCGACCGGGGCCCAGCCGGCCACCTTGTACTTGCGCGCCGCCTCGATCGGCTTGCCCTTGATGCGCAGGTCGCCAATGCGCTGACCCATCTCGGCGTTCGGGTTGCAGGCGTAGGTCATGCCGCCCACGCGCACCATGTCGCCGCCCTGCTGCAGGTAGGGATCCGGATTGAACAGGTTGTCGCAGACGTCTTCCATGATCGTCTTGATCTGCGCGCCGGAGAGCTCGTTCAGGGTCGCGGTGGGGTAGGTGATCGCGGTCTGGTCCATCACGTGCTCGAGCGTGATCGCGTCGCCGGGAAGGAGCGTCGTGCCCCAGCGGAACCCGGGCGAGAAGCCGATCTCGGCGCCCTGGACCGCGAGCATCGCATCCAGGATCAGCTGGTCGAAGCTGCCGTTGAAGTTGCCGCGCCGGTAGAGCAGGCCTTCGGTGACCGCCAGTTTCTCAGCGAGCTTCGCGCGGTGCGGTGCGCGCACCGCGTCGATGTGCGCGCTCATCGCCGTGTCCGCCGGCAGCAGCCCGGCGAACACCGGCAGCAGCCGGTAGCGGAAATCGGCAACCCGCCCGTCCTTGACGTCCAGGTCGAGCACCGCGAGGAACTTGCCGTTGGAGCCCGCATTGGTGACCAGCGTGCGCCCGCCGCCGTTTTGCACGATGGTCGGCGCCGGGACGCCGTCGTGCGTGTGGCCGCCGAGGATCGCATCGATGCCGCGTACCCGGCCGGCGAGCTTGAGGTCGATGTCCATGCCGTTGTGCGACAGCAGCACGACCAGCTTGGCGCCCTTGGCACGCACCTCGTCGACCAGCTTCTGCAGGCGGCGCTCCTGGATGCCGAAGGTCCATTCGGCGACCAGGTAGCGCGGATTGGCGATCGGCGTGTAGGGAAAGGCCTGGCCGATCACCGCGAGCGGCACGCCGTTCATGCTGCGCAGCGCGTACGGCGTGAACACCGGATCCTCGAAATCGAGTGTCTTGACGTTCTGCGCGAGGAACTCGATCGGCGCGAGTTCCTTGTCGACGACCTGCTTGACGTGGTCGGCGCCGTACATGAACTCCCAGTGCGCGGTCATGAGGTCGACGCCGAGGTGTTTCTGCGCACCGATCATGTCGGCGCCCTTCGACCACAGCGCGGTGGCCGAGCCCTGCCAGGTATCGCCGCTGTCGAGCAGCAGCGCATTCGGGCGCGCGGCGCGCAGCCGCTTGACCAGCGTGGCGAGATGCGCGTAGCCGCCGACCTTGCCGTAGCGGCGCGCCGCCGCGGTAAAGTCGAGGTCGCTGTAGGCATGCGCCAGCGCACCGCCCGGCTTGATGCCGAAGTGCTTGAGCAGCGCCTCGCCGACCAGGTGCGGCGACTTGCCGCTTGCCGCGCCGACGCCGATGTTGATGCTCGGCTCGCGGTAGTAGATCGGCAGCAGCTGGGCGTGCGAATCGGCCATGTGCAGCAGGCTGACGTTGCCGAAGCGGGGCAGGTCGTAGAGCTCGCTCGCGGCCTGCGCCGCGCTCAGCCCGGGGCGCAGGCTCGCGCCGGCGGCGCCGGCAAAGGCCAGTAATCGAAGAAAATCGCGTCTATGCATGGCGTTGGAGAGTAAAAAAACGGGGCTTGGGAATTCCCAAGCCCCGCCGTGCGTGGCGTGTGATTGCCCGCGCTATTTGTTGTTCGGCGACTCGGGCGAGAGCACGTAGGCCACCAGGTCCTTGATCTGCTGCTCGGTGAGCGTGCCGGTCGTGCCGAAGCGCGGCATGTTCGAGCACAGAGTGTAGGCTTTCGCGTTGTAGATCTTCGTGTAGACGTAGCGCTGCGCGTCGAGGCCGCTGCCGCGCTTCTTGCCGAACGCCTTGAGGCTCGGCCCGATCGTGCCGAAGGACGTGCGCTGGGCGGAGATCTCGTGGCAGTTGTAGCAGCCGCCACCCGAGGGCTTCTTCGGATTCTCGTTCCACTGCATGCCGCGTCCGCTCCAGGCCGTCTTGGCGCCTTCCTTCCAGTTGCCCATCAGCGAGCCCGAGGGGACCGGGATCGCCGCCAACTGATCGGCTTCGATCGCCTTGGCCAGATCGGCCGGCGGCTTGTCGTGCGACTGCGTGCACACGCGCTGTACCACGTCCTGGTCGAGACGGCTCATCTTCGCCTGCCCCTTGGCGTGGAAATCGCGCTTGATGATCTGCTGCACTTCGTCGTAGCTCGGCTCCGCGACCGCTGCCGGCGACAGCACCAGCGCGGCGAGACCGGCACCCAGCATCCATTTCGTCGTCATCATCGTCGTTCCCCCTTAGCGCTTGGTGCCGGGACCGGCGTAGGTTGCGCCCTTGGCGTTCACCGTCAGATAAGTGATCATCGAATTGACCACCTCGGAGCCCCAGTCCGGCTCTGGCGTGCGCATCTGGCGGTAGCAGTTGTTGATCCGCCACTGCATGGTCTTCATCTGGCTGTTCGAGACGCGATAGGCCGGCCAGGTGGACATCGCGGCACGCGCCGGCCCCGGCTCGCTCAGCACCGGCAGGTCGGACATGCGGATGCGCTTGCCGGCCTCTCCATGGCAGCTCGCGCAGGAGAAGTCGTACAGCCCGGTGCGCGCGAAGAACAGCGCCTTGCCGAGCTCGTAGGCGCGCTTCTCCTGGGGATGGCTCATCCCGGGCGTCATCTTGTAGCCGTCGCTCTGGGAAGCGACGAAGGCGTCGAGGTACTCCATCTCGGAGGGCTTGTCGGCGTTGCCGAATGGCCGCTTGAGCGCGTCCTTGCGGCTGCGCCCCTGCAGCGTCTCCATGCAGTACAGGATGCGCGACTCGGCGTCCATCACCTGGTTGCTGTCCTTGAAGTAGCGCGGCAGCGCGGCGTAGGCGCCCTTGACGACGCCGGGCCCTTTTCCGAGATCGCACTTCTCGAGCGACGCCTTCTTCGGTCCCTGCTTCTTCCTCCACAAGTCCGCGCCGACCAGCACGAACAGCTCGGCGGGACTGTCCTCGCCGACCATCTTCTGGTACTTCTCGAACTGCGAGGTCTGCGCGGCCGCCGGCGCGGCTGCGAAGGCGAAAGCCGCCAGCAGCAGCGTCCTCGTTCCAGATGCACGCATCTCCGTCCTCCTCCTTGGTTTTCGCGGTTCGCGGCGCTGCCGCAAGCGCGGCAGACCCGCTGCCCCCTCAGGCGACCGCGGTTTCGGTCTTGTTGGTGTCGCCGTTGTTGTCGGTCCAGCTGATTTCGATCTTGTCTCCGGCTTTCGCGCCGCCGATGCGGAACGAGAACACGGGGTTGCGCGACACCGCCTGGCTGATCTCGCCCTCGATCACCGTCTTGCCGTTCAGCCTGACCTCGAGGTTCTGGATGAAGTGCTTCGGGATGGGCTTGCCGTCGCGGCCCTTGCGCTGCCCGGTCTCCATCGGATGGCTCATCAGCACGCGGACGTCGGCATAGTTGCCCTGCATCCTGGCGCGCGCTTTCATCGGTCCTGCCATGGTCGTCTCCTTTCCTCAGCCGCCGCAGCCGCCGATGGTGACTTTGACTTCCTTCGTTGCCGTGTAGTACTTGCCGCCGGCTTCGGCGACGACGCGCACGATGGAAGACTCGCCCATTTTCACGTTAACTTTGACGAACGGCAGCGCGCCGTCCATGAAGCGGAACTGGCTCGCGAGCGGGAAGGGGTTTTTCTCGATCAGCACCGCGAGCGCAGTCGTGCCGGGGACCTTGCTCATGATCTCGATCGGCACCACCGCGCCGTTCTCCGCGATCTGCGGCGCCTCGATGGTGATGTCGCCGCTTTCCTGCGTGTTCGCCGCACCGATGCTCTTCAGCGCGTCGAGCGCACTTTTCGCGTCGAATGCAGCCTTGTTCCAGCTCGCCGCGATTGCGCGCTCGGGCTTGAGCAGCCCGGCCGCCAGCGCCGCGGCCAGTACGCCGGTGGCACCGGCGCTCCTGAGCACACCTCTGCGTGTCACGTCCATTCCTGCCTCCTCGGTGATTCGCGCCGGTCGTCGTGCCGGCGCTCGTTATCGGATCAGCATCGCCGCGCCTGCGCTTGTCGCGCATCGCCGTTTTGCTGAACCGCCCGCATGCTAACCGCGAACTGCGGGGGTGGAAAGCCCGCGAGAAAATGAAAAGTACTTATCTCCCCATACCTTATTTATTTACTGCTTACCAGGGCGCCGGGCGGTCACGCGCCTTGTGCGCTGCAGCGAGTGCGCCGTCGGGCCGCTTCGGCGAAACGCGTCGCTCTTGAACGTTCCCGAACGTCCGCCGCGCTTTTCGAGCAGCATGACGTTTGTAATGGTCATCGCGCGGTCCACTGCCTTGAGCATGTCGTAGATCGTGAGCAGGCCGAGCGCCGCGGCGTTGAGCGCTTCCATTTCCACGCCGGTCGGGCCGCGGCATTCGACGCGCGTGGTGATCTCGACTGCTGCTGCGCGCGCGTCGAGCCTGAAGTCCACCGCGACGCGGGTGAGCGCAATCGGGTGCGCCAGCGGAATCAGATCGGCGGTGCGTTTCGCCGCCTGGATCGCCGCAATTCGCGCCACGCCGAGCACGTCGCCCTTTTTCGTCGCGCGCGCATCGCCCGCAGCCAGACGGGCGAGCGTCGCCGGCTGCATTTCGATGCGTCCGCGCGCGATCGCCACGCGCCGCGTCGCCCGCTTGGCGCCCACGTCGACCATGTGGGCAGCGCCGCGCGCATCGAAATGGGTCAGTCCACCGCGGGTCTTGCTGCGTGCCAAGTGACTGTGTTTCCAGAGGAACTTAACCGATGGAACGGTATCATAGACGCATGCGTCATGCCGTCGCGCTGCTGAGCGCGCTCCTCATTGCCCTGCCCCCCGCCTCGGCGCAGATGGCGCTGCCCGATCTCGGCGGGACGGCGGACAGCACGCTCACGCCGCAGGTCGAGCGCAGCATCGGCGAGCAGGTGATGGCCGACATCCGCTACCACGATCCGAGCTATCTCGACGACCCCGAAGTCAACGAATACCTCAACCAGCTCGGCGGGCGCCTGGTCGCGGTCGCGCCGGACGTGCGCCAGGCGTTCGAATTCTTCGCCATCCGCGACCCGTCGGTCAACGCCTTCGCCTTGCCGGGCGGCTTCATCGGCGTGAACACCGGGCTGATCACGTCCTCCGCGTCGGAATCCGAGCTTGCCTCGGTGATGGCGCACGAAATTGCGCACGTCACCCAGCGTCACATCGCGCGCATGGCGAGCGAGCAGGAGAAAATGCAGATTCCGATGATGGCGGCGATGATCGCGGCGATCCTGCTCGGCGGGTCGCGACCGGATCTCGCCGCCGGCGCCGCCGCGGCAGTCCAGGGCGTCGGCGTGCAGTCGCAGATCAGCTACACGCGCGGCTTCGAGCGCGAGGCCGACCGTGTCGGCTTCCAGATCCTCGCCAAGGCGGGCTTCGATCCGCGCGCGATGGCGGCGTTTTTCGAGAAGCTGCAGCGCTCGACCGCGGTGATGGACGATGGCAGCGTGCCCGGCTACCTGCGGACCCACCCGATGAGCATCGAGCGGATGTCCGATGCGCAGAACCGGGCCGAGCACCTGCGCTACAAGCAGACGCCGGACAGCCTGGAGTACCAGCTGGTGCGCGCCAAGCTGCGCGCCGACAGCGGCGATCCCCACGACGAGACCATCTACTTCGCCGCCCTGCTGCGCGATCGCCGCTACGCGAGCGAGATCGCCACGCGCTACGGGCTCGCGCGCGCCGAGCTGCGCGGGCGCAAGCTCGCCGCGGCGCAGGCCGACCTCGAGCGGCTGCGTGCCGCGAAGGCGACCAGCCCGATGATCGACATGCTCGCGGCCGACATACGCCGTGCCGCGGGTGACGATGCCGGCGCGCTCGCCGTGCTCGAGGCGGCGCGCACGCGCTATCCGCAGAACCGCGCGCTGCTCTATGCCGACGTCGAGACGCTGCTCGCGCTTGGGCGCAACGAGCAGGCGCTCAGCACGCTCGCCGAGCCGCTGCGCCTGTACAAGAGCGACCCGCAGCTGCGTGCGCTGCAGGCAAAGACCTACGCCGCGCTCGGCAAGCGGCTGCTGCAGCACCAGGCGCAGGCGGAGGTCTACGTGCTGCAGGGCAGCCTGCCCGCGGCGATCGAGCAGCTCGAGCTGGCGCGCGGCGCCGGCGACGGCGACTTCTACCAGCTCTCGCAGGTCGACGCCCGCCTGCGCGATCTGCGCGCGCGCAACGCGCAGGCGCAGCGCGACCAGCGCCGTTGACCCCGCCATGGCGCGAGGCAGCACCGGGGGCGAAAATTCGGCGCTCTTATTGCCAAATCAGTATTCCCACTCGGGGCCTCGAGCGCCGCGTGCTAGCGTCTAGGTCTTGCCATAAGTTGACCCTGCAAGGCTTCTGATATGTCGCGTCTGGTGGCTCCGCACGGCGGTCACGGGCTGCGCCCTCTGCTGCTCGAGGGCGCGGCCGCCGACGCGCAGCGCAGCCGCGCCGCATCGCTTGCGCAGATCCCGCTGTCTTCGCGCGAAAAGGGCGACTTGCTGATGCTCGGCATCGGCGGTTTCACGCCGCTTGGCGGGTTCATGGGCTACGCGGACTGGAAGGGCGTGTGCGACGACCTGCGGCTCGCCGACGGCACCTTCTGGCCGATCCCGATCACGCTGTCGACCGACGCCACGGCCGCCGAGTCGATCGCCGAAGGCGGCGACGTCGCGCTGGTCGACGCCGACACGCGCGAGCCGATGGCGATCATGACGGTCGCCGAGAAGTACCGCATCGACAAGCGTCACGAGTGCAAGCAGGTCTTCCTCACCGACGAGGCCGAGCACCCGGGGGTGGCCATGGTGATGGCGCAGGGCGAGGTGAATCTCGCCGGCCCGCTGCAGGTGCTGTCGCAGGGCGGTTTCCCCGAGCGCTATCCGGGCCTTTACATGACCCCCGCGCAGACGCGCGACGCCTTCGAGCGCCTGGGCTGGTCGAAGGTCGCGGCGTTCCAGACCCGCAACCCGATGCACCGCTCGCACGAGTACCTCGCCAAGGTGGCGATCGAAACCTGCGACGGCGTGCTGGTGCACTCGCTGCTCGGCAACCTCAAGCCGGGCGACATTCCCGCCGACGTGCGCACCCGTGCGATCGCGGTGCTGATCGAGAAGTATTTCGCACCGAACACGGTGGTGCAGTCGGGCTATCCCCTCGACATGCGCTACGCCGGGCCGCGCGAGGCGCTGCTGCACGCCGTGTTCCGCCAGAACTACGGCTGCGCCTACCAGATCCTCGGGCGCGACCATGCCGGCGTCGGCAGCTACTACGGACCGTTCGACGCGCACCGCATCTTCGACGAGATTCCGTCCGATGCGCTCGAGATCCAGCCGTTGAAGATCGACTGGACCTTCTGGTGCTATGCCTGCGGCGGCATGGCCTCGGCGCGCACCTGCCCGCACGGCGAGGCCGACCGGCTGCTCGTGTCGGGCACCAAGCTGCGCAAGTGGCTCTCGGACGGCGATCCGGTGCCGGCGGAGTTCTCGCGCCCAGAGGTGCTCGACATTCTGCGCGAATACTACGCAGGCCTCGAAGCGCACCAGAAAGTCGACGTGAAGCTCGCCGGGCACTCGGCGCGCTGAGGCGCGCGTTCGAGCCGGCCGTGAAGCTGTGCATCGTTTCGGACAGCCACGACCGTGCCGATGCGCTCGCGCAGGCGGTGGCCGAGGCCAAGGCGCAGGGCGCCGAGGCGGTGATCCACTGCGGCGACCTGATCGGTGCGCAAACCATCAAGCCGGCGCTCGTGCACGGCCTGCCGGTGCACCTCATCCACGGCAACAACGTCGGCGACACGCAGGCGATGCACTGGCAGTCACGCGCGAGCGGCGGGCTGCTGCAGTACCACGGCGCGGACGCGCGCCTCGAGCTCGGCGGGCGGCGGGTGTTCGTGGTGCACTACGACGACTACGGCTACGCCATGGCCTGCACCGGCGCGTGGGACCTGGTGTGCTGCGGCCATTCGCACCAGGCCGAGGCGCGAACGTTGACCGGCGTCAACGGCAGGCAGACCTGGCTCGTCAACCCCGGAACGGTGGCCGGCCTGGCGGCACCCGCGACCTGGATGCTGGCCGACCTGGCGGCGATGCGCTTCGAGCTGCGCGCCCTCGGCGAGCCGCATACAGCGACTCTATAAGCGCATAGCGAACTTGTAGGCGGGCGCGTGGAAGCCGCCCATTAAAATTCTGCAGGTTACGGGGAGACAAGCTCAATGTTCACAGGCAATCCGTTTGCGGCGTTGTCCGCGTCCATCTCGCCCGGCGTCATGCAGGGCTACGTCATCGTCATGTGCCTGCTGGTCGTGGCGGGCACGCTGTTCGAGGTGGTGCACAAGGGCAGCGCCAGGTACTTCTTCGAGAACTGGCGCAACGGGCAGAAGAAGAAAGGCGCGAAGCCGGTCGGCGGCGGCGAGCTGGTCTCGATCGCCGTGCAGACCGCCGCGGTCGACGTGCTCACCTCGGGCGAGTTCTGCAACCCGCAGCGCCGCGTCGCGCATCTGCTGACCATGTACGGCTTCATCCTCTACGTCGGCGCCACGGTCTGCATGGTGTTCGAGTTTCCGACGCCGGCGACGCCGACGCCCGGCCTGCTTGCCTTCGCCTGGTGGATCGGCGCGCTGATGGTCTGCGCCGGCGGCTACTGGTTCTGGTTTTTCATCCGCGTCGATGTCGCGGCCGAAGGCAATTCGCCGTTCCGCGTCATGCGCGCCGACCTGTTCATCCTGTCGCTGCTGGCGAGCGCCACGCTCGGCCTGCTCTGGGCGATCGCCGGCGGCGGGACGGGCGTGCTGTTCGGCCTTTACATCCTCGCCAACACGGTGCTGTTCGCGGGCGTGCCGTGGTCCAAGTTCGCCCACATGTTCTTCAAGCCTGCGGCGGCCTTCGAGAAAAGAGTCACCAAGGCCAACGGTACGGCCGAGAATCTGCCGACGCAGACCCGTGACGATCCCGAGCAACGGCAAAGGCACTCCATGGAACTGTTGCGCGACGCGCCGATGGACATGGGGCTCGGCATCAAGCGCGAAGCGCCGCGACATTATTAACAAGCAGCCTGCACGTTCTGCTGGAAGAGAATAAGGAGCCGGACTCATGCCTACCTTCGTCTACATGACAAGGTGCGACGGATGCGGACACTGCGTCGACATCTGTCCCTCGGACATCATGCACATCGACAAGACCTATCGGCGCGCCTACAACATCGAGCCGAACATGTGCTGGGAGTGCTACTCCTGCGTCAAGGCCTGCCCGCAGCATGCGATCGACGTGCGCGGCTATGCCGACTTTGCCCCGCTCGGCCACAGCGTTCGCGTGCACCGCGACGAAGAGAAAGGCACGATCGCCTGGCGGATCAAGTTCCGCAACGGTACGGAGAAGAACTTCCTGTCGCCCATCACCACCAAGCCCTGGGGGACGGCGATCCCCAAGCTCGCGGATGTTCCCGGCCCCAGCAAGGAAATGCGCGACGGCGAGCTCTTGTACAACGAGCCGAAATCGATCCGCATGGATGACGGCGGCTTGCATACGCTTCAGGCCGCCGGTCTCAAATTGAAGAAGGGTGTCTACTACTAATGGCCTACGAAACGATCATCGAAGACGGCATCGACATTCTGGTGGCCGGTGCAGGCCTTGGCGGCACGGGTGCCGCCTGGGAGGCGAGATTCTGGGGTCAGAACAAGAAGATCGTCATCGCCGAGAAGGCCAATATGGATCGCTCCGGCGCGGTCGCCCAGGGCCTGTACGCGATCAACTGCTACATGGGTACCCGCTGGGGTGAGAACAAGCCGGAGGACCATGTCCGCTACGCGCGCATCGACCTGATGGGGCTGCTGCGGGAAGACCTGGCGTTCGACATGGCACGCCACGTCGACTCCACGGTGCATCAGTTCGAAGAGTGGGGCCTGCCGATCATGAAGGACCCGAAGACCGGGCGTTATCTGCGTGAAGGGCGATGGCAGATCATGATTCACGGGGAGTCCTACAAGCCCATCGTGTCCGAAGCCGCCAAGAAATCGGCGGACAAGGTGTTCAACCGCATCTGCGTCACCCACCTGCTGATGGACGAAAGCAGGGAAAACCGGGTCGCCGGCGCCGTCGGCTTCAACGTGCGCACGGGCAACTACCACGTCTTCAAGGCCAAGACGGTGATCTGCGGTGCGGGCGGCGCCTCCAACATCTTCAAGCCGCGCTCGGTGGGCGAAGGCTCCGGCCGCACCTGGTATGCGCCCTGGTCGTCGGCGTCTGCCTATGGGCTGATGATCGACGCCGGCGCCAAGATGACGCAGATGGAGAATCGCATCGTGCTGGCGCGCTTCAAGGACGGCTATGGCCCGGTCGGCGCCTACTTCCTGCACCTGAAGACCTATACGCAGAACTGCCTGGGCGAAGAGTTCGAGTCCAAGTGGTGGCCCGAGCTGCAGAAGATGGTCGGCAAGGAATATCTCGATCCGGATTCCTTTCACCTGACCCATCGGCCGATCCCGACCTGCCTGCGCAACCATGCCTTGATCAGCGAAGTCAATGCCGGGCGCGGCCCCATTCACATGGTGACCATGCGCGCCTTCCAGGATCCTCATCTGGAAGAGGTCGGCTGGGAAAACTTCCTCGGCATGACCGTCGGCCAGGCCGTTCTGTGGGCTGCGACCGACGTGGATCCCAAGAACGAGAATCCCGAGCTGACCACCTCGGAGCCCTACGTGATGGGCTCCCACGCGACCTGCTCGGGTGCCTGGTGCTCGGGTCCCGAGGACCTGTCCCCGCCCGAGTATTTCTGGGGCTACAACCGCATGACGACGATCGAAGGCCTGTTCGGCGCCGGTGACGCCGTCGGCGGCACGCCGCACGCCTTCTCATCCGGCTCGTTCACCGAAGGTCGTCTCGCCGCGAAGGCCGCCTGCAAGTACATCGACGACGGCAAGGCTGAAGGCATCGTCGTGTCCGACGAGCAGATCAAGCGCCGCAAGGCGGAGATCTACAAGCCCCTGGAGCACTACAAGACCTATCGCAACGCGATCGTGGCGGGCAGCGTCAACCCGCACTACATCAATCCCGAGCAGGGCCTGGACCGCCTGCAGAAGCTGATGGACGAGTATTGCGGCGGCATGACCGTCAACTACATGACCAACGAGAAGCTCCTGCATATCGGCCTCAAGAAGCTCAAGATCATGGAGGAAGACCTCGAGAGCCTCGCCGCAGCGGATATTCACGAGCTGCTGCGTGCCTGGGAATTGAAGCACCGTCATCGCGCCGCGGAGTGCGTCACGCAGCACACGCTGTTCCGCAAGGAGACCCGTTGGCCGGGCTACTACTACCGGGGCGACGCCATGAAGGTGGACGACGAAAACTGGCACGTGCTGACGGTTTCGCGTCGCGATCCGAAAACCGGTGAATACACCATGGAGAAGGCGCCCTGCTATCACCTGGTTTCGGACGAGGAGCAGCAACCGTCCCCATGAAGCCGGTCTCTCCCGCCCGGGAAGCGCCGCGCGTGAACATCATCGAAAAGACCGACGAAGAGATTCTCGCCATCGCTGATCCCCTGTGGCGCGACCTCGTCAAGTATTCGAATGACGGCAAGTACGGGGAATTCGCGAGGAACTTCTCCAAGCCTCTGGCGCTTGCCATGAACCAGGTCGTGGCCGGCCACCAGTTCGCCAACAGCGAACTCGCGAGAAGCCTTTCGCAAGACGTCGACGCCCTCGGCATCATCCGCCGGGGCGAGCACGTGACGGTTCTCTACCGGCAGCGCAGCACCAAGAAGGAAGGCGAATGGCTCGGCCGGCTCGTCCTCGGCTACGAAGACGGACAAGTCAGGATCTTCGGCGCATCCATCTTCTGAATGGCCTGGGCGGATTCGACATGAGCGAAACCATTCGCGACGGCACGTTCGTCGAGCTCAGCTACAAGGTGACCGACAAGGCCTCGGGGCATGTTCTCACCAGGGTCGATTTCCCGTTGGGCTATGTTCACGGACACAATGAGATTCTGGCGCCTTTCGTCCACAAGGCGCTCGAGGGTAGGTCCGCCGGCGACGTCATCGAGGTGCCGATCGACGGCAATCAGATCTTCGGCCCCAGAGACGAGTCGCTGGTGTTTACCGATCACATCGAGAACGTTCCCGAGGCGTATCGGCAAATCGGCACCTCCATCCTCATGGAGAGCGACAAGGGGCAGACCCGCAGCTTTATCGTGACGCGGATCGACGACAAGACGCTGACGGTCGATGGCAACAATCCGTTTTGCGGCAGAGCGGTCGTCTTTACGCTCGAGATATTGACGGTGCGCGAGGCAACGGCTGAAGAGACAAGAGCGGGCCAGGCGATCGTTGCGGGCGCGGATGTCGACCCGTCACTGATGAGGCCTTTACAATCCTGACTTCACGGCAGAAAAGGTGACTTATGAGCGAGGAGCAGAAACCCACCACCACCAAGGTTCCTGACGGCCATGCGCGGTTCGTGACGACCCGCCAGCTGCCGCCGAACGAAAAGGGCTTTGTCGGTTACGAAACCGTCTGGGAACCGTTCCAGAAGGAAGCCGAATACGAGACGCCGAAGCAGCCGTAGGCGTCATCCGTTAGCCCGGCGTCGTCGCGCGGGACCGAGAACCCCCGTCCGGGCAACCGGGCGGGGTTTTTTTGCGCTGCGGTGAATGTCAAAGTTGTTTAGGGGGCGTCGCGCGGTAGCCTGTTCGGGCTAGGCTCCGGAGCATGCTCCAAGACACCCACGCCATTCGTCTCATGCTGGTCGACGGCGACCGCGATTTCCTCGGCGATCTGTGGCACGAGATCGAAGCAGGGCAGGGCCGCGAGGCGATCGAGATCGTCGGGGTGATGACCTGCGGCGCCGAGGCGGTCGCGCTGGCCCAGATCGAGCGGCCCGAAGTGATCCTGATCGACATGGACTCGGACACCGACGAACGGATCGGCGCGATTCCGAACCTGATCCAGGCCTGCGGCGCACGCGTGCTGATGCTCGCCGGCAGCCGCAACCTTTCTCTGAGCGCGCGTGCGCTGAAGGCGGGCGCGCGTGGCGTAATCCTGAAAAACGACTCGCCGGCGGCGTTCCGCAAGGCGGTGTGCAAGGTAAACGACGGCGAGTTGTGGTTCGATCGGTTGACCACCGGACGCATCATCGAGGACCTGGTGGCCGAGAACCTGCACGCCAGGGAGAGCAGCGAGGCGGCCGAGGGCATGGCCGACAAGCTGACCGCGCGCGAGCTCGAGGTGGTGCGCGCGCTGCTCAAGCACGAGGGCGCCGGCAGCCGGGATCTGGCGGCGCGCTTGCAGGTGAGCGAGCACACCCTGCGCAACCATTTCACCTCGATCTACCGCAAGCTCGGGGTGCCGAACCGCACGGGCCTGTTCGCCTATGCCTCGCGGCTCGGCCTCGGCCGGCTGGATTGAGGCCTGAGCCCGACGAACGGGCGCTCCACGTCGCCCGAAGGCGTCGGCGATGCCTTTAAATTCCCGTAAACTCTTGATTTGATGGTTTTCGCTGGCGGTTTGATGCGCGCATTCCTCGTCCAGTTCAGGTCGTACTTCTTCGCCGCAGCTGCGTTCAGCCTGGTGATCAACATGCTGATGCTGGCCCCGGCGCTGTTCATGCTGCAGGTCTACGACCGCGTCGTGAGCAGCCGCAGCGTCGAGACACTGGTCATGCTGTTCGCGCTGACCCTGGCGGCTTTGATGGTGATGGCCTACCTGGACGCGATCCGCCAGCGGCTGCTCGCGCGTGCCGCGATCCGGCTGGAAAGGCAGCTCGGGCCGCGGGTGCTCGGCAACATGCTCCGCCAGAGCGCGCACGGCAATCGCAGCGCATCGTTGCACGGCCTGCGCGACGTCAACGCGCTGCGCACTTTCCTCACCGGTCCCGGCGTGATCGCGATCTTCGATGCGCCCTGGGTGCCGATCTTCATCCTCATCATCTTCCTGTTCCATCCCCTGCTCGGCGCCGTCGCGATCGCCGGAGCGGCGCTGCTGGTGCTGCTCACGATCCTGAACGAGAAGCTCTCGCGCCGCGCGATCGAGGCGATGCAGACCGACGCGCGCATCGCCGGGCGCTTCGTCGATCAGAGCCTGGGCAACGCCGAGGTGGTCGGCGCGATGGGCATGGTCGACAACGTCACCCAGGACTGGCGGGAAATGAGCCACAAGGTGATGCACTCGCAGTTTCAGGCCAACCAGATCGGGACGTTCCTCACCAGCCTGACGCGCTTCCTGCGCCAGATGCTGCAGGTGGTGATGCTGGCGACCGGTGCCTGGCTCACCATCGAGCAGCTGACGACGCCGGGCGTCATGATCGCCGCGACCATCATCCTCGGCCGTGCGCTGGCGCCGATCGAGTCGTTGATCGCCGGCTGGAAGAGCCTGGTCGAGGCGCGCGGCGCCTACGGTCGCCTTGCGCAATTGATCGAAACGGAGTCGACCGAGGCCGACCCGATGACCCTGCCGGCGCCCGAGGGTGCGCTGGCTGCGGAGAATCTGGTGTTCGGCTTTCGCGGCCAGGAGCTGCCGATCGTCCGCCGCGTGTCGTTCGCGCTCGACGCGGGCACGACGCTCGCGATCGTCGGCCCCAGCGGCGCCGGCAAGTCGACCCTGGCACGTCTGCTGGTCGGCGTGTGGCACCCGATCTCGGGGGCGGTGCGGCTCGACGGCGCCGACATCCGCTCCTGGCCGCGCGAGCGGCTCGGGCCGCATGTCGGCTATCTGCCGCAGAACGTGGAGATTTTCGCCGGCACGGTGAGCGAGAATATCGCCCGCCTGGGCGCAGTCGATTCAGGCGAAGTGATCAAGGCCGCGACGCGCGCCAACGCGCACGAGATGATCCTCGCCCTGCCCAAGGGCTATGACACGCAGGTCGGCGAGGGCGGCATGCTGCTCTCGGCCGGGCAGCGCCAGCGGGTCGCGTTCGCCCGCGCCTTGTACGGCAACCCGCGCCTGCTGGTGCTCGACGAGCCGAACTCGAACCTCGACGCCGCGGGTGAGGCCGCGCTCGCCAAGGCGATCCGCCTGCTGAAGAGCGAGGGCGTCACCCTGGTGGTCATCACCCACCGGCTGCCGCTGCTCGCCGCGGTCGACAAGGTCATGGTGTTCGTCAACGGGGTGGTCGAGAAATTCGGACCGCTGTCGGAGGTGCTGCCGCCGACCAGCCGCGCCGCGCCCGCCGGCGCGGCGCCCGGCGTGGTCGCCGGCACGATCATGCCGAAGGGCTGAGGCGATGGCCCAGACGCGGGCGGACACCGCCCCGCCGATTCCGGATGCGGGCGAAGACTTCGACAGCCCGCGCCGCCTGATCTACGCCGGCGTCGGCGCGATCCTGGCGCTGGTGCTCGCGGTCGCGCTCTGGGCGTCGCTCGCCCCGGTGAGCGGCGCGGTGGTCGCGGGGGGCGCGGTCAAGGTCGACATGTACCGTCGCACCGTGCAGCACCAGGAAGGCGGCATCGTCGGCGAGATCCTGGTGCGCGACGGCTCGCGGGTGAAGGCGGGCGATCCGCTGATCGTCCTCAAGGACGTGAAGGTCGAGGCGGCCAAGGAGATGGTGCTGACCCAGCTCGACGGCGAGATGGCGAAGGTCGCGCGCCTGCAGGCCGAGCAGGCCTGGGCAGAAACCATCGATTTCCCCGACGCGCTGGTGAAGCGTGCCAGCGACCCGCGTATCGGCGAGATCCTGCGCCGCGAGACGCAGCTGTTCAACACGCGGCGCGAGGCCTACGAGTCTCAGCTCGCGCTGATCCGCTCGCAGATCCGCGATACCGAGCATGAGATCACCGCGCGCGAGGCGCAGATCAAGGCCGACCGCGACGCGGTGAAGTACTCGCGCTCCGAGCTCGAATCAAACCGCAAGCTGCAGCGCGAAGGCTTCCTCAGTCAGACGCGCATCCTCGGCCTCGAGCGTGCCCTGGCGGATGTCGAGGCGCGCCTCGGCGAGCATCAGGCCGACATCGCCTCGGCACGCGCCCGCGCCTCGGACCTGAAGCTCAAGGCCGAGAACCTGCGCACCACCATGATGCAGGAGGCCGCCAATGAGCTGCGCAACGCGACCGGGCAGGCGCTCGACCTGCGCGAGCGCCTGCGCCCGCTGCAGGACGCCGGCGAGCGCCAGCGGATCACCGCGCCGATCGCCGGCGAGGTCGTGGGGCTCAAGTTCACCAGCGTCGGCGCCGTGATCGGCCCACGCGACCCGATCCTCGACATCGTGCCGGAGAACATCGAGCTGATCGTCGAGGCGCGGGTGCGCCCCGAGGACATCAACTACGTAAGCGTCGGCGCCGAGGCCGACGTTCGCCTGACCTCGTTCCGGCGGCGGATCACGCCGACCGTCGAGGGCTCGGTGATCTACGTCTCGGCCGATCGCATCGAGGACAAGCAGGAGCGCACCGCGTATTACGTGGCGCATGTGCGGGTGACGCCCGAGGCGCTGGCCAAGGCCGGCGACCTCAAGCTGCAGGCCGGGATGCCCGCGGAAGTGTTCATCAAGACCGCGCCGCGCTCGGCGCTGATGTACGTGGCCGACCCGATCATCGGCTTTCTCGCGCGCTCGCTGCGCGAGCCGGACTACAACGACGATCACGACCGGCCGGAGCCGAAGAAGAACTGATCACCCTCAGGGCTGCTTGCGGCAGGCGACGAGCACCGTGATTGCGCGGCCGATCGCCGCGACTTCGGTGTTCTCGAGCTTCGGCCCGCCGGCGTCGCGCTCGAACGCGACCTGATTGCGTTCGAGGAACAGCTGCGCGATCTCGCCCTGCACCGCGAAGCCGATGTTCTGCGGCAGGTCGCCGGTGCGCTTTTCGACCGCGCGCGCATTGAGCTTGGCGGTCACCACCCCGATCACCCGCCCGCTCGGATCGAGAACCGGGCCGCCGCTGTTGCCCTTGTGGATCGGCGCGGTGACCTGGAACCAGGCGCTGTCGCCGTGCGGCCCGGCAAGCGCGGTGACGTAGCCAAAATTGACGTTCGGATCGGTGCCGAGGATCGCGGCGAGCGGGTAGCCGACCACGGTCACCGACTCGCCGGCCTCGACCGCCTTGCCGTCGCGAAAAGTGGCCGCGGTCCCGAAGCTGCCCTTGGTGCGCAGCAAGGCGAGGTCGTTGCGCAGATCGCTGGCGATCAGCGTCGCCGGATGGCGCTTTTTCTCGTCGTCGAGCACCGTGATTGCGGCGCAGCCGGAGACCACGTGGTGGTTGGTGATGATCGCGCCATCGCGGTTCGCGACGATGCCCGCGCCGAGCGTGGCCTTGACCTTCTTCTTCGGTTTGTCTGCGTCTGCGTCGGTCGCGTGGCCGGTTTTGGTGCAGGCGTACTTGATCAGCCTTCGCTGCAGGCCCTTGGGCTTCGGTTCCTTCAGTCGGGTCTGCCACAGCGCCGGCTCACGCTGCTGCTCGGCGAGCTGCGCGCCGTCCGCCCCGTAGAGGATGACTGCCGTGGTGGCGTAGGTGCCGCGGTCGCAGCGCGCCGCGAAGCGGCTCAGCGCGGACTGGTAGCGGACTTTGCTGCTCTTGCTCTCGCGCGGCTCGGCGAGGTCAACGCGCACCGCGTAGTGGACGTAGTCCCCGTCCTCGCGAAGCGACGCGCGGTCGAAGTACACCTTGGCGGACTTGCTCGTGGCGATAAGCTGCCAGTCCGCGTCGGCGGCGCGCGCCGAGAAGCTCCACGCCGGGAAAGCGAGCAGGACGAGCAATACGAGGCGTGCCAGGGGTGCGCGGTACATGCGGTGAAGGGCGGTCGAAGCGCCCCGCGGGCATCATGACATATCCCGCCCGGGTCGGGTTCGGCGCCCAGGGCGCGTCCAAAAGCAGGTCGAAGAAGCTGCGCATCGTCTTAACGTGCCACGGTGGTGCTCGCCGTGCCGGCATTGCCTCCGGATTCCGGAGCCTCGGCGCTGCGAGCGATTGGCGGTCGATTCATCAGGGGTTCCTTGGCGTGCGCGTCGAAATCGTGATTGCGCACGAGCGAAGCCATGATCGACTTTGACAATTCGCAGGAGAAATGAACTACGCCACAGTTGTCGGCAAAACGCGTCACTGCGGGTGCGCACTACGTCACATCGCGAGGCCGCGCAGAGAAATATGTCGCAACCCGCGGCGGGCGCGCTAGCGCCGAGCAGCGGCGAGCGTGCCGCGCTCTTCTTCGACGCGCTTCGTCGGCCGCACGTTCATCGTCATCTGGAACGCGCCTGCCGCCAAGCCGATGCCGACCGCGCACTTCCACGCGAGGTCGTAGTTGCCCATCCAGCTGTAGACGAGCCCGCCGCCGAGCGCACCCACGAACGAGCCGATCTGGTGGCTGAAGAACGCGATGCCGACGATGGTCGCCATGTAGCGCAGGCCGAACAGTTGAATCACCAGCCCGCTCACCAGTGGCACGACGCCGAGCCACAGCGTGCCCATCGCGGCGGCAAAGAGCAGCGTGGTGAGCGGCGTGGGCACGCTCATGAAGTACGCGGTGATGATCAGCGAGCGCAGGATGTAGATGCCGCCGAGCAGCGCCCGCCGCGAGTAGCGTCCGCCGAGCCAGCCGAACAGGAACGAACCGAAGACATTGAACAGGCCGATCAGCGCGAGCGCGGAGGCACCGACCGCCGGGCCGATGCCGCAAATCGCGAGGTAGGTCGGCAGGTGCGTGGTGAGAAACACCAGCTGCAGGCCGCAGACGAAATACGCCAGTGCCATCACGAGGTAGCCCGGGTGGCGCAGCGCTTCGCCGAGCGCCTGGCCGACCGACTGCGGCGCGCCGTAGGCCTCGTGTGCCACGCGGTCGGAGCCGCCGCCGAGCCAGGCCGCGGGCAGCATCACCAGCGTGAGGCCGAGGAAGGCGGTGAGCGCCATCTGCCAGCCGGCGGTGCTGATGATGGTCTGCGCGAGCGGCGAGGCGAAAGTGAGGCCGAGCGAGCCCATTCCGGAGACCGCACCCATCGCCAGCGAGCGCTTCGCTGCCGACACGGTGCGCGAGGTGATGGTCATCGCGATGCTCGCGCCGGTGCACGACATCGCGGTGCCGATGCAGATGCCGGCGCCGAGCGTGAACAGCAGCGGCGAGGTGGCGACGAGGCTCAGCGCGAGGCCGCAGGCGTAGATCACCACGCCGGCGAGCGCGACGCGGCGCGTGCCATAGCGGTCGGCGAGCGCGCCGACGAAGGGCTGGGTGAGGCCCCAGAGGATGTTCTGGATCGCGATCGCGAGCGAGAAATCGGCCGCGCTGAGGCCGGCCTCGCGGATCATGTGCGGCTGGAACAGTCCCCAGCTCTGGCGCATGCCCATGCTGAGGCTCAACATCACCGCCGCGCCGCCGAGAATCGCGAGGGTCTGCGCCGAGGAGAGGTTTTCGCGCTGCATGGCGGCGCGCATTATCGCCGCAGCCTGCGTGCCGCGGCGCGGTCGGTTCGCAGCCGGCCGGGTGGCCGGGTGGCCAGCGGGTCTACGACGTCACACCGCCCGGCGCGCCGGCGCGCTGCGCAGCCCCTCGAGCAGCGCAAGCGCTCGTTGCATCGAAAACGCGCGCGTCTCGGCGCTGAACGCGGCGGTGTTGCCCGGCATCATGTAGCCGTGCTGCACCCCGGGGAAGATGTGCACTTCGACGTTGTTCTGCCGCGCGGGCACCTTGCGATAGGCCTCGAGCACTTCGGCCGGCGCGGCGAAATCCTGGTCGCCCCAGATGATGCACAGCGGCGCGCGCACGCCCTCGAGCTCGTGAATGAAATCGAGCATCTGCGTGCCGTGGCAGGCGATCCCGGCGGCGTAGCCGAGGCGCTTCGGCCCGAGGATCGCGTAGGGCCCGCCGTAGCAGAAGCCGATCACCGCAGCCTGGCCGTTGAAATCCGGGCGCTTGCGCAGCATCGCGAGCGTATCGGCGAGGTCGGCTTCGCCGGTCCTGATGCTCGGCAGGCGGGGCTGCGAGCGTTCCTTGGCGCGCCCGTCGTCGCGCGCCAGCGGCCCTGGCAGGACGCGCCAGAACAGGTCCGGCGCAGCGGCGAGAAAGTCCTGCGCCGCGAATGCATCGGCGATCGCGCGCACGTCGGCATCGACGCCATGCACCGCCGAGGCAAGCACGATCGCGGGCACGCTCGAGCGCCCGCCGCCCGACTTCGGTGCAGCGAGATAGCAGTCGAATTCGCCGCCCGCGCTCGAGCGGATCCTGATGTTCTGTCCCGACATAGCCGCGTCCTTGCCAATCGTGTCAAAGGCGCAAGCTTGGCACAGACCAGGCGCATGCCATAGTCTTGGCCCGATCGATGTCGCTTCTCTCCAGACTGTTCGGCAGCCTGCGGCGCGCGAGGGGCGAGACCGCCTCGGCCGAGACGCTCGCTGCGCGCGGCATGGCGCATCTTGCCGAGGGCGCGCTCGAGGCGGCACGGCGCGATTTCGAGGCCGCGGTGCGGCGCGACGCGGGCTGCGCGCCAGCGCACTGCGGCCTGGGCGTGGTCCACCAGCAGCAGGGCGATCGCGCCGCGGCGCTCGAGCACCTGCAGCGGGCGACCCAGGCCGCGCCGGAGAACCGCGTCATCGTGCTGCGCAGCGCGCAGGCGCTGGACGAGCTCGGCGCGGCCGACGCGGCGATCGCGCTGCTCGCGCCGGTCGCGGAGAAGCACCCCGCGGACTGGCAGGCGAGCATGCGCCTTGCGAAGCTGCTGCGCGCGCGCGACGAATTCGATGCCGCGACCGCGGCGATGGAACGCACCGTGGCCGCCAACCCGGCGGCCGGCGGCGCACTGGAGACGCTGGCAATCCTGTATCGCGACACCGGTCGCATCGACGAGGCGATCGCGCTGTACGAGCGCGTCGCGGCGCTGCACCCGGGCGTGCCGACCGCGCACAGCGTGGTCCTGTTTCACGAGCTGTACCGCGCGCACGACCGCGCGGCACTTGCGCAGCGCCATCGCGTCTGGGCGCGGCGCTACGCGCCGCCGGGCGCGGTGGCCGGCTTCGCCAATCCGCGGCTGCCCGAGCGCCGGCTGCGCATCGGCTACGTTTCGGCGGATTTCCGCCGCTCGTCGGCGGCACCGTTCATCGAGCCGCTGCTCGCGGCGCGCGACGCCGAGCGGTTCCATGTCGTCTGTTACGCCACGGCGCGCGAGCATGACGCGGTGAGCGCGCGCTTCGCGCAGCTGGCCGACGACTGGCGCGAGGTCGCGGCGCTCGAGGACGACGCGCTGGCCGCGCGCGTGCGCGCCGATGCAATCGACGTTCTCGTCGACCTGAACGGCCACACCCGCGGCAACCGTCTGCCGGCGTTCGGCCGGCGGCTGGCGCCGCTGCAGGCGACCTACCTCGGCTACGGCGCGACCACCGGGGTGACGGCGATCGACTACCGCATCACCGACGCGGTGATCGACCCGCCGGCGACGGCCGAACGCTACTACAGCGAGCGCTTGCTGTATCTGCCCGGTGCAATGTGGTGCTTCGCGCCGCCCGAGGATGCGCCGCCGCCGGGTGCGGCGCGCGCGGCCGACGCCGGGCTGCGCTTCGCCGTGTTCAACAACTACGCCAAGGTCACGCCGGCGGCGCTCGAGACCTGGGCCGAGATCCTCGCGCGCGCGCCCAACGCGCGGCTGCTCTGCGTCGGTGTGCCGCCGGGCCAGACGCAGGCGCGCGCCCGCGAGGCCTTCGCGCGGCGTGGCGTCGCCGCAGAGCGGCTGACGTTTTACGGGCGCCTGTCGTATGCCGAGTACCTCGCGCTGCACCAGCAGGTGGACATCGCGCTCGACAGCTTTCCCTACACGGGCGGCGCGACGACCTGCGATGCGCTGTGGATGGGCGTGCCGGTGCTCACCCTTGCGGGCGACGCGGTGCCGGCGCGCTCCGGCTGCAGCCTGCTCAGCGCGCTCGGGCTGGAAGACTGGATCGCGCAGACGCCCGAGGACTACGTCGCGCGCGCGCTCCGCCTGGCCGCTGCGCGCGAGCCGCTCGCCGCGCTGCAGGGCTCGCTGCGCGCGCGCATGGCGGCCTCGGCGCTGTGCGACGCGCCGCGCTTCATGCGCGGCTTCGAGGCGGCGCTGCGCGACATTTGGCGCGAATACTGCGCCACCGCGCGCGAGTGATCTGCGACAATAGGCCGGGGAGCGCGCGACGGCGCGCATCGGCCCGAACACGGCGGTCCACCGACGTCCTTTGCATGATCGAGATCGTGAGCGCGACCCGGCTGGCGGAGGACGAGTTCTGGAAGTCCTCCGCGCTCGGCCAGTCGCTGCGCCGGCTCAAGCGCGACAAGCGCCTCGTCGCGCGTGCGGCGTTCGCCAACACGCGCGGCCTGCCCGAGATCTACAACGCGCGCATCCAGGCGGCGGACGGCGACGACCTGCTGGTGTTCGTCCATGACGACGTCTGGATCGACGATTTCTTTCTCGCCGACCGCGTGATCGACGGGCTGAAGGCGTACGACGTGATCGGCGTCGCCGGAAACCGCCGCCGCTTGCCGGGCCAGCCGGCGTGGATCTTCGTGCTTGACGGCAGGACACGGGTAACGGACGACAAGGCGAATCTCTCGGGCGCGATCGCCAACGGCAGGATGCCGTTCGGCGCGATTTCGGTTTTTGGCCCGGCGCCGAGTGACTGTGAACTGCTGGACGGGGTGTTTATCGCGGCCCGAAAATCGTCCCTCAGGTCCGCGAACGTGCTGTTCGATCCGCGCTTCGAGTTTCATTTCTACGACATGGATTTCTGCCGCAGCGCGCGGCACAAGGGGTTGCGCCTCGGCACCTGGCCGATCTGCCTCACGCACCAGAGCACCGGCGGGTACAGCGGCGAGACGTGGAACCTGAAGTACCGCGAGTACCTTGCGAAGTGGAATGACTAGCATGGCCGCGATGCGTGCTTGTTTGCGACGCGGGTGAGGGCGTGGACCAGACGCCGGCCCACGACATTCACAACCCGGACCTGCTGCGGCTGATGGACCGGCGCTTCGCGACCGTCGTCGAGGTCGGTTGCAGCAGCGGCGCGCTTGCGCGGGCCTACCGGCGGGCGTTTCCGGGCGCGCGCTACCTCGGCATCGAGCTCGATCCGGGCTATGCCGGGACGGCGCGCCAGAGCTGCGACCGGGTGATCTGCGGCGACGTCGAGAATCTGTCGAAGGACGACTGGGCGAGCCTGTTCCCGAGCGATTGCTGGGTGTTCGGCGACGCGCTGGAGCACCTGCGCGATCCCTGGCGGGTGCTGCGCGCGATCCGGCAGGACCTCGGCGCGCAGGGACAGGTAATCGCCTGCATCCCCAATGCGCAGCATTGGAGCGTGCAGGCACGGCTTGCGGCCGGGGCCTTCCGCTACGAAGACCAGGGGCTGCTCGATCGAACGCACCTGCGCTGGTTCACGCGCAGCACGATCGTCGAAATGTTCCAGTCCAGCGGGTTTCGCGTCGACAAGATGCTCTCCCGGATCTTCGACGAGCCCGCGAAGGAACGCTTCCTGCCGGCGATCGCGTCGCTGGCGGCTGCCGCGGGCCTCGACCGCGAGCAGGCCCTGCGCGACTGCCTGCCGCTGCAGTACGTTGTTCGCGCGGTGCCCGCCTGAGCACCGCCCGGGCGGATCTGTTCAGAGCACCTCGCTGTCCGGGCCGATGCCGAAGAGCGTGCGATGCAGCGCGCCGGGCGCGGCGCGCAGCGCGACGCTGCGGATCTCGTAGACGCCGATCGGCGCGAGCCAAAAGGCCCGGGCAAAGCCCGCGGCTTCGAGTGCACGGCGCAGCGTGGCGCGCGTGAACCCCGTCTTGTGGGCGTAGAAATCGACGCCGCTTTGCTCGATCGCCCGGCTGTAGCCATAGAGCACGTCGACGACGCGGATCGGCCCGGCGGGCGAGGTGTATAGCGTATCGTCGATCTCGCGGCCGCGCGTCGCGATCTCCACCGCGATCGCGTGAATGTCGGGCACGCGAATCTCGACGAAGCCGTCCGGCGATTTCAGCACATGGGCGAAGCCGGCGAGCACCTGGGCGACTTCGTGCTCGTGGTAATGCTCCAGGTTGTGCGAGCAGTACACCGCGTCGAACTGGGCGGCGGGCAGACGCTGGAGCTGGCGCGCATCGAGCAGGATATCGGGCGCAGCCTTGGGGTCGACGTCGAGCATCAGCCGGCGCCACTCGGCGTAGTGCGCCGGCAGCACGTTATCGCGATGGCCACCGCCGACATCGAGGACGTGGCGCTGCCCGGGGTCGAGTACGAGGCGCGGCACCGCTGCCGCGGCCGAAGCCGCGGGCCTCTTGGGGCGCGTGAGCGAAGCGAGCAGGCGCAGCAGCATCGGTGGGCGGCTCAGGTCTTCACCAGGTAGCCGTTCGGCGCCGCCGTGATGCCGAACTTTTGCTCGCGCGCGCGGTCCGGCGTGAAGGCCTGCGGATGCCGCGCGGTGAATTCCTCGATCGCCTCCCAGGGGCCGGGGCCGAATTGCGGGCGCACCGGATGGCCGTTGACGCAGCCGTCCTCGACCACCAGGTAGTCGCCCTTGCGCAGCAGCGGCGCGAAGGCCTCCATTTCGCGCAGCACGTGCTGCTTCGAGTGGTCCGAGTCGAGGATCGTGAACAGCGTGCCGCGATCGGCCGGCAGGCGTGCACGGATCCGCTCGACCATCTCGGGCGCGGCGCTGTCGCCGATCCAGAACTCGATGCGCGGGTCCTCGCCCACCCAGTTGCTCTCGCGATCCACGTCGATGCTGATCACCTTGCCCCGCGCGTCGTTCAGCTGCAGCAGGTCGGCGAAGTACAGCGCCGAGCCGCCGTGGCGGGTGCCGGTCTCGAGCACCCAGTCGATATCGTGCTCGGTGAAGATCTCCTGGTAATTCCACAGGTCGGTCGGCATCTTGAGCACGCGTATGCCGCGGTAGTGCATTTGCTTCCAGACGCCGCTGTCGTAGAACCAGCGGAAGTATTCGGTGGCGGCTGCTTCGCTCAAGCGGGATGCTTTCGGGTCGTGGACGGCGCGCTATCCTAAATGACCGCCTGCGGCTGGGGAAGCCGCGGCCGACCGCGCGCCGAGCACGTCGGAAACGGTCGCGCGCAGCGCCTCGACGCTGACGCGGTAGTCGCGATGCATCTCCGGCCCGCCGCCGGCCGGCGCCGCCCCGAGGTCCTCCGAGACCACGGTGCGCACCTGCTGGCCGGCCGCGCCCGCCAGGTAACGCACCTCGCCCATGTGGAGGATCGCGCTGCTGCAGATCTCGACCAGCGTCGCCTCGGGCGGCGCGAACACCATGTTGGCGAGCGCCGCGCCGTGCGGCGCGACCACGACGCGGGCGCGCGCAAACGCCTCGATCTGCGCCGGCACGGTCATCTCCCCGGGCACGATGATGCGAAATCCCATCTGCGCGAGCATCGCCTCGACCGCGTCCTCGTTCAGCAGGCGGCGGTTGGTCTGCTCGCGGCGCGAGGCGTAGAGCAGCGCGCCGCCATCGTCCGTCCGCCGCCCGGCCAGCTGCGGCGCAAGCCGCGCGCGCAGCCAGGCGATGCCGTCGGCCATGCGCGGGTGATTGCGCAGCTGCGTCGGCACGTACAGCCGGCGGCAGGCGACGATCTGCCCGGCCGGCACCGGCAGCAGGCGCGCCTCCGGGATGTCGAGCAGCGCCAGGTAGGCGCGCTGCCAGCCGCGCAGGTTCTCGCCGACGAGAAACGGCAGCCCGGCGGGCAGCGCGGCGTTCTCGAGCAGCGAGAGCTTGAGCAGGTTGCGCAGCACCCAGTGCGCGTAATTCGCGTCGCTGCCGAGCAGGATGCAGGGCGCGTCGATCCGTTGCGGCGCGCAGGGCAGGGTGATCACGCACTGGTTGCGGTCGGGCGTCATGCGGCCGCGCACGCGCGGGCTGTTGGACACCGAGCGCGCCTGGGTCTCCTGCGTGTAGATACGCTCGCCGTCGATCACCGACCAGAACTCGCCGTCGACCAGCACTTCGTCGAGCGCCGCGACGTAGGGCTCGCCGCGTCCGGCGCGCACCGGATCCATGAGCGACTCGGTCACCAGGCGCGCGGTGTTCGCGCCGCCCGAGGCGAGCGCCTCGAGGCGCGCGAAATGCGCTGCGGCCTGCGCCGGCGCACCGGTCTTCAGGCGATTGACCCCGGCGGCGAGCAGCGCCGCCTGATCGTCCGGCGCGCGCGCGAGGATCCGGTCGCACAGCGCGAGCGCATCGGCGCGCGCGCCACGCCGGATCGCGTCGGCGAGCTGCGCGTGCAGCGCTGCGCCGTCGGCGCTCGCCGCCTGCGATCCGCGGTTGCGTACGCGGCCGATGATACGATCGAGAATGCCCATGAACGTCGATTCTAGCGGGCGCCGAACCCACGACTGTGCGACCGCGTGACCGGTTGACCATTTGACGCCATGACCGTATGACCGTACGCGCGTATGACGGTATGACGTTATGACGTTGCCGGCCATCCTGCGCCGCGTGCTGATCGTCGCCGTGCTCGCCGCGGTGGCGGCGGCGATCTGGTTCGCGACCCGGCCCGAACCGGTCGCCGTGGTCGTCGCCACCGTGGACGCGGGGCGGGTCGAGACGACGGTGGCCAACACCCGCGCCGGCTCGGTCTCGGCCTGCCGCCGCGCGAAGCTCGCGCCGCCCATGGGCGGGCGCATCGAGAAGCTCGAGGTGAAGGAGGGCGACCGGGTCAAGGCCGGCCAGGTGCTGCTCGAGCTGTGGAACGACGACCTGGTGGCGCGCGAGCTGGTCGCCACCGAGTCGGCGGTGGCGGCGCGCAGCCGGGTGCGCGAGGCCTGCGCGCTCGCCGACATCGCGATCCGCGCCGCGGCGCGTGCGCGCCAGCTGCGCGACAAGGGCTTCATCTCCGAGGAAAGCGTCGATCGGGCGAACAACGAGGCGAAGGCCAGGGTCGCGGCCTGCGACTCGGCCAAGGCGCAGGTCGACGAGGCCGACGCGCGGCTGCGCGCCTCGCGCGCCGACACGACGCGCACGGTGCTGCGCGCGCCGTTCGACGGCATCGTCGCCGAGGTCAACGGCGAGCTCGGCGAGTACCTGACGCCGTCGCCGCCGGGTATCCCGACGCTGCCGGCGATCGATCTGATCGACGATTCCTGCCTGTACGTCTCGGCGCCGATCGACGAGGTCGACGCCGCGCGGCTCAAGGTGGGGATGCCCGCGCGCATCACGCTCGATGCCTACCGCGGCAAGCATTTCCCCGGCCACCTGCGGCGCATCGCACCGTACGTGCTCGCGATCGAGAAGCAGGCGCGCACGGTCGAGGTCGAAGTCGAATTCAACGATCCGGGCGAGGCGCGCCACCTGCTCGTCGGCTACAGCGCCGACGTCGAGATCATCGTCGAAGCGCACGACGGCGTGCTGCGCATCCCGACCAGCGCGCTGCTGCCGGGAAAGCGCGTGCTGCGGCTCGGCGCGGACGGGGTGCTCGAAGCGCGCCCGATCGAGACCGGGCTGTCGAACTGGGAGTACACCGAGGTGAAAGCGGGCCTCGCGCGCGGCGACCGCGTCGTGACCTCGCTCGAGCGCGCCGGGGTGAAGGCCGGGGTGAAGGCCGTCGCCGAGCGGGCGCAGGCGGCGAAGGACGCGGCGCCGGCCGGGCGGCAATGATCCGCCTGCAGGGCATCGAGCGCGTGTTTCGCGTCGGCGGCGAGACAGTGCACGCGCTGCGCGCGATCGACCTGCAGATCGGGGCGGGAGAGTACCTGTCGATCATGGGCCCGTCGGGCTCGGGCAAGTCGACGCTGCTCAACATCATCGGCCTGCTCGATCGGCCGAACGCCGGGCGCTACCTGCTCGACGGGCGCGATGTCACCGACCTTTCGGACGACGAGCAGGCCCGCGTGCGGCGCGAGAAGATCGGCTTCGTGTTCCAGTTCTTCCACCTCGTGCCGCGTCTGTCCGCGGCGCAGAACATCGAGCTGCCGATGATGCTCGCGGGAATCGCGCCGGAGGCGCGCCGCGAGCGCATCGCGCGGCTGCTCGCCGACTACGGCCTGGAATCGCGCGCCGCGCACCGGCCGGACCAGCTCTCCGGCGGCCAATGCCAGCGGGTGGCGATCGCGCGCGCCATGGCGATGCAGCCGGGCGTGATCCTCGCCGACGAGCCGACCGGCAATCTCGACCGGCATTCCGGCAAGGAGGTGATGGCGCTGCTCGAAGGCGTGCACCGCGCCGGCGGCACGGTCGCGGTGGTGACGCACGATCCGGAGATCGGCGCGCGCGCCGCGCGGCGGCTGCGCATGATCGACGGCGCGATCGAAGGCGACGAGCGGAGCTGAATGCGCGCCGCCGACCTGCTCGAATTCGCCTGGCGCGTGGTACGCGGCTACCGCTCGCGCACCCTGCTCATCCTGCTCGCCATGGGGATCGGCGTCGCGGCGGTGATCGCGGTCAGCTCGATCGGCGAAGGCGCGCGGCTGTACATCGTCAACCAGTTCGGGTCGCTCGGCACGAACCTGGTGATCGTGCTGCCCGGCAGAAGCGAGACCGCGGGCGCGATGCCCGGCGTGCTGATCGGGCGCACGCCGCGCGACCTGACCCTAGACGATGCGCTCGCGCTCAAGCGCAGTCCCGCGGTGCGGCGCCTCGCGCCGCTCATCGTCGGCGCCGGCGACGCGCGCGCCGGTGCGCGCAGCCGCGAGGCGCCGGTGCTCGGCTCGACCGCGGAGCTGATGGACATCCGCCACATGGTGTTGGCGCAGGGGCGCTTCCTGCCGGAAGGGGACCCGCGCCTCGCCCAGCCGGTGTGCGTGATCGGCGCCAAGCTCGCCACCGAGCTGTTCGGTCCGCGCCCGGTGCTGGGCGAGTGGCTGAGGATCGGCGACTGGCGGTTCCGCATCGTCGGCGTGCTCGCCGCGCAGGGCCAGTCGCTCGGCTTCAACACCGACGAGATCGTGATCGTGCCGGTCGCCGCGGCGCAGGCGCTGTTCGACACCGAGGCGCTGTTCCGCATCCTGGTCGAAGCCAAGAGCCGTGAGCTGATCGCCCCGGCGCAATCCGACATCGAGGAGATCCTGCGCGAGCGCCACGAAGGCAAGCGCGACGTGACGGTCATTACGCAGGACGCGGTGCTCGCGACTTTCGACCGCATCCTGCGCGCGCTGACGCTCGCGGTGGGAGGTCTTGCGGCGATCAGCCTCGCAGTCGCGGGGATCCTGATCATGAACGTGATGCTGATCTCGGTCACGCAGCGCCGCGGCGAGATCGGCCTGCTGCGCGCGCTCGGCGCCACGGGGCCACAGATCCGCCTGGCTTTTTTCACCGAGGCGGTGCTGCTCGCGCTCGGCGGGGCGACACTCGGGCTCGTCGTGGGCAAGCTTGGACAGGTGGCAATCGGCCAGATCTATCCCGAAATCCCGTTCACGCCGCCCTGGTGGGCGCTGATCGCCGCGCCGGCGACCGCGATCGTCACCGCGGTGCTGTTCTCGGTCGCGCCAGCGCGCCGCGCGGCACGGCTCGACCCGGTGCAGGCCCTGTCCAAGCGTTAGCACGGCCATGTTCCTCGCCGACTTCGTCCGCTTCACCGTCGCCTCGCTTGCCGCACACCGACTGCGCACGCTCTTGACCGCGCTCGGCATCGCGGTCGGCATCGCGGCGGTGATGCTGCTGACCGCGATCGGCGAAGGGCTGCACCGCTTCGTCATCGCCGAGTTCACCCAGTTCGGCACCAACATCATCACGGTGACGCCCGGAACCATCACCACGCACGGTGCCTCGCTCGGTGCGGTCAACACGGCGCGCCCGCTGTCGATCGACGACGCGCTCGCGCTCGAGCGGGCGCGCTACGTCAAGGTGGTCGATCCGCTGGTGCAGGGCAACGCCGAGGTCGAGTACGCGGGCCGCGGCCGGCGCGTCACGCTCTACGGCGTGGGTGCCGACTTCGCCACCGCGCTCAGCATGCGCGTGGCGAGCGGCGAGTTCCTGCCGCACGAGGACCCGCGCACGCCGCGCGCGTTCGCCGTGCTCGGCTCGAAGGTCGCCGAGGAGCTCTACGGCGCCGAGAACCCCCTCGGCAGCCGCCTGCGTGTGGGCGGCGAGCGCTACCGCGTGATTGGGGTGATGGAAGCCAAGGGACAGGTGCTCGGTTTCGACCTCGACGACACGGTGTACATCCCGGTGGCGCGTGCCATCGATATGTTCAACCGCGAGAGCCTGATGGAGATCCACGTGGTCTACGAGCCGACCGTACCGCTTGCCGAGGTCGAGGCCGAGATCCGACGCATTCTCATCGCGCGCCACGGCGTCGAGGACTTCACGCTCACGCCGCAGGAAAAGATGCTCGAGGTGTTCGACACCGTGCTCACCGCGATCACCTTCGCGGTGAGCGCGATCGGCGCCATTTCGCTCCTCGTGGGCGGCATCGGCATCCTCACCATCCTGACCATCGCGGTGGCCGAGCGGACCTCGGAAATCGGCCTGCTGCGCGCAATCGGCGCCACGCAGCGCGCGGTGCTGCTGCTGTTCCTCGGCGAGGCGGCGCTGCTCGCGGCGCTCGGCGGCGCGGCCGGCCTCGCGCTCGGCTGGGGCGTCGCCTGGCTGCTCAAGCTTTTGCTCCCGGCGCTGCCGGTGCACACCCCGTGGCTCTATGCGGTGCTCGCCGAATGCGTCGCGGTCGCGGTGGGCCTGGCCGCCGGCGTGCTGCCCGCGCGGCGCGCGGCGCGCCTCGATCCGCTCGAGGCGCTGCGCGGCGAGTAGCGTGGCTCGGCGGGCGCGATAGACTCCATCGTTTGACGACCACCGCAGGGGTCAAGCGTGACGATCAAGCTCTGGGATCTGACCGGCGCCGAGGACGACCGGCGCTTCTCGCCGCACTGCTGGCGGGTCAAGATGGCGCTGCGCCACAAGGGGCTCGAAGTGGAGGAGATTCCCTGGCGCTTCACTGAAAAGGATGCCATCAAGGCCTCGGGGCAGGGCGCGGTGCCGGTGATCGAGGACCAGGGCAACACCCTGTACGACAGCTGGACGATCGCGAACTACCTGGATGAAGCCTACCCCGACCGGCCGCTGCTGTTCTCGGGCGAAGAGGCGAAGACGCTCACCTTCTTCGTCAAGCACTGGATCGAGCGCACGCTGCACGGTCCGTTCTTCCGGCTGATCGTGCTCGACATCGAAAAGCAGCTGCACCCCAAGGACAAGGCCTATTTCCGCAGCTCGCGGGAGAAACGGCTGGGCAAGACGCTCGAGGAATTCGCCGGCGAGCCCGACGCGGCGCGCGAGGCGCTGCGCAGTGCGCTCGATCCGCTGCGCCCGGTGCTCGCCGAGAGCACGTTTCTTTCCGGACGCAAGCCGGGATTCGCCGACTACCTGCTGATCGCGGAATTCCAGTGGGCGCGGGCGGTGTCGTCGCTGAGGCTGCTCGAAGCGAATGATCCTGTTTACGCCTGGCGCGAGCGGGTGATGGATCTGTTCGGCGGGTATGCGAGGAATGCGGTGGGGTATCCCGTTTGAGCGTGGTGCATGATTGGCGGGACGCGGCGCGGATCGGGTTCAGCTTTGTCTCCCCATGTCGTGCAGGTTCCAAAAGCCGAACCTGCACGACATGCGCAGATCGATGAAAACCATTTGAGGTAATCGCGATGATCGATCTCCATTACTGGACGACGCCCAACGGCCACAAGATCACCATCTTCCTCGAGGAGGCCGGCCTCGAGTACAGGATCATCCCGGTCAACATCAGCAAGGGCGACCAGTTCAAGCCCGCGTTCCTCGAGATTTCGCCCAACAACCGCATGCCGGCGATCGTCGACCATGCGCCCGCCGGCGGCGGGGCGCCGGTGTCGGTTTTCGAGTCGGGCGCGATTCTGCTCTACCTGGCGGAGAAGACCGGACAGTTCATCCCCGCGGATCTGCGCGGGCGGGTCGAGGTGCTGCAGTGGCTGATGTGGCAGATGGGCGGCCTCGGGCCGATGCTGGGCCAGAACCACCATTTCAACCTCTACGCGCCGGAGAAAATTCTCTACGCGATCGACCGCTACGTGAACGAGACCGCGCGGCTGTATCAGGTGCTGGACAATCGCCTCGCGGACCGGGAATTCGTCGCCGGGCCGTACTCGATCGCCGACATGGCCTGCTATCCGTGGATCGTGCCCTGGAAGCGCCAGCAGCAGGACATCGAGAAGTTCCCGCACCTCAAGCGCTGGTTCGAGGCGATCCGCGCGCGGCCGGCGGTGGTCAAGGCCTACGAGATCTCGAAGTCGGTCAACACGCAGCGCGTGGTCGACGCCGAGGCGATGAAGCTGCTCTTCGGCCAGACCGCCGAGACGGTGAAGCGCTAGAGGCGCCCACGAATGCAAGGACAGGCGAAGCCGAACGTGCCGCAGGCGACCGACGCCAGCGCGCTGCACATCCAGCGGGAGCCGTACTACCGCCCGCTGCGCGACGAGGTGCCGATGTTCGAGGCGGCCTGGCGCAATCGCGTGCCGGTGCTGCTCAAGGGACCCACCGGCTGCGGCAAGACGCGCTTCATGGAGGCGATGGCCTGGCGGCTTGGACGGCCCTTGGTGACGGTGTCCTGCCATGACGATCTCACCGCGGCCGACCTGGTCGGGCGCTTCCTGGTCACTGCCAACGAGACCGTGTGGGTCGACGGGCCGATGACCCACGCGGTGCGCATCGGCGCGCTGCTCTACCTCGACGAGATCGTCGAGGCACGCAAGGACACGACCGTGGTGATCCACCCGCTGGCCGACGACCGGCGCGCGCTGTTCATCGAGAAAAAGGGCGAGGTGCTGCACGCGCCGCCGGAATTCCTGTTGGCCATTTCGTATAACCCGGGCTACCAGAGCGTGCTGAAGGAGCTCAAGCAATCGACCCGCCAGCGCTTCATCGCGATCGACTTCGACTACCCCGTAGCCGAGGTCGAGGCCGGCATCGTCGCCCACGAGAGCGGCGTCGACGCGGCGACTGCGGAGAAGCTCGTGCGCCTGGCGCACATGACACGCAACCTGAAGGGCAGCGGCCTGGACGAAGGCGCCTCGACCCGCCTGCTGGTGCATGCCGGCAAGCTGATCGCGCAGGGCATCGAACCGCGCAGCGCCTGCGCCGGCGCGATCGCGCACGCGCTGACCGACGAGCGCGAGATGCTCGCCGCGGTGCACGAGCTGGTCAGCGCAGTGTTCTAGGCCCGATCGGGCGCGGGGCTACTTCCCGAACAGTTTCTTGAGCGGGTCGAGCACGCTGTCGACGACGCCCTTTTTCCGCTCGGGCGCGCCGGTCAGCGCCACCTGGCAGGGGTTGTCCGGCACCGAGTCGATGAGCAGGCCGCCGGCGAGCAGCGTCAGGCCGCCGGTGGCGATCGCGGCGCCCGCCGCAGCGGCGGTGCCTGCCGCGCCGGCCATGTCGATCCCGATGCGCGGATTGGCGAGGGTGCCTTCGACTTTGGCGTAGCGGGCGAGATTGCCGATGCCCACACCGAGCCCGCTGGCCGCCTCCGGGCGAAAGCCGAGCTCGATCGCTTCGTTGCGCAGATTGATGGTGCCGCCGCCAATCAGCCGGACCTTGTTCGTCTCCAGGGCGATGCCATTGTTGATCTTGGCGATGCCGTTGCGTACCGGGAAGCGCAGCACCGCGCATTTCACTTCGGTGTACGGATCCTGGCTGCGCGCGGGGTTGAGCGCATTGGCCAGCTGCGTGACGTCGGCGCCGAGGTCGAGCGCGCGGTTCTTGTAGCGGCCCGGTCCGACCACGACCCGCAGGTCGCCGTTGGCCGAGGCCATCAGCGTGCGCACGGAGCGGCCGCGCCCCGAGAACCTGACGGCGACGTCGGTGAGGCTGCCCTCGGGCGCCGGACTGATGCCGAGCAGCCCGGTGAGCGCGGCGAGCGGCACTTTTTCGCCGGCGAGCGTGGCATTGACCGCGAGGACGCTGCCCGAGGAGGCATCGGCGTGTACCTTGACGATCAGCTCGCGCGCCTGCAGGCGCAGCTTGAGCTCGTCGCTGTCGATCTTGCCCTGCGCGAAGCGGCTGCGTACCCGAATGTCGTCGAGCTGATTGCCGTCGGCGAGGCGCAGCTTCTGGATGCGGAATTCGGCGTCGCCATCGAGCGCCTTCAACGCGGCGAGCGGCAGCGGATCGTCCGAGAACACCCGCCCGTCGTTTCCCGTCTTTGCCACGCCGGCATCGCCCGCGACGGACTTGCGCAGGGCGTAAAGGTCCTGCAGGTCGATCAGCGGTGCGTCGAGCCGAAGCCGGAACGGACGGCGCTCGCCTGCCAGCGCGAGCCGCAGCGCGCCCGTTGCGCGGCTCTTGCCGACCTCGGCGGAGAGATCCTCGAGCGCCAGGCTGTCCTTGCGCAGCAACGCGCGCCCCGCCAGCTCGAGCGGAAAGTCGTTCAGCCTGCCCTTGCCCTCGAAGCCGAGCGTCTCGAAGGCGCGCGAGCTGTCGAGCGCGAGCCGCTCGATCCTGGCGCGGTACTCGCGCCGCGGCATGGCCTCGCGGTAGGTCAGGATGCCGTTGCGGATGTCGATTCGGTTCACTTCGATGCCGCCGGCATCCGCGGTGTCGGACGCCTTGTCCCTGGTCGATTTCGGCGGCGCGAACTGCCAGTTCTGCTCGCCCTTGGCGTTGACTTCGAGCAGCAGGTCGGGCTCGATCAGCACGACGCGACGGATCTCGAGCTCGCCGGTCAGCAGCGGCAGCAGCGCGATCTGGACTTCGACGCGCTTGGCGCTCGCCATCTGCGGGCGTGATCCCCAGGCGGCGTTCTGCAGGCTGACGTCGTCCGCGGCGACCGTCGGTACGAGGGAAAGCTTGAAGCCGACCTTGCCCTTGAGCTTGAGCGCGCGGCCGGTCGCTGCCTTGGCCCTGGCCTCGGCGTAGGCGACGTACTGCTGCAGATCGACCGTCGAGAGCACGACCGCCACGGCGGCGATCAGCACGACGATGACGATGCCCACGCCGATGAGAATTTTGCGCGCCCGTGTCATGTGTCGAGTCTCGCGCAGGGTGCGGTGGCGCGCAAGCCGGCGCGCTTGACGCACCGCGCGCCGGATGCTCTGCTCGGCAAATGTCCACATCGGCGCAGCCGCCCGAGCCGCCGCTTGCTGCGGCTGCGTTGGAGAAACGCTTCGAGGACCTCGTCGGCGCGGTGTTGTCCTCGCGGCGCACGGCGGCGGGGATCTCGCGGCGCCTGGCGGGCGAATCGCGCGCGCTGCAGGACTTCGTGCTGCACTGGGCCGCGGTGACCTCGAAGACCAATCCTGAGCTCGCCTACCAGTTCGCAGTGCGCTCGGCCGACGCGATCGCCGCGCTCGGCACGGCGGGCGCCGAACGCTGGCTGCTTGCCGCGATGGACGTCTACGACCGCGAAGGCCTGTACCGGGCGAGTGCCGCGCTGAAGGATCTCGATGGCTACGCGGCGCGCGCGCGGGAGAATGCCTACGGCCTGTCGTTCGAGGAGGTCTCGGGCGTGCTCGAGCTGTTCGTCACCGGGCTGGCCGGGCGGCGGCTGCGGCTCGCGGCCGGCGAGCGGGCCTGGACCGACACCGCGACGCTCTATCTGCCGGCGCGCATCGCGCGCTTTCCGACGCGCGCCGAGAACTTCCGCCTGTACAAGCTGACCGCGGCGCTGCTCTGGGCACAGACGCGCTACGGCACCTACAACCTGGACGCCGCGACCTATCCCGAGGACGCGTCCGCCCTGGGCCGCTTCGCCCTGCTCGAGGCGCTGCGCCTCGGGGCGCGAATCGGGCGCGTGCTGCCCGGACTCGCGCGCGAGCTGAACGCGCTTGCCCAGCCCACGCTCGGTCCGGAATTCGACGCCGCGCGCGAACGCCTTGCGCAGCCCGATGCCAGCGCGGCGGACAGCGCCCGACTCGCCACGCAGCTCCCGCACAGCGCGCGGTGGCCGGATTGGCCGTTCGTCGGCGCGGTCGATCCGGCGCGCGCACTTGCGGTGCGCGCAGAGCGTGTGGCACGTGAAACGGCGGCGCTGCGCGATGCGCTCGCGCGTCTGCGCGGCGAGCTGCAGGCGGGCGAGGGCGCGCCCACGAACGACGACGCCTCGAGCGACGCGGCGCCGGCGGATGCCGATCTCGCGCTGCGGCTCGAGGTCACGGCCTCCGACGAGCGCATCGAGATCTCCGCGTCCCTCGACGGACGCGTACTCGCGCCGCCGCCCGAGCTGGCGCGCCTCGCCGAGTCGCTCGTCCAGGACCTCGGCGCGCTGCCCGAGGATCTGCGGGTCGCCGCGGGCGCGGGCGCCTCCCGCGACGGCGGGCAGGCTGAGGGCAATGCGGCCGGCGAAGACGCTGCGGCGCCCGAGGACACGCAGGCACTGTACTACGACGAGTGGGACTACCGTCGCCAGCAGTACCGCAGAAGCTGGTGCGTGCTGCGCGAGCGCGACGTCCTCCCGGGCGACCCGGCGTTCGTCGAGCGCACGGTGGCGCGCTACCGCGCGCAGATCGGGCAGCTGCGGCGCTCGTTCGAGGCGCTGCGCGGCGAGGACAAGCGCCTGCGCGCGCAGCCCGACGGCGACGACATCGATTTCGACGCCGTGGTGCGCGCCAGCGCCGAGCTGCGCGCGGGCGCCGAGCTCGATACGCGGCTGTTCACGCGCCGCGCGCGACAGGCGCGCGACATGGCGGTGCTGTTCATGGTCGACATGTCCGGCTCGACCAAGGGCTGGATCAACGATTGCGAGCGCGAGGCGCTGGTGCTGCTCGCCGAGGCGCTCGAAGTGCTCGGCGACCGTTACGCGATCTACGGCTTTTCCGGCGTGACGCGCCGGCGCTGCGAGGTCTACCGCATCAAGCGCTTCGACGAGCCCTACGATCAGCGGGTGCGCGAGCGCATCGCCGGCATCCTGCCGCTCGATTACACGCGCATGGGCGCGGCGATCCGCCACCTGACCGGGATCCTGTCGGCGGTGGACGCCCGCACCCGCCTGCTGGTCACCTTGTCCGATGGCAAGCCGGACGATTTCTCCGACGGCTACCGCGGCGAATACGGCATCGAGGACACGCGCCAGGCGCTGATCGAGGCCAAGCGCGCCGGCGTGCACTCGTTCTGCATCACCATCGACCGCGACGCGGCGAGCTACCTGCCGCGCATGTACGGCGCGGTGAACTACACCGTGGTCGAGGACGTCGCCCGGCTGCCGGTGAAGGTGGCGGAGGTGTATCGGCGGTTGACGACCTGAATTCGGAGCGCCGTGCCCCAAACAGCAGAGGCCGGCGTGAACCTTGCCCCCCATCCTGCACGGGCGTACAAGACACGATGGACAGCCGAACGTGTGCGGTCCCCCTCGGCCAAGTCGACTACGGGTCGTGAACGTGCCAGTGGTTCGCGCGATGACCTTATTGCTCGCCGGGCTTGTCAGGCTCGTGTTTGCGCTTGGGGCGGCCGGCCTGTTCGGATGGGCCGCTTCGGCGCTGATCGGTGAACCGGGCCAGCAGCGCCACTATTCCAATCCGATTCCGGCGCCGGAAGGATTAATTCTCGCCGTCGCGGTCGCACCACCCGGTGACGCCGATCCTGCGAATCCCATTCTGACAGTACCCATCGCGGAGCTGGAGTCATTTCTCAAGAGCAAGCCAAGGTACCAGACGCGACTTGTCGCTGGCCAAACCTGCTGGCCGGACCCGCCCTCTCCAGAGGGAACGAAGACCTGTGTGACGGCGTCGGCACCCGAAAACGATGCGCAGCGAATCGAAGTTCATCAATCCTTCGGCGGCGATCGCGATTCGCGCTCCGTCTACGTCGCGAGTTCTGCCGGTATAACTCCGGTGTCTTACACCACCGTACATGGCGTGGAAGTCTTGGGCGCCGCGCTCGGCGTAGGCGTAGCTGGATTGATCGGACTTCTCGCCGGTCTGAGGTTGGGAAAACGCGCTGCCAACGCGGTGAGAGCCATGGCAAACAAGAGCGCCTGACTTCGATGCATGCCGCCTGCGGATCGACGGACGTCGAGTAGCGAGAGCGCCTCGAATCCTCGCGTTCCGCGGGCGCATGGATGCAACTTGGGCGGTGCCATCCAGTCACGCATTCACGTTCTCTGAACCGCTGCCATGGGTCGGCGGGAGCGGGCCACAAGCAGTCATTCGATCACCCGGTCGGCACGGAGCAGAATCGATTGCGGAAAAGATATGCCGAGCGTCTTGGCGGCACTCAGATTGACGACCAGCTCGAACTTGGTCGGCCGTTCGACGGGCAGTTCGGCGGGCTTTGCGCCCTTCAGGATTCGGTCGACGAACGTCGCCAGGCGCGCATAGCACTCCTCGAGCACCGGCCCGTAGGTCATCAGGTTCCCCTTTTCGGCGAATGTAGCCCACGAGGAAAAGGCCGGGATGCGATGAGGCCCCGCAAACGCTGCGAAACGCTCTGCATATCGGGGCGCGATTCCACCTGCAAAGGCAAGAATTGCCTGCGCGCCCCATTCGCGTGCGGCCTCGAGGGCCTGATCGACTTCAGTCGCCGTGTTCGCGCCGAAATACCGGTGCTCGAGTCCGAGCATACCCGCGGCGTTCCGTGCCGCCTCCAGTTCCAGCAGTTCGCCCGCGTGCGGTGGCCAGCCCACGATCCCGACACGTTTCATCGCTGGCAGGACTTCGGTCATCAGCTCAAGGCGCTTTGGGATGATTTCCAGCGCGAAGAACGATATCCCCGAACGGTTGACGCCAGGGCGCGCCCAGCTATTGACCAGCTTTGCCAGCACCACGTCGGCGCTTACCGTAAACGCGATCGGCTGGGGTACCTTCGCATCGACGAGTGTGCGCGTCGCCGGTCCGCCCGCGGTAACGATCAAGTCGGGCCGCCTCGCGACAATCTGGGGGACGAGATCCTTCAGGCCTTTGGTCGATCCGTCACCCCACCAGACGTCCAGCGTAAGGTTCTCGCCCTCCGTCCAGCCGACCGTTCGCAGATTCTCGCGAAAGCTGAGCAGGTAGGGCGACTGCGGGTCGGCGCGATCGACCGAGGTCCAGGCGACGCGAGCGTCACGTGCACCCCGTACGGTCGCGGGGATCGCCGCGAGCGAGGCGAAGGCGGCAACAGCGACACATGCCGAACGCCGATCCATGAAATCTCCATGAAGGAATGGCTGTGCGCGGACTCTACGCCTTCCGCTGGCCAAGAGATGGCTATATCAAGCAAACGCAGCGAGAAATCTTCACGTCGGAGCGACCGTCCGCTTTGCGCCGATAACGGCCCTTTTTTGCCGCCGCGCGGGGCGCCGCCCCCAAACCCGCCATTGCGCATTGCCATCCGCGCCAACCCGCACCCCCGGTCTGCCGGATAATCCCGCCGCCATGCAGAACTCGAGTCCATCCGCGCGCGGTCTGGTGATCCTCGTCTGCGCGGCGCAGGTGCTGGTGCAGATCGGCGCCTACACCTGGCCGGCGCTGCTGCCGCAGTTCGTCGAGCGCTGGGGACTGACGAACAGCGAGGCCGGTATCATTACCGGCGCGTTCTACGGCGCCTACGTCTTCGCGGTGCCGGTGCTGGTGACGCTGACCGACCGCGTCGATCCGAAACGGATCTACCTGATCGGCGTCGCCCTGACGGTTGCGAGCCATCTCGCCTTCGCGGCGCTCGCGGACGGATTCTGGAGCGCGTTTGCGTTGCGCATGCTCGCCGGCGTCGGCTGGGCCGGGACCTACATGACCGGGCTCAAGCTGCTCGCCGACCGCGTCGACGCGCAGCTGATGTCGCGCGCCGTGGCCGGTCACGCGGCGAGCATCGGCATTTCCGGGGCGCTGTCGTTCGTGTTTGCCGCAGGCCTTGCGGGGGCCTGGGGCTGGCCGGCGGCGTTCGTCGCCGCCGGCGGCTGCGCCGCGCTCGGCTGGACGATCGTCGCGCTCGGCGCGCCGCGCGGCGCCGCGCCGGCGCACGCGCGCGCTGGACTGTTCGATTTTCGCCCCGTGCTGCGCAATCGCTCGGCGATGGCCTATGCGGTGGCCTACGGCGTGCATACCTTCGAGATGAGCGCGCTGCGCGGCTGGGTGGTCGCGTTTCTCGGCTACGTCGCCGCGTCCACGACGACGCAGACTGCGACCTGGCTCGCGCCGGCCACGGTGGCGACGGCGATGGCCCTGCTCGGGACCTGGGCGAGCGTCCTCGGCAACGAATGGTCGATCCGCTGGGGACGCAGGCGGCTGATCGCGGTGGCGATGCTCGGCGCCGGGGCGCTCGCGCTCGCCGTGGGGTTCATCGGACCGCTCGGCTACGGGCTGGCGACGGCGCTCGTGCTCGCCTGGGCGGTGTTCATCTGGCTCGACTCCTCCTCGCTCACCGCGGGCGCCGCAGGCAGCGCCGCGCCGGCGCGCCGCGGTGCGACGCTCGCGGTGCATTCGATGCTCGGCTACCTCGGCGGATTCATCGGCCCGTTCGCAGTCGGCTGGATGCTCGATGCGGCGGGCGGCATGTCGCAGCTGGGCTGGTCGCTCGCTTTCGGGCTGGTCGCGCTGGTGGTCGGCGCCGGATTCTGGCTGCATCGGCGCCTGGGCCCGCTGCCGCTGCCGGGGGATCGCAGGTAATCGTCTAGTATCCGCGCATCCAAGGAGCCGCGAAGATGGCCGAGTCAACAGCGACCACGTCCGAAACGCCGAACCTCTACGATGCCGGGCTTCAGTTTGAAGCGACGGGCGTCAAGCTGTACTTCGGCGCGGGCAAACCCTGGTCGGGCGTCTCCAACGACCCGCGCATCATCTACTCGTTGAAGGCGGACGCAGACGAGCTGACGCTTTCCACCGGTGAGAACGTCGCGGAGATGCCGATTACCCTCGCGGTCACCAACCGACGGCCCGGGGCAGAGGGCGGTTTTGGATCCATCTACTACCTGGAGCCGTACGCGGATGAGGCGGCTTCCCACCCGGCGCATATCGCCATCGAAGTCAACACGCCGGACGACCCGTTCGAAGCGCTGCTCGCGCTCGCCCGCCGGGGGCGTTATCCCAGCAAGATCGGCATACAGGTGACCGGCCTGAAAATCGGCTGGTACGAGGCGCAGTGGGACACCGCCAGCAAGGCGATGCAGAAGCGCGCGGTCTCGCACATCGACTTCTCCTTTCCGCTCGGGGGCGAGGCCATGGAGGAAGTTGCCGAAGCATCCGGACGACCGCGCGAGCAGCCGATCACGCCCGCCATCGTCGCAGAACTCCGCAGGCATCTGCAGCAGATTGCGGGGCTTGGGCGCTGGATCCTCGCGGCGCTCGTGGCGATCCTCGTGTTCCTCGTTTTCTTCGGCCGTTGAGGGCTCTGGTTCGCGATACGATCGTACCGACCCAATGGCTTCACGCCATGCGGCGAGCAAGCGGCGCGTGGCCGATACGGATGATTCTCGGAAAGGGTTTTCTATGGCTGGTCTGGAAGCACACTATTCGGCGCGCGATATCGAAGCGCGCATCCTGGCGGCCATCCGCGCCGCCGGCTTGGATCCCGAGCAACGCCTGTCGCCCGAGGCGCTGGCGGCGCTCGACCATTTCCACACCGGCGGACTGCGCGCCTCGCGCGAATTGCTGGAGCTGGCGCAAATTCGGGCCGAGGATCGCGTACTCGATATCGGCGCGGGGCTGGCGGGCCCCGCCCGGCTGCTCGCTTCCGCGCTCGGCTGCCGGGTCGACTGCCTCGAGATGTCGGCCGATTTCTGCGCCGCTGCGCGATTGCTGAATCGGCTGACCGGCCTCGACGATCGAATCGCAGTACACGCGGGCAGCGCGCTCGCCATGCCTTTTCCCGACGATTCGTTCGACGTCGTCTGGATGCAGAACGTCGGAATGAACATCGCCGACAAGCGAACGCTCTATCAGGAGATCTATCGGGTGCTGAAGCCGGGCGGCCGCTACGCTTTTCAGGAGATGGCCGCCGGGGACGCGGCGACATCCTATTTTCCGCTTCCCTGGGCCACCGAGCCTGGCGACAGCTTCCTGGTCTCTGCCGACGAGATGCAAGCGGCAATCGACGAGAGCGGACTGATCGCCGAGCTGTTCGAGGATACCAGCGATGTTCATTTGAGCAGGACGACCGCAAACGCCACGCCGGCCGCGCCGGGACAGCTGGGCCTCGCGGTGTTCGTCGACAACCTCGCGCAAAAGGCCGGCAACGCGCGGCGCAGTCTGGAGGAGGGCCAGGTCCGGCTCGTCCGGGGCGTGTTCCGGGCGAAATGAGCGAACGCGCGCGTCGATGCCGATCGCGGGCGGTTCTGTCCGTCGAGCGACTTCGCTGATCCTCACCGTAGCGGCGCGCGCGGGCAGGCGCCGAGCGGCGCGAACGCCGCGGCTCAATCGCAGACGAACTCGAGCAGCTCGGTGGCGGTCTCGCGCGGCTGGCCGAGCGCGATGACGCCGCGCCCGCGCAGCACGCATTCCTCGCGGCGCAGGACGAGCTCACGGTCGCCCTGGATCGTCACGTAGGTGCCGTTCGCGCTGTGGTCGACCAGCACGAACTTGTCGCCGCGGTGCTCGATCCGGCCGTGCTCGCGCGAGGCCATGCGCTCCGGAACGACCACGTCGCAGCCCTGATCACGGCCCAGCGTGAGGCTCGAGCGCGTGTCGTCGAGCACGATCTCGTGGTTGCGATAGTGCAGCCGCAGCGCCGTGCGGCCCTCGCTCGGCCGTAGCGTCGGCATCATCGCGGTGGCGTCCGCGCTCGCCTTCCAGGTGAGCTCGCAGATCGCGATGTCGTCGTTCTTGCCCTTGACCGGGATCGAGTACAGGGGGCGGCAGGAGGCCCGCAGGCCCTTGGTCAGCCGCTGCGTCGTATCGTTCGACAGGATGATCTGGCCGCGCGTGGCGACGTCGGTCAGGCGCGAGGCGAGGTTCACGGTGTCGCCGAACAGGTCTTCGTTGCGCTCGACCGCGGGACCGTAGTGAAAGCCGATGCGTACGCCGAGCTTGTTGCCGGACACCGGCTCGAGCGCATCGACACGCAGCTGGATCTGCAGCGCGGTGCGCGCTGCATCGTCGGCGGTCGTGAACGCCGACATCACCTCGTCGCCGATCGTCTTGATGACCCGCCCGCCGGTCGCTTCGGTGCGGTCGCGAAAAATCTCCAGGCACTGACCGATCGCGGTCATCGCGAGCGTGTCGCCGACGGTGTCGTAGAGCCGCGTGCTGCCCGAGACGTCCGCGAACAGCACCGCGAACGAGGTGGGTACGAGCGTTTCGTCGCCGGATGCCACCTGCTAGCCTCGTCAGCGCCTGAGGCGCTTCTCGAATGCACTGTCCACGCCCAGCACCAGGCGCGCCAGGTCGTCTGCCAGCTCGTGGACGAATTCCTTGCCCGGCAAGCTGGCGCGCGCGCTGCCGATCTGGCCGACGTTTAGCAGCTCGACGTTGACCGCCGGATTGTCGTAGTCCGCCCGCAGCACCAGCTCGCAGCGGATCGGCCCGTTCAGCAGGTAGGCGCCTGCGGTCGGCTTGCCGAAATCGTCCTTTCGTTGCTCCTCGAACTCGAACGCGACGCGGTGCTTTTTCAGGAAATCGCCGCAGCGCTGCACCTCGCCGCCTACCGCCTCGATTCGCGCCGGCTTCGTGTAGCGCGCCTGAAAGCGCAGATTGATGTGGTCGATGACGTCCTTGCCGTCGATCTTGGTCGGCCGGTAATCGGCGAACGCGTCCGACAGCGTCACCGGCGAAGGCGACTTGAGAAACAGAAACTCGAGCGGCCGGCCGGTGGTCGGGGTGACGCCGTTCAGCTCGGTGGAGAACTCGGCGAGGTACTGGAACGCCGCCTGCAGGTTGCGGTGGATGTGGTCGATGGCTTCCATCCGCAGCCGCAGCTTGTCCTCCGCGGGCGGTCGCTCGGCGGCCTGCTTTTTCAGCATGTCGAGCGCGCCGCGCCGGATGGACGTCGTGTCCGGGCCCAGCGGGCCCTCGCGGGTGCGTTCGAACTCGTCGCGCTTGCGCGCCTCGGCCCGCGCCCAGGCCTCGAGTGCTTCCTTCTTCTTGCGCTGCGCGTCGGCCTCGCGCGTCACGCGCTCGCGCTCCTGGGCCTCGAAATCGGCCGAGAAGGCATCGAGGTCCTTGAGCAGCTTCTCGCGCACTTTCTCCTCGAGCGGCGCGCGCACCAGGGTCGAATCGGGATTGGCGTACAGCGGGACGGTCCGTGTGGTGACGGTCTGACCGACGGAATCGCCCAGCGGCTGGGTGTCTGCAAGCGGATCGGCGTCCGGGCCCCGCTGCAGGTTGTGGAAATTGCGCAGGTCACGCGCCATCTCGGCGGCGGACTGATAGCGCGCATCCGGCGTCTTGGCGAGCGCGCGGTTCAGGATGACGTCGAATCCAACCGGTATCGCAGGATTGATCTCGCATACCGGCGGATGCGGATCGCGCGCGATCCGGTTCATCAGGGTCAGCACGGTGGAGTCGTTCGGGCTCTCGAAGGGCGTGCGGTACACGAGCAGCTCGTAGAGCAGGACGCCGAGCGAAAAGATGTCCGAGCGCGGGTCGACCGGCTGGCCGAGGACTTGCTCCGGGGACATGTACTTCGGCGAGCCGAGCGCCATGCCGGTCTGCGTCATGGTCGAGGATTGCAGATGAGCGACGCCGAAGTCGGTGAGCTTCGCCCGCCCGGAGGGCGAAACCATCACGTTCGCCGGCTTGACGTCGCGATGCACGATCGCATAGCCGCGCGCGTGATCGAGCCCGTCGGCGATTTGCGCGATCAGATCGGCGACGCGCTCGAAGGGCAGTCGCTCGCCGGCCTTCATCATCTGCTGCAGCGAGCGGCCTTCGAGAAACTCCATCGCGATGTACGCGATGCCGTCCTGCTCGCCGACATCGTAGATGGTGACGACGTTCGGGTGATTCAGCCGGCCGGCCGATTTCGCCTCGCGCAGGAAACGCTCGCGCACTTCCTCGAGCGCTTCGGGCGGCAGCGCCGGATTGAGCGTCTTGATCGCGACCTCACGCTCGATGAGCGGGTCGACTGCGCGATAGACCATGCCCATCGCGCCCCTGCCAAGCTCGCCGATGATCCGATAGCGTCCGAAGGTTTTTTCTGTCACGCAGCGCGAGGGGCGAAAATGCCCCGGATTCAATGCGTTCCGATGATAAACCAATCCGTCGCGTGAGTCGTCGTGATCGGACGTCGGAATATGCAACAGGCTGCCGTGCAATAGGTCTCGTGCCTGCGCTCGACCTCAGCGCGGCAGGGTGAGCTGTGCAATTATCCCTTTGTGTTGCGTGCCCTGCTGTAGTACGAGCTCGCCGCCGTGCCAGCGTGCGATGTTGCGCGCGATGCTCAAACCCAGTCCGGTGCCGCCGCTGGCGCGGTTGCGCGAGCCCTCGAGCCGGTAGAACGGCTCGAAGACCCGCTCGAGCGCGTCCTCGGGAATGCCCGGACCGTCGTCCTCGACGCGGATCCTCAGCCGCTGCGCGTCGTCGTCGATGACGATCCGTGCGCGCTCGCCGTAGCGGATGGCGTTGCCCACCAGGTTGTCGAGACAGCGGCGCAGCGCCTGCGGATGCGCCGGGTAGGGGGCCCGCGGACGGCCGCGCAGCTCGACGCTGCCGCCCATCGCGCGCCAGTCCTCGGCGACGCTGTCGGCCAATGCGCCGATGTCGGTCGGCTCGCGGCGCGGCTCCCCGCCGAGGCTGCGAAAGAACTCGAGGCTCGAGCCGACCATCGCCTCCATCTCCGCGAGGTCGCGCAGGAACTTGTCGCGCTGCGCAACATCCGCAAGCATTTCGCTGCGCAGCCGCATGCGGGTAATCGGCGTTTTCAGGTCGTGCGAGACGGCGCGCAGCAGCTCGGCGCGCTCGAGCACGTAGGCGCGCACCCGGCGCTGCATGACGTTGAACGAGCGGATCACGCTGCGCACCTCCTCGGGACCTTCCTCGGCGAGCGGCGGGCCTTCGGGATCGGCGCCGATCGCCTCGGCGCCGCGCGCGAGGCGCGCGAGCGGGCGGGTCACCATGCGAACCACCAGAACCGCCAGCACGAAGAAGATCGCCAGCCACAGCGCGAGGCGCGGCGCGAGCGTCTCGAGGCGGCCGAGCCGCTCCTGCGGCACGTGGGCGAAAAACACCGCGGTCGAGCCATCCTCGAGGGCGATCTGGACCACCACCGAGAAGGTGCCGGGCTGCAGGAAGTAGAAGTGGCGTCCGAGCCACAGGTCGAACGCGCTCGCGCCCGCCTGTGCCTCGGCGTCGCGCTCGCGCTTCGTCCGCGGCAGGCGGGTGATCTCGACCGAGGCCTTCAGCGGCTTGCCGAGGTTGCGCCGGACGATGCGCGCAAACGCGGTCTCGTAGACGTCGAGCTCGGCGAAGCCCTCGCTGACCTTCAGCGGCCGCGCGCTGAGCAGCACCTGCAGGTCGGTTCCGGCGAGCTCGTCGATCAGCTCGGCGCGCGCCTCCGTCGGCAGCCGGTTGAGTACGCGCGCGGTGTGCGCGATGCGGATCGCAATCTGCTGCGCCGACAGGCGATAGACCGCGCTGCCCCGGTCGAGCAGGTTGACGAGCACGCTCGCCAGCTGGGCGAGCAGCAGTCCCGCGGCGAGCACGAGCACGGTGCGCCCGAACAGCGAGCGCGGCAAAAGCCGCATCAATCGATCCGTTCGACCTGCGCGGCGAGCACGTAGCCGCCGTTGCGCACCGTCTTGATGATGCGCGGCTCGCGCGCCTCGTCGTGCAGGCGCTGGCGCAGGCGGCTCACCTGCACGTCGATCGCGCGATCGAACGGCGTCGCCTCGCGCCCGAGCGCGAGGTCCATCAGCTGATTGCGATCGAGAACGCGGTTCGGGTGGGTGACGAAGATCTGCAGCAGGCGGAACTCGGTCCCGGAGAGCGGCACCACGACCCCGTCGGGCGCGACCAGGTGGCGTGCGGCGAGATCCAGGATCCAGCCGGCAAATCGCAGGCGCTGCCCCTCGGTGCGTGCCGAGGGCAGGCTGCGCGCGCGGCGCAGGATTCCTTTCATGCGCGCGAGCAGCTCGCGCGGGTTGAACGGCTTCGCGAGATAGTCGTCGGCGCCCATCTCGATGCCGATGATGCGATCGACCTCGTCACCGCGGGCGGTCAGCATCACCACGGGCAGGTTGGAGCGCGCGCGCAGATCGCGGCACAGCGTGAGGCCGTCCTCGCCCGGCAGCATGACGTCGAGCACCACGATATCGGGGCTCGAGGTTTCCAGAACCTGGCGCATCTCGCGTCCGTCGCGCGCCGCCGAGACGCGAAAGCCGTTGCGGCCGAGGTATTCGGAAAGCAGGCCGCGCAGCTCGGCGTCGTCGTCGACGACCAGGACGTGATCGAGGGGCTCCATTGGGGCGCTATTTATACCGCCGATCGAGCCGCAGGGCGCGAGTTTGTATCGCCGTGTAACGCCCCCGGGGGTCGACACGCAGCGTTACCGGCCACCCCTCGGTTGATACCAAGATCACGCATCGCGGCATCGCTTGGTTACAGCCGGACGCTTCAATGGCAGCCATGGACAGGCGAGCTGCCTGCCCCCAAAAGGACCGAGAGGACGCCCGCCATGATGCTCCGCCTGATTGCCGCCGCGCTCGCCGCCATTGGCCTGCCGGCATGCAGTCCGGAGCGCGATGCGACGAGCGCGCTGCCGTTGCCGGTGCTGTCCAGTCCTCTCGCCGCTGCACAAAGCGCCGCGCTCGCCAGCGAGCGACCGGCGGCGCGCCCGAAGGAAGACGGCGAGCGCAAGGCGCACTGACTGGCGCTCGTCGACGACCACCCCGCGTTACCCAACGCCTCCCCTGACCCGAAAAGGAAATTTCATGAAGACCCTGATGAGCACCCTGATTGCCGCGCTGTTTGGCCTGAGCACCGCCTACGCCGTCGCCAGCCCGATCACGGGCACGACCCGCCTGTCGGACGACGAGAAGAAGACCGAGGAAACCGAGAAAAAGCAGGACTACAAGCAAGACCAGCGCAAGGCGACCGAAGACGGCGACGAGCGCAAATCTGAAAGCGAGCAGAAGTCCGACTGACGGACCGCTACCCTTCGCAGGGACAAACGGGGGCTTCGGCCCCCGTTTTTTGTGGGGTCTGACCCCTTCACGCCCGCACGATCGGCAGATCGATCCAGTCCGCGAGCTGCGCCGCGCGCGCAGCGCTCGCGGTCCAGAGATAGACGTAGGTGCCCGCCGCAGTGACCGGGTCGAAGACCTCGACCTCGAGCAGTTGCGCATCCGGCCGCGCCTGGCCGAAGCGCGCGAGGAAGTCGCGCCCGTAGCCGCGGTAGTGGCCGTGCGCGCGGGGATCGGGCTTGCCCCAGTCGACGGTGCGCGCGCGGGTGTAGGGCGAGGGCACGGTGAGCTGGACGAAGCCTTCCGGGCGCGTGATGCGCAGCAGCTCGCGCAGGCCCTGCCGGTCGTCGGCCACATGCTCGAGCACGTGATTGCAGATGACCAGGTCGTAGGCCGCGTCGGGCCGGTCGATCGCCTGCAGGTCGAGCGAGTTCTCGCCGCCGTATTCGGAGACCTCGATGCCGCGGAACCAGGCCGGATCGACGCCGATGTCGGGGCTGAGCTGCAGCACCTCGAGTCCGGCGAGATACGCCGCCGGCAGGAACGCGTAGACGCGGCGCAGCTGGCGATGGCGCTCGAGCGAGCGGCAGCCGCTGCAGCGCGGCGCACGCCCGGTGCTGCTCGCGCGCCCGTTCGGCCCGGGCTCGAAGCGCGTACCGCCGCAGATGTTGCACGCGCCGGGCGCCGGCGCGGGATCGGCTGCCTGCGGCGGGCGCGTCACGCCGTCGGCTCGGGCGCGTCGCCGGGCAGGCGTGGCGCGTAGACCGCGGTCGGCTGGCTGCGCCCGCGTACGGTCACCTCGGCGACGCGCGTGAAGCCGAACGCCTCGCCCGCGGCCTGCACCGTGGCCTCGGTTGCGAGCACGTAGGTGCCGGTCGTCTTGTTGAGCTGCTCGAGGCGCGCGGCGACGTTCACCTCGTCGCCGTGCACGGTGTAGAGCAGGCGCTCGCGCGTGCCGACCGCGCCGGCGACGATCCGCCCGGTGTTGATACCGCAGCGCGTACGCAGGCGGACCCCGCCGGGGAAGCGGCGCTCGCGGGTCGCGGCCTGAATCGCGAGCGCCGCGCGCACCGCGTTGGCCGCATGGTCCGGGTCGTCCTTGAGCGTGTTGAAGGTGATCAGCATGGCGTCGCCCTGGTATTGCGTGATCACGCCGCCGTGCCGGTCGATGGCTTCCGACATTGCGGCGAAGTAGGCGTTCAGCATCGAAACCAGCTGCTCGGGCGACAGGCGCTCCGCGATCGTGGAGAAGCCCTCGATGTCGGTAAACAGCACCGAGGCGTTGCGTACCTCGCCGTCGCCCGGCCTGAGCTCGCGCGCGCCGGTGCTGATGCGCGCCGCCACCTCGGGGGACACGAAGCGCGACAGGTCGCGTGCGATCACGCTGTCGGACACCGCGCGGTACAGGATGCGTTGCGCACGCACCAGGCCGAGGGCGAGGACGGCGGTGACCAGCAGGATGGACAGGATCTTGTCGACCTCGGCGCCGACCAGCACGCTGTTCGAGGTCATGTAGTGCACGTAGTTGCGCGTGATTGCCATCTCGCCCGACATCGCCGCGTACACGAGGAGCGCGACCCAGCCCGCGGCGCCCGCGAGACCCGCCGCCACGACGTAGAGCGGCTCGAAGCGCAGCGCGCGCAGCGCAATGAAGATGAAGACATAGAGCAGCGTCGGCGCCTTGAGATAAAACGGCGCGGGCTGCTCGTACTGCAGGTGAAAGCTCCAGATGAGCCCCATCAGCAGGGCCATGTCGATCACCACGCCGGCGACGAGCAGCGGCGGGGTCAGCCGGTGGCGGTGCGCGAGCACCAGGCGCAGCGCCGTCATGATGAGAAAGGCGCCGAGCACCCAGGGTACCGGCAGGAAACGCGTGCCGGCCGAGGTCTTCGGGGCGGCGGCGTAGAGCAGCACCCAGAACACGATCAATGCAAACTGCACCCAGCCGATCAGGATCTCGCTTTGCAGCTGCTGCGTCGCTATCAACGCGCGCACCCGCTCCGGTGGCGTGGCGCGCGGCGACTCGCCGAATGCGGCCTGGAGCGCGGGCAGGCGCATCGCGCGCGGCTACGGTGTCCGGCGGCTGAGCTGGGCGGTCGTGTTCGCGAGCCGGCCGGCGAGGATCTTGATCAGCTCGAGCGCCGCGTCGGGGTTCTCGCGAATGACGTTGGTGAACATGTCCTTCGAAATGCGCAGCGCTTCCATCCGCGTGACCGCGGTCGCGGTCGCGGTGCGCGGCACGTCGCCGAAGATCGCGATCTCGCCGATGATGTCGTTGCGCTGCAGCGAGTTGACCAGGATCGCGCCGGTCGAGGTCGGCACCGTGATGTCGACCCGGCCCTCGATCACGATGTACGCGGCGTCGGCCGCGTCGCCCGCGCGGAACATCACCTGTCCGGCCTCGTAGGTCAGACGCTCGCTGCTGAAGCACAGCAGCTTCTGCATCGCGGGCTGGATCTTGCTGAAGATCGGGAATCTTCGGATCAGTTCGACTTCCTGCTCGAGTGACATGTCCGTCCTCCTTCCTGTGCCCTGGTCAAGCCGGGTTGAGCAGCTTGTGCAATGCGCCGCCGGTGCATTTCAGGCTCTCGAACGCGCCGCGCTCGGCGAGCTTGCCCCGCTCGAGGACCAGCACCTGGTCGAAGCGCTCCGAGAACTCGGCGCGTGACAGCGCCCAGACGATGGCCTGGCCCTTGCGGAATTCGAGCACCCGACCGACCACGCGCGACTGCGTGGCCGGGTCGAGCATCGAAGCGGCGTGGTCGAGCACCAGCACCGCGGGCCGCTTGAGCAGCGCACGTGCGATGGCAACCTTCTGGCGGTCCGCGGCCGCGAGACGCGCGCCGCCGGTTCCGACCTGATACTCGAGGCCGATGCCGGTGACCAGCGGGCGCAGGCCGAGCTCGTCGAGAACCTGGCGCAGCAGCGCGCCGATCCGCGTCGCGGCCTCGGCCTGCCCGGTCACGATCTTGCCGAACAGGATATTGTCCTGCAGCGAAGCCGCCGTGTTGTAGCGCGCCGGGTCGAAGAATTCGACCGCGCGCTTCAGCGCATCGGGCAGGTGCTGGGCGAAGTAATGTCGCGCCTCGAGGATGCGCGCCAGCAGCGCGTCGTCCATGAGACCGAGACGATGCCGGGCGGGCGAGAGCTTGAAGGGCAGGCTTAGCAGCTGGTGGCGGTCGGCCTCGCTGATGCCCTTCAGCCCGGATTCCAGGATCCGGCCGAGCATCGCCTGGTAGTTCGGCAGGTCGTCATGGCGGATGAATGCGAAGCGCTCGAAGAACTCGTGCCCCGGCGGCAGGCCGCTGAACAGCTCGACCATGGTCTCGGCGAGCTTGTGCCCGATGCGCAGCACTTCCGGCGTCAGTCCGGTTTCGTCCAGGACGCGCCGCACATAGGCGTTGGCCGCGAGGTTGTCGATATCGAACGCTCGCCCGATCGGCGTGCCGAACAGCAGGTTCTCGGCCAGGGTCGCATTGCGGTTGTAGCGCTCGGGGTCGAAGCGCTCGACCCAGTCCTGGATGCCGAGGGATTCGAGCCGCTCGCGCATCGCCTCGCGCGCGCCGAGCATGCGATCGCGCAGCGCATCGCCGTGGCTGGCCGCGACCGCGCTGCGCAGTCCGAGCTCGAAAATCGCCTCGTCGAGATCGACCACGTGCAGCACCTCGAGGATGCGCGCATCCATTTCCTCCGGGCCCGCGACGCCCGCGGCCGCGTAATCGACCCATTGCGCGTTGATGTCGTAGGTCGGCGTCCCGGTGCGCTCGGCTTCGCGCAGCTGGAAGCGGCGCGCGGCGAGCGCTTCGCCTTCGTAGGCGGGCTCGCGGATCGGCCGGTGCTTGAGGCCGTAGAGCAGGTTGTCGCGCACGCTCAGCGGGAACAGGTAGGCCGGCGTGCCGACGTAGGCGAAGGTCTGCCCGATGACCGACTCCGGCGCCCGGGTCATGTCGATGCCGCAGACCTCGAGCGACCCGCTGGTCGGAAAGATCAGCCTCGAGATGAGCTGGCTGAGCTCGGTGCTCCCCGAGCCGTGCCCGCCGACCAGCGCGACGTGCTCGTGCAGTCCGAGCTCGAACGAGACCCCGTCGACCGGCCGCGTGGCGGCATCGTCGACCAGCGTGAGGTTCGAGACGCGCAGCGCCCCCTCGCGCGGCACCTCGGAGGTCTCGCCGAGCGCCTGCAGGGCGGGTGGCACCAGGTCCTCGACCGTGAACTGCTCGATCACCTGGTTGTACTTGATCGATACGTCCAGGCGCTGCTGGTCCCAGTCGATCAGCTCCTTGACGGGACTCGGCAGGTCCTTGTAGGCGGCGATCACTGCAACCAGCGCGCCGATGTCCAGCCGCCCGACGATGACCAGGTAGCCGCCGATCGAGTAGAAGATGAACGGCGTGAGCTGCGAGAGGAAGTTGTTCAGGAACTTGATGAAGAACTTGCGCTGGTAGAACTCGAAGCGGATGCGAAACAGCCGGCCGAGCCGGTCCGAGAACTCGGCGCGCTCGTAGTTCGAGGTGCCGTGTGCGTGGATCTCGGCCACGCCGTCGACGCACTCGGCGATGCGGCCGGCGAGCTGGCGCGCGCCGAGCTGGCGCTGCTTGGCGAGCACCAGCAGCTTGCGCCGCATCTTCGGGATCAGGGCGGTCTGAACGATCACCACGGTCAGCGCCACGCCGCCGAGCACGAGGTGCTGGTAGACGATGAACGCCAGCGCGGTCAGCGCCTGACTGCCGAGAAACAGCGGCGTGATCAGCGAATCGCCGATGAACCCGCCGAGCGGCTCGATCTCGTCCTTGATCATCGTCGCCATCTCGGCCGACTTGACGCGCCGGAAGCGCTGCAGCGGGAAGCGCAGGATGTGGTCGAACAGCTGATAGCGCAGGCGGCGCAGCATGCGCTCGCCGAGCCAGCCTTTCATCGTGTTGATGCGCAGCTTGAGCAGGCCGTTGCCGACGATCAGCGTCAGGAAGGTGATGCACAGCGCGAGCAGGTAGGGCAGGCGCGAGAGCTCGAAGCCGTCGAACAGCGTGATCTTGCTGCCGCCGAGCAGCGCGGGCAGCGTGAACTGCAGGCGCAGAAAGGCCGCGACGGAATCGGGGTCGGGAAAGCTGTGGCCCTGGATTGCCTGGTTGATGATCGTCTTGGGCAGATCCAGCGAGAGGAAGTACACCACCATCGAGGCGAGAACAAACGGAACGATGAGCAGCTGCTCCCGCTTGCTGTAGCGAAGAATGAATCCGAAAAGTGTGCGTTCCATGCCTGGTGCGCCGGGTGCGCCGGGTGCGCTCAGCCCCCGCGCCGCGCCTGCAATCTTACCCCGCGGGCCGCTCGGCGATCCGCTATAGTTCGGCGCTGGTCATGGGGCACGACGATTTCACCATCCGGTTCTGGGGCGTGCGCGGCAGCATCGCCTGCTCGGGTCCAGAGACGATGCGCTACGGCGGCAATACCTCGTCGCTCGAGGTGCGCTGCGGCGGGCGGCTGCTGCTGTTCGACGCCGGCTCGGGGATCCGCTATCTCGGCAATGCGCTCACCGCCGAAGCGCCGATCGACGCCGACCTCTACCTGACGCACACGCATTTCGACCATGTCTGCGGGCTGCCCTTCTTCCGCCCGTTTTTCCAGCCGCAGAACACGTTCCGCGTCTGGGCCGGCCACCTCGGCGGGCGCGTTTCGCTGCATCGCGTCGTCTGCGATTTCATGATGTCGCCGCTGTTTCCGGTGCCGCCGGAAGTCTTTCGCTCGAACCTCAGCTACCGCGAATTCCAGGCCGGACAGACGCTCGCGCCCATGCCCGGCGTGACGCTGCGTACGACCGCGCTCAACCACCCGGACGGCGCGACCGGCTATCGCATCGAGTACGGCGGGCGCGCGGCCTGCTACCTCACCGACACCGAGCACGTGCCGGGCGCGCCCGATCGCAACATCCTCGCGCTCATCGAGGGCGCCGACCTGGTGATCTACGATTGCATGTACACCGACGAGGAGTACGCGCAGGGGCACGCCGGCTGGGGGCATTCGACCTGGCAGGAGGGCGTGCGGCTGTGCAAGGCGGCGGGCGTCAAGCGCCTGGTCGTCTTTCACCACGACCCGGATCACAGCGACGACATGCTCGATGCGGTGGCGCGCGAGGTCGAGCGTGCGATGCCGGGCTCGCTGCTCGCCTACGAAGGACTCGTGCTGAACGTCTGAGCCGTCCGCCGCGGTCGGCGGCTAACGGTAGGGATCGGCCGCGTCGCGCAGGCCGTCGCCGAAGAAATTGAACGCGAGCACGATGATGAACACGGGCAGCACCGTGATCATCAGCCAGGGATAGAGTGCGACGACATTGATGTTCTGCGCCTCGTTCAACAAAACGCCCCAGCTGGTGATCGGCGGGCGCAGTCCGAGGCCGAGAAAGGAGAGCGCCGTCTCGCCGAGGATCATGCCGGGTACGGCGAGCGTCGCCGAGGCGATCAGGTGGCTGGCGAAGCTCGGCAGCAGGTGGCGCGCGATCACGCGCCCAGGCCCCGCACCCATGAGCACCGCGGCCGAGGCGAAATCCTCCTCGCGCAGCGCAAGCAGCTTGGAGCGCACGGCGCGCGCGAGCGCCGGCCAGTCGAGCAGCCCGAGGATGATGGTGATGCCGAAGTAGACCAGGATCGGGCTCCAGGTGACCGGGAGGGCGGCCGACAGCGCCATCCACAGCGGCAGCTCGGGGAACGCGCGCACCATCTCGATGAACCGCTGGATGATGTTGTCGATCCAGCCGCCGTAGTAGCCCGAGATCCCGCCCAGCACGATGCCGATCGTGAAGCTGACCATGATCCCGAACAGGCCGACGGTGAGCGAGATGCGGGTGCCGTAGATGATGCGCGAGAGCAGGTCGCGACCGAGGCGGTCGGTGCCGAGCAGGAATGCGGTGCCGCCCTTGGCCGGGCAGACGAGGTGGAAGTCCCAGTCCACGAGGTTCCAGAACTTGTACGCGTCGCCGCGACAGAAAAAGCGCAGCGGCTGCACCTTCCGCGGATCGACCGTGTATTCGCGCTTGAGCGTGGTCATGTTGAGCTGCATCGTGTAGCCGTAGACGAAGGGGCCGACGAACGCGCCCTCGTGAATGACATGCAGGGCCTGCGGCGGCGCGTAGATGAAGCGCCCGTTGCGCGAATGCAGCTCGTAGGGCGCGAGCACCTCGCTGAACAGGGTCGAGGCGTAGAACAGCAGCAAAATGACGCCCGAGAGCACCGCGATGCGGTGGCGGCGGAACTTCCACCACATGATCTGCCACTGCGAGGCGCGGTAGAAACGCTCCTGCTCCGGGGTGAGCGCCTCGGCCGCGAGCGGCTCGAACGGCGCCTGCGAGACGAAGTGTTCGAGCCGTCCGGGCTGCCGCGCGTCGGCGCTCACTTGGCCATGCCTCCGGTCAGGCGGATCCTCGGGTCGAGCGCGGCGAGCAGCAGGTCCGAGACGAAGGTGCCGATCACGGCGAGCAGAGATAGGAACATCAGGAACGAGCCGGCGAGATACTGGTCCTGGCTTTGCAGGGCATCGAGCAGCATGGGGCCCGAGGTCTGCAGCGAAAGCACGACGGCGACGATCGCGGAGCCCGAAATGACGCTCGGCAGCAGGCTGCCGATGTCGGCGATGAACGGGTTCAGCGCCATGCGCAGCGGGTACTTGAGCAGCAGCCGGGTGGGCGGCATGCCCTTGGCGCGCGCGGTCACCACGTACTGCTTCTGCAGCTCATCGAGCAGGTTGGCGCGCAGGCGGCGGATCATGCCCGCCGTGCCCGAGGTGCCGATGACGATCACCGGAATCCACAAATGCTCGAGCACCGAGCGCGCCTTGTCCAGGCTCCAGGGCTTGCCGAGGTACTGCGGATCCATGATCCCGCCGATCGATAGCCCGAACTGGACGTTGGCGAAGTACATCAGCACCAGCGCGAGCAGGAAGTTCGGCGTCGCGAGCCCGATGTAGCCGAGCAGTGTCAGGCCGTGATCGCCCCAGCTGTACTGGTGCGTGGCCGCGTACACGCCGATCGGGAAGGCGACGGCCCAGGTGAACAGGATCGTCGAAAAATTGAGGATGAACGACAGCATCAGGCGGTCGCCGACGACCTCGGAGACCGGCAGGTCGTACTCGAAGGACCAGCCCCAGTCGCCCTGCAGCAGTCCGGAGAAGCCCTTCTCGCTCGGCCACAGTCCGAGCCAGGCCGCGTACTGCTCGACGAAGGGCTTGTCCAGGCCGTACTGCTGGCGCAGGAACTCGACGCGCTCGAGCGCCGCGGTGTCGCCGCTCGACTTCAGCTCCTGGATCTGGTTCGAGAGGTAATCGCCGGGCGGCAGCTGAATGATGACGAACGTCACGAAGCTGATCACGAGCAGCGTCGGAATCATGATCAGGAGACGGTGGATCGTGTAGTTCAGCATTCGCGATGCGAGTCAATGCTCAAGCGCAGGCCGCGCGCCCCTCCTGCGCGCGCGGCAATTTGCGGATTCTAGTCGGTCCGCGGCGCGCAAGGCGCCGAAAGGTGGTTCGCGGCGCACGAGGCGCCGAAAGGTGGTTCGCGGCGCACGAGGCGCCGAAAGATGGTTCGCGGCGCACGAGGCGCCGAAAGATGGTTCGCGGCGCACGAGGCGCCGCTCAGCGATCCGCGGCGTCCCGCCGATCAACGCAGCCAGAAAGTGTCGGGGTGGTAGATGCCGAAGAACGCGCCCGGATCCCAGTTGTAGATCCCCTTTTCTGGCACGCCCTGCACGTTGTTGCGCACCACGACCGGCTGCGGTACGCCGCTGACCACGCCGATCGCGAACTGCTGCTCGGCGTGGATCTCGAGCATGCGGTGCCAGACGGCCTCGCGCGCCTCGCGCGTGGTGGCCGCGTTCCATTCCGCCAGGGCTTTCAGCAGCTCGATCGCGCCCGGCATATCGGGCGCTTCGCCGGACTTGCCGCTCGTCTCATGGTACTGACCGAATTTCGGCCATTGCAGCTGTTGCTGGCTGGTGGGAGCCAGCTCTTCGGGGTTCGTGTTCGCCGTCGGGATGCCGTCTTCGAGTCCTTCCCAGACGGACATCAGCGCCTCGCCCGAGAAGATCCGGTTGCGGAACACCTCGCGCTGCGATGGCTTGCTGTAGAGCTTGATGCCGATCTCGCGCCACATTTCGCGGATCAGCTCGAGCACGTCGGTTTGCTCGGTGCTCTCGCCCGCGGTTTCGACGATGATTTCCATCGGCCGCCCATCGGGCAGCTGGCGGATCTGGTCCGCGCCGCGCTTGAGGCCCATCTCGTCGAGCAGCTTGTTGGCCGCGCTGCGGTCGAAGTTCGCCCAGAGCGTCTGGTAGCGCTCCTTGAACAGCGGGCTGTCGGGCAGGACGGTGTTATTGCCCTCGATGGCGAGACCGAAATACAGCACGTTGTTGACGATCGAGCGGTCGATCGCCATCGACAGCGCGCGCCGGAAGCGCACGTCCCGAAAGACCTTGCGCCAGACCGGATCATTGACGTTCAGGTTGGGGAACAGCGCGAAATGCGATCCTTTCGCGGTGCGCCAGAGCAGCGTGCGGAACTCGTTCTGCTTCTCGCTCTTCTTGAGGAAGGTGTAGTTGTTGAACTGAATATCGCGCGCCTGCAGGTCCGACTCGCCCGCGCCCGTCTTCGCGGGGATCAGCTTGCCGTCGGCGACCAGCATCTCGATGCGGTCGATGTAGGGCAGCTGGCGTCCCTGGGCATCGACCCGGTGGAAGTAGGGGTTGCGTTTCGCGACGAAGCGGTCCGCCGGCGGTTTGGTGGTGTTCATCCAGGGCTGCAGCGTGGGCAGGTCCGGATTGTCGAAGCGGTACATGTTGTCCTGCTTGTTGTGCACGCGCGCCCAGCTGCGCTTGCCGCTGCCTTCGGTCTTCGCGAGCTTAGGGTTGTATTTCTTGTGGAATTTCTTCAGGTAGTGCGCAGGGCGGTAGATGAACAGCGGCGAGGTGCCGGCGACGCGCGGCAGGAAATCGTGATTCGGCTTCGCCCAGCTGTAGCGCACGGTGGTCTTGTCGATGAACTCGACCTTCGGGGGCTGGCCGTCGACCAGCATTTCGCGCGGCGGCCCGCTCGGGCTGAGCTCCGGATTGTTCGCCACGTCCTCCCAGTAGTAGCGGAAGTCCTCCGTGGTGAACGGCGTGCCGTCGGACCATTTGTGCCCCGGGCGCAGCTTGAAGGTGAAGATCCGCCCCTCCTTCACATCGACGCTCTCGGCAATGTCGGGAACGATGGCGAAACGCGTGTCGTAGCCGACCAGCCGGGCGTAGCCGTAAACGACGAGCAGGCGCACGTCGCGGGCGCGTCCGATGAGCGTACGCAGGGCGCCGCCCGGCTTGCCCACGGCCTTCAGCTGCAGCGGCACTTTCGGCAAGCGCTCGCTGACGGGCGGGAGCTTTTTCGCCGCGACATCGTCGGCGAACACCGGAGTTTCGACGAGGCTGGCGGCGCCCGCGGGCGCGGCGAGCGCCGCCGCGAGCAGCCACGCGGCGAGCCCGCAGCCGCGGGCGAGGCTGCCCGAGAGGGATTCCTGGGTTCGATTCTTTGCGTTCATGAGATGAGCTCCGAGCTGTCTGCAGACGCATGGGCACGCACCCAGTGTCCGTTTCCGATGTCGATCATACTGGTCCGGACGCTGACGTCCAGACGGAATGGGTTGGGCCAGGCCGCCGGGTCGGAGGCCTTGCCCTCCATGAGGGACTCGAAATTCAACAGGCGGTCGAGATCCGGATCCGGCACGGCGGCGAGCAGGGCCTTGGTATAGGGGTGCACGGGCCTGCGAAACAGCTCGCGGCAGTCCGCCGTCTCGACGACGCGCCCGGCGCACATGACCGCGAGGCGGTCGGCCACATAGTGAACCACGGCGAGATTGTGCGAGATAAAGATGTACGTGAGGCCGAGCGTCTCGCGCAGATCGCGCAGGAGATTCAGCACCTGCGCCTGGACCGACACATCGAGCGCGGACACCGGCTCATCGAGCAGCAGCAGGTCCGGACTCAGCGCAAGCGCGCGCGCGATTCCGAGCCGCTGGCGCTGCCCGCCCGAAAAGCTGTGCGGGTAGCGTCGCAGGAAGCGCACGTCCAGGCCGACCAGCAGCATCAGCTCCTTGACGCGCTCGAAATGCTCGTCCTCGTCGCCGATGCCGTGAATGACGAGCGGCTCGGCGATGATGTCGAGTGCGGTCATGCGCGGATTGAGCGATCCGAACGGATCCTGGAACACGAACTGGACCTTGCGCCGGTAGTCGAACAGCTCCTTGCCCTTCAGCGCGAGCACGTCGCGCAGCGTGCCGTGGTCGTTGAACACGATCTCGCCCGCGTCCGGCGCGCTCGAGCGCAGGATCATCTTCGCGGTGGTCGTCTTGCCGCAGCCCGACTCGCCGACGATCCCCAGGCACTCCCCGGCATTGACGTGGAAGCTGACGTCGTCCACGGCGAGCACCTCGCCCGCCAGCTTGCTGCCGAGGATCGATGTCTTGCGCGTCTGGAAGCGCTTGCTGAGATGGCGTACGGCGAGCAGCGGCGGCTCGTTGACGCCCACCACCGGGCGATTGCTCGGCGCGAGCAGGCGATGCTCGTTGCCGACCTGGACTTCGCGGATCGGCGTCAGGCGCTCGCCCTCGGCCATGTTGAAGCGCGGCACCGCGCGCATCAGCGCATTCAGATAGGGGTGCCGCGGATCGCGAAAGATGTCCTCCACGGCGCCGGCCTCGGTCACGCGGCCGTGGTACATCACGATCACCTCCTCGGCCATGTTGGCGACGACCCCGAGGTCATGGGTGATCATCAGCACGGCCATGCCGAGGTCGCGCTGCAGCTCGCGGATCAGGTGCAGGATCTGCGCCTGAATCGTGACGTCGAGTGCGGTGGTGGGTTCGTCGGCGATCAGCAGCGCAGGCCGGCAGACCAGCGCCATCGCGATCATCGCGCGCTGGCGCAAGCCGCCGGAGAGCTCGAACGGGTAGGTATGCTCGGCGGCGACGGGTTCGGCGAAGCCGACGCGGCGCAGCATCTCGATGACCGCGTCGCGCCGCGCGCGCTTGCCGAGCTGCGGGCGGTGCAGGCCGAGCGCCTCGCCGATCTGATTGCCGATCGTATGCAGCGGCGAGAGCGCAGTCATCGGCTCCTGGAAGATGATCGAGATGCGCCCGCCGCGGATCGCCTGCATCGCGGCGCCGTGGCGGTCGAGGCGCGCGATGTCGACGATCGTGTCCGGCTGGCTCGGGTCGGCAAACAGGATCTCGCCGCCTTCGATCCGCGCGATGCGCGGCAGGATTCCCATGATCGCCTGCGCGACGATCGATTTGCCCGATCCCGACTCGCCGACCAGGGCGACGGTGCGGCCCTGGGGAATGCGGAACGACACCCCGTCCGCGGCCTTCACCGTGCCGGCGTCGACGTCGAGGTAGACCTTGAGATCGTTGATCCGCAGCAGATCCGGCATGGCGTGCCTGTTTGACGAGTCCTGGCGTCGATGTCCGGATCCGCGGCGTCCCGTCAGGCGGCGATGCCGAGCGCCGTCAGGTTTGCGCGGCTGCGCTCGTCGAGCGCGATGCCGCGCTCGCGCGCCGCCCGGACGACTTCGGCGACGAGTTCGACAAAGCCCTCGAGCGTGGACTCGATGCGGATCGTGCGCCGCGGGCCCTTCACGATGAACTCCATCCATCCTCCCGATCGATCTGGCCGCGTCGAGTAATAGTTCAATCTCACTTCGCGCAACGCATCCCAGCGGATCGCAGCGCCCAGCGGTCCACGGGCACCGATGCCCGACGCGTCAAGCTCGATCCAGCTGAGTTGGCGGACGACGGTCCGCGCGCAGTATACGAGGAAAAGAACGCCCATCACGCCGAGCAGCCAGCCGATGACGGGCGCCGGATGGGCGAAAAGCACCGGACCAAAGCCGATCAGCATGCCCGTGCCGGCAAGGCCGTAGGCCCCGCGCAGCGCCCGTCGTGAATAGTGGAAGCGGCGGGGCAGCGGCGCGTTCATACCTGCTGCAGGGCGAACAGCGCGCGCGGGTCGAGCCACGCGACGGCCGGATCCTCGCGCGTCGAGGACAGCAGCTGCGCGAGAAAATCCCATGCCGCGGCGTCGTGTTGCAGGTGATGGCTGAGCCAGCCGGTCGGCTCGTCCGGATCCGCACGGCCGGCACGGCGCGCCGCCAGGTGCTCGACGGCCTGCGCGAGCGCGGCCTGGTCGCCGACGAAGCCGCGCGCGCCGCGCCAGGCGACGATGTCCACGTGCGCGTTCACCTGGACGAGGCCCGGCGCCGGCCGCGCACAGGCGCGCGGCCCGAACGCGCTCAAGCCGTGCAGCCCGGCCCCCGGCAGGCGCGCCGCGAGCGTCGCCGGCAGGCGGTTCCAGGGCGGCGCAAACGCGCCGACCCAGCGCTCGCCCGCGAGCGGCGCGAGGCGCGCACGGCCCGCGGCGATTCGCACGGCGGCGGCATCGCCCGGTTCCTCGGGCGGGAACTCGGTGCGCTTTTCGCCCGCCGCGGCCCGGTTGCGGTGATCGACGCCGTGCTGCAGCACGCAGACCCCGTCGCCGAGGCGCGCGAACAGCGCGGCGTCGGCCGCGGCGGGCACGACCGCGAGCGCAAGCGGCACGTCGCTGCGCCGGGCGAGATCGACCAGGCGCCCGAGCGCGGCGGTCCACCGGCCGGCGTCGTCATCGCGCCACCAGAACGTCGCCCGACGGCCTGCATCGCGCCAGCGCGCGAGCTCTTCGCGCAGCAGCGCCCAGGCGTCGCTCACCACTCGAGCGCCCCGGTCCATTCGGCGAGCCGCGCGGCGCTGCGCGCGGCGCCGTTCATGTCGATCGCCACGCGCGCGGCGCGCGGCCGGCGGACCGCCCGATCGATCGCGGCGGCGAGCGTGTCCGCGCCGAGCGCGGCTTCCTCGACGAGGTCGATTGCGCCGCGCGCCTCGAACAGCTTCGCACGCAGCGTCTGCTCGGTTTCCTTGCGTCCGACATACGGCACCATCACCGCGCGCGCGTTCGCCTGCAGCGTCTCGAGCAGGGTGTTGTATCCCGCCTGACTGATCGAGAGCGCGCAGCGGCGCAGCCGCGCGCGGAAATCCGGCCGATTCGGCTCGATGATCACCGGGCCGCCGCCGCTCTCTGCGGACAGCCGCCGCAGGGCCTCGATCCGCTCCGGCGCCGGGTCGACGCCGGCGCGCACGCGCCAGGGCCGGTCGGCGAGGACCGTCGCCGGGCGCGCGCGGAGCGCGGTCTCGAGCAGCGCCGCGCCGAAGGCGCCGCCGCCCGCCGAGACGAGGACCTCGTCCTCGGCGTCACTGCCCTGGTCGTCTGCCGCTGCCTCCGGTGTGCGGTCGACGACGTAGCCGGTATACGCAGTGCGCGCCGCAATCCGCGCCGCCTGCGGGAAGGTGCGCTCGAAGGGGATGAAGGCGGGATCACCGTGCACCAGCGCCCAGTCGAAATAGCGCTCGAAGGCTTCCAGCATCTTCTGTACCCGGGGCGCGTTGTCCTCGTTGTCCTGGAGCACGTCGCGTGCCGAGGACACGATCACCGGGCGCTGCGCGGCGCGGGTCGCCGCTTCGAGCAGCGGCACCAGCTCGAAGCGCATCAGTCGCCGGCCAAACGGATAGAGCTCGGTCACCAGCGCATGCGGCTGGAAGCTTCGCCACAGCTCGAGCAGCCGGTCTCGACGCCGCAGTTTCCAGGCCTCGTCGACCGGGCGACCGTGTTCGTCCATCAGCACTTTGAAGCTCGCATCGGTCGCGAGTGTCGGCGGCAGCTGGACCAGCCGAGCGCCGCCGGTCTCGAGGTCCGGCACCGGCGTGCCGCCGCTCACCAGCATGACCTCGAGCCCCGCGGCCGCGCAGGCCTGCGCGATGATCGCGGTGCGGCGCAGATGACCGATGCCGAGCAGGTGCTGGACGTACAGCAGAACGCGGCGCGGGCCGGCCTTGCTCATGCCGGGCGTTCCGCGTCCGCGCGTCGCGCCTCGAGCGCCAGGTTGAGTCGATCGACGCGCGGGCGGCCCGCGGCGTCGAGCCGGAAGACCTGCACCGCGTCCCAGTCGAGCTTCGCCGGCGGACGGCCGCGCATGTCCCAGCCCAGGGCTTCGGCAAGCAGCACGCGGATCACGCCGCGATGGGTAAAGGCGAGCGTCGGCTGCGCCTGCGCGGCGATCTCGGCGAGCCAGGGCCGCAGGCGTTCGAGCACGCGACGCGGGCTTTCGCCGCCCTCGGGCGTGAAATCCATCCCGCGTGCCTCGTTTGCCTGCATCGCTGCGCCGAGCGTTGCGCGCAGCTCGGCGATGCGTTGCCCTTCCCAGGCCCCCCAGTGCATCTCGGCGATGCGCGGCTCGCGCAGGGCCTGCGCATGGCCGAGCAGCGCCGCGGTTTCGACGCAGCGCGCCAGCGGGCTGGTCACCGCGCGCATGCCCGCGCATTGCGCCGGCAGGCTGCGGGCGCGCAGCGCCGCGCGCCCCGCGGCCGACAGCGGCACATCGCTGCGTCCCTGGATGCGCTTGTCGCGGCTCCATTCGGTTTCCGCGTGGCGCAGGGTCGCGAGCAGGGTCATCGCTTCGCCGCCGCGGGGGTTGCCGCGGCGGTGAGCGGCGCGAGCGCGCCGTTCAGCGTCCGCGCCGCGGCTTCGAGCGTGCGCTCGCGCTGCACGAACGACGCGGCGGCCTCGCCGAGCGCGCGGCGGCGCGGGGCATCGTCGAGCAGCGCGCGCACCAGCGTCGCGAACGCGGCCGGATCGTCGGGCGGCGCGAGCAGGCCGGTGCGCCCGTCCATCACGACGTCGGGCACGCCGCGCAGCGCGCAGGACACCACCGGCAGGCCGGCGGCCTGCGCTTCGAGCATCGCCATGCCGTAGGCCTCGTTCACCGCCGGCCAGACGAACAGATCGCCCGCGGCACAGGTGGCCGCGAGCGTCGCCGTGTCGAGCGCGCCGAGCAGGGTCGCGCGCCCCGGCGCCGCCGCGTCGAGCGCCGCCGCCACCGCAGCGCGGGCGTCGCCGTCGCCGGCGACCAGCAGATGCCAGGGGCGATCGCGCAGCTGCGCGAGCGCGACGGCGAGCGCGTCGTAGGAGGCGCGCTTGTCGCCCGGACGCATCATCGCCGCGACCACCAGCCAGGGAATCGCCGGATCGATGCCGTGCGCCGCTGCAAGCCACGCGCGATGCGCTGCGCGCGCGGCGCGCGCGGCGGCGAACGGGGTCGGGTCGAGAAAGGGCGGCAGGGCGCGCAGGCGCGCCGTCGAGCCGAGCAGCGCCGCGAGGCAGGGCAGGTCGTGGCGCGTCGGCGCGAGTACCAGCGCCGCCTGACGGATCGCGTCCGCGCTGCCCTCGTAGCCGATCGCCCAGGGTCCGCCGGCGCGCTTCGGCGCGTGCGAGGCCTCGGCGATCACGTAGGGGATTCCCAGCGCGCGGCTGGCCGCCGGCCCGAGCCAGTCGGGCGCCTTGTAGTACACGTGATAGGTGAACCACAGCGCAGGGCGCGCCTGCACCGGACCGGCACGCCAGTTCGCCGCGAGCTGCTCGCCGAGGGCGATGCCCTGGGTGCGCAGCGCCGCCTGGCGCAGGGGATCGCCGTCGCGATCGTAGCTGCGGAAGGTCGACACCAGCTCGACACGGTGACCGGCATGCGCCAGCGCCGAGACCAGCAGACTCGCCACGCGCCGGTCGCCCGAGGGAACGCCGTGCGTCGGCGCCTTGAGCGGCGCGTAGAAAGCGATGCGCATGGGCGATTTTATTCCGCGTGCGCCAAGTCCTCCACGCGGGCGGCGGCATCGCGCGCCGGCAGGCCGAACTTCGCGGCGAGCCGCTCGAGATTGGATTCGAGGCGGAAATGCGCGCGGACGCGCGCCTGGCCGGCGGCGCCGAGCGCATCGCGGCGCGCAGGATCGGCGATCAGCGCGGCGAGCGCGCCGGCGAGCGCCTCGGGCGAATCCGGCGGCACCAGCCATCCCGTCTGCTCGTGCTCGATCAGCTCGGGGATCGCGGACACCGCCGTGCTCATGCAGGCGAGTCCCTGGCTCTGCGCTTCGACGAGGACGTTCGGCAGTCCGTCGCGGTCGCCGTCGTGCGCGATGCGCGACGCGAGCGCGAACAGGTCGGCCGCGCGGTACTCGGCGAGCAGCGCGTCCTGCGCGAGCGCGCCGCGCCAGACGATGCGCTCGACAATGCCGAGCCGGCGTGCACGGCGCTCGAGCGGTGCGCGCAGCGGTCCGCCGCCGGCGTGCACCAGGCGCCAGTGCAGCCCGGGCGGCAGCCGCGCGAGCGCCTCGAGCAGGACATCGCTGCCCTTTTTTTCGACCAGCCGGCCCACGCTCAGGATGATCACCGGATTGGCCGGGTCGCTGCCGTCGCGCGCCGGTCGCCCGGCCGCGGGTGCCGGAAAGCGCGCCAGATCGATGCCGTGGTAGACCAGCTCGACGCGCCCGGGCGGCGCGAGCGCCGCGAGGTGGTCGCGGTTGGCGGCGGTGCAGGTCACCAGCCAGGCGCAGGCCGCGAGCTTCTCGCGCTTTTCCCACTCGGGGGTCGTCCAGATGTCCTTGGCGTGCGCCGAGCCGCTCCAGGGCAGCGCGCGCAGCAGCGCGCAATAACGCGTCACGGAAGCGGGTGTGTGCAGGAAATGGACGTGCAGCCGCGTGACCTCCGGCGGCAGCTCGGCAGCGAGCACCAGCGCCTGCCCGAAGCGCCGCACGCGATTCGGCGTCGGGTCGCGCCGCAGGTCGCGCAGCCACAGCGACCACGCCGCGCGGTAGCTCGGCCAGCGGCGCACGCGCCGCCAGGCGCGCAGCAGGCGCAGCGGCTCCTGGTACAGATACTCCGGCAGGTAGACGAGCGGCGCGCGGATCTCCGCATGCACCGGGTGGCGGCGCTTGTCGGTGGGGTGACGCAGCGAGACGATGAGGCACTCGAGCCCGCGGCGCTCGAGCGCGGCGATCTCCTGCGCGATGAAGGCTTCCGAAAGACGCGGGTAGCCCTTGAGGACGATCGCCACGCGTCCCGCGCGAGGGCTGCTCACGGGCTCAGGCGCGTCGCGGGAGCAGCTCGCCGCGCGCCTCGCCCGTCGCCTCACCCAGGTGCTCGGGCGTGACCCAGGGCGAGACCAGGCGCGCAACGTTTTCGAGCCCCTCGAGCAGGCCGGGGACCACGACTTCCGAGGGCAGGTTGCGTCGCGGCAGCGCGCGCAGCGCCGCGGCCATGGTTTCCGCGTCGTGGCGTTCGTCGTCGACCAGCATGCTCACCAGGCCGAGGCTCGCGGCGCGCGAGGCGCGGATGAACTGCTCGAGCCGCGGCGTCGTGCGCGGCACGATCAGCGCCCGCTTGTCGAGCGAGAGCACCTCGCAGAAGGTGTTGTAGCCGCCCATTGCGACCACGCCGGCGGCGCGGGCGACCAGCGTTTCCAGGTGGTTGTAGAAGGTGATCGTGTCGACCCGCTTGAGGCGCGCGGCGCGCTCGATGAACTCGTTCTGGCGGGCCGAATGCATGAATGGCCCGAGCACCAGCAGCGCGGGATAGGGCAGCAGCGGATCGTGCTCGTAGGCGCGCAGCACCCAGTCGATCAGCGCCTCGCCGTCGCCGCCGCCACCGGTGGTCACCAGCAGGTAGGGCCGCTGCGTGATTTCCGGCAGGCGCGCCATCGCGTCCGTGTGCGAGGCTTCGCGCGCGAGGTATCCGGTGTAGACGATGCGCTGGCGCACGTTGCGCGGCAGCGAAATGCCTTCCAGCGGGTCGCAGATCTGCGGCAGGCCGTAGACCCAGACCTCGTCGTAGTAATCGCGCAGCGCCGGGACGGCGTTCTTGCGCTCCCACTCCGGTGCGAGCAGCCGTGGCTCGTCCATGACGTCGCGCAGGCCGAGCACCAGGCGCGTGCCGCGCGGCTTGAGCACCTTGAGCGTCTCGAGCACCTCGCCGCGCAGGCCGAGCGGCTCCTTGTCGACGATGAAGATGTCGGGGTCGAACACCTCGGCGGTGTGACGGATGATCGAGGAACGCATCGCCAGGGTGCGGTCGATGTCGATGTGCAGGTTGAGCGGCGTGTACTCGCCGTTGCGCAGCTTGATGACGCCGGGCACGCGCACGAAATCGACCCGCGAGCGGAAATCGAAGCTGCCGATGATCGGCGAGCCGGACAGGATCAGCACCGACAGGTGCGGGAAGCGCTGCACGAGCGAATGCGCGATCGTCTGGCAGCGGCGCAGGTGCCCGAGGCCGAAGCTGTCGTGGCTGTAGATGAGGATGCGGCCCGCGCTGTTAGGCGTTCTCATGATTGTTTTCCCCGGTTGCGCGTTGCGGCGCGCCGGACGGTCACCTCGCTTGCCCCCTGGCGCGCCGTCGGCAGAGCGGATTGTGATCCCGGGCTGCAGGCGAGCGCAAGCCCGTCCGCAACATTCGCACGCGGCCTGAAACGGCTCGCCCGATTGTGTTAGATAGACGCCTTGCACCCCCGGAAAGCGCGCGCGCCCTGCGGCGGCCGATGCCCAACCTCATCCTCGTTCATCAGCGCAGCAAGCAGGACCCGGCGGATTACGCCGAGATCGCTCGGCGCATCGCGACGCGCGCCCCCGACATCGCGGTGCATGTCGCGGGCACCAAGGACCGCGACTGGCGAGCGGCGGGGTTCGACGTCGCGGCGCCCACGCTGACCGTGGCGCCGATGCCGCTGCGCGGCTTCGCGCCGCCGCGCGGTGCGATCTGCGAGGGCTACGAGTTTCCCAAGGGCGAGCAGTACGAGCGGCTCGCGGCGATCGGCGTTCCGGTCCCCCGCTGGACGCGCGTTGCGCCCGGCATCGCGCTCGACCCGTCCGACTGGGGCCCGTACGTCGTGGTCAAGCCCGAGCTCGGGCGCAAGGGCGCCGAGATCTTCGTCAAGCGCACCGGCCGGGTGCGCTACCGCGCGCCCGAAACCTTTGCCGAAGACCATCCGGTGCGCAAGGCGCCGCTGGTCGCACAGCAGTTCATCTATACCGGGCGCTGGCCGGTCAACTACCGCGTGGTGACGCTGTTCGGCACGCGGCTGCTCGCCTGGCGCTGCGAGGCCGACCACCGCTACTGGCCGCTCGAATCGCGCTGGGATTTCCGCGCCACCGGCGGCATCACCGTGGTCTCCAACAAGAAGGATTCGCACTACACGCTCGCCTTCGACGCCGACGTGATCGCGCTCGCCGAGCGCGCGCACGCGGCGTTTCCCGGGCAGCCGCTGCTCGGCACCGACATCGTGCGCGACGCCGACTCCGGCGCGCTGTACGTGATCGAGTGCAACCCGCGCGGCGACGCCTGGCTGATCTCCTCGGACACCGGGCGCGAGATCGAGCAGGCGAACGGGCTGGATTTCGCTGCGCAGTTCGACGCGCTCGAAGTGGCGACCGAGGTGCTGGTGCGCGAGACGCGCACGCGGGCGCGCTGAGGCCTGAGGCGTAAGATGGCGCCATGCTGAGCGACACCCGGCCGCAGGTGATCGTCGCGCTGCTCGCCGTGGGCATGGCGCTGGCATTCATACTGGCCGATCGCAAGTCGCCCACCAGCCGGGCGCTGGCGCTGTTCCTCACCGGCGTCGGTCTGTCCATCGGCATCGGCTCGCAGGTCGCCTACCCGCTGCACGCGCGCCTGGGCCCGCAGTGGTGGAGCGGGGTGTTCGGCATTCCGGAAACGCTCGCCTTCGTGTTTGCCTACGAATGGATCCTGCGCGTGCGGCGCACCGTGCCGACGCGCGACCTGAAGACGCGCTTCGGCGACCGGCAGCTGCGCGTCGCGCAGGGGCTGGCGCTGGTCTACCTCGTCATGTCGCTGCTCTTTCCGGTCGAGCGCTCGCACTACTTCGTCAATCCGGAGGGCGGCCTCGACACGCTGAAGACGGTGCAGTTCTGGATGTTCGCCGCGCCGCTGGCGCTTTCGCTCGTCCTGGGCATCGGCTCGGTGCTGCTGCTGCTCAACCGGCGGCCGGACAAGGCCGAGAAGATCCGCCTCGTGGCGTTCATCGTCGGCGCGCCGATCATGGCGCTCGGCCTGGTGCTGCCGATCGAGATGGCACCGATCGGGACCGCCATCGGTCTGCTCATTTTCCTTATCGGGGGGGTGCAGTACCACGTCATTCAGGGCTCGCGCGCGCAGTTCCTGTCGCGCTTTCTCGCGCCGCAGGTCGCCGAGCTGGTGCGCGAAAAGGGTCTGCGCAGCGCGACGCAGGAACAGACGCTCGAGATCTCCGTGGTGTGCTGCGACCTGCGCGGCTTCACGGCTTTTTCGGCGGCCACCGAGTCGCAGGCGGTGATCCGCATCCTGCGCGAGTACTACGACGCGGTCGGCGCCGCCGCGGCCGCGGTCGGCGGGACGATCAAGGACCAGGCCGGCGACGGCGTGCTGATCCTGATCGGCGCGCCGATCGGCTTCGCCGATCACGCGCCGCGCGCGCTCGATCTGGCCGCGCGCATCCGCGGCGAAGGACGCTCGCTGACCGAGCGCTGGTCGCGGCACGGCCAGCGCCTCGGCATCGGCGTCGGCGTGGCGAGCGGCTATGCGACGGTCGGCGTCATCGGCGGCGCCTCGCGCCTGGAATACACCGCGGTCGGCCCGGCGGTGAACCTCGCCTCGCGGCTGTGCGCCGAGGCGGCGCACGGCGAGGTGCTGGTCGATGCGCGCACCCGCGAGCTGATTGCCGACGAGCAGCACCGCGCGCGGCTGCTGTCCGCAGACGCGCTCAGTCTGAAGGGGTTTGCCGAGCCGGTCGCGAGCTTTACGCTTGCCGCGGGCTGACGCGGCGCGCTATTTCTTCCAGTCCATGAGCGGCACCCAGGCGCGCAACGCGCGGCCCTGATAGTGCCTGCCCTGAATGCGCTTGGCGAGGGCGTCCGCCTGCGGCTTGGTCATCTCCATCTCGATCACCGCGCTCGGCGCACCCGATTCGCGCACGAGATGGATCGCGCCGACCGGCGCGAAGGCGCTGAGCGCCTCCTGGATGCCGTCTTCGGTCGCGTCGTCGGGAAGGTTGCCGATCACGATGCGCATTGCCGGGTTCCTCGGTACGCCGTTGCTGCTCGGGGCCGTATGATATCGGTTCTCGCCGCGGACGGTCGATATGGCATTCGCCGATGTTTTTTCCGGAGTTGCATCGCGCCTGTTCGGCGCTTCCGCGCCCCCGGACGCGGACCAGGCGATCGTCGCCGAGACGATCGAGGCGATCGTCGAGGCGGTCGATCCGCGCATCCGCGCCGATCGCCACTATCGCAGGACGCTCGAGCCGGGCGTGCGCAGCACCATCGCGCAGATGCGCGCGATCGCGCAGCAGCTGCCTGCGCCGATCGCGCTGTCGCCCGATGCGTGGCAGCGCGAGCCGCTCATCAGGGCCGGCTTCGCGCGGCCCGAGGACGTGCGCGCGCTGCTCGGGCGCAGCCGCGAACTGTACCGCTTCTTCGACAAGGATCCCGGTTGCGACGAGGCGCATGCGTTGCTCGTCATGCGCCGGGAGGAACGCAAGGTGCTCGCACCCGCGCTGATCGACGGTCAATTGCGTCGGGACGTGCCGCAGCTGGCCGTCAGCTTCGAGCATCAGCGCCTGCACGCGCCCGCGGCCGACGCGGTGGCCTGCCGGCGCGAGGTCGGTGCCGGGCTGTTCCGGCGCCTGGCGGCGCTGGCGGTCGAGCGCAGCCTCGGCACCGAGCGTCGGGTGAAGGATCTCGAGGAGCGCAAGGGGATCCTCGCGACGCGGCTGCGCATGCTGCAGCTGCGCCGCGACGGCATTCAGCGGGCATTCGAGGACGAGGCGGAAGACCCGGCGGCGGAGATTGCCCAGCTCGAAACTGCGCTGCACGCCACGCTCGAGGAGTACATCGCGGAGAAGGCGAGCCTGAAGACGCTCGAGGGCATCATCGACGGCGTGCGCCGCATCTTCGAGGCGCCGGAGAAGGTGCTGGGTCTCGAGACCGTCGCGCTGCGCCTGAGCGGCACCGGCTACAAGGTCGAGGCCGGATCGGGCGAGGCGGCGACCGATCTCGAGCTGCACGAGCTGTTCATCGGCGAAAATCTGCGCGGCGTCATCGCCTTCGTGCGCTGCGCGCGGCAGGACATGCCGCCGCCCGGCGACGCCATCCGTCGGGCCGAGCGTACGCTGCTCTGAGCAGCGTCGCCGGCGCTATTTGCAGACCCCGGTGCAGCGAATCACGCGCTCGGCGCAGCTGATCTCGGCGAATGAGCCGGCCAGCTCCGGCTGCACGTCGCCGCCCGAGTGGTCGAGCGCGGCGTTGTTGCACTGTCGCAGATTCGTCACGTAGTCCACGTCGGTCAGCCAGACGACCTTCGAGCACCCGGGCCTGCCGATGCCGAAGCGCACGCCGACGGAATATTCGCCGCAGAGCAGCCCGCGGTGATTGACCCGTCCCTGTACGGTCCAATCGCCCTTCGGGCCGAGCGAGGCCGTGCCGCCGCCGAAATTGAAATCGAGCTGCTGCGCCTTGAGCACGACCGATACGCTGCCGATTGCCTGCGCCGGCGCGGTCGTGCGGCTGTAGGTCGCCTGCGCCGCGCATTCGCCTGCGGTGAAAAAGAACAGTGCCGCGAACGAGGCGATCACGGCGGTCAGCGGTTGAACGCGGCGCATGGGTCTCGAGGGCATCCCTGACGTGATCGGGGATCATATCAGGGCCCGATATACTGGCGGCGCTCGCCATGCAGCTGAACCTCCGCGGCAAGATTTTCGCCTACGTCGCCCTGCCGGTCGCGCTGATTCTGGGGGGCATGGAAGCCCTGCGCCTCCAGCAGCTCGCGGACGAAGCGACGGATTCCACAATCGCCCGTGAGACGAAGGGCGTCGAGCTCGAGGCGCGCGCGCTAAACGCTCGGTTGCGCGAGGTCGCGCGCATCGCGACGGACACCGCGAACTTCCTCGAGCTGCATCCCGAGATCGAGCCGGCGCGCCTGTTCGACCTGGTTCGCAGGAACGTCGCCGCGGACCGATTGGTCTACGGCGCCGCGATCGCGTTCGTGCCGGATGCTTCACCGACCGGGGCGCTGTTTTCGCCGTATGCGTTCCGAACGTCGGGCATGGCGATCGAGACCATGGATATTGCGCGCGACGGCTACGACTACACCGCCGGGCGCTGGCAGTGGTGGCGGCGCCCGTTCAAGCTCGGCTACGGCGACTGGACCGATGCCTACCTAGACGAAGGCGCCGGAAACACCTGGATGGTGACCTACGCCGTGCCGTTCAAGCGCGAGGGCCTGCCGATCGGCGTCGCCACCGTGGACGTCGCGCTGCCGACGCTGCGCGCGCTGGTGTTTGGCGCAAGCGAAGAAAACGACCGCAAGCTGTTCGTCGTCGGGAGAGATCTGAGCATGCTGTTCGCGCATAACAGCGCCGACATCGGCACGCCGCTCAAGACAATCGCCGAGCGCAGCGGTCGCCCGGACATGCTCCGGCTCGGACGAGAAATGCTGGCCAAGGCTGTGCCGGACCATACGGTTGCCCCCGGCTGGGATTCGACCGACCGGCAGTGGGTGTTCTATGCTCCGGTGGAGTCTAGCGGCTGGGTCCTGGGATCGCGCGTCGACGAGCGCGAGGTATTCGGCGCGGTGCGCGCGCAGGTGAGGGACGCGGCGGTCGGCCTCGCGGTCACGCTGCTGATCATCGGGCTTGGCGTGCTGTTTGTCACGCGCCGCATCACCGCGCCGCTTGCGCGCCTCGACGCCGCCGCGCACCGCGTTGCGCAGGGCGACCTGGCGGTCACGCTGCGCGCCGAGGGTTCGGACGAGATCGCGCGCCTGTCGCGCAGCTTCACCGCGATGGCGCGCGCGCTCGTCGAGCGCGAGCAGGCGCTGGTCGCCGAGGCGGCGGCGCGCGAGAAGATCGAAACCGAGCTCGCCTTTGCGAAAGAGCTGCAGCGCAGCATGCTGCCGCCCGGCGAGGCGCACGACACCGCCTTCGGCCGCTACGACGTGGCCGCGGTGCTCGAGCCGGCGCGCGCCGTGGGCGGCGATTTCTTCGACTACGTCGTGACCCAGGACGGGCGGCTGGTGTTCGTCATCGGCGACGTCTCGGACAAGGGCGTTCCCGCGGCCCTGTTCATGGTGCGCGCGCACACGCTGCTGCGCTCGCTCGCCGGGCGGCTGGCCTCGCCTGCGGATCTGCTCGGACGGATGAACGACGCGCTGTGCGCGGACAACGAGCGCTGCATGTTCGTGACCTTCGCCTGCGGCGCGCTCGAGCTGTCGAGCGGACGGCTCGAAATCGCCAGCGCCGGACACGAGCCGGCGCTGCGCGCGTCGCCGGACGGGCAGCTCGCCTGGCTCGAAGTCGACAACGGCCCCGCGCTCGGCCTGATCGAGGGGGCGCCCTATCCGGGCGCGGAGGTCCGGCTCGAGCCGGGCGATGCGCTGGTGCTGTACACCGACGGCATCAGCGAGGCATTCGACGCGCAAAAGCGCGCCTTCGGCCGCGCCGGGCTCGAAGCCGCGGTGCGCGAGCGCGCGCAGGCCTCGGCGCTGGATCTGTGCGCCGGCGTGGTCGCCGAGGTGCGACGTTTCGTCGCCGGCGCCGAGCAGAGCGACGACATCACCCTGCTCGTCGTGCGCTGGCACGGCGCCCGGGCCTGAGCGGGGCGGCGACAGGGCTACAATGCGCGCGGAGGAACCCGAACGATGAGCCTCACGATCGATCTCGACGCGTCGAAGCCGCCGTTCCAGCGCCTGTGTCTGGTCGGACATCTCGACACCACGACGGCGCCGGCGCTGGAAAAGAAGGTCGACGAGGTTCTGGCGGCCAAGCCGCTCGCGGTGGTATTCGACCTGGCCTCGCTCGAGTACATCAGCAGCGCCGGGCTGCGCGCGATCTTCCGCACCCAGAAGGCGATGCACGCGGCGAACGGCGAGGTGCTCATCGTGAACATGCAGCCCGCGGTGCAGAAGGTGTTCGACATCGTCAAGGCCCTGCCGCTGAAGAGCGTGTTTCGCAGCATCGAGGAGCTCGACGATTACCTCGACGCGATGCAGCGCAAGGCGCGCGAGGAAAACCGTTAACGCGCCTGGAGCGCTTGCAGCAGCTGCTGCGCCTGGCTGTCCTGCGGCGCGGCCTGTGCGAGGCGCTGCGCATAGCCGAGCGCGCGCGAACGCTCGCCCGCGTCGCGACTGATCGTCGCGCCCGCGAGCAGCAGTTCCCGGTTCGCGGGGTGCTGCACGAGCGCGCGGTCGATCTCGGCAAGCGCTTGCTGCGGCTTCTTGTTCGCGTAGAGCGCGACCGCGTAGACGTAGGCGAATCGCGCATCGTCGGGCACGAGGGCTGCGGCGCGCGCGAGCTCGGCGAGCGCCTCGTCCGGGTGCTTGAGGCGCACCAGGGCGAGTCCGAGCACATGGTGCAGCGTGGCATTGTCCGGGAGGACCGCCAGCCCTTCGCGCAGGACCGCTTCGCCCTCGGCGTCGCGCCCCTGGCTGCGCCACAGGTCGGCGAGATTGACGTAGGCGGGAACGTGCTTCGGCTCGAGGGTGAGCGCGCTGCGCAGCAGCTTTTCGGCCTCCGCGTCCTTGCTGCGCCCGCGCCGCGCATAGAAGGTGCCCAGCGAGGTGCGCGCTTCGGGACGGTCGCCGTTGTAGCGCTGCACCGCCTCGTATTCGGCCGCGGCGCGCGCGAACGCGGCCTTCTGCGACGTTGACAACGACGCCTCGGGAATCGAGGACAGGATCCAGGCGGCTTCGACGCGCACGGCCAGCACGGGGTCATCGAGCAGGGGGCCGGCGAGCGCAAGGCGCTGCTCGTCGGGCAGCGCCTCGAGCGCCGAGAGCGCGCCGAGTCGCAGCAGCGGGTCGGCCGCGGCGAGCGGCGCGCGCAGCGCGTCGAGCGTCTGCGGGGAAAGCGCGCCGCCGAGCGCCTGCGCGGCGCTGGCGCGTGCGATCGCCGCCTGCGACGGATCTTGCGCGAGTGCGGCGAGCATGCTGCCCGCGCCGGCGTCGCCGCGCGCGGCGGCGGCGAGCGTGCCGGCGAAGCGCTGGAAGCCCTCGGGCTTATGGCCGAGGCGCGCTTCGAGCAGCGCGGCGGCCCAGGCCGCGTCCTTGTCTTTGTGGCAGCCCGTGCAGGCGTTCGGCACGCCGAGCGAAACGCTCTGGTCGGGGCGCGGCACGCGCAGGCTGTGGTCGCGCCGCGGGTCGATCACCATGTACGTCGTTTGCGGCATATGGCAGTCGACGCAGGCGCTGCCTTTGGCGCCCGGCTTGTGGAAGTGGTGCTGGGGACCGTCGTAGCGCGCCGGCAGGTGGCACGACGCGCAGACCGCGTTGCCCTCGGCGCGCAGCTTGCCGCTGTGCGGCTCGTGGCAGTCGCTGCAGGTCACGCCCGCGCGGTGCATCTTGCTCTGCAGGAACGATCCCCAGATGTAGACCTCGTCGCGCTGCTGGCCGTCGGGGTAGTACAACCCCGGCGCGAGCAGCGAGGGCCGGTAGTGGTCGAGAAAGGGCTTGCCCGCTGAATAGTTCTCCGCGATCTGCGCGCGGCGCGCGTGGCACTGCGCGCAGACCTCGACCTCGGCGCGCGCATCGTTCGGCCGGCTGCGCGCGGCGTTGCCGGTCGCCGGGTCGATCGTCCAGGCGACGCCGCGGCGCTCCTCGAGGCGAACGGTCAAACCCATGGTGGGATCGGCAGGCTTGGTCTTCGCCCAGGCGGCGTGCGCGCTGCCCGGACCGTGGCAGGCTTCGCAGCCGACCGTGATCTCGGACCACGCCGTCTTGAAAGTATTCGATGCCGCGTCGTAGTTCTTGCGCACGTTGATCGAATGGCAGTCGGCGCACATGAAGTTCCAGTTCTGCTGGCGCCCGGTCCAGTGCAGCTCGTCGCGGAAGTCGACCTTCTCGTTCGGGTAGAGGTGGAACCAGCGCTGGCCGCCCTGCGCCTTCGGCCGGCTGTCCCAGGCGATCGACAGCGCCTGCAGCCGGCCGTCGGGGAATTCGATCAGATATTGCTGCAGCGGGTAGAGGCCGAAGCTGTAGCGAATCTCGAAATCGGCAAGCTTGCCGTCGGCGCCGTCGGTGCGCACCCAGTACTTGCCGTCGCGGCGAAAGAATGTCGAGGTGATCCCGTTATAGGTGAAGTTCGCGTTATTGAAGTCGCCGAGCGCGGTCTTGTCGTTCGCGTGCTGCATGGCGCGCGCGTGCTGCGAGGTCTTCCAGGCCTCGGTCTCGGCGCGGTGGCAATCGGCGCAGGCGGCGCTGCCGATGAAGTCCGGCTTCACCGCAGCGGCCGGTGCGGACGCGGATGGCGGTACAGCAGGATGCGGCGATTCGCGCGAAGTCCACCACGCGGTCGCGATCACGACGAGCACCGCCAGCGCGATGCCGGCGACGAGGCTCCAGCGGCGGCGGGGCCTTGCTTGCGACGCGGCAGCAGCCGGAGCCGCGGCGCGCCTGGGTTTGCCCTTTTTTGATGCCAAGGTTTGGTATCGCTTGCGGAAAGGAGGGGGCATTCTGCCAGAGCGCGGCACGCGGGCGGGTCCCTGCACCTAAGGGCAGCGGAATCTGCATGTAGGGCGAATGGCGCCGAGCGGGTGCAGTATCCATGATCGAGTTGGTGATTTCGCTCAGTGCTCAAGCCGCGGGCGGCGCGTCAGGGCCGGCAGCTGCGGCCGCGACACCGCACACGATCGTCCTCGTCGAGGACGACGATGGGCTGCGATCGGCGCTGGTGCGCATTCTCGAGCTCGCGGGCTACCGCGTCGAAAGCTTTGCGACGGCCGAGGATGTCCTCGCTGCGGGCGCGGCGGCGCGCGCCGCATGCATCGTCTGCGACGTGTACCTGCCGCGCGAGTCGGGGTTCGCGCTCTGCCGCAGGCTGTCGCAGGCCGGGTCGCAGGTGCCGGTCATCTTCATCACCGCCCACGACCTTCCCGCCGTGCGGGCCGAGGCCGAAGCGCTCGGTGCTGCGGATTGCCTGATCAAGCCCTTCGCGGGTCGCAGGCTGGTCGCGGTGGTGCGCGCCGCGCTGACGTCCGCCTGATTTCCGCGTCGGCGGGCGCAGCCGGCCCGCTATACTTTTGACCCTCTATCGGCTGAGAGGGCGTTCGCCGGGACCAAGGGTGCTGCTGCATCGACCGAAAGCGGGCGTCGCCGCGACTGTCGTCGCCTTCCTCGTCGCCTTTGCCCTGCCTCCCATTGCCGCGCTCGCGCAGGCGCGCGACGGCGCCGGCGAGGCACGGCGCGTCGTCGTGTTGAACGGAACCGACCCGTATTTGCCGGCGTTCATCGCGATCGACGGTAGCCTGCGCGCCGCAGTGCGGGCCGGGCACCCGGCGCCCACCGAGTTCTACGCCGAGACGCTCGACATGGCGCGCTTTCCGCGCACGGCGATCGAGCATGAGGCACTCGCGCTGCTGCGCAAGAAGTACCGTGGCCTGAAGGTGGACGTGGTCGTTGCCGTCGAGACGGACGCGCTCGATTTCGCCCAGGCCCATCGCGCGGAGCTCTGGCCGGGCGCGGCGATCGTGTTTCACAGCGTCCCGCCGGACGCGCTTCGCCTGCGCCGGCTGGAGCCCGGCACGATCGGCGTACCGGTTCGGCTCGAGTTCGGACCGACGCTCGAGCTCGCACTGAAGCTGAAGCCCGCGGCGCGGCGTCTCGCGGTCGTCGTCGGCGCTTCGGAAATCGACCGCAGGTTCGAGTCGCTCGCGCGCGCGGCGATCGCAGGCCATGCAGGTCGGCTCGAGGTCGACTTTGTCGTTGGTCTCCCGCTCGCTGACAGCCTCGCCGCGGTCCGCGCGCTGCCCGCAGACGCGATCGTGCTCTACGTGGCGATGTTCCGCGACGGCGCCGGCGTGCCGCTCGTGCCACGCGACGTGCTGACGCGGATCGCCGCGGCCTCGCGCGCCCCGGTCTTCGGCGTGTTCGAGACCTATCTCGGCGATGGGATCGTCGCGGGCTCGATCGCGAGCTACGAAGCGCAGGGCCGCCGCGCGGGCGAGCTGGTCGCGCGGGTGCTGAACGGCGAGGATCCCGCCGCGATCGGCGCGCAGACGCCGGTGGCGCCCGGCTGTATCGCCGACTGGCGCCAGCTCAAGCGCTGGGGCGTGGATGCGCGACTGCTGCCCGAGGGCTGCGAGGTCCGATTCAGGGAGATCGGGCCCTGGGAGCGCTACCGCTGGCAGATCCTGGCGGTTCTCGTGGTCATCCTGGCGCAGGCCGCGCTGATCGCGGCGCTCCTCGTCCAGCACGCGCGCCGGCGGCACGCCGAGCTCGCGCTGCAGCGCCATCGAGGCGAGCTGTTCCATGCGGCGCGGCTCGCGACGATGGGCGAGCTCACGGCGTCGATCGCGCACGAAGTGAACCAGCCGCTCGGCGCGATCCTCGCGAACGTCGACGCGGCCGACATGCTGCTCGAATCAGGCAACGTGCCGCGCGAGGCGCTGCGCGAGATCCTGGCGGACGTGCGGCGCGACGACCTGCGCGCGAGCGAGGTGGTCCGGCGGCTGCGGGCGCTGCTCGCGAAGCACGAGACGGCGCACGAGCGGCTCGATGTCAACGCGACGACCGCCGAAGTGCTGCGCCTGCTCGCGGCCGAGATCCGGCGCCGCGGGGTCGAGGTGACGACCGAATTCGATCCGCAGCTGCCGGACGTGCGCGGCGACCGCGTCCAGCTGCAGCAGGTGGTGCTCAACCTGGTGGTCAACGCGATGGATGCGGTCGCCGATCTGACCGCAGGCAGGCGGCGGGTCCTCGTGCGCACGCGGTCGATTGCGGGCGGCCGCGTCGAAGTGGCGGTGTCCGACCGCGGCCCCGGGATCGCCGCAGAGCAGATCGAGAAGCTGTTCGACTCGTTCTTCACCACCAAGCCCCGCGGCATGGGCCTCGGCCTGTCGATCGCGCGCACCATCGTCGAGGCGCACGGCGGGCGCATCTGGGCGGAGTCGGACGGGCGCAGCGGCGCGACCCTGCGGTTCACGCTGCCCGGGGCGCAACCGGCGGCGGCGCCGGTGCTGGTGGAGCGCCCGACTTGAACACCCAGGCGCCGATTGTCCACGTCGTCGACGACGACGAATCGTTTCGCACTGCGCTCCTGCGCCTGCTCGAGGCGGCGGGCTATGCGGCGCGCGGCTATGGCTCGGCGGGCGACTTTCTCGTCGCGCGGCGAGGCGATGCGCCGGGCTGCCTGCTGCTCGACATCGACATGCCGGGACCGAGCGGGCTCGAGCTGCAGGTGGCGCTCGCCGAGCAGGGCGTTGCGCTGCCGATCGTATTTCTCACCGGGCACGGCGACGTGCCCGCGAGCGTGCGTGCGATGCGCGCGGGCGCGGTCGACTTCCTCGAGAAGCCGGTCGCGCGCGACACGCTGCTGCGCGCGGTCGCGGAAGCGCTCGCGCGCGGCGCCGAGGC
>Ga0210060_1000053_pt1 | contig 79241 bp, 84 predicted proteins | sample Joice_CattailNLB_FD_184871 | JGI IMG/M metagenome (GOLD analysis project Ga0210060, IMG submission 184871) | Wetland microbial communities from San Francisco Bay, California, USA, that impact long-term carbon sequestration - Joice_CattailNLB_D2... | ecosystem: Environmental > Aquatic > Marine >...
GCCGCGCCGCGCGAGCCACAGCGCGCCGGCGGCGGCGACGTGCGCCGTGGCGTACGACGTTCCCGAGCTGCGCTCGACCGTGTAGCCGCCGCTGCGGCTCGCGCGCGCGCGCCAGACCGATTCGCCCGGGGCGCTGATGTCGACTTCGATTCCCGGGCTCGAGCCCGACCAGGGCTTTTTCTCGACGTTGCACGCGCCGACCGCGATCACCTCGGGATAGCAGGCCGGGTAGACGACGCTCGGCCAGTGGTTGCCCGCAGCCGCGACGAGGATCAGGCCGTGCCCGCTCGCGTGGCGCACCGCGGTCTCGAGCGCGCCGAAGCCGCCCCAGGGTCCGCCGAGGCTCATCGAGGCGAGCTGGCAGTTTCGCGCCACCGCCCAGTACAGCGCCTCGCACAGCCGGCGCCAGGAAAAGTGCACTACGCCGTCGTTCACCCGCAGCGGCACCAGCGCCGCGCCGGGCGCGAAGCCGATGAGCTTCGGATCCTCGGCGCTCACGATCACGCTCGCGGTCGCGGTGCCGTGCCCCGGGCTCAGGCCGCCGAGCGGATCGAGCGGGTCGGGGTCGTTGTCGAGGAAGTCGTAGCCGAGGTCGGGGCGCAGCGCCTGCGCGTCGAGCTCGGGATGCGCGGTGTAGCCGGTGTCCGGATGCGCGATGCGCGCGCCGCGCCCCGGCGGCGCGGCGAGGCCCTGCCAGGCGCGGCGCACCCTGCACAGCGCGAGCGCCCAGTCGTGCGCCGCCGAGGCGGGCAGGTGGCGCTCGCCGATGAGGCTGCCGCGCGGGCTGCGCGTTCCTTCCGTGCCGCCGGCGCCGGCCGTCGGCAGCGGCGCGGCGTCGTGGCCGACGGTCTCGAACGCCGGCTCGACGCGCGCCAGATCGCGCTCGGCGCGCAAGGCATAGCTGAGCTGCCAGGCGCGCGCCACCCCGACGCGGCTGCCCGAGGGCGGATAGGCGAACAGGTCGGCCGCGCCCGGTCCGAGCGGGCGCAGGTGCCAGTTGAGCCCCACGCGCTGCAGCGCGCGCCGCGCGCGCGCCGGCTCCGGCTTCGCGCCGGTGGACAGCACGAAACCCTCGAAGCGGCGATGCGCCTGCAGGCCTTCGTTCGATTGCGGCATGCGGCCTCCCGGACGGCGCGATAAATGCGCGCTCGACTCAACGCGTCATTAGAGTCGGCGAGCGCGGATAAATGCAATACGTCGTGCGGGCGAGCGCGGCCGCTGTCGTGATGCCGCGACTCAGGCGAAGAAGGCGAGCAGCTTTTCGCCGACTTCGCCCGGTGCTTCCTCGGCGAGGTAATGCCCGCTCGGCAGCGCGCCGCCGTCGACCGTGTTCGCGCAGTACTGCCGCCAGATCGCGAGCGCGTCGTACCAGAGGCCGATCTTGCCCTTGTCGCCCCACAGCACGAGCAGCGGGCAGCGGATCTTCTCGCCGCCGGCGCGGCTCGCGCGGTCGTGCTCGAGGTCGATCGTCGCCGCGGCGCGATAGTCCTCGCACATGCCGCGGATCATCTCCGGGTCGTGCACGTGCGCGAGGTAGTCGGCGAGCGCCGCGGGCGCGAAGAACCCGGGCGGCTTGGGCTCGCGCGAGGTGTGGGCGCGAAACCAGGCATCGGGCGCGGCGTTGATCACGTCTTCCGGAAACGGGTGCGGCTGCGCGAACCAGAACCAGTGGTAGTAGCCCATGGCGAAGGCCATGTCGGTGCGCTCGAAGTGCTCGAGCGTCGGCACGATGTCGAGCAGCGCGAGCCGCTCGACGCGCGCCGCGTGGTCGAGCGCAAGGCGGTGCGCGACGCGCGCGCCGCGGTCGTGCGCGGCGACGCGAAAGCGGCCGTGGCCGAAGTGGGTCATCAGCTCGACCATGTCGCGCGCCATCGCGCGCTTGGCGTAGGGCGCGTGCTCGCGGGACGCCGGGGGCTTGAACGAGCCGCCGTAGCCGCGCAGGTCGGGGCAGTAGACCGTGTAGTGCGCGGCGAGCGCCGGCGCCACGGCGTGCCACATGGCGTGGGTCTGCGGGTTGCCGTGCAGGAGCAGCAGCGGCGGGCCCGAGCCGCCGTGGCGCAGGCGCAGCGCGCCGTCGCGCACCGTGACCATCTCGAGGTCGAAGTCGTCGAAGAACATGGAACGTGGTTCGTGCGCCGGGCGGCAGGCAGGAGGCCAATAAGCGCATTCTAGGCCTAGAATTCCCGCGTGCTCCTGAGCGACGCGCAGCTGCAGATCCGCGACGCGGCGCGCGCCTTCGCGCAGAAGGCGATCGTGCCGCAGGCCGCCGACTGGGACCGCCGCTGCAGCGTGCCGCTCGAGGTGCTGCGCGCGATGGGGCCGCTCGGCCTGATGGGGATGTGCGTCGATCCGCGCTGGGGCGGCGCGGGCACGGATTTCGTCTCCTATGCGCTGGCCACCGAGGAGATCGCCGCGGGCGATTGCGGGCTGGCCAACATGATGTGCGTGAACAATTCGCCGAACTGCGCGGCGCTCGAAGATCACGGCAGCGAGGCCCAGAAGGAAGCCTTTCTCCGCCCGCTCGCCACGGGCGCGCAATCGAGCGCATTCCTGCTCAGCGAGCCGCAGGCCGGCTCGGACGCCGCGGCGCTCACCACGCGCGCGGTGAAAAAGGGCGATCGCTGGGTGCTGAACGGCGTCAAGCAGTTCATCACCGCGGGCAGGAGCGCCGACCTTGCGTTCATCGTCGCGATCACCGATCCGGCGGCGGGGCGGCGCGGCATGTCGTTTTTCGTCACCCCGACCCGGGTGCCCGGCTACCGCGTCGCGAAGGAGGAAACCAAGCTCGGCCACCGCGCGGCCGATACCTGCCAGATCGCGCTCGAGGATCTCGAGATTCCCGAGGCGAACCTGATCGGCGCGCCGGGCGCGGGCTACCGGATCGCGCTCGCCTACCTCGAGAACGGGCGCATCGGCGTCGCCGCGCAGGCGGTGGGCGTGGCGCGCGCCGCGTTCGAGGCGGCGCTGCGCTACGCGCGCGAGCGCGAAACCTTCGGCAAGCCGATCATCGCCCACCAGGCGGTCGAGTTTCGGCTCGCCGACATGGCGACCTCGATCGAGGCCGCGCGCCAGCTGACGCACTACGCCGCCGCGCTGAAGGATGCCGGGCGGCCCTGCCTGCAGGCCGCGTCGATGGCCAAGCTGTTCGCCTCCGAGATGGCCGAGCGCGTCTGTTCGGATGCGATCCAGATCCACGGCGGCTACGGCTACCTGAACGACTTTCCGGTCGAGAAGCTGTGGCGCGACGCGCGCGTGCTGTCGATCTACGAAGGCACCAACGAGATCCAGCGCCTGGTGATCGGGCGCGCGCTGGCGGGCTGACAGGGGCGCGATGCAGATCTGGGTCGACGCCGATGCCTGCCCGCTGGTGGTGAAGGAGATCCTGTACCGCGCCGCCGAGCGGCTGCAGATCGAGACGACGCTGGTGGCGAACAAGCCGCTGCGCACGCCGCGTTCGAAGTTCGTGCGCGCGATCCAGGTGGCGCGCGGCTTCGACGTCGCCGACGCCGAGATCGTCGGGCGGATCGCCGCGGGCGACCTGGTGATCACCGCGGACATTCCGCTCGCCGCCGAGGTGATCGCGCGCGGCGGGCACGCGCTCAATCCGCGCGGCGAGTTCTACACCCCGGACAACATCCGCGAGCGCCTGGCGATGCGCGACCTGCTGGAGACGCTGCGCGATTCGGGGGTGCAGACCGGCGGGCCGGCGGCGCTCGACCAGACCGACCGCAAGCGCTTCGCCGATGCGCTCGATCGCTTCCTCGCGCGCCTGCGCCAGCCCCCGGCTGCGCGATAATCCCGCCATGGCCGATCTGCAGGCGCCCAATACCCGCCCCTGGGAGCGCGACTACACGATCACCCGGACGCTGGTGATCGCCGAGACGCCCGAGCTGCGCATCATCGACCTGACGCTGGCGCCGGGCGAGTGCGTGCCCTGGCACCTGCACCCGGACAACGACGACCTGTTCATCTGCCTGCGCGGCACGTTCGAGATCCGCGAGATTCTCGGCGGCGATGCCGATCGCAGGACGGTGATGCGCGCGCTCGACCGGCACAACGTGGAAAAGCGCGTGCCGCACACCGCGGTGAACGTGTCGTACGACGGCTGCCAGTTCCTCATCGTGCAGGGACCCGGGCGCTACGACTTCAAGCGCCTGCCGAAGCTCGACGAACGCAAGCCGTGACGCGCGGCCGGCTGCGCGACGCGCTGGGGCTCGCGGGCTTCCTTGCGCTCAGCTTCGCGATCGCGGGGACGGGCGCTGCGGTCACCGCGACCAGCGTCGGGGACTGGTACCAGGCGCTCGCCAAGCCGGCGTTCAATCCGCCCGACCGGGTCTTCGGCCCGGTGTGGACCGTCCTCTACGCGATGATCGCGGTGGCCGGCTGGCGCATCTGGCGGCTGCGCGGCGCGCGCGAGCCGGCGCTGCTCGCCTGGGCGGTGCAGCTCGGCCTGAACCTCGGCTGGTCGTTCCTGTTCTTCGGCGCGCGCCTGATCGGTGCCGCGCTCATCGAGATCGTCGCGCTGCTCGCCGCGATCGTCGTCACCGCACGCCTTTTCTGGCGCATCGATCGCGGCGCCGCGCTGCTGCTCGCGCCGTACGGCGCCTGGGTGGCCTATGCGACGCTGCTCAACGCGGCGCTCTGGCGGCTGAACTAATCGGGGTCTTCTGCGGGACCGAGCACCGGCTCGGTCGGCGGCTCCTCGCCCGGGTAGATGGTCTCGAGCGCGGCATCCTCGGCGTCGTCCCAGGCCTGCGCCGCGCGGCGATCGAAGCGCTCGCGGTTGCTGCGCTTCATCACCGCCTTGTAGGCCTGCTCGACGCTCAGCCCGCGGCCCTCGATCAGTGCCGCCGCGGCAATGCACGCGGCCTCGATGTCCTGCTCGGGCGCGTCGCAGTCGAACAGCCAAAGCTTCATGCCGGATTCCTCTGGGATATTTTGCCGCGGCCGGCGCTGCGCCGCGAGCGGCCGAATATAGCGTGCATCGGGATTTCCGGCAGGCCCCGCGCCGGGCCCGGTAAAATGGCGCCTTCGGCCGCCCTCTGGCGGCGTCTTTTTCCGGTCACAAAACGCCATGCCGCTTTCTGCTCCCCAATGCCGCCGCCACCTGCACACGCGCACCATCGCCTGCGAGGGCTTCATGCGCGAAGACGGCCTGTTCGACATCGAGGCGAGCATCGTCGACACCAAGACCTATCCGGTCGAAGAGCCCTATCGCGGGCTGCGTCAGCCGGGCGAGCACGTGCACGACATGCAGCTGCGCATCACGGTCGACCGCGAGCTGAAGGTGCGCGAGATCGAGGTGACGACCAACGACGCACCGTATCCGGCCTGCTTCACCGTGGCCGACAACTTCAAGAAGCTCGTCGGCGCGAGGATCGGCGGCGGCTGGCGCCGCGCGGTGAACGAGGCGGTCGGCGGCACCAAGGGCTGCACCCACCTGAAGGAGCTGCTGATGCCGGCGGCGACGGTCGCCTTCCAGACGCTTTCCAGCTGGCCGAAGGACGGCGAGGTGGCAAGCTGGGCCAAGCCGAGCATGACCGCGAAAAAACCCCACTTCCTCGACGGCTGCAAGGCCTGGGCCGCCGACGGCCCGGTGGTCGAGCGCCTGTTCCCGCTGCACTACAAGCCGAAGGCGGCTTAGGCGACGGTCGCCTTGCTCGGCTGCGCGCCGTGAGCCCGGACCCCGCGGGGCACCGCAAGGGCGTTTTGCTGATGGTCCTCGCCGGCCTGTGCTGGTCCACGGGCGGGATCTTCGTGCGCCATGTCGAGGCCGCGAACGGCTTCGAGGTCGTGTTCTGGCGGTCCCTCTTCATGGTCGCGTTCCTGTTCGCGACGCTGCTGTGGTGGCATCGCGACCGGGTCTGGTCGCAGATCGCCGTGGTCGGCCGCCCCGGGCTGCTCGCCGGCGCGCTGCTCGGCGCGACGTTCTTCTTCTTCATCCTTTCGCTGATGCGCAACACCGCGGCGAACACCTACGTGCTGATGAGCACCGGGCCCTTCTTCGTCGCCGTGTTCGGCTGGATCTTCCTGCGCGAGCGCGTGCCGCTGCGCACCTGGATCGCGATCGGGGTCGCGCTCGGCGGCATCACGCTGATGTTCGCCGCGGGGATCGACCGCGGCCGGACCCTGGGCAACCTGCTCGCGCTCGGCGTGCCGACCGCGTTCGCCCTCAACATCATCGTCCTGCGAAAGATGCATGCGCAGGTCGACATGGTGCCCGCGGTGATGATCGCCGGGCTGCTGTCGATCGCCGTGGCGCTGCCGTTCGCGCTGCCCTTCGCCGCGAGCCTCGGCGATCTCGCGGTGCTCGCGCCGATGGGCATGCTGCAGCTCGGCCTGGGCTGCCTGTTGATGACGCGCGCGACGCGCTACCTGACCGCGGGCGAGCTCGGGCTGCTTTCGCTGCTCGAGACGATCCTCGCGCCGCTCTGGGTCTGGCTCGGCGTCGGCGAGCGCCCGAGCACGCTCGCGCTCGCCGGCGCGGTGATCGTGTTCGGCGCGCTGGTGGCGAACGAGTGGGTCGGCATGCGGCGCATGAAGGCGCGGCGGGCGCAGGCGGTCGAAGTGCCGGTGCAGTAAGAAAAAGCTAAAAGCAAAAAGGGGTCTGACCCCATTCGGGGTCAGACCCCGGCGAAGCGCGGGCGTCAAACGAGGGGTCTGACCCCATTCGGGGTCAGACCCCGTTGTCGTCAGCCGACGCCGAGCAGCTCGACTTCGAAGATCAGCGTCGCGTTCGGCGGGATGACGCCGCCGGCGCCGCGCGATCCGTAGCCGAGCTCGGGCGGAATGGTCAGGCGGCGGCTGCCGCCGACCTTCATGCCGGCGACGCCCTCGTCCCAGCCGCGGATGACGCGCCCCGCGCCGAGCGGAAAGTCGAACGGCTCGTTGCGGTCGCGGCTCGAATCGAATTTCTTGCCCTTCTCGCCGCCGTAGAGCAGCCAGCCGGTGTAGTGCACGCTGACCTGCTGGCCGGCGCTTGCCGCGTCGCCGCTGCCGACGGTGAGCTCTTCGATGACCAGGCCGCTCGGCGTTGTGGATGTGCTCATGCCTCGATGTCCTTTCCTTGTTTGCGGGGGTTCATGATCGTGCCGCGTACACCGCCGTCTCGAAGGCGTAGTACAGGGGCAGCGCTTTCGTGTCGACGAACGGCAGCACCTGCGTGATGTAGACCCCGCCGATGCCGGTTTTCGGGTCGATCCAGAAATAGCAGTTCGACAGCCCGCCCCACATCAGGCCGCCCGCGGGGCGCCCGGTCGGCGCCGGCGCTTCGTTGATCTGGAAGCTCAGGCCCCAGCTCTTCGGCACGCCGGGGAAGAACTCCGCGTCCAGCGAGCGCGCCGGATTGGTGCTCTTGATCGGCGTGACGCGCGTCGCGCCGATCTGGTTGCGCGACATCTGCTCGACGGTCTCGGGCTTGAGCAGCTGCGCCGAACCGCCCTTGCCGCGGTTCAGGATCATGCGCAGGAACTTCAGGTAGTCCTCCGCGGTCGTGTACAGTCCGCCGCCGCCGGATTGGAACTCCGGCGTCTGCGGGATCTCGAGGTCGGTCGGCGCGAGCCTGCCGGCGGCATCGCGCTGGTGGACCTTCGCCTTGCGGGCGCGCATCGCGGGCGTGATCTTGAACGCGGTGCTCGACATGCCGAGCGGTTCGAACAGGTTTTCGGCCATCGCCTCGCCGAGGCGCTTGCCGCTGACTGCCTCGATCGCCTTGCCGACCCAGTCCATGGCGATGCTGTAGAGCCAGCGCTCGCCCGGATCGAACAGCAGCGGCGTGCCGAGCGCGGCGTTGCGGCCGGTGGACACCGGCGGCGTGCCGGTCGCCTCGAGGTAGCGCGCGATCTCCGCGCTCCAGGTGTCGTAGCCGAAGCCCGCGGTGTGGGTGAGCAGCTGGCGCAGCGTGATCGCGCGCTTCGGCGCGCGCAGGCGCGGCTTGCCCGCCGTGTCGAAGCCTTCGAGCACCTGGACCTTGCCGAGCGCGGGGAGCCAGCGGCTCGCGGGACCGTCGAGCTCGAGCTGGCCGCGCTCGACGAGCTGCATCGCGCAGGCGCCGGTGAGCGCCTTGGTCATCGACGCGACCCAGGCGACGGTGTCGACGCGCATCGCTGCGTCCTCGCCGAGCACGCGCTTGCCGAAGGCGCCGTCGTACAGCGTGCCGTCGCGATCGGTGACCATTGCCGCGACGCCGGGCACGTCGCCCGCGTCGACGGCGCGCTTCAGCAGAGGGTCGATCGAATCCTTGAGGCCCACGGCGTTGGTGCTCTCGCGACGCGTTGTGACAGGGTGAACGGGACCCGCAGTCTAGCGCGGACCGGCGCCGGCCCGCCTAAACTGGCGGCGATGCGGCTGGTCCTCGATACCAACGTCTGGCTCGACTGGCTCGTGTTCGACGATGCGTCGCTCGCGCCGCTCGCCGCGGCGCGCGCCGCGGGCGGGATCGCGCTGTGCATCGATGCTGCCTGCGAAGCCGAGCTCGCGCGCGCGCTCGGCTACCGCTTCGGCAAGCGCGCGCTCGACGCGCAGGCGCAGGCCGAGTGCCTGGCGCGCTGCCGCGCGCTCGCCTGCCGCGACTGGGCGCCCCGGCGGCGCGCGTTGCGCCTGCCCGATTGCCGGGATCCGGACGACCAGAAGTTTCTCGATCTCGCGCTCGCCTGCGGCGCGCAGGCGCTCCTCACGCGCGATCGTGCGTTGCTCGAGCTCGGCCGGCGCTGGAAAAAATCGCTGCCCTTCGCGATCGTCACGCCGCGCGCCTGGGCGGCGCAGTCGGCGCGCTGGGCGGGCGACGCTCCCTAGCGCTTGCTTGGATCGCGCCCGTGCTGCGCGTGCCAGCGCTCGAGGCACTGCTCGCTGCAGAAATAGGCCGTGTAATTCGGCGTTTCCGCCTGCGGCGCGACGTCTTTCGCCACGCGTTTGAGGCACACCTCGCAGGACACGAGCGGCACCGTCGTGTCGTCGATACTGCTTCCCATGCTGCGTCCCATGCTGGCTGCCTCTGGTTTCCCTGCCGAAGTTCCGCGTTGCGCCCTGCCGAGTGTAGCGCCATTGCTTTTCCGTGAAGGTGCATTGGTGCACCATTGGGACAAGATGACAAAAAGTTCACGGAACGGTCCGCCGCCGAAGAAAAAGACGACGCCTGACCCCGACAGGCTCGAGCGCCTCGTCGCCGAGGCGAACCGCGCGCGGGCCGCACGCGAGCTGGGCTATCGCGAGCGCGCGCTGAAAATCCTGCCCTGGGTCTGCGGGCGCTGCGCACGCAGCTTCGAGCGCGCGCGGCTGCGCGAGCTGACGGTGCATCATCGCGACGGCAACCATGACAACAATCCGCCCGACGGCTCGAACTGGGAGCTGCTGTGCCTGTACTGCCATGAGAACGAGCACGCGCGCGAGGTGGACGCGGCCGCGGGCGGCGCCGGCGGCGCCCGCGATGCCGGCACCGCGCGCGAGGCGACGCACCGCGCGCTCGCCGGGCTCGCCGACCTCCTCAAGAAGAAGTCGCGCAGCTAGAATCCGCGCCTCGTCGCCGCCCAGCCGGCAAGCAAGGAATCGAACCCCATGACATCCAGGCCGCTTTTGTTCCAGCCGATCGAACTGCGCGGTGCGCGCGCGCGCAATCGCGGCGTGCTCTCGCCGATGTGCCAGTACTCCGCCAAGGACGGCTTCGTCAACGACTGGCACCTGGTGCACCTGGGAAAGTTCGCCCAGGGCGGCGCGGGGATCGTGTTCACCGAGGCCGCGGCGGTCGAGGCGATCGGGCGCATCACGCACGGCGACCTCGGCATCTGGTCGGACGACCATGTCGCGGGGCTCGCGCGCATCGCCGCATTCGTCAAGGCGAACGGGGCGCTGCCCGCGATCCAGCTCGCGCACGCGGGACGCAAGGCGAGCATGCAGCGGCCCTGGTACGGCAACGCGGCGCTGACTGCGGAGGACCGCGCGCGCGGCGACGCGCCCTGGCCGGTGGTCGCGCCTTCGAGCATCCCGCTCGAGGCGGGCTGGCTCACGCCGCAGGCGCTGAGCCGCGAGGACATCGGCGCGCTGCAGGCGGCCTGGCGCGCCGCGGCGCAGCGCGCTCTGGCGGCCGGCTTCGAGGTGCTCGAGATGCATTCGGCGCACGGCTATCTGAGCCACGAATTCCTCTCGCCGCTGACGAACAAGCGCAGCGACGAATACGGCGGCAGCCTGGCCAATCGGATGCGCTTCACGCTCGAAATCGCCGAGGCGCTGCGCGCGGAGTGGCCCGAGGACCGGCCGCTGTTCGTGCGCGTGTCGTCGGTCGACGGCGTCGAGGGCGGCTGGGCGATCGAGGACACGGTCGCCCTGGCGCGCGAGTTGAAGGCGCGCGGCGTAGACGTGATCGACTGCTCTTCGGGCGGGATCGCCGGCCCGGCAACCGCGGCCGGCGTGAAGCGCGCCCCGGGCTTTCAGGTGCCGTTCGCCGCGCAGCTGCGCCGCGAGGCCGGCGTGAAGACCATGGCCGTCGGCCTGATCCTCGACGGCCCGCAGGCGGAAGCGATCCTGCAGGCCGGGGACGCCGACCTGATCGCGATCGGCCGCGAGGCGCTCTACGATCCGAACTGGTTCCTGCACGCCGAGGCCGCGCTGGGCGCGACCGGCGCCTTCGAGTCCTGGCCGCAGCCGTACGGCTGGTGGCTGACGCGAAGGGCGAAAGCGATGACGAGGGTCTGACCCCGAATGGGGTCAGACCCTTTTTTGGTTTTCTTGGGGTCAGACCCCTTTTTAGTTAGACGGGGGCCTTCGTTGATCCAAAAGGGGGTCTGACCCCGGCGTCGCGCGTGATTGAGTTATCTTTATCCGGAGGAGGACGTCATGAAAAAGAAATGGAATTTCGTTCACGACGAGGCTGCGCAGGCGCAATGGAAGCCCGGGCTGCGCGAGATCTTCGATTACCGCGACCTGGGCATCCAGCAGGGCACGGGCGGCGACTACGTCGCGCACCTGATCCGCAAGAACGGCGTCAAGTCGAAGGACGAGGTGCAGAAGTGGCACGTGCACGACTGCGCCTTTCAGATGGTCTACGTGCTGAACGGCTGGGCGACCTTCGAGTACGAGGGCGGCGGCGTGCGCACGATCCGCAAGGGCGACTGCATCCTGCAGCCGCCGATGCTGAAGCACCGCGAGATCGAGTGCTCGGACGACCTCGAGATGCTCGAGATCGTCTCGCCGGCGAGCTTCCCCACGCATATCGTCGACGGGCCGAAGTGAGCCGCGGGAACTGAGCCGGCAATGAAGATTCCGAAAAAATTCTTCCCGGTCGTCTTCGCCTTCTTCCTGACGCTGATCATGGTGTTCATCGTCACCGGCGTCGGCACGGCGATGAACGTCGGCTTCCCGCCGGATTTCCTCGCGCTGTGGATGAAGGCCTGGGGCGCGGCCTGGATGGTCGCGTTTCCCTCGGCAATCGTGGTCGCGCCGCTGGCGCGGCGGCTGACCGAGCGGGTATTGGGTTAAGGGGTCAGACCCCCTTTTGGGTCGACGAAGGCCGCCGCTTAGTTAGAACGGGGTCAGACCCCCTTTTTAGATTAACGAAGGTCGCCGTCTAACTAAAAAAGGGGTCTGACCCCTATTTTTCGAATCCCCGCACCAGGGCTGCCTGCGCGCTCGCGGCTTTCATCAGCATCGAGAAGTCCGAGCCCGAGAGCACGAGCTGCACCCCCATGCCGATGTAGCGCTCGAAGTAATCGGCGCTGTAAAGGCCGCCCATGCCGGCGTACTTGCCGTGCTTCTTGCACGCGGCGATGACCTTGGCGTAGGCGTCGCTGACCTTCGGGTCGTCGAACTTGCCGGGGATGCCCATCTCCATGCACAGGTCGTTGGTGCCGATCAGCAGGGCGTCGATGCCCTGGGTCGCCGCGATCGCCTCGGCGTTGGCCACGCCCTGGGGGGACTCGATCATCACCACCACGAGCGTTTCTTCGTTCACGACGCGCGCGGCCTCGCCGACCGGCATCGGCACGAAGCCGAGCTGCTGCAGGCCGCCGCCCATCGAGCGATGGCCGAGCGGCGGGAAGCGGCAGTGATCGGCGACGCGCTTGGCCATCGCGGCATCGTCGACGTGCGGCACGACGATGCCCTGCGCGCCGTTGTCGAGCATGCGCGTGGCGTGATGATGCTCGTAGCCCGGCACGCGCACCACCGGCGTGATGCCCACGGCAAGCGAGGCCGCGGCGATCTGCGCCGCGGTGTCGAGGTCCATCGAGCTGTGCTCGCAGTCGATGAACATCCAGTCGAAGCCGGCGGTCTTCAGGAGCTGCGCGGTGTCGACGGTGCGCGCCTGGCGCAGGCCGAGCCCGATCGCGAGCTTGCCCTCGCGCAGCCGGCGCTTGGCGTGGTTGACGACGACGCTCATGCGGCTTCCCCCGATGATGCTGCCTGCGGCAGGCGAAGGCGCGAGCATACCCGAGCGCGCCGCCGCAGGCGGTGTACCATCTGCGCTGCAGTTCCGGGGTCTGCCCGGGTCGCGAGAAAAAGATCAATAAAGTCGCCCGGCGCGGGCCGTTCCCGCACCGCATCGCAACGTTCATCGTGCTCGCCGTCCTCGGCGGGCCGCTGCTCGCCTGGCCGGCGGCGGCATCGTCGGCCGAAACCCGCCTGCTCGTCGGCCGCGTGGTCGCGGTTGCCGACGGCGACACGATCACCGTGCTCAACGCGGCGCATCGCCGCGAGCGCATCCGCCTTGCGGGAATCGACGCGCCCGAGTCGCGCCAGGCCTACGGCGCGGCCGCCAAGCAGCGCCTCTCGGCGCTGGTCTACGGCGCCGAGGTCCGCGTCGAGTACGCCAAGCGCGATCGCTACGGACGCATCGTCGGGCGCGTGCTGCGCGACGGGCACGACGCGGGGCTGGCGCAGGTCGAATCGGGCCATGCCTGGCATTACCTGCGCTATGCGCGGGAGCAATCGAGCGCCGACCGCGCGGCCTACGCGCGCGCCGAGCGCAGCGCGCGCGCCGGGCGGCGCGGCCTGTGGCTCGCCGCCGCGCCGCTCGCGCCCTGGGACTGGCGCCGGCAGCGCGCCGCGGCGCGCCGCGCGCAAGCGGCTCGGTTATCATCGCCGCAGTGATCGCTGCCGCGGGAGGTCCCACATGCCGATCAGCCATCTCGAGCATTTCCTGATCCAGACCGAGGACATCGAGCGCACCTGCGACTGGTACGTGCGGGTGCTCGGCTTTCGCGTCGGGCCTTCGCCGGAATTCCGGTTTCCGGTGAAGTGGCTCTACCTCGGCGAGCAGGACGTGATCCACGTCTGCGAGGGGGGCGCCGGGGTGTCGGAGGCGCGCAAGCGCTATCTCGGCCAGCACTCGGAGGACTTGCGCGGCAGCGGCGTGATCGACCACGTCGCGTTCCGCTGCAGCGGCCTCGAGGACATGCTCGCGCGCCTGAAGGCCTCGGGCGTCGAGTTCAACGAGCGCCAGGTCGACGATCAGGCGCTCTACCAGGTCTTCCTGTTCGACCCCAACGGGGTCAAGGTCGAGCTGAACTTCGCCGCGACCGAAGCCGAGGGGCGGCGCGCCGAGGTCACCGCGGCCGACCTGCGGGCGTGAACTATTTCCATCGAGATACATGTGCTTACACGGCGAGTGCGCACTATTCAATACTGACGTGCCCGCACGACGACGCAGACTGGGACCATTGTCATGCGGCGCGATCGCGTCGGGATGGAGAGTGAACATGGCAGGGAAGGTTCCGAACTCGCGTTACCTGATCGTGCTCGCGGTTGCGGCGACGCTCGGCCTCGGTGCGGCGGCGCCGGCCTTCGCGGACAAGCCGTCCTGGGCCGGCAACGGCAAGGGCGGCAAGTCGGAAAAGTCGTACAAAGAGAAAGACCACAAGAAGGGCCACGACGACGAGCGCCGCGAATGGGAAGACAAGCACGGCAAGCACTTTCGCGATCACGATCGCGACGTCGCGCGCAACTACTACCGCAGCGAATACCAAAAGCACAAGCACTGCCCGCCGGGGCTCGCCAAGAAGCACAACGGCTGCATGCCGCCGGGACAGGCGAAGAAATGGCACTACGGCCGTCCGCTGCCGCGCGAGGTGATTTACTACGAGGTGCCGCGCGCGCTGGTGATCGAGCTGCCGCCGCCGCCCTCGGGCTATCGCTACGTGCGCGTCGCCTCCGACATCCTAATGATCGCCGTCGGCACCGGCATGGTGGTCGACGCGATCACGGACCTGGGCGCGCTCTAGCGCCGCGACGCTCGTCCTTCGCCGGCGCGACCGGCTCGACGCTGCCGCTCTTGGTCGAGCGCACCACCGCTTCGAGCGCGCAGATGTTGGCGATCATCTGCGCCTGCGGCACCGGGTAGGGCGCGCCGCCGAGCGCGGCTTCGGCGAATGCCTCCAGGTTGGCGAGCACCGCGGGCGCCGGCGGAAATTCACGCCGCTGGGGCCGCCCGCCGCGCCGGCAGACGATGAACTCCCAGCCCTCGGGCGCCTCGGGGTGGTTCTTGTCGCGCACCTCGATCCAGCCGTGGCTGCCGTAGAGCGCGAAGCGCCCGACGAAGGGCGTGGCGAGCATCGCGCTGATCAGCGCGTGGCCGCCGCCGCGGAAGCCGAGCAGCACCGCGAGCGTGTCGCCGTTGACGAGCGCGCTGCCGAGCTGGCGCACGCTGGCGAACGCGGACTCGGCTTCGCCGAACACGCCCACGGAAAGGTCGAGCAGGTGAATGCCGGTCGCGGTCAGCGGCCCGGCCGGCGCCTCGCCCGGCGACAGGCGCCAGTGTTGCGGATCGATGCCGAGAAACTTGTCCTGGCTGAAATTGGCCTCCAGCTGCGGCGGCGCGCCGATCTCGCCCGCGCGCAGCATGCGCATCAGCTCGAGGATCGGCGGCTCGAAGCGGCGCTCGTGGCCCACCGCGAGCGCGACGCGATGCGCGTTGCAGGCCGCCACGGCCTCGAGGACGTCGGCGCGCGAGAGGGCAAGGGGCTTTTCGCAGAACACGTGCTTGCCGGCGCCCGCTGCGGCGACGATCTGCGCGCGGTGCAGCGAGTGCGGCGTGCACAGCACCACCGCCTCGATTGCGGGGTCGGCGAGCACGTCCTCGAGCCGCGTGCGCAGCGCGATGCCCTGCTCGCGCGCGAAGCCGGCGCAGGCCGCGCTGTCCGGATCCACGGCCGCGCGCACGCGCAATCGGGCGTGGCCGCGCAACAGCCCGACGATGATCCGGCCCCACCAGCCGAGTCCGACGACCGCCACGTTCAGCATGCGCATCTCTCGATCATCTTTTTTCCTGTCCGCACTTTACGGATTCACGCCGCGGGGGGCATCATTGGGCTTGAGCGAAAAGGCGTCAAATGAATCACAGCCTGCTGGATGCGTTGTGGAACGAGCACCGCTCGATCGCGGTCGTGCTGCACGCCATGGAATACCTCGTGCGCGAGCAGCGCAAGCACGGCACCCGGATCAACCCGGCGGTGTTCCGCGCCATCCTGTACTACCTCGACGTGTTCCCCGAGCGCATGCACCATCCGAAGGAGGAGGACTACCTGTTCGCGGCGGTGCGGCGCAAGACCTCGGAAGCCGACGCGATCCTCGACGAGCTGCGCCAGGAGCACGACAGCGGCGCGCACACGATCCGCGACCTCGAGCAGGACCTGCTGCGCTACGAGGAGGGCGGCGACCGGGAATTCGAGCCCTTCGCTTCGGCGGTCGAAGCTTTCGTCGCCGGCTACCGCCAGCACATGCGCAAGGAAGAAGACGGCGTCATGCCGATCGCGCGCCGCGTGCTGAACGCGCAGGACTGGGCCGACATCAACCGCGCCTGGGCCGAGAACCGCGACCCGCTGACCGGCGTCGAGACCGAGAAGGAGTACGAGCAGGTGCTCGACCGCATCGTCAAGCTCGCGCCGCCGCCGATCGGGATCGCGCGCTAGCGCGGTCGTTCACAGGATCGGCCCGAGCATCGCGATCGCGTTGTTCCACAGGCGCCGCGCGACCGACCAGGCCTCGACCTCGTCGAGCGTGACCGGATTCGAGCGCTTGATGTACAGCCGTTGCCGTTCCCGCACGGTCGCCGTGAGCGCCGCGTCGCAGAGCAGGATGTTGTTCTCGTAGTTGAGCTCGAAGCTGCGGCGATCCATGTTGGCCGAGCCGATCAGCGTGATTTCGCCGTCGACGGTGAACGACTTCGTGTGCAGCAGCCCGCCCACGTACTCGTAGATCTTCACGCCGGCCGAAAGCAGCTCGGCGTAGTAGCTGCGGCTCGCCGCGGCGACGACCCATGAGTCGTTGCGCGCCGGAAAAATGATCGACGTGTCGACGCCGCGGTAGGCCGCGGCGCACAGGGCGTGCTGCATCGAGTCGTTGGGGACGTAGTAGGGCGTCGAGATGACCACGTCGCGCCGGGCGGCGTACAGCAGCGACTCGAACATCTCCGGCATCGCCGAGTAGCGCACCGTCGGCCCGGTGCCGAAGGCCTGCGCCGGCAGGCGCGCGCTGCGCGCCGACACCGGTGCGCGCAGGCAGTCGCGGAGGTCTTCGTCGGCGTTCTCCATCCAGTCGTCGACGAACAGCTGCTGGTTCTGGCGCGCGATCGGCCCCTCGAAACGCAGGACCGCGTCGATCCAGGGCGCGAACTTCGCCTTTACGCGGAACTCGGGATCGGCGCAGTTCTGGCTGCCGCAGTAGGTGATGCGGTCGTCGATGACCACGATCTTGCGGTGGTTGCGCAGGTCGATCCGGCCGGCGAAGGGCCGCAGCAGGGGGTTGCCGATCGGCAGGGCGATCGCGAGGCGCACGCCGGCCTCGTGCATCGCCTTCCAGTGCGCGGAATGGATCAGGTCGCGCGAGCCGAGGCCGTCGGCCATCGCGCGGCAGACGACGCCGCGCGCGGCTGCGCGCTTGAGGGCTTCGACGACCTTGCAGCCGTTGTTGTCCGGCAGCCAGATGTAGAACAGCAGATGGACGTGCGCTTGCGCCGCGTCGATGTCGGCGACCATGGCGGCGATCGTGGCGTTGGAGTCCTCGAGCAGCCGCGCGGCATTGCCGCCGACCGGTTGAAAGCCCGAGATCGACCGGCCGACATCGAACAGGCGTGCGTAGCGCTCGGGAATCTCCACCGGCACGCTGTCCGCGGCGAGCGTGAACGACGGCAGCCAGCGCTCGATCTTGCGCAGGCGCGCGGCGCGGGCGCGGCCGATGCTCGTCTCGCCGAGCAGCAGGTAGGCAAGCATCCCGGCAAGCGGCGCCAGCGCGATGAGCAGCAGCCAGGCCAGGCGCGAGGCCGGGTCGCGGTGCGGGCGCAGCAGCACGCGGACGATCACCAGCAGCTCGAGCACGGCGAGCGCGATGATGGCAGCGGTGGTCGTCGTCATGCGCCCTTCAGGAACGCCGGTTCGCTTCGCCGCAGGCCACGGGCCGGCGACGCCCGATCCGAAGGCGCGCTAGCGTCCAATCAGATGGCAGTTGCGCTTGCGGAATTCCTGCGCCGCAATCGATTCCTGCAGCTCGGCCGATTCGTAGGATGCGGCGCTCGCGAACACGTCCTCCAGCGCCGCGCGCAGCGCGGCCTCGAAAATCCTGCCGAGGGCGAAATCCGCGGTCGGGCCCTCGAGCAGCAGCAGCATGCTGGCGGGCGCCGTACCGGCGAGCGCTTCGCGGCGCGTGTTCCCCGCCTCGAGGGCGGCGATGAACTGCAGGCCCTGCGCATAGCCGAACTCGAACAGGCGCTTCTGCTCGGCCATGTTCTTCGATTTTTCCGCGAGCACCGAGCACTGGAACGCGCTCCACGCGGACTGCGCCATGATGCCGTAGCGCTGCGGGTCTTCGGCCTGCGCCGGCGCTGCGAGCAACAGCGCAACGACGGCCGGCAGGACGGAACGGACGATTCGGGATCGGGGCATGGTTGACGGTTGCCTTCTGACGCCGGTGCCGGCGGCTCGAGGGACGACGCTACGCCGTCATCCGCAGGCCCGCAACCCGGGCCGGCGCGTAGACGAGCGTGCCGTCGTCCAGGTCGGCGACCGGCAGCTCGTCCTTCTCGCGCCAGTAGTCCTGCGTGTGGCGCCAGGGCTGGCGATCGCCCTGCCTGGGCATGAGGCGCATGCCGCGCATCAGGTAGCCGGGGTTGAAGTTCTCCGGATCGACCCAGGGCGCGAGTGCCATGTCGCGGTCCTCGGCGCGCAGTGTGGGCGTGACCACCGCGGCGCCGCGCGCGTCCATGTGCTTGAGCAGCCGGCAGACGAAATCGGCGATCAGGTCGGCGCGCAGCGTCCAGCTCGCCCGGAAGTAGCCGAACACCCAGGCCATGTTGGGCACGCCGGTGAACAGGGTGCCGCGCCAGGTCACGCTGTCGGAGAACACCAGCGGCGCGCCGTCGATCGTGAACGCGATGTCGCCGAGCACGCTGAGGTTGAACCCGGTCGCGGTGACGATCACGTCGGCGTCGAGCGTGTCGCCCGATTTCAGGCGGATGCCGGTCTCGGTGAACGTCTCGATCTCGTCGGTGACGACCGATGCCTTGCCCTCGGCGATCCCCTTGAACAGGTCGCCGTCCGGGATGAAGGCGACGCGCTGGCGCCAGGGTCGGTAGCGCGGCGTGAAGTGCCTGGCGACGTCGAAGTCCTCCCCGAGGTACTTGCGCACCCCGGCGAGCAGCTCCGCCTTCACCGCTTCGGGTTCGTGAACCGCGCGGTGCGTGAAGGTCGCCTGATCCTTGAGGATCTTGCGGCGCACGATCTCGTGCACCCATGCCTCAGGGATCTCGAGCTCGCGCAACAGGTCGGCGAGCTCGTTGGCGTTGCGCCCGGTGATGAAGAAAGTCGGCGAGCGCTGCAGCATCGTCACCTTCGCGCAGTTGCCGGCGATCGCCGGGACCAGCGTCGCCGCGGTCGCGCCCGAGCCGATGACGACCACGCGCTTGCCGGAGAGCTCCAGGTCCGCAGGCCAGGTCTGCGGGTGGACGATCCGGCCCTCGAAGCGATCCATGCCGGGCCACTGCGGCGTGTAGCCCTCGCTGTGGCGGTAGTAGCCCTGGCACATCCAGAGGAAGTTCGCCGTGAAGCGCAGCGCCTCTCCCGTGTCGCCGCGCGTCGCCTCGATCGTCCAGCGCTGGGCCTTGCTCGACCAGCGCGCCGCGGAAATCCGGTGCCGGTAGCGGATGTGGCGCGCGAGGTCGTTCTCCGCGATAACCTCGCCCATGTACTTGAGGATCTCGGCGGCCGTGGCGATCGGCTTGCCGCTCCAGGGCTTGAAGCGGTAGCCGAAGGTGTAGAGGTCGCTGTCCGAGCGAATGCCGGGAAAGCGGTGCGTGATCCAGGTGCCGCCGAAGCTGTCCTGGGCCTCGAGCACGACGAAGCTTTTGCCGGGGCACTGCTTGCCGAGGTGGTAGGCGCCGCCCACGCCGGAGATCCCGGCGCCGACGATCAGCACGTCGAAGTGCTCGGTGTTCACGGGCGCGGGGTCGACGCGCGGCGCGGTCATGTCCATGTCTGCGGCCTCAGTGCGGATTTTCGACCATAGCACTTCGGCAGCATCGATCCAAGATTGCGTTCGCGCGTCCTCGGCGCTCGGGCGCTCGGGGGCGTCGACTACGACCGGGCGCGGTTGCGCGCCAGCATGTTCTGCGTATTCGGGACGTAGAGCAGGTGCGCGATCTTGCGCACGTAGTGGTCTTCGTAGGGATCGAGCCGGCCATCGGCAAAGCTGACGCGCCACAGGTGCTCGACCAGGCGGATGCGGTCTTCGAGCGAAAACGCGCGCTTGATGACGCTGACCGGGGCGTAGAAGCTGCTGAGCTGCTGCGCCCTGGCGCGGCCCTGTTCGAGCAGCGCGGCGCTCGCGCGCCGGTCCAGGCCGAACAGCTCGGCGAGCGCGCGCTCGGCCGGCGCAGACTCGTCATCGCCGAGGTCATAGTCCGCGCGGCGCGCTTCGTGCAGCAGCACCGCCACGGCGAGCTGCAGCTGGCTGCGCTCGAGGCTCGCGGCGGGACGCGCGTCGGCGGTCGTGGTGTCGAACAGTCCCTTGAGCGCTTTCAGCATGGCAGGATTCGGCGTCGCAGGCGACGGCGGTCTTCGGCGCGGCGATCGAAGATCGGCCGCATCGAGCGCCATTATAGGAAAGGACGCCTGCCGGTTGACAGGCCCGCGCCTGCCCGCTAGCGTCGCCGCGGCCGACCGAGGAACAGGAGGCGCGGCGTGGACGTGCTGAGATTCGAAGACCTGCCCGAGCGCATCGAGGACGTCGACGCACTCGAGGAGCTGCTGTCGCGCCCGAGCCAGGCGCTGATCGACGACATGGCGCGCCTCGAGGGCGACATCGTCGTGCTCGGCGTCGGCGGCAAGGTCGGTCCGACGCTCGCGCGGCTCGCCAAGCGCGCCGCGCCGCAAAAGCGCGTGATCGGGGTGGCGCGCTTCAGCGATGCCGAGGTCCGGCGGCGGCTCGAGGCCGCAGGCGTGGAGACGGTGGCCTGCGACCTGCTCGAGCGCACGCAGGTCGACCGGCTGCCCGACGCGGCGAACGTCGTGTATATGGCCGGCAAGAAATTCGGCACCGATGCCGAGCGCGGCTTCGCCTGGGCGATGAACACCAAGGTGCCGGCGCTCGTCGCCGAGCGCTACCGCGCCTCGCGGATCGTGGTGTTCTCGACGCTGTGCGTCTATCCCTTCGCCCCGGTGGCAAGCGGCGGCTGGGACGAGCGCGTCGAGCCCAAGCCGCTCGGCGACTATGCCAATTCCTGCGTCGGGCGCGAGCGCATGTTCCAGTACCACAGCCAGCTCTACGGCACGCCGGTGCGGCTGATGCGGCTCAACTACGCGATCGACATGCGCTACGGCGTGCTGCACGACATCGCCCGCTGGGTGCGCGACGGCCAGCCAGTGCCGCTCGCCACCGGGCATGCGAGCGTCATCTGGCAGGGCGACTCCAGCTCGCAGATCCTGCGTGCGCTCCTGCACTGCACGACGCCGGCGAGCGCGCTCAACATCGGCGGGCCCGAGCTCGCCAGCGTGCGCATGCTCGCCGAGGCCTTCGGCGAGCGCTTCGACATCGAGCCGGTGTTCGACGGCGTCGAGGCCGCCGAGGCCTGGGTGAACCAGTCGCTCGAGGCGCAGCGCCTGTTCGGCTACCCGATCGTGCCGCTCGGCAGGATGATCGACTGGACCGCCGACTGGGTGCAGCGCGGCCGGCCGATCCACGACAAGCCGACGCACTTCGAAGTGCGCGACGGCGGTTTCTGAGGAGAACGGCGATGGGCGAGGGCAGCGGGCTGATGGCGTTCTGGGCGCGGATCGAGGAAAGCTATCTCGACCGCTTCCGCCAGTGGCACAACAGCGAGCACATGCCGGAGCGCGTCTCGATTCCGGGCTTTCTCGCCGGGCAGCGCTATCTCGGCCACGGCAGCAACAACTTCTTCCTGATGATGTACGAAACGCGCGAGCCGGCGGTGCTCGGTGGCCCGGAGTACCTCGCGCGGCTCAACGCGCCGACGGCCTGGACGCGCGAGTCGCTGCCGCATTTCCGCGAGCCGGCGCGCAACATCTACCGGCGAATCTCGGTGCAGGGGAAGACCGAGCTGTTTGCCGCGCCCTGCATGGTGTCGGTGCGCTTCAACGCCGATGCCGTCGACGCCGGCCTGGTCGCGCGCGTTGCGGCGCAGGCCGGCGTCGCGCGCACGCGGTTGTTCGAGATCGACAGCGCGATCTCCGGCATCCAGACCTCGGAGCGCAAGATCTACGGCGGCGGCCCGGGTGAGCAGCGCCACCTGCTGCTCGTCGAATGCGCGATCGGCGCCGGCGAGGTGGGCGCGCCGCTGCGCGCGCTGCTCGACGCTGCGGCGAAGGACTGGCGCGACGTGTTCGTCGACCTGTTTACCGTCGACTACGTGCTGGCGAAGCCCGGCGGCTAGGCGCGGTTCAGCCTGCAGCGCCTTCTGCGGGCGCGATCGCGGGCGCCAGGCCGCCGCCCTTGATCGTCGCTTCGAAAGCGCGCAGCCGCTTGTAGATCGAGATCAGCTCGATGATCGTGCCCCAGGAGTGGACCAGGAACTGGAACGAGTTCTCCACCTTGTCGAAAGCGCGCAGCGTTTGCTGCAGGACGCCGAGCGTGATCACGCCGGCGACGATGGTCGGGCCCATCGCGATGTAGGGCACGATCACGCCGAACTGCAGGTACGACCACTTGGCAATGTCGAAGTACAGGTAGTGCTTGTACAGCCGGAAGTAGTTGCGCCGCACGTTCGCGAACAGCTGCCCGACCGTTTCGGGCTGCGCCCGATCCTCGTGATCCTCGCCGTAGACCAGTTCCTTGCGGTAGGCCGCCTCGACCATCTGGTTGTTGAATTCGAGCCCCGGCAGCTTGATCCCCGCGAGCGCGAGCAGCACCGTGCCTGCCGCGGCCGAAACGAGGGCCAGGAATACGAGCGCGTGCTCGATGGGCCCGATCCAGGGGAGCGCCGTGACGTGCTTGCTCAGCGCCCAGAGGATCGGCAGGAATGCGATGAGCACCATGATGGCCCGGATGAAGGCCACGCCGAGCGACTCGACGATGCGCGCGAAGCGCATCGTGTCCTCCTGCACGCGCTGCGCGGCGCCTTCGATGTGACGCAACGCCTCCCAGTGCGTCATGTAGAACGCATTCATCGCGGTGCGCCAGCGAAATACGTAGTGCCGCGCGAAGAAATCGAGCAGCACCGCGGTCACCATGTAGGTGCCGGCGATCTCGGCGAAGGTCAGGCATTTCGACAGGAACTCGGGAAAGGCAACCGCATTCGGTGTTGCGAGCGCTTTCTGGATCGTGTTGTAGAAATCACCGAACCATTCGTTGATGCGCACGTCGAGGCTCACTTTGAACCAGGTGACGGCGAGGATCGCAATGCTGCCGGCGATCGACCAGTGCATCCAGCGCCGGTTGCTGAAGAACGACTTGAACATGCTTTTCTCCTGCGGGCGCGCGCTTCGGCGAAGCGCGCCGGGACCCGGTGTCCGACCGCCGCGGCGCTGCCGGGTTCCCGCGGCGATGTGGCGCGCATGGTACGCGAGCCGGGCGGGCCGCCGCGGGCCGTGCACGGCCCGCCCTAAAGGCGTTACCCTGAGCCTTCGTTCTCAGCCCACTCAACCCGGTTCCGACCGAACAGGATCGCCGATGGCCAAACCCAACTATTCATTCGCCAAACGCCAGAGAGATCTCGCAAAAAAGCAGAAGAAGGAAGAAAAGCGCCTGCGCAAGCTCGAAGCCCGGCAGCCGCAGGCCGACAAGGATCTTCCGTCGGCGCCGGCCGAGGAAGCCCCGGCCCAGCCGCCCGCGGACCGGACGACCGAAGACTGAAAAGGGGTCAGCCCCCTTTTTAGAAGTTCGACGGCCGCCGCTTGACTAAAAGGGGGTCTGACCCCGTTTTAGCGCGCCGCCTTGCGCTTTACCGCCTTCTCCTTCGCCGCCGCCTTCCTGCGCGGCGCCGACGCCGGCTTCCAGCAGCCGGCCTCGACCAGCTCGGCGACCGACGCGGCGGTGAACTCGGCGCGCGGCGCGTTGCCGCCGATGACGAACATCAGGATCGCATGCCTGCGCTTCGAGCCGGGCGTGACGTTCATGAAGCGGCGCGCGACGCCCGGCGGGAACGAGATCACATCGAGCGGCTTCAAATCGACGTGCTGCACCTGGCCGCGGTTGTCGTACCAGCTCGCGCGCCAGGTGCCGGTCATCGCGATGAAGGTCTCGTTGGTATCGTGGTTGTGGAACATCGGCCCGCGACCGGGCAGCGCGCGGCAGTAGCCGAGGTTGAAGCCTTCGGAGATCTTGACCGCCGCGAGGCGCGAGGCCTTGGCGCCCACCGGCGAAGTGACGCCGCCGCGGCCTTCGTTGTTCGGCGGCTGAAAGCCGATCACGTTGTACAGAATGCGCTCGCAGCCCGGGTAGCGGCTGTCGGGCAGTCCGCCGTCCGAGCCTTTCAGTTTCCGGAAGCGCGCGACGCGCTTCATCATGTCGCTCCGCGTGACCCGGATGCGCGGCAGCGTTTCGCGGTAGTGTTGCATGCGGTCCTCCCTCGTTTGCGCGCGGCAGCCGGGGCTAGCTTATCATCGCGCCTGGACTCAAGAAGAGGGGAGCGCCGTGAAGCTCGGTTACTTCACGATGCCGCTGCATCCGCCGCAGCGCAGCTACGCCGAGACGCTGAAGGAGGACCGCGCCGCGATCCTGCTCGCCGACCGGCTGGGCTACAGCGAGGCCTATGTCGGCGAGCACGTGACCGACATCGCCGAATCGGTGACGAGCTGCGCGGCCTTCCTTGCCAGCCTGATCCACGATACCAGGACGATCAAGCTCGGCACCGGCACGCTCAACCTGCCGAACGGGCACCCGGCGCAGCTCGCGGCGACCGTGTCGATGCTCGACAACATGCTCGAAGGGCGCTTCATCGTCGGCATCAGCCCGGGCGGGCTGCCCTCGGACTGGGAAGTGTTCGAGAACATGGGCAAGGACCGCGCCGGCATGTTCGTCGAGTGCATCAACCACATGATCGCGATCTGGGCCGGCGAGCCGCCCTACAACCTGCAGGGCAGGTTCTGGAACATCTCGACCGAGAAGACGATGATCCCGGACATCGGCCAGGGCATCATCCCGAAGCCCTACCAGAAGCCGCATCCGCCGATCGTGGTGACCGCGGTCGAGCCCTACTCGCGCGGCCTGAGCGAAGCGGCGAAGCGCGGCTGGGATCCGATCTCGGCGAATTTTCTCCTGCCGCAGTGGGTCGCCTCGCACTGGCCCAGGTACGTGGAAGGCTGCGAGGCCGCGGGCCGCGCGCCCGATCCGGCGAACTGGCGCGTGGCGAAGACGGTGTTCGTCGCCGAGGACGAGGCGACCGCGCGGCGCTACGCCTTCGGCGAGGACAGCCCCTACCGCTTCTACTACCAGCAGCTGTTCTTCAAGCTGAAGCGCGCCGGGCGAATCAATCTGTTCAAGCCCTCGAAGGACACGCCCGACGATCGGGTGACGCTCGACACGGTGGTCGATGCCCTGGTGATCGCGGGTACGCCAGACAAGGTCGCCGAGCAGCTGCTCGCGTTTCGCGAGACCACGGGCGATTTCGGCACGCTGCTTTACTGCGGCATCGACTGGGCCGACGCGAAGCTCGCGCGCCGCTCGATGGAGCTGATGGCCGAAAAGGTGATGCCGGCGGTCAATCGCGCCCTCAAACCGGTGAAAGCGGCATGAGCGAAGGCATGCGGCCGCGCGACCGGGTGCCGTACTCGGCGATCGTCGACCGGCCGCCGCTCGAGCTGCCCGGCGGCGCGCACCTGGCGGTGTGGACGATCGTCAACGTCGAGGAATGGGCGATCGAGCGCAACATGCCGCGCACCGTGCTGCCGCCGCCGATGGGTCAGCCGCTGCAGCCTGACCTGCCGAACTGGGCCTGGCACGAGTACGGCATGCGCGTCGGCTTCTGGCGCATCGTCGACGTGCTCGGAAAAGCGAAAATCACCCCGACCATGGCGGTGAACGGCTCGGTGCTGAAGCGCTATCCGCGCATCGCCGAGGCCGCGCGCGACGCCGGCTGGGAGTTCATGGGCCACGGCTACGAGCAGCGGCCGATGCACCATGTCGAGGATGAGCGCACGGCGATTCGCGACACCATCGAAGTGATCCGCGCGTTCACCGGCAGGCCGCCGCGCGGCTGGGAGAGCCCGGGGCTGACCGAGACCTACGCGACGATCGACATCCTCCACGAGGAAGGCATCGAGTACGTCGCCGACTGGGTGCTCGATGACCAGCCGGTCAAGGTTCGCACCGCGAAAGGCGAGATCGTCTCGGTGCCCTACACGCTGGAGGTAAACGACATCCCGATGATGGCGCTGCAGCACCACGCCGCCGACGAGATGCTCAGCCGCGGCGCGGCGCAGTTCGACCGCCTGTACGCCGAAGCCGTGGCGAGCGGCAGCGCGCGCATCATGGCGATCAGCATTCATCCGTACATCACCGGCGTGGCGCACCGCATCGGCTGGCTCGAGAAGCTCTACGCGCACATCGCGTCGAAGCCGGGCGCGCTGATGTGGACCGGCGCGCAGATACTCGACTGGTACCTGACGCAGGCGCGCTGAATCCGAAGGTTCACAGCTTCGGCGTTTCCGCATACACTGCGGGCAACGTCCCACGGGCCCCGCCCAGAACAGAGGACGCATCCACTGCACATGAGGAAGGAGGGTTCCTGGATGGTTAATCGTCGTTCGTTTGCGCGCGCCTTCGTCGCTGCGGGGGCGCTTGCGTTCGCCGCGGGCGCGCTGGTGCCGGTTCCGGCGCAGGCGGCCAAGCCGCTGAAGATCGGCTTCTCGATGGCGCTCACCGGCGGCCTCGCCGGCGCCGGCAAGGCCGCACTCATCGCCATGGAGATCTGGCGCGATGACGTCAACAAGCGGGGCGGCCTGCTCGGCCGGCCGGTGGAGTTCGTCTACTACGACGACGCCACCCAGCCGGCCAAGGTCCCGGGCATCTACACCAAGCTGCTGAACGTCGACAAGGTCGACCTCGTGGTGTCGAGCTACGGCACCAACGAGATCGCGCCGGCGATGCCGATCGTGATGAGGAAGAAGCTGGTCTTTCCCTCGCTCTTCGGCCTCGCGGTGAACGACGAGTTCAAGTACGACCGCTACTTCCAGATCATGCCGGCCGGCCCCGAGCCGAAGACCGACTGGTCGAAGGGCTTTTTCGAGCTGGCGGCGGAGCAGAAGCCGAAGCCGAAGACGGTCGCGATCGTTGCGGCGGACTCCGAGTTTACGATCAACGCGGCGGTGGGCGCGCGCAAGAATGCCAAGGCGGCCGGCTTTATCGTCGTCTACGACAAGACCTACCCCATGTCGACGACGGACTACACGCCGATCGTGCGCGCGATCGAGGCGGAGAAACCGGACCTCGTCTTCGTCGCGTCGTACCCGCCGCAGTCGGTGGGCATGGTCAAGGCGGCGCGCGAGGTCGGCCTCAAGGCGAAGATGTTCGGCGGCGCCATGGTCGGGCTGCAGTTCGCGGCGATCCAGAAGAACCTCGGCCCGCAGCTGAACAACATCATCAACTACGACTTCTGGGTGCCCGAGCCGACGCTCAACTTTCCGGGCGTCAAGGAGTTCCTCGCCAAGTATCAGGAGGCGGCGAAGGGCAAGGGGGTCGACCCGTACGGGCACTATCTGCCGCCCTACGCCTATGCCTACCTGCAGGTGCTCGAGCAGGCGGTCAACGCGACCAAGGGCTTCGACCAGGGCAAGCTCGCGGCGTACATGCACCAGGCGACCTTCAAGACCGTGGTCGGCGACGTCAAGTTCGCCAAGAACGGCGAATGGGCCAAGAGTCGCGTGCTGATGGTGCAGTTCCGCGACGTGCAGCCCAACAACCTCGAGCAGTTCGCCGGGCCGGGCAAGCGCATCGTGCTCTACCCGAAGGCCTGGAAATCGGGAGACATCGTCTACCCGTTCAATCAGTAAGACGCGCGCGTCCCGCAGGCGCTCGCACGATGGCGTAGCCGCATGGATCTTTTCGTCAACGCCATCGTCGCGGGCATCCTGCTGGGTGCGTTCTACGCATCCGTTTCGGTCGGACTGTCGATCACCTTCGGCCAGCTCGACATCGTCAACATCGCCCACCCGGCGTTCGTCATCGTCGGCTCGTACATCGCCTGGATCCTGAACTCGCGCTACGGGCTCGATCCGGTGCTGGTGGGCATCCTTGCCGCGCCGATCTTCTTCGTGGTCGGCGTGCTGATCTACCGCATCTACTACCTCGCCTTCGAGCGCACCGGGCAGGAGTCGCTCTCGGGCCTCGCGTTCTTCTTCGGCGTGATGTTCATCATCGAGGTGGTGCTGATCCTGGTCTACGGCGTGGACTACCGCCTGGTCTCGGCCGGCTACCTCGGCAAGAACATCGACCTGGGGTTCGTCGGCCTGCCGCTGCGCCTGGTGGTGCCCTTCGTGGTGGCGAGCGTGATGACCGCGGCGGTCTGGTTCTACCTGTCGCGCACCTTCACCGGGCGCGCGATTCTCGCAGTGGCGCAGGATCGCCTTGCGCTGCAGCTGATGGGCGCCGACCCGGTGAAGATCAAGCAGTTCGCCTTCGGCCTGGCGATCGCCACCACCTCGATCGCCGGCGCGCTGCTGATCATCATCGGCCCGGTGGAGCCTTCGCTCGGGCGCGTGTACATCGGCCGCGCCTTCGCGATCGTGGTGCTCGGCGGCATGGGCAGCATACCGGGCATGGTGATCGCGGCGCTGCTCATCGGGGTGGTCGAGTCCTTCGTCAGCAGCTTCGCCGGGCCGTCCTGGGCGCCGGCGGTGGCCTTCGGCGCGCTGCTCATCACCCTCGCCGTGCGGCCCTCGGGCCTGTTTGGCCGGACGTAGGCCGGAGCGCGCGCAATGTTTCGCAACCGGGGCGACGTCGTCTTCTGGATCGTGCTCGGCGCCGTGCTGCTCGCCGGCTTCGCTGTCACGCAGACGATCGCCAACGAGTACTACTACACCGCGATCTACGCGATCCTGCAGGCCACCATCATGGCGGTCGCCTGGAATATCCTCGGCGGCTTTACCGGCTACGTGAATTTCGGCAGCGCGGCGTTCTTCGCGATCGGCGCCTACACCGCGGTTGCGCTCGACAAGTGGCTCGGCCTGCCGCTGCCCCTGCTGATCGCCGCGAGCGCGGCGGTCTGCGGCCTGATGGGCCTCGGCGTGGGCTACCTGACGCTGCGCCTCAAGGGCGTGTATTTCGCGATCGCCACGCTCGCCATGGCGATCGTGCTCGAAACCTTCATCAACAACTGGGACTACGTCGGTGCGGCGAAGGGCGTGTACATCCTGACCCCGGAAAAGGTGCCGTTCTTCAGCAGCTACATCCAGATGCTGTTCATGGTGATGCTGGTGCTCACGCTCGGCTCGATCGCGATCTCGCGCTATCTCAACGCCTCGCGCATCGGCCGCGGGCTCGCCGCGATCCGCGACGATGAGCTCGCTGCCGAGTGCGCCGGGGTGCCGACCCTGCGCCTCAAGCTCGTTTCGACCACCGTGATGGGGGCGATGATGGGGGTGGCGGGCGCGCCGTATCCCTTCTTCGTCACCTTCGTCGATCCGATCTCGGCGTTCAACCTGTTCGTCGCAGTGAACGCGATCGCGATGCCGATGATCGGCGGCACCGCACACTGGATCGGGCCGGTGGTCGGCGCGCTGCTGATCGGCGGCGCGCAGGAGGCGATCACGGTCACGATCTCCTCCGAGCTGAACGTGCTGGTGGTCGGGATCATGCTGGTGCTGTTCATCACGCTTGCGCCGCAGGGCATCGTCGGCCTGGTGCAGAAGTGGACCAAGCGGAGGAAGGCGTGAGCGCGCCGATCCTCAAGGTCAGCGGCGTCTCCAAGCGCTTCGGCGGCTTTACCGCGCTCGACGGCATCGAGCTCGAGCTCGGCGCCAGCGAGCGTCTCGGCCTGATCGGGCCAAACGGCTCGGGCAAGACCACGCTGATCAACTGCATCTCCGGCGCACTGACCAACGACAGCGGGTCGATCGTGTTCGAAGGCGAGGACATCACCCGTCTGCCGCCGCACAAGCGCGCCGCGCGCGGCGTCGCGCGCAGCTTCCAGATCCCGAAGCCGTTCCGCAGCATGACCGTGCTCGAGAACCTGCGCGTGCCGCTCGAATTCGCGGCGCGCCAGCGCACCGAGCGGCGCAGGATCGACGCCGACGCGATGGAGGTGCTCGAGCTGATCGGCCTCAAGGGCCGCGCCAACGACAGCTCTGCCGGGCTCACCCAGGTCGACATGCGCAAGCTCGAGCTGGCGCGCGCGCTCGCCGCCAAGCCCAAGCTGCTGGTGTCCGATGAAGCGATGGCGGGGCTCTCGAGCGCGGAAGTCGACGAGATCCTCGAGATCCTGCTTGCGCTCAACGCGCGCGGCGTCGCGGTGATCATGATCGAGCACATCATGCGCGCGGTGATGGGCTTCGCGCAGCGCCTGGTGGTGCTCGATGCCGGGCGCAAGATCGCCGACGGCACGCCCGAGGACATCATCCGCAGCCCCGACGTGGAAAGGGCCTACCTTGGCGAGTAGGCTGATCGTCGAGAACGTCGAAGCCGGCTACGGCGCGGTGCGCGTGCTGCACGGCGTGTCGATGCACGTCGAGCAGGGCGAATCGGTCGTGCTGCTCGGCTCGAACGGCAACGGCAAGAGCACGCTCATCAAGTGCATCACCGGCATCGTGGCGCCGAGCAGCGGGCGGATCTGGCTCGAGGTGGACGGCGCGCGCACCGACCTCGTCGGGCGCAGCCCGCAGGCGATCGTCGATCTCGGCATCGCGCTGGTGCCCGAGGGGCGGCGCCTGTTTCCGACGCTGTCGGTCGAGGAAAACCTGATGCTCGGCGCCTACCGGCAGGGCGCGCGCGCGAAGCTCGCGGGGAACCTCGAGTTCATCTTCGAGGTGTTTCCGGTGCTCGCCGAGCGGCGCAACCAGCTCGCCGGCAGCATGAGCGGCGGCGAGCAGCAGATGGTCGCGGTGGCGCGGGCGCTGATGTCCGAGCCGCGGATCCTGCTGGTCGACGAGCCCTCGGTCGGCCTCGCGCCGATCATGGTCAATCGCATGATCGCCAAGATCAAGGAGCTCAAGGAACGCCGTTCGCTCACCGTGCTGATGGCCGAGCAGAACTTCAACCAGGCGATCAAGATCGCCGACCGCGGCTACATCATCGTGCACGGCGAGATCGCCTTCGAGGGCGCGAGCGCCGAGGACCTGCGCTCGAACGACATGATCAAGCGCTACTACCTGGGAGTCTGAAGCGATGCCCGTCACCCCTTCCGCCGCGGTCGTCGGCGAGCTCGCCCCGACCGGGGTTCTGCGCGCCGGCATCAACCTGTCGAACTTCCTGCTCGTCACCGGCCGCACGGCCGACGGCGAGCCGCAGGGCGTCGCGCCCGACATGGCGGGCGAGATCGCCGCGCGCCTCGGGGTGCCGCTCGAGCTCCTGCCCTACCAGAACCCGGGCAAGCTCGCCGACGCGGTCGCCGAATGGGACGTCGGCCTGATCGGCGCCGAGCCGGCGCGCGCCGAGCAGATTGCCTTCAGCGCCGCCTACCTCGAGATCGAGTCGACCTACCTCGTGCCGCCGGGCTCGAAGATCCGCTCGGTCGACGAGGTGGATCGCAAAGGCGTGCGCATCGCGGTCTATGGACGCAGCGCCTACGGCCTGTACCTGAACCGCAGCATCAAGAACGCCGAGCTGGTCAATGCCGAGGGGCTGGACGCGTCCTGGGAACTGTTCATCAAGGAAAAGCTCGACGCGCTCGCCGGGCTGCGCCCGCGCCTGGTGACCGACGTCGAGAAGCTGCCGGGCGCGCGCGTGCTCGAGGGCCGCTTCACCGCCGTGCAGCAGGCGGTCGGCACGCCGAAGGCGCGTACCGCGAGCGCAGCCTTCCTCGCGCAGTTCGTCGAGGAGGCGAAGGCCTCGGGGCTGGTCGCCAGGCTGATCGAACGTCACGGCGTACGCGGCGTAAGCGTGGCTCCGGTCGCGCCGCGCGCATGAGCGATCAGATCGAACGGGCCGAGCGCTTCGCCGCGCTGCACCGCGCTGAGGGTGCGTTCATCATCCCGAACCCCTGGGACGCGGGGTCGGCGCGCCTGCTCGCGGGCCTCGGCTTCGAATCGCTGGCGAGCACCAGCTGGGGCGCGGCGATCGCGCTCGGACAGCTCGACGGCGAGGTTTCGCGCGACGCGATGATCGAGCACCTGCGGCAATTGAGCGCCGCGACCGACCTGCCGCTGAGCGCGGACCTCGAAAACTGCTACGCGCACGATCCGCGCGAGGCCGCGCAGACCCTGCTGCTCGCCGCCGGCGCCGGCGTGGTCGGCGGCTCGATCGAGGACTATACGAGCGACCCAACGATCGGCCCGGCAAAGCGAATCTACGACTTCTCCCACGCCGTCGAGCGCGTGCAGGCGGCGGTCGAAGCCGTGCGCCGGCTCGATTTCCACTTCACGCTCACCGCGCGCGCCGAGAACCTGCTGCGCGGCAGGAACGACCTCGACGACACGATCCGCAGGCTGCAGGCCTTCGAAGCCGCGGGCGCCGACGTCCTCTACGCACCCGGGCTCACCACGCTCGAGCAGCTGCGCACGGTGTGCAGCGCGCTCGGCAAGCCGGTGAATGTGCTTGCGCCGCAGGTGAAAGGCGCGACGCTCGCCGCGCTCGCCGAGGCGGGCGCCAAGCGCCTGAGCGTCGGCGGGGCGCTCGCCCGCGCCGCGGTCGGCGCGCTGCTGCGCGCCGGGCACGAGATGCGCGAGCAGGGCAGCTTCGGCTGGACCGCCGAGCTCGCTTCGCTCGCCGAGGTCAAGCGGGTGCTCGGCACGCCCGGGGCCTGAGGGTATTCTTTCCCGCCGACCGCCTGCCACGTACCATGCGATGGAGCGCACCATGCCCAAGCTGCTGCTGATCCAGGGTCCCAATCTGAGCTACCTCGGGCGGCGCCAGCCCGAGCTCTACGGCACGACCACCGCAAAGCAGCTCGACGCGCTGCTCGAGAAGCATGCGCGCGATCATGGCTACGCGCTCGAGATCCTCTACACGCACAGCGAGGCCGCGGCGATCGAGCGCCTGTACCGCGCGGTCGACGAGAAGATCGACGGGCTGGTGATGAACCCCGCGGCGTTCCTGTTTGCCGGCTACCCGTTGCGCGACTGCCTGCGCGCGGTGCCGTTTCCGTACATCGAAGTGCACATCACCAACATCGAGCGGCGCGGCATCCACTCGATCCTCGCCGAGACCGCGGTCGGCCTGATCGCCGGCTTCGGCGTGCAGTCCTACGTCCTCGGGCTCGAGGCGATGCTCGCGCATCTGAACAAGCGGGCACCGGCGCGCGCGAAGAAGGCGAAAAAGGCGAAGCGCGCCCGGCGCTAGCCGGGGCGCGGTCCTCGCTGCGGTGGCCATCCGATGAACCCGGCGCGCGACGATCCAGGACTCGAGGGCAAGGTCGCGATCATCGCCGGCGGCGGCGCCAAGGACGACGGCATCGGCAACGGCCGCGCCGCGGCGATCCTGCTGGCGCGCGCCGGAACCCGCGTGCTGGTCGCCGATCTCGACGCGGCCGCGGCGCAACGCACGGTCGCGATGATTCGCGACGAGGGCGGCCTCGCGCAGGCGATCGGCGCCGACCTGACCGAGGACGCGGAGTGCCGGCGCCTGGTCGAGGCCGCGCTGGATGCGTTCGGACGGCTCGATTTCCTCGACAACAACATCGGCATCTCGAGCCGCGGCAGCGTGGTCGACGAGCCGCAGGAGACCTGGCAGCGGATGATGCGGCTGAACGTCGAGGCCATGTTCCTCGCCTCGAAGCACGCGATTCCGGCGATGAAGAAGACCGCCGGCGGCGGCGCGATCGTCAACATCTCGTCGATCTCGGCGCTGCGGCCGCGCGGGCTCACGATCTACACGACGACCAAGGCGGCGATCATCGGCCTGACGCGCGCGATGGCGGTCGACCACGGCAAGGACGGCATCCGCGTCAATTGCGTCGCCCCCGGACCGGTCTATACGCCGATGGTGTATGCGCGCGGCGCCGGCATGAGCGCCGCGGCGCGCGAAAACCGGCGCAAGGCCTCGGTGCTCGGCATCGAAGGCAGCGGCTGGGACATCGGCCACGCGGTGCGCTTCCTGATGTCGGATCATGCACGCTACATCACCGGCCATACGCTGGTGGTCGACGGCGGCGTCACGCTTCGCGCGCCCGAGCGCGAGAGCTACAGCGAGTAGGGCGCAGCGCCGTGGCCCGCCTGCCGTACCTGGAAAAGTCGGCGCTTGCCCCCGAGCACCGCGACCTGATGCAGCGCGAGATTGCGCTCTACAAGCTGCTCGCGCACAGCCCCGGCGCGCTGCGCGCGTTCCAGGGGCTCGGTCGCTTCATCCGCCACGGCTCGAGCCTCGATCCGCGTCTGCGCGAGCTCGCGATCCTGCAGGTGGGCTATCTCGCGCGCTCGCCCTACGAATGGTCGCACCACATCAAGATCGGCTACGACTTCGGCGTCAGCGACGCGGATATCGCCGCGCTGATCGACGACAGCGAAGGCCGGCCCGCGCAGCTCGACCGGGTCACGGCGCTGGTCCTCGGGGCGGCGCGCGAGACGACCCGCGAAGGCGGCCTGTCCGAGGCGACCTACGCCGCGCTCGCCGCGGAGCTCTCCAGCGAGCATCTCGTCGACCTGATCGTCACGATGGCGTTCTACAACGCGGTCGTGCGCGTGCTCGCGTCGATCGCGATCGACGTCGAGCCCGAGTACCGGCAATACCTCGAGCGCTACCCGCTGCCCGGACAGGACTGAAAGGCGACGACGGGGTTGGACCCCGATCAGCGTTATCCTGCGCGGATGAAGCTGGCCGCATTCGAGGCGATCGCGGGCGCGCTCAATCGAGAGAGCGTGCGTTACCTCGTTGCGGGCGGTCTCGCGGTGAACGCGCATGGCTACCTGCGACTCACCCAGGACGTCGATCTCGTGGTGCAGCTCGATCCTGCAAATATCCGCGCTGCATTCGCAGCGCTCGCGGGGCTCGGCTATCGTCCCCTGGTTCCGGTCACCGGCGAGCAGTTCGCCGATCCGGCGCGGCGCGAGCAATGGATTCGCGACAAGGGCATGCAGGTGCTCAATCTACAGAGCGAAAGGTATCGCACGGCGACGGTGGACATCTTTGTGACCGAACCGTTCGATTTCGACGCGGAGTATGGCAGGGCCCTGCAGGCCGAGCTGGCGCCCGGATTGCTGGTGCGCTTCGTTTCGATTCCCGGGCTGATCGCGATGAAGAAGCTTGCAGACCGGCCGCGGGACCGGGATGATATCGAGCACCTGCAGATGATCCTCGAGGAGCAGCGTCGGCGATGAGCGGGGCAGCGAAGGTCGACTGGTCGAACGCAACCTGGGAAGGCAGCCGGCGCGCGCAGCTGCGCGCGGCGCTCACCCTCACGGTGCGCGAGCGGCTGCTGGTGATGGAGCAGCTGTCCGAACTGGGGGCGCGGCTCGCGACGATGCCTCGCCGGTCGGACGGACCGAGCGGTTCCCCGCCCGCGTAGCGAACCCCCATAGCCCGGCTGATCATCCTCGCTTGCGAATTCGGGAGAGACCCATGGAACCTGTGCGCTACATCGATCGAACCACCGACTATTACCGCAGCCAGGGCTACGACAAGGCCTACGCCTGGGCGCGCAACGACACGGTGCCGTTTGCGCGGCTCGCCAAGCCGCTCGCGCAGTGCCGGGTCGGGCTGCTCTCGACCAGCGAGATCGCGATCCGCTTCGATCCCGCGACCGAGCCCAACCCGATCGCCGAGGAAGGCTTCCGCGCGGTCTACGAGCTGCCGGCCGACGTGCCGACCGAAAAGCTCTACAGCCGCACGTCGAGCTTCGACCGCTACGCGACGCATCTCGAGGACGTGAACGCCTTTTTTCCGGTCGACCGCCTGCGCGAGGCGGTGGCGCGCGGCAGGATCGGCTCGATGCCGCCGCGGCTGTACGGCGCCTACAACAACTACAGCCAGCGCAAGGTGCTCGAGGAAGAGGCGCCGAAGGCGCTCGGCATGGCGCGCGCCGACGCGATCGACGCGGCGATCCTGGTGCCTGTCTGACCGGTCTGCCATCAGACCGTGAGTCTGATTGCGCGGTACCTGGAGGAACACGGCATCCCGACGGTGGTCATCGGCGTGGCGCGCGACATCGTCGAGAGCTGCGGCGTGGCGCGTTTCCTGTTCGTCGATTTTCCGCTCGGCAGTCCCTGCGGCGAACCGGGGAACGTGGCGCAGCAGCGCGAGATCTTCGAGATGGCGCTCGGCCTGCTCGAGTCGGCGCAGGCGCCACGCACCACGCGCGAGGCGGGCTTCGCCTGGAGCCAGGGCGAGGGCTGGAAATCGCTCGTGTTCACCGAGGCGCAGCCGTACCAGTCCGGCGAAGTCCAAAAGGCCTGGCTCGAGCGCAAGGAAAAATATCGCCAGCTGCGGGCCGAAGGGAAGGTATGAAGCCGCGCGAGGTGACGGTCTACTCGACGCCGTTCTGCGCGCCCTGCGAGAGCCTGAAGCGCTTTCTCGCGGCGCATGCGGTCGCATTCCGCGTGCGCGACCTGATGATGGACGAGCAAGCGCAGGAACGGCTCGAGGCCGCCGGGATCCGCTCGACGCCGGCGCTGGAGGTCGACGGCGCGCTCTACGCGGCCGAGCAGCTCGAGCCGCAGCGGCTCGAGGCAATCCTCGGGCTCGCGGAATAGCGCTCGCGCGGCGCTACGCGCGCCGTCAGCTGCGCAGGTCCTCGGCGCGCAGCGGCAGCCTGCGGATGCGCTTGCCGGAGAGCGCGAACACCGCGTTCAGCACCGCGGCCTGGAACGGCAGGATGCCCGGCTCGCCGTGCCCGCCCCAGAAGCCGCCGCTCGGCACGAGCACCAGCTCGACCTTCGGCATGTCGCCGATCACCGGCAGGCGGAAGTCGTGGAAGTTCGACTGCCGGATGCGCCCGTCCTGAACCGTGCAGGCCTCGAACAGCCCGCCCAGGCCGTAGACCGCGTTGCTCTCGGCCTGCGCCGCGCAGGTATCGGGATTGACGAAATAGCCCGAGTCGATCGCGACCACGTAGCGCAGCACCTTGAGCCCGCCGTCGGCCGTGCGCGAGACTTCCGCCACGCCTGCCGCGTAGCTGCCGAAGCCTTCGACCACGGCGACGCCGCGCGCCACGCCGGCCGGCAGCATCCGGCCCCAGCCGGCGGCCTTGGCCACCGCCTCGAGCACGCGCAGGTTCCGGTCGCCCGGCTCGAGCATCGCGAGCCGGAATGCGAGCGGATCCCTGCCAGCGGCATGCGCAAGCTCGTCGATGAAGCACTCGCGGTAGACGCCGTTCTGCTGGCCCGGCGCGCGCCAGAAGCCGACCGGCACATGGCCGTTGCGCATCGCGTAGTCGATTCTCTGGTTGTGGATCGAGTAGGGCATGTCGCTCAGGGTGCGCACCGCGGTGAAATCGATGCCGTTGCGCAGGGCGCGCGGAATCAGCACCGCGAGGATCGACGGGCAGGCGATTTTCGCCTCGAAGGCAACGACCCTGCCTTCGGCGTCGAGGCCCGCACGCAGCTTGACGATGCTCGCCGGCCGGTAGAAGTCGTGCTGCATGTCCTCTTCGCGCGACCACATCAGCTTCACCGGCGTGCCCGCCAGCGCCTTGGCGACGGCCACGCCCTGGCGCACGAAGTCCTGCGGCGCACCGCGCCGCCCGAAGCCGCCGCCGAGCATCGTCTTGTGGACCTCGACTTTCTCGGGCGCAACGCCCGCCGCCTGCGCGGCGGCGGCGAGCGAGGCCTCGCCGTTCTGGGTCGAGGTCCAGACTTCGACGAAGCCGTCGGGCTTCACCCAGGCCGTGCACACCTGCGGCTCCATGGTGGCGTGGGCGAGGTAGGGCGCGGAATATTCCGCTTCGACCACCTTCACGGCGCCGGCGAGCGCGGCGGCCGTATCGCCAAGCGCACGCGCGCTCGGGGCCTTGGGATCGGCCAGACCTTCGCGCAGCATCGTTTCGATCGTCGAATCCGACGCGGCGCCGTTCGCGCCGACGTCCCATTCGATCTTCAGCATGCCGAGCGCGCGCTGCGCGCGCCACCAGCTGTCGGCGACGACCGCGACGAAGTCTTCGGCGCGCACGATTTTCTTCACCCCGCGCATGCTTTCGGCCACGGTCGCATCGACCGACTTCAGCTTGCCACCGAACACCGGGCACTGCGCGATCGAGGCATGCAGCATGCCGGGCAGAACGACGTCGGTGCCGAACACCGGCTTGCCGAGCACCTTGTCCGGGATGTCGAGCCGCGGCAGCGGCTTGCCGGCGATTTTCCAGTCTTTCGGATCGCGCAGCGCAACGTCCTTCGGCGGCGCAAGCTTCGCCGCGGCGCCTGCCACTTCGCCGTAGCGCAAGCTGCGCCGCGTCGGACCATGGGTGATGACGCCCTTGTCGACGCTGCATTCCGCGGCCGGCACCTTCCACTGTGCCGCCGCGGCGGCCACGAGCATCTCGCGCGCGGCGGCGCCGGCCTTGCGCACGTAATCCTGCGAACTGCGCACGCCCTGGCTGCCGCCGGTCGACATCGATCCCCACACGCGGTTGCGACGCAGGTTCTCGTTTGGCGAGGCGAACTCGGTCGAAACCTTGTGCCAGTCGCAATCGAGCTCCTCGGCGACGAGCTGGGCGAGCGCGGTGAGGCTTCCCTGTCCCATCTCCGAGCGCGCGATGCGGATCACCACCCGGTCGTCCGGGTGGATGACCACCCAGGCGTTGACTTCCTCGACCGCCGCTTCGCCGGCCGCGGCGCCCGCCAGGAACGGAAACGAGAACTCGAGCGCCAGCCCGCCGCCGGCCGCGACACTGGCACGCAGGAACGCGCGGCGGCTCGGGGAGCGGGGCTGCAGGGAAGCGATGGTCATGGCCTGCCCCCTCATTCGCTCTTCGCCGCGGCGTGGATTGCCTCGCGCACGCGCGCGTAGCTGCCGCAGCGGCACAGATTGGTCATCGCGGCGTCGATGTCGGCGTCGGTCGGCCTGGGCTTGGCCTCGAGCAGCGCGACGGCGGACATGATCATCCCGGCCTGGCAGTAGCCGCACTGCGGCACCTGGTGCTCGATCCAGGCCTTCTGTACGCGGTGCATCTCCGGCTGCGAGAGGCCTTCGATCGTGACGACGCGCTTGCCCGCCGCGGCGGCGGCGGTGACCGCGCAGGAACGCACCGGCCGGCCGTCCACGTGCACCGTGCAGGCGCCGCATTGCGCGATGCCGCAGGCGTACTTGGTGCCGAGCAGGTTCAAGTGGTCGCGCAAGACCCACAGCAGCGGCATCTCGGGTTCCACGTCCACGCTGTGGACGCTGCCGTTCACTTCGAGCGAAATCATGGCGTTCACTCCCGGGCGTCGGGGCCGACGCGGAAAGGTCGATCGAGCGCGCACATCATACGGCGCGTTGGACCTGGCGTGAGCGCGAGGTTTCGCCAGCCGCAGTTGGACGACCCGGGACCCGGCGGAGGCCGAACCCGGTGCGTCGTCGCCGCGCAACGACCCGGCGGGCTGACGGTACAGATTCTAAACTTGTGTCGGCCGCCCACTCGGGAATAGCCTGCTGGCCATGAAGACCACATACGGCCAGTTCTGCCCCGTCGCGGTGGCCTCGGAGATCTTCGCCGAGCGCTGGACGCCGATCATCCTGCGCGAGCTGGTGCACGGCAGCCGGCGCTTCAACGAGATCCACCGCGGCGCGCCGCGCATCTCGCGCGCGCTTCTCGCGCATCGGCTGCGCGCGCTCGAAGCGGCGGGGGTCATTACGAGCACGCCGCGGCCCGCCGGCAAGGGCCGCGACTACCGGCTCACCGAGTCGGGCAGGGAAATGGGCGAGATCGTCGTGCGCCTAGGCCAGTGGGGCCAGCGCTGGACCACGCGCGTGGCGCGCGAGCGCCTCGACGCCGGACTGCTGGTCTGGGATATGCACCGGCGCATGGCGCTCGACAAGCTGCCGGAGACCCGCACCGTGGTGCGCTTCGATTTCCGCGGGGTGCCCGTGCGCCAGCGGCATCCGAAGACTTACTGGATGGTGATCGAGCGGCCCGAGGTCGATGTGTGCGTCACCGACCCCGGGTTCGAAGTCGACGTCTACGTCGATGCCGATCTCGCGGTGCTGTCGCGGGTGTGGCTCGGCGACGCGCCGCTGGCGCAGGCCCTGCGCGCGGGCAGCGTCAAGCTCACGGGCAATCCGCGCCTGGCGCGCGCTTTTCCAAGTTGGCTGATGTTGAGCACGCTTGCGGCGGTGCCTCGCCCCGCCGAACAGACGCAAAGGAGAGTGGCATGAACGCAGCCGTGTTGAAACAGGACTTCGCCCCGGCGAGCGCCGGTGATCTGCACGCGACGGCGCGTGAGCTCTCGGAGCGGTTCGCAACGCGCATCGGGCAGCTCGACGAGTTGGACGAGTTCGTTGCGGAAAACTACGCCGACCTGAAGGCGAGCGGACTGGTCGCCGCCGCCGTCCCGCAGGCACTCGGCGGCCAGGGGCTCGAGCTGGGGGCGCTGTGCGAGATGCTGCGCATGCTGGGTCGCGGCTGCTCGAGTACGGCGCTCGCCTTTTCGATGCACACGCACCAGGTCGCGCTCGCCGCCTGGCGCTGGCGGCAGCAGAACGCGCCGGTCGCGCCGCTGCTCGAGCGCGTGGCACGCGAGCGCATCATCCTCGTATCCACCGGAGGCGGCGACTGGCTCGACAGCTCGGGCGAAGCGGTGCCAACCGAGGGCGGCTTCCGCGTGCGCGCGCGCAAGCCGTTTTCCAGCGGCTCGCCCGGCGGCGACCTGCTCTCGACTTCGGCGGTGCTCGGTGATGCGGAAGTGATCCACTTCACGGTGCCGATGTCGGCGCCGGGGCTCCGCGTCGTGCCGACCTGGCGCACGCTCGGCATGCGCGCCACCGCCTCGCACGACCTGATGCTGGAGGACGTCTTCGTTCCAGAGTCGGATGTCGCGGTTCGCCGGCCGCGCGGCACCTGGCATCCGCTGTTCCATCTCCTGAGCATGCTCGCGCTGCCGCTGATCTACGCCGTGTACCTGGGTGTCGCCGAGGCGGCGCGCGAGCGCGCCCTCGCGCTCGTCAAGCGCCGACGCTCGGACAGCCACCTGCTGCAGCTCGTCGGCGGCATGGAGAACCGGCTTGCGGCGGCCCGCCATGCGCATCGCGCCTGGGTCGCGCTCGGCGAGAGCGCGCAGCCGGGGCCGCAGACCACGGCCGAGGCGCTCAGCTGCCGCACGCTGGTCGGCGAGGGGGTGCTCGAGACCGTCAGTGCAGCGATGGACGTCGCCGGCGGCGCGGCGTTCTTTCGCGCCAATGGCCTCGAGCGGCTGTTCCGCGATGCGCAGGCCGCGCGCTACCACCCCTTGCAGGAGGGGCTGCAGAAGGACTACACCGCGCGTATCGCGCTGGGGATGGACGCGGCCTAGCGCGGCCGCCGCTCGATGTCCGAGGCCGGCGCGACGCGCCGGAAATGGTGCCCGAGGATCGACAAGGCGATCGCGGCGCGCAGCCCGCGCTACTTCGGCCGCAGCTCGATATCCGCGAGCAGCGGGTCGCCTGCGCGCGCGACCTCGTTTTCGATCAGCCGAGCGCAGGCGGGGCAGCAGAACTGGCGGAACACCGGCAGCGGATCGATGAAGCGCGTCGGGTCGCCGACGATGGGATTGGCGGCCTCGATCGGCCGGTCGTCGCGTGCGCAGCGTTCCTTGTAGTTGCCGCCGAGCGGGCCGAGGTCGGCGGCGCAGCCGGCGCAGGCCCAGCGCAGCGTTTTTCCCTGCGCGCGCACCGCGAGGTTCTCGGTGGCGAGAAAGCGCAGCTTGCCGGCGAGCCTGCGCGGCACCGCCGCGGGCCTGACGGCGCGTTCCAGCCGCGCGCGGCGCTGCGCGTCGCGCTCCCGGCGCGTGGCTTCATCGTCCGCCGTTCCGTCGTTCCTGAGCACCACGCCGTAGACGTCCTTCGCCGTGCCGAGCGAGACGTCGCCGTTGTCGACATCGGCGGCGACGCGCGCGGGATCGCGCTCGAGCGGATCGCCGAAGCCGCCGGCGGCGGACCAGAGCACCGCGTAGACGTCCGCCGGCTTCTGCACGAAGTCCTGCTGCCTGAGCTGCAGCGTCTCGGGGCTGCCTTCGAGCTCGTCGATGTCCCCCGGGAGGTCGGATGCGCTCATGCGCGCGGCGATGTTCGAATCGCGCAAAAACCGGTAGCGGTTCACCGCGCCCGGATAGCCGCCCATCATGCCGGTCGAGGTCGGGATCGCGTTGCCGGAAGACAGCGTGTCCTGCACGATCTCATCGGTGCCGTGCGGGATGAAGCAGGATTCGGCCGACAGGCCGCCCCGCCACTTGCCGGCGCCGCCCGAGTCGGTGATCTCCTTGCGATACAGAAAGAGCACCGGGAAGCTCTGCTCGGTGTGCTCTACGTTCGGCAGCTTGCAGATCGGCGTCCTCGCCTGGCCGCCGGTGGAGATGCCGTCGGCATGCGAGAAGGCGCCGATCGCGCCGCCGATCGGGTCGACCAGGATGTAGCCGTAGCGCTCGCCCCACTGGTCGATGCCGCGGAAGATGGTCGCCGGCCACTGGCTGGTGCCGCCGATGCACATGATGTCGCGGCGCATCCCGGGGTCCGGATAGATCATCTTCGAGAGCACGTTGTAGGCCGGGTAGAGCGAGATCTCCATGCACTGCACCGGCGCGGTCGACACCGAGGCGGGGAAGTCCGCGCAGTTGAGCGTCCCCGGCGTCGGGTTGAAATCGACGTGGCGCAGCGCGCCGCCCACCGCGTAGTACTGCTCCCAGCACATCAGCTCGTTCAGCGCCACCATGATCGCGCCGCGCCAGCCCGAGTAGGTGGCGTTGATGCCGCCGGCCTGCGGGTCGGTGCCTTCGTTTTCGAACACGAGCTTCCTGCCCTGCTTGCGCGCGGTGAGCATCACCTGGTGCGCGCCGCGGTCGCCCGGGCGGCAGCATTCGACGTAGGTGCGATCGCGCCACACGCCGTCGGGCAGTCGCGCGAGCTTCTTGAGGAACGCCCGCTCGCCGTCGTCTAGGATCTTTTTCATCACGCCCTTGACGGTCTTCGCGCCGTAGCGCGCGATCAGCGCGAGGATGCGCTCGCGCGCGGTCATGTTGCCGGCGAGCTGCGCGCGAAAATCGAGCGCCACCGCGGCCGGCTTGCGCGACGAGCGCAGGTAGAGCTCCTCGATGTCGCGCCGGATTTCGTTCGCTTCGACGATCTTCACCGGCGGGATGAGGATGCCCTCGTCGAAGGCGTCGCGCGCCGAGGGGCAGAAGCTGCCCGGGGTGATGCCGCCGATGTCGTACTGGTGCAGGCAGTTGGTCACCCAGCAGAACAGCTCGCCTTTCCAGAACACCGGGCACAGAAGCATCACGTCCATCTGGTGCGCGGCGCCGACCCAGGGATCGTTGGCGAGAAACATGTCGCCCTCGCGCATGCCCGGGTTGTCGCTGCGGTTCTCGAGCGTCCACTTCACCTGCGTGTCGGTGACCCCGGACATGTACTGCATGTACGGGCCGAAATAGACGAACTCGGCGTCCTCGGTGAGGATCGACGGGTTGAGGTCGAGCGCGTACATCGCCACCGGCGAGCCCGACAGGCGCTGGATGGTCGCGCCGTGCTCCTCGTTCACGTTCCACAGCGCGTGGCGCACCACCTCGAAGGTCACCGGGTCGATGTCGCGGTCCCACTGCCGGTGCAGGCGGAGCTTCTTCGAGATGGAGAGCTTTTTCGGCGGCACGTAGCCGCGCGTGCGGCCGTCGAAGCGGACTTCCGCCAGCTCGCTCAGTTTCTTGAGGGGTGCGTTCATCGCTCGAATCACCTCGGTCAGGTAAACGTCAGCTCGAAGTTGCCCAGGGCATCGAGCCTCAGGCGCCGGCCCGGATGCACCACCACGGTCGTGTCCGCGGTCTCGACGATCGCCGGGCCGCGGATGCGGTTGCCGATCGCGAGGCGCTCGCCGTCGTACACCGGGGTGACGCGGCGCTTGCCCAGATCGGGCCAATAGATCTCGCGCTTGCGCAGCAGCGCCCTGGCCGGAATCGTCGCGCTCGACCTGCGCGAACGCAGCAGCTTCGGGCGCGGCGTGAGCGCGCGTGCGCGCAGCCTGCAGACCACGATCTCGAGCTGCGCGCCGGCGAGCGCCGAGCCTCTGCCGTACAACTGCTCGTAGCGCGCGACGAACATCCTGCGCAGCGCGGCCTCGTAGCCGGCCCCCGCGCGCGTCCAGGGCAGCAGCACCTCGACCTCGTTGATCTGGCCCTTGTGGCGCACATCGAGCGAAAACTCGAACCGCTGGCGCGCCGCCGCGATGCCTTCGCCCGCCATGATCCGCTTCGCCTGCTTCTCGAGGCGCTCGAGGTTTGCGTTGACGCGCGCCGCCGGCACCGGCGTCGCCAGGATCTCGGTGTGCTCGAGCACGTGCAGCACGTCCGCGGCGGCGGCACCGAAGGCGCACCAGGTCGAGGCCGCCTTCCTCTGCGGCACTACCACCTTCTTCACGCCGAGCTCGCGCGCGAACACGCCGGCATGCGCCGGCCCGGCGCCGCCAAAGGCGTACAGCACGAAGTCGCGCGGGTCGTAGCCCTTTTCGACGGTCACCTTGCGGATGATGTCCGCCATGTTGAGCTCGACGATGCGGCAGATGCCGGCGGCGCACTCCACCGGGTCCATGCCGATCGTCGCGCCGAGCGCGGCGATCGCCCGCGTCGCGGCAGCCACGTCGAGCTTGAGGCGCCCCTCGGCGAAGTTGTCGGGGTCGAGATAGCCGAGCACGAGCTGCGCATCGGTCACCGTCGGCACCGTGCCGCCGCGCCCGTAGCACACCGGGCCGGGATGCGCGCCGGCGCTGTCGGGGCCCACGGTGAGCGTGCGCGTCTCGGCATCCGCGCGCACCAGGCTGCCGCCGCCGGCGCCGATCACCTGCAGGTCGACCTTCGGCAGGAAATACTCGTACTGGTCGGTATTGCTGGTGAACGAGTAGGCGGGCTTGCCGGACCGGATGATCGACACGTCGAACGAGGTGCCGCCCATGTCGGTGGTGATGATGTTGCCGTCGCCCATCGCCGCGCCGAGAAACATCGACGCGGTCACGCCCGCCACCGGACCGGAATCGAGCGTCAGCAGCGGCGCCTCGGCGGCGCGCTCGACCGGCACCGTGCCGCCGCCGCACTGCGCGATCTGCAGGCCGTGGCGGTAGCCCAAGTCCGTCAGCGTGCGATCGAGCTTCGCCAGGTAGCCCGACATCACGGGTCCGAGGTAGGCGTTGAGCGCGGTCGCGGTGACGCGCTCGTACTCGCCCCACTTTGGCGCGATGTCGACCGAGCAGGTGACGAATACGCCAGGCGCGATGCGCTCGACCATCGCTTTCAACCTGCGCTCGTGCGTCTCGTTTCTGAACGACCACAGGAAGCAGACCGCGATCGCCTCGACGCTCGCAGCGACCAGCTCGCGGATCGCGGCCTCGGCCTGGGCTTCGTTTAGCGGCACGACGATCTCGCCGAAGCAGTCGACCCGCTCCGACACGCCGCGGATCAGGCGCTTGGGCACGATCGGCACCGGTTTCGAGGTCTCCGGGAAGTGCACGACCTTGCGGATGTCGCGACCGCCGTAGCCGCGCGAGCCGCGCATGATGTGAATCGCGTCCTCGTGGCCGCGGGTGGTGATCAGGCCGACCCGGGCGCCCTTTTTCTGGATGATCGTGTTGGTGCCGACCGTGGTGCCGTGCGACAGGAACGCGATTTCCCTGCAGAACGCGCCGAGCTTCAGGTCGAGCGCGTCGGCGCCGGCCTCGAGCACGTCCATCATGCCCTGCGAAAAGTCCTGCGGCGTGGAAGGGACTTTGGTGGTGAGCAGCCTGCCCTTGCCGTCCACGATGGCGCAGTCGGTGAAGGTGCCGCCGATGTCGATGCCGACGAGGTAGCGCATGGCGCTATAGTTTAGCGAGTGAACCCCGTTCCTGCCGAAGCACTGCGCGCGCGGTTTCGCAGCTTGCGCTCGAGCGCGAAGTTCTGGTCGCTGCGCGTCCACGCGGAAACCGCGCAGCGCCATGCCATGCGTCAGGACACGCTGCTGCCGCCGGGTCTGTCGAGCGATTGCGGCGCGATGCTCACCGCCGTCGCCGACGGCGGCTACGGCTACTGTGCGACGAGCGATCTTTCCCGGGCCGGCCTGCAGACCGCGCTCGATCGTGCGAGCGCCTGGGCCGAAGCGACGCGCGCGAACAGCGTCATCGCCTTCAATCCCGAAGACATGCCCGCGCCGTGCGGCGAATACGCGGGTCCGCTGGGCGAGGCGCCGCCCGCGCGCAGCGCGATCCACGACCTGCTTGCCGATGAATGCCGCGCCGCCAAGATCGATGACCGCATCGTCGAGCGCAGCGCCGCGATCCACCTGTTCGAGGACGAGCGCCTTTATCTCACCAACACCGGCGGCGATCTGCGCCAGCGCTTTCGCTACACGCTGCCCTGGGCGCGCGTCACCGCAAACCAAGGACCCGAGACGCAGTCGCGCTCGCTCGAGCACGCGCAGCAGGGCGGCTTCGAGAGAATCGCCGAGGCGGGCTTTCGCGGCTGCGGCGCGCGGCTCGCGGACGAGGCGCTGCAGCTTCTGCTGGCGCCGGACTGCCCTTCGGGGACGATGGACCTGCTGCTGATGCCGGACCAGATGATGCTGCAGATCCACGAGTCGATCGGCCATCCGCTCGAGCTCGACCGGATCCTCGGCGACGAGCGCAACTACGCCGGCACCAGCTTCGTCACCGCGGAGATGTTCGGGCGCTACCGCTACGGTTCCGAGCTGCTCAACGTCACCTTCGATCCGAGCCGCGCCGAGGCGTTCGCCAGCTACGGCTGGGACGACGACGGCACGAAAGCCGAAAAGGTCTGGCTGATCCGCGACGGGCTGCTCGTCGCGCCGCTCGGCGCACGGCTGTCGCAGGCGCGCGCCGGCCTGTCCGGCACCGCCAATGCGCGCGCCAGCAACTGGAACCGGCCGCCGATCGACCGCATGGCAAACCTGAACATCGAGCCCGGCTCGAGCAGTCTCGAGGCGATGATCGCGTCGATCGCGCGCGGCGTGCTGATGCGCGCGAACGTCTCCTGGTCGATCGACGATGCGCGCAACAAGTTCCAGTTCGGCTGCGAGTGGGGCGAGCGCATCGAGAACGGCAGGCGGGTCGGCGTGGTGAAGAACCCGAACTACCGCGGCGTATCGGCGACGTTCTGGCGCAGCCTGCGCATGGTCGGCGACGCCTCGAGCTTCGAGGTGCACGGCACGCTGAACTGCGGCAAGGGCGAGCCGAACCAGGCGGTGCACTGCGGCCACGCCGCGCCGGCCTGCGCATTTTCCGGCGTCGAGGTCTTCGGCGGCGGATGAAAGCGCGCTTCTACGCGCTCGCCGGGCGCCTCGAGGGCGCGCTGCGCACGGGCGAGACGCTGCTCCTCGGCCTGGATGCCGAGCGCTCGGACTTCGTGCGCTTCAACCGCGGCCGGGTGCGCCAGGCGGGCAGCGTCGAGCAGCGCACGCTCGAGCTGCGCCTGCTGCGCGCCGGGCGGCAGGCTTCGGCGACCCTCGAGCTGGGCGAGAGCAGCGGCGATGTCGAGCTTGCGCAAGACGCGCTCGCGCAGCTGCGCGATGCGCTCGAGGGCCTGCCCGACGATCCCTGGCTGCTGATCAACGAAACGCCGCGCTCGACCGACAGCGCGCGCCGCGGCACGCTGCCGGCCGCCGAAGCCGTGGTCGAGCAGGTGGTCCGCGCGGCCGGCGGGCGCGATCTGGTCGGCATCTACGCCGGCGGGACGATCGTTCGGGGCTTCGCCAATTCGCTCGGCCAGCGCAACTGGCACGAGGTGGACAGCTTCAATTTCGACTGGAGCCTGCACGGCGCGGCCGGCCGCGCGGTGAAAGGCGGCAACGCCGGATTCGCCTGGAATCCCGCTGCGTTCGCGGAAACGCTGGAGGCCGCCGCCGACGAGCTTGCGCGCAGCGCGGCGCCCGAGCGCAGCATTGCACCCGGCGAGGTGCGCGCCTACCTCGCGCCGCGCGCGATGGAAGAGCTCCTCGGGCTGCTCGCCTGGGACGGCTTCTCGGGCCACGCGCGCGCCACCAAGCAAAGCCCGCTGCTGCGCATGGAACACGGCGCGTCGCTCGCGGCGGCGATCACGCTGACCGAGACGGCCGCGGACGGCATCGCGCCGCCGTTCCAGGCGGACGGCTTCGTCAAGCCGCCGGCGGTGACGTTGATCGAGCGCGGCGGCCTCGGGGAGGCGCTGGTCTCGCCGCGCACGGCGAAGGAATACGGCCTCGAGACGAACGGCGCCGAGGCGGGCGAAGCACCGGAATGCCTGGAGCTCGCCGCCGGCACGCTGCCGACCGACGACGTGCTCGCCGCGCTCGACACCGGGCTGTACGTCAGCAACCTGTGGTACCTCAATTACTCGGACCGCGCCGCCGCGCGCATCACCGGCATGACGCGCTTCGCGACCTTCTGGGTCGAGGGCGGGCGCATCGTCGCGCCGGTCGGCGCGATGCGCTTCGACGATTCGCTGTACCGCATGCTCGGCGAGAACCTCGAGGCGCTGACGCGCGAGCGCGAGCTGCTGCTCGATCCGTCGACCTACGAAGGGCGCTCGACGTCGAGCGCCCGGCTGCCGGGGGCGCTGTTGCGGGCGCTAAGATTCACGCTATGACCCATCCCTTGAGCGTGCGCGACATCCTGAGCGGCCGCGCCCCGCATGACGCACCGGTCGCCGTGCGCGGCTGGGTGCGCACGCGGCGCGATTCGAAGGCGGGCTTTTCCTTCGTCAACGTCTCCGACGGCTCGTGCTTCAACCCGGTCCAGGTCGTCGCCCCGGCCACGCTCGCCAACTACGCGAGCGAGGTCCTCCGTCTGACCTCGGGCTGTGCGGTCGAGGCGACCGGGACGATCGTGCCGTCGCCGGCCAAGGGCCAGCCCTTCGAGATGCAGGCGAGCGAAGTCCGGGTGGTCGGCTGGGTCGACGACCCCGACAGCTATCCGATCCAGCCGAAAGCCCACACGCTCGAATTCCTGCGCGAGGTCGCCCACCTGCGCCCGCGCACCAACGTGATCGGCGCGGCGACGCGCGTACGCCACACGCTCGCCCATGCGATTCACCGGTTCTTCCACGAGCGCCATTTCTACTGGGTCAACACGCCGATCATCACCTCGTCGGACGCCGAAGGCGCCGGCGAGCTGTTCCGCGTCTCGACCCTCGACCTCGCCAACCTGCCGCGCACGCCCGAGGGCAAGGTCGACTTCGGCCAGGACTTCTTCGGCCGCGAGGCCTTCCTCACCGTGTCGGGGCAGCTCAACGTCGAGGCCTACTGCCTCGCCCTGTCCAAGGTCTACACCTTCGGTCCGACCTTCCGCGCCGAGAACTCGAACACCAGCCGCCACCTGGCCGAGTTCTGGATGGTCGAGCCCGAGATCGCCTTCGCCGGGCTGGCGGAGAACGCCGACCTCGCCGAGGCGCTGCTGCGCTTCGTGTTCAAGACGCTGCTCGAAGAGCGTGCCGAGGACATGGCGTTCTTCGAGCAGCGCGTCGAGAAAGGACTGCTGGCCAAGCTCGAGGGCATCGTCGACGCCGAATTCGCGCGCATGGACTATGGCGAGGCGATCGCGGTGCTCGAGCGAGCGAAGCGGAAGTTCGAGTTCCCGGTGCGCTGGGGCGCCGACCTGCAGTCGGAGCACGAGCGCTACCTCACCGAGCAGCATGCCAAGCGGCCGGTGATCCTCATCAACTACCCGAAGGACATCAAGGCGTTCTACATGCGGCTGAACGACGACGGCCGCACCGTGGCGGCGATGGACGTGCTCGCGCCGGGGATCGGCGAGATCGTCGGCGGCAGCCAGCGCGAGGAGCGGCTCGAGGTGCTCGATCGGCGCATGGCCGCGCTCGGCGTCGACGCCGCGCACTACAGCTGGTACCGCGACCTGCGCCGCTACGGCAGCGTGCCGCACGCCGGCTTCGGCCTCGGCTTCGAGCGCACGCTCGCCTACGCCACGGGCCTCGCCAACGTGCGCGACGCAATCCCCTATCCGCGTACCTCGGGCAGCGTGAAATACTGAGTCATTCGGGCACTCTGCCTCGTTGACGCGGTTCGGGCCTTACTCGATACTGCGTCACCCCGGACCTCCGGTCCGGCGCCGCAGGCTCCCGCGGGAAAGGCAGGCATGGCGCAGATGCCCGACGCCGACACGGCCACGCTCGCGCGGTCCGAGGCGGAAGATCGGCTGCGCGTTGCGCTGGACAACATGCCCGGCGGGCTGGTGTACACCGACCGGGACGTCAACGTCGTGTTCTGCAACGACCGGTTCAGGCAGATGTACCCGGTGCCCCCGGCGCTGCTCGAGCCCGGCCGGCCGTACGCTGGCCTGCTGCGCCACCTGGCCGAGAACGGCTACTACGGCGAAGGCGACGCCGAAGCGCAGGTCGCGCAAAGAATCGAGAGCCTGCGCAATCCCACGGGCAGGAGCCTGGAGGACCACGCGCCCGACGGGCGCTGGTACCGCGTCCTGCGCAGCCGCGTCGCGCTGGGCGGCACGGTCAGCGTGGTCACCGACATCACCGAGCAGAAGCAGGCCGAGCTGCAGCTCGCCGACACGGAGGCCGAGCTCCATGTCGCGCTGGACAACATGCCCGGCACGCTGGTCTACACCGACCGCGATATCAACGTCGTGTTCTGCAACGACCGATTCAGGCAGATGTACCCGGTGCCGCCGGCGCTGCTCGAGCGCGGCCGGCCGTACGCCGACCTGCTGCGCTACCTGGCCGAGCACGGTTACTACGGCGAGGGCGACGTCGAAGCCCAGGTCGCGCGGAGAATCGAAAGCCTGCGCAACCCGACGGGCAAGACCCTGGAGGATCACACGCCCGACGGGCGCTGGTACCGCGTCCTGCGCAGCCGCGTTGCGCTGGGCGGCACGGTCAGCGTGACCACCGACGTCACGCAGCAGAAGCAGGCCGAGCTGCAGCTCGCCGCCAAGGAGGCCGAGCTCCATGTCGCGCTGGACAACATGCCTGGCGCGCTGGTCTACACCGACGCCGAGCAGAGGATCGTGTTCTGCAACGACCGCTTCCGCGAGCTGTACATCGTCCCGGCGGAGCTGCTGCAGCCCGGGCGGCCGTACGCCGACCTGCTGCGCTACCTGGCCGAGAACGGCTACTACGGCGAAGGCGACGTCGAGGCGCAGGTCGCGCAGAGAATCGAGAGCCTGCGCGATCCCACGGGCAGGAGCCTGGAGGATCACGCGCCCGACGGGCGCTGGTACCGCGTGCTGCGCAGCCGAGTTGCGCTGGGCGGTACGGTCACCGTGATCACCGACATCACCGAGCAGAAACACGCCGAGCGCGACCTGCTCGAAGCCACGCGGCGCACCGAAGAGGCGAACCGGCTGATCACCGAGAAGAACCGCGTCCTCGAAGGGCTCTACCAGGAAATCCGCGACAAGAACGGCCAGCTCGAGGAGCAGGCCGCGCAGATCGCCGAATGGAACGCGCGCCTGGAGACGCGCGTCGAGGAACAGGTCGCGCAGATCGGCCAGATGTCCAAGCTCACGCGCTTTCTCTCGCCGAAGGTCAGCGACCTGATCATGTCGGGCGACGCCGACGATCCGCTCAAGACGCGGCGCAGGGAGATCACGGTGGTGTTCGTCGATCTGCGCGGCTTCACCGGATTCACCGAGACCGCAGAGCCGGAGGAGGTGATGAGCGTGCTGCGCGAGTACCACGCCGAGCTCGGCCACGAGATCATGGAATTCGACGGCACCATCGAGCACTTCGCCGGCGACGGCGTGATGATCCTGTTCAACGCGCCGCTGCCGGTCGAGGACCACGAATTGCGCGCAATCCGCATGGCGCTGCGCATGCGCGAGGCGATCGCGGTGCTCGCCCAGGGGTGGAAGAAGCACGGCTATGCGCTCGGCTTCGGCGTCGGCATCGCCGGCGGCTACGCCACCATCGGCACGATCGGCTTCGAGGGGCGCTTCGACTACGGCGCGATCGGCACGGTGACCAATCTGGCCGCCCGGCTTTGCGGCGAGGCGGGCGACGGGCAGATCCTCGTCTCGCCGCGGATCTTTACGAAGACCGAGACGCGCATCGACGCGGTGCCCGTGGGCGAGCTGACGCTGAAGGGCTTTCAGCGCCCGGTCGCGGCCTACAACGTGCTCGGGCTGCGGCCGGACTGACTTACACTGGTTGCCTCCCGGTTGAGTGTGCGGTCGCTCGACCTCGCGGACGTGGTAGAGCGTCGATTCTTTCTCGCGCAATATTGCAATCGCCCAAACGGGTGAGTTGCGTCGTGGTTTCGTCTATTGATATTTGATACTCTGCTTCGCTGACGCGCGACCTTCCGCGGCGACATGCGATAGTCGCAAGGTCGATCCGGGCTCGTAGCCAACGGAGACCATCCAATGTTCATCGGACACTACGGGCCGGGGTTCGCCGTCAAGTCGTTTCGACCGGAAATTCCGCTGGCCGTTTTGTTCCTTGCCGGGCAGTTGGTGGACATCGCCTGGGCCGTGCTCGTGCTTCTTGGCATCGAAAAGTTTCGAATTGTTCCGGGAATCACTGCGTCCAGCCCGCTCGATCTCTACTACATGCCCTTCAGCCACAGCCTTGCGGCCACGGTGCCGTGGGCTGTGGCCGCGGTCCTTGTCTGCAGACCGCTGCGCGGCGTGCGCGCCTGGTCGGCTGCGCTCTGGGTCGGCGTCGTGGTGCTGTCGCATTGGCCGCTGGATTGGCTGGTGCACAGGCCGGACCTCCCGCTGTACGACGATGCCGCGAAGGTCGGCCTCGGCCTGTGGAACTATCCGGTGAGCGCGTTCGCGCTCGAGGCGCTCGTTCTGTTCGCGGGCATGATCCTGTATCTGCGCCGCACCAGGCCGGTCAACGCCATCGGCCGCTTCGGCGCGCCGGTCTTCGGACTCGTCATGCTTGCCGTCCAGGCCTACGCGTTCTTCGGTCCGCCGCCCGACGCGCCCCGGACCGTAGCCGCGAGCCTGCTCGCCTTGTACATCGTCTTCGCTGCGGTCATCCAGTGGCTCGATCGACAGCGCCGAGAGCGTTTTCCCGCGGAGGCATTTCAATGAGCGCCTTGCAATACGTTTGCCTGTCGGACCTGCATCTGGGCGCCGACTACAGCGTGCTGACGCAGATGGACGACGCAGGCAAGACCACCCTGCTCGAGCCCAGCGCCACGCTGCGCACTTTCGGCACGGCGCTGCGCGAGTACGTGCGCACGCTGAGCGGGCCCGAGCTGCCCACCCTCATCCTGCTGGGCGACGTGCTGGACCTGGGCCTCACCCCGGCCGGCGCTGTCGCCCAGGCCTTCAGGCGCTTCATCGAGGCGCTGTTTCCGGAGGGTGAGCCGCAGCGGTTCTCGAGCCAGATACTGTGCGTGCCGGGCAACCACGACCATCACCTCTGGCGCACGGGGCAGGACCAGTACTTCCTGGACGAGCTGGGGACCATCACCGACAAGAAGCAATTCATCCCGGGTCTGCTCGAGCACACCCAGCTCTTCGCACCGCAGCAGGTGCCCTGCGGGTTGATGACCCGGGTGATGCGCAGCTACGCGCACCTCGAGCGCGCCGAGGCCAACGTGTGGATCGCGTACCCGAATCTCGGGCTCGTCGATGAAACGCGCACGCGCTGCGTCGTCCTGCATCACGGCCATTATCTGGACGCGGTGTACCGCGCAATGTCGACGCTCAACGTAAAGCTCAAGGGCGAGCAGCGACGCCCGAAGACGGTGGCGCAAATCGAGCGGGAGAACGGCGCCTGGGTCGACTTCCTCTGGTCCGGGCTGGGCGGTGGCGGCGCCGTCGCCCGCGACGCCACCACCTTGTACGAGACCACGCGCGACCCGCTCGCGTCGCACGAGTTCGCGCAGAAGCTGAGCAAAGGCCTGCTCGCCGAGCTGTCGAAGGGGCTGGGCATCGGGCCGACGACCGAGGTGACCCACGGCATCACGGTGTCCAACGTCGTCAAGGGCGTGGTCGATCTCGTCCTGCTGCGCTGGGCCGAATCCGAGCGCGACAGCTACTTCAGCATCATGTCGCCGGACGGCGTGGCCGATCTGCGCTGGTATCTGGAGGGGCCGGTGCAGACGCAGATCGCCGAAGTCAACAAGAAGCGCAAGCCCGGCGACCGCAAGATCGATTGCCGCGACATGAGCTTCGTCTTCGGCCACACGCACAAGCCCTTTCAGGAGGAGTTCGCCGTCGACGGCTACCACCAGCCGGTCGCGGTGTACAACACCGGCGGCTGGGTGATGGACCAGCCGACGATGGCGCCGACCCAGGGCGCGGCGGCAGTCTTCATCGATGACGCGCTGCGGGTGGCCTCGCTGCGGCTGTTCAACGATCCGGTAAACGGCGTGTTCGCGCCGGTGCGCGCGATCGGCGTGGGCGGGTACCGCGACGAAGGCAACCTGCTGCTCGAGCGCATGCAGGACGCGCTGCGCAAGGCGCCGTGGCAGGCGTTCTCGGATGCGGCCGCAGCGGCGCTCGAGGTGCATGCCCGGGCGCTGCTCAAGGAATCCTACGCGCGGGAGCTGCGCGCATGACCGCCGCCCACAGGATCAAGCGCCTGGCGCGGCCGCGCGCGCAGCTCAAGCCCGAGTACACGGCGGTCGTCGTCGGCTCGGGCTATGGCGCGGGCGTTGCGGCCTCGCGCCTGGCGCGCGCCGGCCAGTCGGTCTGCGTCCTCGAGCGCGGCCGTGAGATCGTTCCCGGCGAATATCCCGACGACCTCGCCGCGGCGCAGGCCGAGATGCAGATCGATACCGGACGCGGGCGCATCGGCAGCTGCACCGGCATGTTCAACCTGCACCTCAACGCGGACATGATGGCGCTGGTCGGCTGCGGGCTCGGCGGGACCTCGCTGATCAACGCCAACGTCGCGCTCGAGATGGACCCGCGCCAGTTCGACCAGCTCCCCTGGCCCGAGGAATTCAAAGCGGACAAGGCGGCGCTCGCGGAGTATGCGGAACTGGCCAGGAAAATGCTCGACGCAAACCCCTACCCGCAAAGCTTCCCGACGCTGAACAAGCTCGAGGCGCTGGAATCGTCGGCCAAGGCGATGCAGCAGCCGTTCTACCGGCCGCCGATCGCGGTCAACTTCGAGGACCAGGTGAACCCCTTCGGCGTCGCGCAGCCGCGCTGCACGCTGTGCGGCGACTGCACCAGCGGCTGCAACGACGGCGCGAAGAACACTACCCTGATGAACTACCTGCCCGACGCCTGCAATCACGGGGCGGAGATCTTCACACACGCCCGCGTCAGCCATATCGAGCGCGACGGCGACGGCTGGCGCGTGCATTTAAACGATAAGTCTGAGCGCCCTTTGAGCGTGAAGGCGCGCATCGTGGTGCTCGGCGCGGGCAGCCTCGGCTCCACCGAGATCCTGCTGCGCTCGAAGGCGCGCGGGCTGGCGCTGTCGGATACGCTCGGCGCGCGCTTTTCCGGCAACGGCGACGTGCTGGCCTTCGGCTACAACAATCACTGGCGGCGCGAGAGCGATGCCAAGGGCGCCGCGCCGCGCTACAAGAGCCTGAACGGCATCGGCCGCGGCGCGAACAAGCTCAAGCCCCAGCAGCGGCCGGGACCGTGCATCACGGGCGTGATCGACATGCGCGGCGCGCCGCAGGTCGCGGACGGGCTGGTGATCGAAGAGGGCGTGATCCCCGGCGCGCTGGCCGCGGCGATCCCGGCTGGGGCCTTCATGGCCGACGCCCTGTACGGCAACTTCCTGCAGTACGGGACCGAGGATGCCAAGTCACGCCTGCTCGAGGCACAGGCCGAGGGCAACGCGATCATGAACGACCCGGGCAAGATGGTGCAGATGGCCTACGCGGGGCCGGCCGCGCGCACGCAGACCTACCTGGTGATGAGCGTGGACGACGCGAAGGGCGAAATGCGGCTCGAGGACGATCGCCTGCGCATCGCGTGGCCCGGGGCGGGCCGCTCGCCGGCGATCGAGCGCGTCAACGAGCTGCTGAAGCAGGCGACGGAGGCAATTCGGGGCCATTTCATTCCGAACCCGCTGTGGACCGAGCCGCAGGGCTACAAGCTGGTGACCGTCCACCCGCTGGGCGGCTGCGCCATGGGGCAGGACGCGGGCCAAGGCGTCGTCAACCACAAGTGCCAGGTGTTCGATCCGTCGCACGCAGGCGCGGTGCATCCGGGCCTCTACGTCTGCGACGGGGCCGTGCTGCCGGGCGCGGTCGGCGTGAATCCGCTACTCACGATCTGCGCGGTGGCCGAGCGGGCATGCGCGCTGATGGCGCGCGACTACGGCTGGAGTATCGACCATGCAAATGCCCAGCCCAAGCCGCTAAACAATTTGCGCGCGCGCGAAGTGCACGAAAAGAAGCGTGGGGCGCTCGGGTCCATCGTGCAGGCGCTCAAGCGTGGCGCGATCGCCATTGCCAAGTGGCTGCTGCGCGCGATCATCGCCAGGTACCCGGCGCTCTTGAGCCCGAGCCTGCAGTTCACCGAGCGCATGCACGGCGATGCGAGCACGCGGGCGCCGCGCGGCGACAGCAATCCGAGCAAACGCATCGGCACCGACTTCGAGCTCGCCACGGCCTGGGGCCGCGCCGAGGACCAGCGGTTGTCGTTCGAGCTCACCATCCGCGCCGACAACCTGCATCGACTGACCAGCGATCCCGCGCATTCCGCGACGATTACGGGCAGCGTCTGCTGCCCGGCGCTGAGCAAGGATCCGATGCCCGTGCTGAGGGGGGATTTCCACCTCCTGCCGATCGACCCGGAGCGCGTGGAGACCTGGCGCATGACCTACGACATGGTGCTCGATCGCGACGGCGCCAAAGTGCATTTCCATGGCTTCAAGGTGCTGCACGAGGCACCCGGCTCGCACTGGTGGGACGACGTCACGACGCTGTTCGTCACCGTGCGCGACGGCGAAGACGGCCGAGGCGACCTGCTGGCGCAGGGAATCCTGCGGCTCGACCTCGAGGACCTGCTGTGGCAGGCGTCCTCGGGCAAGGTCGAGGGCGCGCACGGCCTGCTCGCCAACCTGGTAAATCGCATCGCGGCCGCGCGCGATGCCATTCAAATGCTGTACCTCGGCCGCTTCGCCGGCTTCTTCGGCGGCGCGCTGTTCCAGGCCTACGGCGGCATGCTCGCCGACATGAAGAATTTTCCGCGCGACGCGCAGCGCGTGCGCAGGCCGCTGCGGGCGCCGCAGCCGACGATCCATTCGATCGGGCTGGAGACCGGCTACAAGATCCGCCTGACGCGATACGCGGGCGGCAGCAAGGGCCCGGTGATCCTCGCGCCGGGCTTCACGGTCAAAGCCTCATCGTTCGCCATCGACACGGTCGAGGAGAACCTGGTCGAGTACCTGACGGCGCGGAACTACGACGTCTGGCTGTTCGACTACCGCGCCAGCCCCGACTCCGGCAGTCCGATCGGCGCATTTACCCTAGACGACATCGTCAAGATCGACTGGCCGGCGGCGGTCGAGTTCGTGCGCCGGACGAGCGGGGCGGCCGACGTGCAGGTGATCGCGCACTGCGTGGGCTCGATGAGCCTGCTGATGGCGCTGCTGAACGGCATGGAGGGCGTGCGGTCGGTGATCAGCTCGGCGCTGACCCTGCACCCGGTAACCAACTGGCTCAGCTACCTGAAAGTCGACCTCGACCTGGTGCGCGTGATGGACGAGATGGACGATTTCAAGAACGGCTTCAACGTCGTTCCGGTCGCGCCCGACAGTGCGCCGAAGACGCTCGAGCTCGATCGGAAGATCGACGTGCTCGCCTGGAACGTTCCGGTCCCCGATGGCGAGCAGTGCAAGAACCCGGTGTGCCACCGCGTGTTCTCGATCTTCGGACCGTCGTACGCGCACGCGCAGCTCAATCACGCCACCCATAACGCGATGATGGAGATGTTCGGGCCGATCGCGATTCCACCATTCGCGCAGCTCTCGCGGATCATGGAGCGCGGGAAGGTCGTCGACAAGGACGGCCATGACAGCTACTTGACGCCGGAAAACGCGCGCAGGCTGGCATTGCCGATCACCTTCGTGACCGGGGCGCTGAACCAGATCTTCGACCCCGAGACCGTCGCCCGCACCTACCGCTGGGTCGTCGAGCACAACGGGGCGACCCACTACGCGCAGCACTTGTTCGAGCGCTACGCGCACATGGACCTGTTCATCGGGCGTGATGCCGCAACCGACGTGTACCCGTTCCTGGCCGACTGGCTCGAACGGCAAGGGCGCATGGCCTAAAATGTGGCGCTCGGTTCAGGCCTCGAAGGAGAAATCGCGGTGAGCCCAACCGAATTCAGACAGCGCCTGGCCGCGATTCTCGCCGCCGACGTGTGCGGCTATTCGCGCCTCATGGCGCAGGATGAGCGTGCGACGGTGGATGCGCTCGACGCCGCGCGGGCGGTGTTCGGTCAGCACGTCGAGGCGAACGGCGGGCGCGTCGTCGACACGGCGGGTGACTCCGTCCTTGCCGTGTTCGATACGGCGAGCGGGGCGGTGTCCGCAGCGATCGCGGTGCAGGGCGAGCTGGCCCGTCTCGGAGAAGCGACACCCGAAGATCGCCGCATGCGCGTTCGCATCGGCGTACATCTGGGCGAAGTCATCGAAAAAGCCGACGGCACGGTGTACGGCGACGGGGTCAACATTGCCGCGCGCCTGGAGAGCCTCGCACCGCCGGGCGGCGTCACGATCTCGGCGGCGGTCGAGGGCGCCATCCGCGGACGGGTTGGCGCGCGCTTCGCCGACCAGGGCGCGCAATCGGTCAAGAACATTCCCGACCCGGTGCATGCCTACCAGTGGGTCGGCGCGTCCCCGCAGCACCTCGGGCGCGCCGCGCCCGCCTCGACCAAGGGCACGATGGCGGATTACGGAATTGCCGTGCTGCCGTTCGACAACCTCAGCAATGACTCCGACCAGGAGTATTTCGCCGACGGGATCGCCGAGGACCTGCTCACGGCACTGTCGAAATTTCAGCGGCTGATGGTGATCGCACGCAATTCTTCGTTTACCTACAAGGGGCGCGCACACGATATTCGCCGCGTCGGCAGCGAGCTGGGCGTGCGCTATGTGCTCGAGGGCAGCGTGCGCCGTAGCGGCAACCGCGTACGCATCACGGCCCAGCTCATCGACGCGGCCACCGGGAATCACGTCTGGGCGGAGCGGTACGACCGCGATCTCGCGGACATATTCGATCTGCAGGACGAGATCACTCGGACCATTGCCGGCGCGATCGTGCCGGAGCTCAGCAAGGCTGAGCAGGAACGGGTGCGCCGCAAGCCCCTGGAAAGCCTGGATGCCTGGGATCTGTACCAGCGCGGCCTGTGGCACCTCTGGCATTACACCCGGGAGGCGTATCCCGAGGCGAAGCGTTTGCTCGGCGCCGCGATTGCGCTCGATCCGGATTTCGCCCCGGCGCATTCGCATCTGGCTGTGTGCATCCTCTCCGGGGTCATCAACATGCTCGGAGAATCGCCCCAGGCATTGCCGGCGGCGCGCGACGCCGCGCTTCGTGCGCTCGCGCTCGACAAGAAGGATCCGGTGGCCCACTTCGTTCTGGGTCGCATCAGCACCCAGATGGGCGACCACGATGCGGCCATCATTTCGCTGGAAACCGCGATCCGGCTCAATCCGAGCCTGGCGCAGGCGCATTACGGACTGGGCAATGCGCTGACGATGAGCGGCCGGCCGGAGCAGGCGATCGAGAAGCTGGAAATGGCCGCACGGCTCAGCCCGCACGACCCGAGCATGTGGGCGTTCCAGGTGGTGCACGCGGCCGCGCTTCTTCTCATGAATCGGCTGGACGAGGCCGAGGCGATCGCGAGAGCGTCGACCCGGCATCCGACGTCGACCTTCTGGACCTATGCGACCCTGGCGTCCGTGCTGGGGCATCTCGGGCGCACCGACGACGCGCGCGAAGCGCTCGCGAAATTGCTCGAATTGAAGCCGGATTACTCCGACGCACTCGTGAAAAGCATCTATCGGGGAGCCCATCCGCGCATGAGTGCGGTGCAGGAAGGCCTGTACAAGGCGGGCATGCCGCGGCCGGCGACCACGCAGGCGTAGCGCATCGGGCCTCGCTCGCGCTAGCGCGCCGGCGTGAACACCAGGAAATATTGGTAGGGAAGGAAATCGTGCGCCGCGATCCTGCGGTAGCCCGCCTGCGCCATCTCCTTTTCCACCTGCGCGGGCGCAATGCGCCCGGCCGGCGGCGGGCCGGTCGGCGAGTCCGGCTTGAAATCGATGATCGCGACGCGTGCGCCGGGCCTGAGCGAAGCGCGCAGCCCGGCGAGATAGTCGGCACGCGCATCGATGTGGTGATAGGTGTCGACCACCAGCACCAGGTCGACCGGCGCGGGGAGCTTCGGGTCGTCGGCCGCGGCAACGTGCGCGGACAGGTTGGGCAGCTTTTCCTTCTCGGCGCGCGCGTTCAAGTACTTCACCATGTCGGGCTCGAGGTCGGCGCCGTAGACCCTGCCCTGCGGCACCGCGCGCGCGAGGCGCACCGCGAAGTAGCCGGTGCCCGAGCCGATGTCGGCGACGCGCGCATCCGGCGCGAGCGCGAGCGCGGCGATGACCTCGTCGGGCTTCTGCCACTTGTTGCGCGCCGGGTCGTCGAACACCCGCGCCCAGTGCTCGGCGTCGCTGAAGTGCCCGTGCATCGGCTGGTGGCCGTGCTGCGCGTGGGCAACGCAGGCAATGAACGCCGCGACGAGTACCAAAAGGCGGGGCATGGCGGGCTCCGAGGATCGAAGAGGCGCGATCCTAGCAGGCGTAATGCCCCTTGTTTCGCCCGGGTTGACAAGCGGGGCGCTGCCGCTTAATACTGAACCGTATGGTTAAGTATTCGGAAGACGCGCTCGACAGCGTGTTTTCGGCGCTCGCCGACCGCACCCGGCGCGGCGTGCTCGCCGCGCTCGCCGAGGGGGAGCGCCCGGTGACCGAGCTCGCCGCGGCGCACGCGATGTCGCTGCCGGGCTTTCTCAAGCACCTGCGCGTGCTCGAGGACGCCGGACTGATCGCGCGCGAGAAGGAAGGGCGCGTGGTCAGCTGCGCGCTGTCGGCCGCGCCGATGAAGGAAGCCGCAGGCTGGATGGCGCACTACGAAAAATTCTGGAGCGAGCGCCTCGATTCTCTCGCCCGCTATCTCTATCAGCAGGAGGAACTGCAGACATGGACGCCGCAAAGCTCGCCGAAAAGCCCTCCCTCACGCTCACCCGCCGCTTCCCGGTCGCGCCGGAAAAAGTCTGGCGCGCATGGACCGACCCGCAAGCGCTGAAGCAGTGGTTCGGGCCGGGCGGACCGCAGCCCGTCTCGCTCGCCGAGCTCGACCTGCGCGTCGGCGGGCGCTTCCGCATCGCGTTCGGCGGGCCGCGCGGCGACGAACACCTGTGCGCCGGGGTCTACCGCGAGGTGATTCCCAACCAGCGGCTCGTGTTCACCTGGACCTGGCCGCGCACGACGCCCGAGCGCGAGTCGCTCGTCACCGTCGAGCTGCGCAAGGTGGCCGGGGGGACGGAGTTGGTGTTCCGCCACGAGCAGCTCTTCGACGAATCGGTGCGCGACGGCCATCTGCGGGGCTGGAGCGAGACCCTGGTCAAGCTCGAGCGGTACGTGATCGATCTCCATTAGGAAAGGAACTCAGATGGCCTACGTCGACGGCTTCGTGCTGCCGGTCCCGAAGAAGAAGTCCGACGCCTACCGGCGCATCGCGCGCAAGGCAGGCAAGATCTGGCGCGAGCACGGCGCGCTCGCCTATGTCGAGTGCATGGCGGACGACGTCAAGCCGGGCAAGCGAACCTCGTTTCCGCAGAGCGTGAAGCTCAAAGCGGGCGAAGCGGTGTGGTTCTCCTGGATCGTCTACAAGTCGCGCGCGCACCGCGACCGCGTGCTGAAAAAGGTGATGAGCGACAGGCGTCTCAAGCCGATGATGGACCCAAAGGCGATGCCCTTCGACGCCAGGCGCATGTTCTGGGGCGGATTCAAGGTCGTGGTCGACGTCTAGGCGGGAAGCTCGCCACATGGCACGCGTTCAACGCATCACACCCCTCCTCTGGTTCGACGACCAGGCCGAGGCGGCGGCCGAGTTCTATACCTCCGTTTTTCCGAACTCGCGGATCAACCAGGTCTCGCGCTACACGGAGGCCGGGCGCGTCATGCAGGCGATGCTCAAGATGAAAAAGCTGGAAATCGAGCTGCTGCGGCGGGCGTACGTAGACAACTAGTCGGAGGCGACGGGACATGAACGGGAAAACGAAAACGATTGCTCCTTTCGAGATCGAGCGCCTGCTCGACGCGCCGCGCGAGCGCGTCTGGCAGGCATGGACCGAGGTCGAGCATCTCAAGCACTGGTGGGGGCCGAAGGGCTTCGTGGTCAGCCACTGCACGATCGACCTGCGCCCGGGCGGGCGGATGCACTACTGCCTGCGCGCGCCCGACGGGAGCGACATGTGGGGGCGGTTCGTCTACCGCGAGATCGTGAAGCCGGAACGGCTCGTCTGGGTGAATTCGTTCTCCGATCCGGAGGGCGGCGTCACGCGGCACCCGATGGCGCCCGACTGGCCGCGCGAGATGCTCACCACCGTGACCTTCGCCGAGGAGAAAAGCCGCACCCGGGTCCGGGTGCACTGGATTCCCATCAACGCCAGCGAGGAGGAGCGCCGCGTCTTTGATGCGGGCCGCGACAGCATGACGCAGGGCTGGGGCGGGACCTTCGAGCAGCTGATTGCTTATCTGGCGTTGGACTGAAACGAGGAGGCCACATGCCGATTCAGCCCTATCTGTTCTTCGAGGGCCGGTGCGAGGAAGCGATCGAGTTCTATCGCGCCGCGCTCGGCGCCAAGGTCGAGATGCTGATGCGCTACAACGAGAGCCCCGAGGCGCCGCCGCCCGGCATGCTGCCGCCAGGCTCGGAGGACAAGGTGATGCACGCCGCGCTCAGTGTGGGCGACGCGTCGTTCATGGCCTCCGACGGGCACTGCCAGGGCAAGCCGGGATTCCAGGGCTTTTCGCTCTCGCTGACGGCGAAAGACGAACCCGACGCGCAGCGCCTGTTCGGCGCGCTCGCCGAGGGCGGCGAAGTGCGCATGCCGCTCGGCAAGACCTTCTTCTCGCCCTGCTTCGGCATGCTCGCCGATCGCTTCGGGGTAGGGTGGATGATCATCGTGCCCGCCTGAGGACAACGCCATGGGAAACCCCGTCATGCACTGGGAGCTGATGTCGAAGAATCCGGAGAAGGTGGCCGCGTTCTACGAGAAGCTCTTCGGCTGGAAGATCACGCACCGGCCGGAGCTGAACTACCGCTTCGTCGAAACCGGCGGCGAGGGCGGCATCAATGGCGGCATCATGAAGCCCGAGCGCGAAGGACCGTGGCCGGGAAACCTGGTGCTCTACATCGTGGTCGACGACCTTGCGGCCTACCGCAAGAAAATCGTCGCCGCGGGCGGCACGATCCAGGTCGAGGAGCAGGCGGTGCCCGGGATGGGGTCGCTCAGCCTGTTCACCGATCCGGAAGGCCGCATGATGGGCCTGTGGAAATCGGCGGAGGCTTCGCAGACCGGCTAAGCTTCGGCCGGTGCCGCCAATCATCTCGATTTCGGACCTTTCCAAGACCTACGCCTCGGGCTTCCAGGCGCTCAAGCGCGTCGACCTCGAGATCCGCCGCGGCGAGATCTTCGGCCTGCTGGGGCCGAACGGCGCCGGCAAGACCACGCTGATCAACGTCGTCTGCGGCATCGTGACGCCGAGCGCGGGCACGGTGAGCGTCGACGGCCACGACATCGTGCGCGACTACCGCGCCGCGCGGGCGATGATCGGGCTGGTGCCGCAGGAGCTGACCAACAACGCCTTCGACAGCGTCTGGGGCACGGTCAGCTTCAGCCGCGGCCTGTTCGGCAAGTCCCCCGACCCCGGGCGCGTCGAAAAGGTGCTCAAGGACCTGTCGCTGTGGGACAAGAAGGACGCGCGCGTCATGATGCTCTCGGGCGGCATGAAGCGCCGCATGCTGATCGCCAAGGCGCTGGCGCACGAGCCGCAGATCCTGTTCCTCGACGAGCCGACCGCGGGGGTCGACGTCGAGCTGCGCCAGGACATGTGGCAGGCGGTGCGCGCGCTGCGCGATGCCGGCGTGACCATCATCCTCACCACGCACTACATCGAGGAGGCCGAGCTGATGGCCGATCGCATCGGCGTCATCAACCGGGGTGAGATCGTCGTGGTCGACGACAAGGCGGCGCTGATGCGCAAGCTCGGCAAGAAGCAGCTGATGCTCGAGCTGCCCGCGCCGCTCGACGCGGTGCCGGCGGCCCTTGCCGCGCATCGGCTGGCGCTCGCCGCCGGCGGGCGGGAGCTGATCTACACCTACGACGGGCAGCGCGAAGCGAGCGGCATTACCGAGCTGCTCGCCGACCTGGGGCGCGCGGGCGTCGCCTTCAAGGACCTGCACACCACGCAAAGCTCGCTCGAGGACATCTTCGTCGACCTGGTGAGGCGCGGGCCGTGAATCTGCACGCCATCCGCGCGATTTTTCTCTATGAGCTGGCGCGCACCGGGAGGACGCTCTTGCAGAGCATCGTCGCACCCGTGGTCTCGACCTCGCTGTACTTCGTCGTCTTCGGCGCGGCGATCGGCACGCGCATCGCCCAGGTCGAGGGCGTCGCCTACGGCGCATTCATCGTCCCCGGACTGGTGATGCTGACGCTGCTCACGCAAAGCGTGTCGAACGCCTCGTTCGGCATCTACTTCCCGCGTTTCACCGGGACGATGTACGAGATCCTCTCGGCGCCGGTGTCGCCCTTCGAGGTCGTGATCGGCTACGTCGGCGCGGCCGCGACCAAGTCGGTGATCCTCGGACTGGTCATCCTGGCGACCGCGAGCCTGTTCGTGCCGCTGCGCATCGCGCATCCGGGCTGGATGCTCGCCTTCCTGCTGCTCACCGCCGTGACCTTCAGCCTGCTCGGCTTCATCATCGGCGTGTGGGCCGACGGCTTCGAGCAGCTGCAGTTCGTGCCGCTGCTGGTGATCACGCCGCTGACCTTCCTCGGCGGCACGTTCTATTCGATCAGCGTGCTGCCGCCGGCCTGGCAGACGCTGACGCTGTTCAACCCGGTCGTGTACCTGGTGAGCGGCTTTCGCTGGAGCTTCTACGAGATCGCCGACGTGCACGTCGGCGTGAGCCTCGCGATGACGGGCGCGTTCCTCTGCGTTTGCCTGGCCGTCGTCGGGTGGATCTTCAAAACGGGCTACCGCCTCAAGGCCTAGGGCGGGCATAATCCGCGCGAGGAGGGGTGACGGATGAAGCCGTCTGCGTTCGCTTACGCAAGACCGCGCGCGCTCGCCGAAGCGTTCGCGCTGCTCGAGGCGCACGGCGAAAACGCGAAGCTGCTGGCGGGCGGCCAGAGTCTGCTCGCGAGCCTCAACATGCGCCTCGCGGCGCCCGAGATCCTCGTCGACATCGGCGCGATCCCCGGGCTCGAGGGCATCGCGGTCAAGGGCAAGACGCTGGTGATCGGCGCGCGCACGACGCACCGCGCGATCGAGCGCTCCGATGTCGTCGCCAGGCATGCGCCGCTGCTCGCCAAGGCGGCGCCGCATATCGCGCATATCGCGATCCGCAACGCCGGCACGCTCGGCGGCTCGCTCGCCATGGCCGACCCGGCGGCCGAGTGGCCGGCCTGCTGCGTGGCGCTGCAGGCCACGATTGTTGTCGCCTCACGTACGGGCGAGCGACGCATCGCGGCGCGCGAATTCTTCAAGGACCTCTATACGACGGCGCTCGGGCCGGGCGAGCTGATTACCGCGGTCGAGATCCCCTGTGCGCAGCCGGATGAACGCCAGGCTTTCCTCGAGCTGGTGCGCCGGCGCGGCGACTACGCGATCGTCGGGCTCGCGGCGCGCGCCCGGATCAAGGGTAAGACGCTCTCGGGGGTGCAGCTCGTGTTCCTCGGCGTCGGCGTGACGCCCGTGCCGGCGAAGGCTGCGATGGCCGCGCTCGAAGGCAAGGCCGCGGACGCCGCGGCGCTCGGCGCGGCGCAGGGCGCGCTCGACGAGGACCTCGCGCCGGGCGCGGATCTCCGGGATCTGTATACCTCGGCCGAAGCGAAGCGCCACATGGCGCGCGTGCTCGTCGCGCGCGCGGTCGCGGCGCTCCTCGGCTGATCGGGCAAGGGGAGGCAGCGCGTGGACGAGCGGGTCGAATCGACGATCACGGTGACGGTGAACGGCACGCGCGTCACGCGGCGCATCGAGCCGCGCATGCACCTGATCGATTTCCTGCGCGAGGCGCTGGGCCTCACCGGCTCGCACGTGGCCTGCGAGCACGGCGTCTGCGGCGCCTGCACGGTGCGCGTCGACGGCGAGATCCGCCGCGGCTGCCTGACGCTCGCGGTGCAGACCGACGGCAGGACCGTGGATACGGTGGAAGGGCTTTCGGACTCGGGCGAGCTCGCGCTGCTGCAGCAGGCCTTCCACGAGCGGAACGCGCTGCAGTGCGGCTACTGCACGCCGGGCATGCTGCTCACCGCGCAGGCGCTGATCAAGGAGCACCCCGAGGCCACGCGCGAGGAGATCCGCGAGTACCTGTCGGGCAACCTGTGCCGCTGCACCGGCTACCAGGCGATCATCGACGCGATCGAGACGGTGCTGCGCACGCCGCACGCGTAGGAGGCGCGATGAACGAGCGCATCGAGCCTGCCAGGCTCGCGCCGCAGGCCTCGGAGGTGGAGGCGCCGCCGAAGCCGAAGACCACCGAGACCGACGAGGCCGCCCGGCCCGCCAGGACCCCGGTCGGCTACGTCGGCCAGAGCGTGCCGCGGGCGAACGCCAGGCGATTGCTGCAGGGGCGCGGCGCCTACACCGACGATCTCAAGTTTCCGCGCCTGGCGCAGGTCGTGTTCTTTCGCAGCCCGCATGCCCATGCGCGCATCAGGAAGCTCGACCTGTCGCAGGCCGCCCGGCAGCCCGGGGTGATCGCGGCGTTCGACGGGCGCGCGATCGCCGAGTACTGCACGCCCTGGGTGGGCGTGCTCGGGCACCTGAAGGGGATCAAGTCGCCCCCGCAGCACGCGGTGGCGATCGAGCGCGCCTGCTGGCAGGGCGAGGCGGTGGCGGCGATCGTCGCCGAGACGCGCGCGCAGGCCGAGGACGCCCTCGGCCACGTGGTCGCCGAGTGGGAGGAACTGCCGGTGGTCACCGACATGGAGGACGCGCTCGCCAACCGCGTCGTCATCCACCCCGAGCTCGGCGACAACATCTGCTTTGCGCGGCGCTTCGAGACCGAAGGCTTCGAGGCCGCGATGAAGACCGCCGACGTCGTGGTCGAGGAGACCTACGGCTTCGGCCGGCACACCGGCGTGACGCTCGAGGGCCGCGCGATTCTCGCCGACTACAACGCCGCCGAGCACAGCCTGACCGTGTACCACGCGACGCAGGCGCCGCACATGATGCAGGACATCTTCTCGCGCCACCTCAACATCCCCGAGGCCAATGTGCGCGTGATCTGCAAGGACGTCGGCGGCTCCTTCGGCATCAAGGTGCACGTCTACCCGGACGAGATGGCGACCGCGGCGATCTCGGTGATGCTGCGCCGGCCGGTGAAATTCATCGCCGACCGGCTCGAATCCTTCCTCACCGACATCCATGCCCGCGAGCACAAGGCGACCGTGCGCCTCGCCTGCATGAACGACGGCAGGATCGTCGGCTTCGATCTCGACGACCTCACCGCGATCGGCCCCTATTCGGTATACCCGCGCACCAGCGGCATCGAGGGCAACCAGGTGGTGAACCTGATCGGCGGTCCGTACGCGCACAAGGCCTACCGCGCGAAGATGAACGTGGTGTTCACCAACAAGAACGTGACCTGCCAGTACCGTGCGGTGGGCCATCCGATCGCGGTGGCCCTGACCGAGGGGATCGTCGATCTCGCCGCGCGGAAACTCGGCATGGATCCGGCCGCGTTCCGCCGCAAGAACCTGATCGCGGACGACGCCTACCCCTACAGCTTTCCCTCGGGGCTCAAGTTCGAGAAGCTCTCGCACCAGCAGTGCCTGGACAAGCTGCTCGCGCTGATGGACTACGAAGGCCTGCGCGCCGAGCAGGCCGCGCTGCGCAAGAAAGGCATTCACCGCGGCATCGGCCTGGCGGCGATGATCGAAGTCACCAACCCCTCGCCCGCGTTCTACGGCGTGGGCGGCGCGCGCATCTCGGCGCAGGACGGCGCCACGGTGCGTCTCGAGCCGACCGGCATGGTGACCTGCCTGGTGAGCGTCACCGAGCAGGGCCAGGGCACCGAGGGCGTGTTCGCCCAGGTCTGCGCCGACGCGGTCGGCGTGACGATCGACAAGGTGCGCGTGATCACCGGCGATACCGGGGTGACGCCCTACGGCGGCGGCACCTGGGCCTCGCGCGGCGCGGGCATCGGCGGCGAGGCGGTGCTGCAGGCGGGCAAGGCGCTGCGCGCGAACATTCTCGATCTTGCCGCGGCCGTGCTGAAGGTCGATCGCGCAACGCTCGAAGTGCGCGGCAACGCGGTGCTCGAGCGCGCGAGCGGGGCGGAGAAGCTGCCGCTGTCCGAGGTCGGCCGCATCGGCTACTTCCGTCCCGACACGCTGCCGATGACCTTCCAGGCCGAGCTGACGGTGACGCGGCACTACACGCCGCGTGAATACGGCTTCACCTTTACCAACGGCATCCAGGCCTCGTACGTCGAGGTCGACACCGACACCGGCTTCGTCAGGCTGCTGCGCCACTGGTGCGTCGAGGACTGCGGCACCGTGATCAATCCGCTTCTGGTCGACGAGCAGATCCGCGGCGGCATCGTGCAGGGCATCGGCGCGGCGATGCTCGAGGAGTGCCTGTACAGCGCCGAGGGGCAGCTGCTAAACGGCTCGCTTGCGGACTACCTGGTGCCGATGACCGGCGACACGCCGGATATCGAGATCGCGCACGTCTCGACCCCGACCAGGCAGTCCGAGCTCGGTGCCAAGGGGGTCGGCGAGGCCGGCACCGCGGGCGCGCCCGGCGCGGTGATGAACGCGATCAACGACGCGCTCGCGCCGTTCGATGCGCGGCTCAGCGTGCAGCCGTTCACGCCGGAGCGTATCCTCAAGGCCCTCGGCAAGATCTGACGGCCCGCCGCGCGCGGGCCCGGGAGACCCACATGGCACAGAGCGCTCAGAAGATCGTCCGCAACGAATTCCCCTGGGGCGTGATCGAATGGCTCGCCGGGGCCGAGGTCGGCAACAGCAGCGAGCTGTCGCTCGCGCGCATCTCGATGCCTCCGGGCAACGCCACCGACGTGCATATCCACGGCAACTGCGAGGAGGCGGTCTACGTGGTGCGCGGTCGCGTCGAGTGCACGATCAACGGCGAATCGGCGATGCTTGCGGCGGGCGAGCGCAGCATCGTGCCGCGCGGCGCGGTGCACGCGCTGCGCAACGCGGGCGCCGAGCCCTGCGAGATCCTCCTTTCGCACTCCTCGGCGGCGCGCGAGTTCGCGCTCGTGAAACCGGACTGAAGCCAGAAAACCCAGAGAACGGAGAGGCCAGCATGCCAATCGCAGATATCAACCATTACTTCGTGCGCGCCAACGACCTCGAGGCGACCAAGGACTTCTACGTCGACGTGCTCGGCTTCGAGATCATGCCGCGGCCGAACTTTCCCTTTCCCGGCTACTGGCTTGGCGTCGAGGGCAAGATTCAGGTCCACATGGGGCCGCACGGCATCGACAACGCCGAGCTGTACTACCTCGGCACGCCGCCGAACGCGGCCACTGACCAGAGCGGCGTGGTCGACCACATCGCCTTCCTTGCCACCGAGCCGAAGGCCTTCACCGAGCGTCTGAAAAAGCGCGCTGTCGAATACCGGCCGCGCTACTTTCCCGAATTCAAGCTGTTCCAGCTGTTCCTGCGCGACCCGAACAACCTGATGATCGAGCTCAATTTCCATAACGTCACCGACGCCTCCGAGTGGGAAGAGGGCGAGGACTACTCCAAGATGCCGCGCGCGGAGGCCACCGCGTGAGCACGCCGATGGCGAAGCAGGCGGCGGCTGCGCTCGAGCGCCGCGACTTTTCGAACGTGCGCTACGACGAGGCGCTGGCGCGCGCGCGCGCCCTGGTGCCGGTGCTGCGCGAGCGCGCGCCGCGCGCCGAGGACATGCGCTCGCTCCTGCCGGAGACCGAGGCCGACCTGCACGCGAGCGGGCTGCTGCGCATGACCCAGCCCAAGCGCTGGGGCGGGATGGAGCTCGACTGGCTCTCGATGTTCGAGCTGCCCGCCGAGATCGGCCGCGGCTGCGCCTCGAGCGCCTGGAATCTCGCCAATCTCGCGATCCACCACTGGATGCTCGCGCTGTACGACGAGCGTGCCCAGGCCGAGGTCTGGGAAGAGAACCCCGACGCGCTGATCGCCTCCGGCATCGCCTATCCGCAGGGCCGCGCGCGCAAAGTCGACGGCGGCTTCGTGATCGACGGCTACTGGAATTTCTCGAGCGGCGTCGACGGTGCCAGCTGGAACATGCTCGCGGTGACCGTCAAGGACGGCGACGCGGTGGTCGATCACCGCATGTGCCTCGTGCCGCGCGGCGAATTCGAGATCGTCGACGACTGGCATGTGCTCGGCATGCGCGGCACCGGCTCGAAGTCGGTCAAGGTCAAGGACCTGTTCGTGCCCGAGTACCGCGCGCTGTGCATGTACCTGGCGCGCGGCGAGGCGCAGTACCCTGGCGCGAAGACCAACCCGCATCCGCATTACGCGATCCCGCTCTCCGGGCTGGGCTCGCACTGCATCGCCGGCGCCGCGGTCGGCAACGCCCAGGCCGCCCTCGAGCTGACGCTCGACGCGGTGCGCGACCGCAACACCAACTACACCGCGCTGCGCATGCGCGAGTTCCAGGCGGTGCAGCTGCGCGTCGCCGCGGCCGGCGCGCGGGTCGACGCCGCGCGGCTGATCATCAAGAACGACTGCCTCGAGGCGCAGTCGGTCGCCGAGGCGAAACGCGCACCGACCCTCGACGAGAAGCTGCGCTGGAAGCGGAACGTCGCCTACGCCGTGCAGCTCAGCACCGAGGCGGTCGACAACCTGCACGCCATGGCCGGCGCGCGCGGCATCTACGACCACTACCCGATCCAGCGCCTGTTCCGCGACGCGCACGCGTTGATGGGGCACATCGGCTTTTCCTGGGACGCGCAGGCCACGCCCTGGGGGCAGGTCGCGCTCGGCGGGAATTTCGAGGTGCCGCCGACGCTTTGAGGCTGCCGTGCCGGACAACCGCCAGATCATCGTTCGCGAGCTTCCCAAAGGCGCTCTGACCGAGGCCCACTTCGAGATGCGCGAGGCCGAGCGGCCCGCCATCGGCGAAGGCGATGCGCTGCTGCGCAACATCCTGATGTCGATCGACGCCGCGAACCGCGCGTGGATGCAGGGCGCGACCTACCGCGAGGCGGTGAAGGCGGGCGACGTGATGCATACCTACGCGATCGCCGAGGTCGTCGAATCGAAGGACGCATCGCTCGCGCCCGGCGACATCGTGGCGGTGGAATCGCGCTGGGCGGACTTTGTCGCGGTGAAGGCGCGCCGCACGCAGAAGCTGCCGCGGCTGCGGCCGCTGTCGCATCTGCTGTCGGTCTACGGCATCGCCGGCAAGACCGCGTACCACGGCCTGGTCGGCGTCGGACGCCCGCAGGCGGGCGAGACCGTGGTCGTGTCGGCCGCGGCGGGGTCGGTCGGCATGTACGTCGGACAGATCGCCAGGGCGCTCGGCTGCCGGGCGGTGGGCATCGCCGGCGGCGCCGAAAAATGCGCGTGGGTGAAGAACGATCTCGGCTTCGACGCCTGCGTCGACTACCGCGGCGCAAACCTGTTCAAGGACCTGAAGGGCGCCTGCCCGGATGGCATCGACGTCTACTTCGACAACGTCGGCGGCAGCATCCTCGAGACGGTGCTGTTCCAGATGAACCTGAAGGGTCGCGTGGTGTGCTGCGGCGCGGTCAGCCAGTACGACGCCGCTGCGCCGGCGGGCCCGCGCAACCTGCCCGGCATGGTGGTGGTCAAACGGCTGCGCATGGAGGGCTTCATCGTCATGGACTTTCCCGAGCAGGAGGCCAAGGCCGCGGCCGAGCTGAAGCGCTGGGTCGCCGAGGGCAGGCTGAAGGTGGTCGAGGACATCGTCGAAGGGCTCGAGAACGCCCCGGCGGCGCTGATCGGCTTGCTCGCCGGCGAGAACCGCGGCAAGCGCATGGTGCGGGTGGCGCCCGACCCGGCCTGAAGGCCGGTTGCGGGTTCCGCGCCTCAGGCGCGAAGGCGGATCGCGAGGCTTTGCGTCGAGCGGCCGACCAGGCCGCTCGAGTCGAAGATCCGCGCCTCGGCGAGGCCGCCGCCGCTCGGCCCGAGGAGCGTTTGCGCGTCGATGCAGATCCACGCGCCCTGCGGCCGGCGCAGCAGGTTGATGGTCAGGTCGGAGTTGACGAAGACATAGCGCTGGAAATCGAGCACGGCGCTGATGCCGTTGCCCGAATCCGCGGCGACCGCGACGCGCTGCAGCGCGCTCGGTTCCTCGCCGGCGACGAGCGGATAGCGCATGCGGAACCACACCGCCGAGGGGCCGCGAAACATCGCGCCTTCGGCGACCCGGCTCTCGATCAGGTCGTGATAGCCGATCATCTTGATCGACCAGGGAAAGCGCTCCGCGGGCGAGTCGTGCGCCGCACGCGGCGCCTGCGGCAGAGGGTGCCCGGGCAGCCCCGAGGGAATCTCCAGTTCGCTTTCGCGCTGGGCGACGGCGGTGCAACGCGCGATGTCTTTGCCGTCGGCAATCAGGCGCGCGGAAAAATGCGCCACGTTGCGCCCGGCGTATTCGGTCTGCACCTCGACGGCGAGCGGCGCGAGTGGAATCGGGCGCAGCAGATTGGCAGTCAGCCGGGCGACCTGTTCCAGGCCGAGCGCGGCCGCCGCGCGCTCGATTTCGCGCGCAACCAGGGCAATTGGCGGGCCGCCGTGCTGATGCTCCGGATGCCAGGGGCCCCGGGTCAGGCCGGTCGGGTCGTAGCGGCCGTCGTCGCGCGCGAGGTAGGCGCTCGAGGGCGGCGGCAGCGCGCTATCTAAGCTGATCGCCATGGGCATGCGTCCGGAATCGAGCGCGCACTTTACCCGTTCCCGGGGCAAACCATAGGCAAGTTGGGCTCAGGGGTATTGGGATGGCGGGGGCGCGGCCGCTTTCCCTTACGCAGGGCTGCCCACAGTGATACGGTCTCGCTCGAGGAGTGCGTGCGCGCGCGGGCCGAACCGGCGCGAAACGAGGGAGGCGCCAATACTTACCCGACCGCCTTTTGCCGTCGTGGGTTCTCTCGACCCACCGCAGGTGGGCGCCGAGATGGTGGCCTGCTTTGCGACGCTCGGCGCGCGGTCCGACGCGCTGGAACACGCGCACGCGCTCGTCGCGGCGAGCGTCGGGCTGCCCGAAGCCGCGCCGCTGTTGCGCGCGGGCCGGGCGATCGCCCGCGCCATCGACCACGGGGCAGGGGCCGGCGTGGCTGCCGGCTATCACAACAGTCAGCACTTCCTCGAGGTCATGCTCACCGCGCTGTATCTCGCGCGGCTCGCGCAGTTCGAGCCGCCCCGTACCGCGCGTGTCGTGACCGCGGCGCTGATGCATGATTTCCATCACGACGGCTCTAGGGGCAGCGCCTCGCCATTCCGTCTCGAACGTCTGGCGGTCCGCAAGGCGCAGCCGTATCTGCATGCGGCGGGCGTCGATGACGACGAATGCCGCCGTCTGGAGACGCTGGTGCTGGCCACCGATCCTACGACCGGCGTGCCCTTCGCCCGCGCGTGCTGGGCGGGCCATGCGCCAGGCGGCGTGATGCCGCCGCTCGCCGCGACGCTGCCGCCGCCGCTCGGGCGATTGCGCGTCGAGCCGGACCTGGCGCAGGCGGCCGTGCTGCTCGCCGAGGCCGACGTGCTGCCCTCGATCGGCCTGACCTGGGAACACGCCGAGCAGCTTCAATCGAGGCTGGCGATCGAATGGGATACCGCGCTCGACCGCGACGACAAGCTCAAGTTCATCGACCGGATGCTCGACGAAATCTCGGTGGCGTCGTTTTTCATTCCGAATATACGAGCGGTGAGGCAGGTCTATCTGGGCACAGGCCGCGCGCACTGAGCTCGAACGCAGGCATTGCCGCAGGGGATCGGTGCCGCGGGTTGCTTTTCGGGGCGGCAGCAACGCGGCGACCGGTCGGCGGCGGTCATTCGATCGTCTGGTCGGCGCGAAGCAGCACTGACGACGGGATCGTCACGCCGAGAATCTTCGCTGTCCCCAGGTTCACGACCAGCTCGAATCTGCTCGGCTGCTCGACCGGAAGCGCGGATGGCCTGGCGCCCTTCAGAATCCTGTCAACGAACACCGCGGCGCGGTCGGCCAATGCGGCGATGTTGGGTCCGTAGGTCACCAGGGCGCCGGCCTGGGCCGCCTCCTTCCAGTCGGCCATCATCGGCAACCGATGCACGAGGGCGAGCGCTGCCAGGCGTCGACGTTCCGCAAAAAACAGCGGATCCGAAAGTACGAGCAGCATCTGCGGACGTTCGCTGGCGAGCATTGCGATCGCGGCTTCCAGTTCGCCCGCCGTCGTTGCGTGCTCGGCACGGATACGCACCGCGAGCGCCTTTGCCGCCGAGCGTAGGTTCTCCAATTGCTCCAACGAGGTCTGGGTCGCCGGGTTCGCGAGGACAGCCAGCGTCTTGATCGTAGGCGCGATTTCCATTGTCAGTTCCAGCCGCTTTGCGCTCAGGTCGGGCGCGAGAATCGTAAGGCCGGTGATATTGCCGCCGGGCCTCGCCAGGCTCGTCACGAATCCGGAGCGCACGGGATCGTCGCCACTGAACGCCATCACGATCGGTATCGTGGCAGTCGCCTCTTGCGCGGCGTGAATCGCCGGCGGGGCCACCGCGACGATCACCTCGACCTTCAATGCGACGAGTTCCTTCGCGAGGAGGTCGAGTCGTTTGGCGTTCCCCGCCGAGGCGCGGTAGTCGATCCTGAGGTTGTCGTCTTCGCGGTATCCCCGCAGGCGCAGCGCCTGCACGAATTTGCCGAATACCGGGTCTTGCCTGCGCGAGGAAAGAGGCGAGAGAAATCCGATCCGGCGCTCGGCGGCGGCGCGCGACGGGCCTTCTGAAAGCGCCGCCCCGACCAGGGCGGCCGCGGTCACGATGAACCGCCTGCGATGCGTCACGCGCCGTCCCGGGACGCGCCGAGCGGCATCGAGGTCATCCGCCGTTCGTTTTGTACTGCGATCATTCACGATTCCTGACTGGACAAATGCGGGCCGCAAGTCTACGCGTGAACGTCGCCTTGATGTCGGCCATTCCCGTTTCGCGCAGGCAACGGTCGACGAGGTCGGAGTGGCCGGCCTCGAGGCCACTCGATCACGTTGAACCAGGCGCGCAGATACGCTTCAGGCCGCGCACTTGGACAGGCGGATGGCCGGGTGCTAAAAGACCGGATCTCGGACCGCTGGAGGCGCAATGCGGCTTAAGAAAATCGTCGAGGCGGCTGATGCGGTCGCGGTGATCCATGCCGGCGACACGGTGGCCTCGGCCGGTTACGCCGGCAGCGGCACGCCCGATCAGCTGTTCGTTTCCCTCGAGCAGTGCTTTCTCGAAACCGGATCGCCGCGCGACCTGACGCTGGTCTTCTCGACCGGCCAGGGCGACATGAAGGAAAAGGGCCTCAACCGGCTCGCGCACGAGGGACTGGTCAAGCGCGTGATCGGCGGCTACTTCGGCCTGTCGCCCAAGCTCGAGCGCCTGATCGTCGAAAACCGCATCGAAGCCTACAACCTTCCGGAAGGCGTGATGACGCAGCTTTACCGCGACATCGGCGCGCGCAAGCCCGGCACCCTGTCGCGCGTCGGACTGGGGACCTACATCGACCCCCGCCATGGCGGCGGCAAGATGAACGACCGGACCCGCGAAGAGATCGTCCGGCTGATGCAGATCGACGGAGAGGACGTGCTGTTCTTCAAGTCTTTCCCGGTCAACGTCGCGCTGATCCGCGGCACCACGGCCGACCCGGACGGCAACATCAGCACCGAGCGGGAATCGCTGGCGCTCGAGAACCTCGCGCTGGCGATCGCGGCGCGCAATTCCGGCGGCATCGTGATCGCGCAGGTCGAGCGCGTCGCCGCAGAGGGCACGCTCGACGCGCGCACGGTGAAGGTCCCCGGCATTCTGGTGGACTGCGTGGTGCTCACCGAGCCGGAACACCACATGCAGACCTACGGCACGCAGTTCAGTCCGGCGCTCTCGGGCGAGCTGCGCCTGCCCCCCGCGCGCCCGCGCGCGGTCGAGCTCAGCGACCGCAAGATCATCGCGCGGCGCGCGGTGCTGGAACTCGCGCCGAACAGCGTGATCAACGTGGGCGTGGGCTCGATCCCGGACCAGATCCCCCTGGTGGCGAGCGAAGAGCGGGTGCAGGACCTGCTCTCGCTCGCCGTGGACTCGGGCGTCATCGGCGGCGTGCCGATGAGCGGGCTGGATTTCGGCACGGCGGTCAACTACCAGGCGGTGATCGACCACGCCTGCGCGTTCGATTTCATCGACGGCGGCGGCCTGGACGCCGCATTTCTCGGCTTCGGCGAGTGCGATGCGCAGGGCAACGTGAACGCGAGCCGCTTCGGCAAGCGCATGCCAGGTTGCGGCGGCTTCATCGACATCAGCCAGAACGCGAAGAAGGTCGTATTCATGGGGACCTTCAGCTCGGGCGGCCTGGAAGTCCAGGTCGAAGACGGCCGGCTGCGGATCGTCAACGAGGGTCGGGCTTCGAAGTTCGTCGAGCGGATCGGGCAGATCACGTTCAGCGCCGATACGGCGCGCGCCTCCGGGCAGGACGTGCTGTTCGTCACCGAGCGCTGCGTGTTCCGCCTGGAAGCGCAGGGGCTGGCGGTGGTCGAGGTGGCGCCGGGGATCGACCTGGAGCGCGACATCCTCGCGCGCCTGCCGTTTCGCCCGCTCGTCGACGGGCCGCGCGCGATGGACCCGGCGGTCTTTCGCAGCGCGCCGATGCGGCTGCGCGAACGGATGCTCGATCTGCGCATGGAGGATCGCCTCAGCTACGACGCGAAGACCAACACGGTGTACATGAACTACGCCGGCCTGCGGGTGCGCGAGCCGCAGGACCTGAAAGCGATCGGCGACGCGGTCGACAAGCTGCTCGGCCCGCTCGGCAAGCGCGTGCATTCGATCGTCAACTACGAGCGCTTCGTCTGCGACGACGACGTGTTCGACGAGTACATCGAGCTCGTCAAGCGCGTCGAGCAGACCTACTACCTGAGCGTCAAGCGCTACACCAGCGGCGCGTTCCTGCGCCACAAGCTCGGCAGCGAGCTCGCCAAGCGGGAAATCTCCTCCGAGGTGCTCGATCCGAACAAAGGGCAGGGGCGGCCCTAGGCGGCCGGCGCCACCTCAGGCGCCGATGATCTGCACCACGTCGACGACGTCGCGGCTGCGCTTCACCTTGTCGCCCCACATGCGGTCGAACTCGGCGACCAGGGCCTTGAGCGCGTCGGATCCCGGGATGGCGCGCACGGCTTCGACGTCGTCGAACTCGTAGACTGCATAGTGCACCGAGGGGTCGACCTCGCTCCAGCCGCGCCAGGCGCGCCGCGCGCGGAAAGCCCTGAGCGCATCGGGCAGGTGCTCGTTCTGGTACCAGTGGTCGAAGTCGTCCTCCACGGTCGCGTCGACGACCTGTGCGCGCACGATGAAACGGCCGGTCATTGTGGTCTCCCTGTCGCGGTCGGTCCGCTTGTTTGACGCTACACTCGAGCCGATGCCTCGATCAAGCGCTGATTCCGTTGCGCAGCTGAGCACCGACGTTCTGGTCATCGGCTCGGGCGGCGCCGGCATGTACGCCGCGATCGAGGCGGCGCGCAAGGGCCGAAAGGTGATCCTCGCCGATCGCAGCCTGATCGGGCGCGGCGGCGCGACGGTGATGGCGCAGATGACGGTTGCCGTCGGGCTGGACGAGGACGGGCTCGACGACCCCGTGCACCATTACGCCGATACGCTGGCCGCCGGGCGCGGGCTGTGCGACCCGGCGATCGCGCGCCTGCTCTGCGAGGAGGGCCCGGCGCGCATCCGCGAGATGGACGCCTGGGGCGTGGGCTGGGCGCGCGAGGATGGCGCCTACAAGCGCGCTTTTGCGCCCGGGCACGACCGACCGCGCTGCGTTTACGTCGATTTCCTCAACACCGGTCCTGCGGTGTCGAAGACGCTGCGCACGCAGCTCAACCGCATTCCGGAGGTCCGCCGCATCGGCGATGTGCTGGTCACCGCGCTCGCGCTGCGCGATGGCGCCTGCGTCGGCGCGACGGCGCTGCACCTGTCGAGCGGCAAGCCGCTGTCGATCGCCGCGGGCGCCACGATCGTCGCCACCGGGGGGCTCACGCGCATGTACCGCAGGAACAGCGCCTCGGCGAACATGATGGGCGACGGCTACGCGCTCGCGCTCGGCGCCGGCGCCGAGCTGATCGACATGGAATTCGTGCAGTTCTTCCCGATCGGCCATCTCGCGCCGCGGCTGGTCGGCATGGACCCGATCATGTGGGACCCGTTTCGCTACAAGCTCGGCGGGCGGCTGCTCAACGGGCGGCGCGAGGAGTTCATCGATCAATACGGCTCGACCGACGACGGGCGTTATGTCGTCACGCGCGATGTCGCCACCTACGCGATCGTCAAGGAAGTCGAGGCAGGGCGCGGCTCGCCGCACGGCGGCGCCTATCTCTCGTTCGAGCACTGCTCGGAGGCCGCGCTGCGCGGCGCCGGCGGGCCGGTGATCGACCGCCTTGCGGCGAACGGCATCGACCTCACCCGGCAGGCGGTCGAAGTCGCGCCAATTGCGCACTACCACATGGGCGGGGTGCGGGTGGACGCTTCGATGGCGACGCGCGTACCGGGCCTGTACGCCGCGGGTGAGGCGGTGGGCGGCGCGAACGGCGCCAACCGCCTGTCGGGCAACGCGATCACCGAGGCGCTGGTGTTCGGCCGCGTCGCCGGCGCGTCGGCGGCGGCCTGCGCCGCGCGCAACGCGGCGCGCGCGGACGCGGCGGCGTTTCGCGCCGAGGAAGAGCGCCTCATGCAAGTCGGCGCGGTGCGCGAGTTCAACCCCGCCGAAATGGTCGAATCGCTGCAATCGACCATGCAGGACGAGGTCGGTCCGTTCCGCACCGAGGCGAGCCTTGCGCGCGCGCTCGATACCCTGCGCACGCAGCGCGCCGTGCTGGCTGGCGTGAAGCCCGGTGCTGGCAAGGCTTACGACACCGCGCTCGCCGACTGGCTCGACCTCGAGACGATGACGCGGGTCGGCGAATGCGTCACCGCCGCAGCGCTCGCGCGCACCGAGTCGCGCGGCGCGCACCAGCGCGAGGACTATCCGGGGATGGACGAGGCCTGGCGCGTCAACCAGCTGCTGACGCTGGAGGGCGGTCGCCTGCACATTGAGCGCAGGCCGGTGCCGCAATGAAGCGATGAACGTCACACTCGTCATCCGCCGCGGCGCACCGGGCGAAGCGCCACGCGAGGAACGCTGGGAGGTGCCGTTCGAGCCGGGGCAGTCGATGCTCGACGCGCTGCGCTGGATCCGCGCGCATCGCGACGCGTCACTCGCGATCCGCTACGCCTGCACCAATGCCAATAC
>Ga0210060_1000056_pt1 | contig 77125 bp, 85 predicted proteins | sample Joice_CattailNLB_FD_184871 | JGI IMG/M metagenome (GOLD analysis project Ga0210060, IMG submission 184871) | Wetland microbial communities from San Francisco Bay, California, USA, that impact long-term carbon sequestration - Joice_CattailNLB_D2... | ecosystem: Environmental > Aquatic > Marine >...
GGTACCGCACAAAGAAAAAGCCCCTGGCTTGCGCCAGGGGCCAGTCTCTGCCGAGAAGCCCGAGAGGAGGAGGAGGGTACTTCGGGCAGCTCCGCGACCTTCTTGTAGGATCGCTAAGAGGTGACTCTAGAATCCGCTCCTTGGAAAAGCATGTCAATAGGGTTTTACGTTTCCTAATTAATGAGATGTGATCTGTTGTTAACTTACGACATCCTCATAATTACATAACTCATTGATTATATTAGATAATGAATTTCAGGAGATTTGGCCGGACCGGCCTTCGGGTCTCGGAAGCCGTCTTCGGCGGGGGCTACGTCGGCGGCCTCATGATCCTCGCCGACGAAGACAGCCGCCGACGCGCCCTGCACCGCGCGCTCGATGCCGGCATCAACTGGATCGACACCGCACCGCTCTACGGCCAGGGGCGCTCCGAAGAGGCCCTCGGCCGGCTGCTTGCCGGGCTCGAGGTGCAGCCGTACCTCTCGACCAAGGTGCGCCTCGATCTCGCCAAGCTGGCCGACATTCCCGGCGAGATCGAACGCAGCGTGCACGAAAGCCTGCGCCGGCTGAATCGCGACTCGGTCGACCTCCTGCAGTTGCACAACCAGATCGGCACGCGCACCGGCAGCGGCGTGCTCGGCGCAATCAGCATCGAGGATGTGCTGCGCAAGGATGGCGCGGCCGACGGCCTCGAACGCATGCGCAAGGCCGGTCTGACGCGCTTCATCGGCCTCACCGCGCTCGGCGAAGCCACCGCAATCGTGCGCGCGCTGCACAGCGGGCGCTTCGATTCGGCGCAGATCTACTACAACCTGCTCAATCCGAGCGCGGCGCGTGCGATGCCGGCGGCCTGGACCGGGCACGATTTTTCGGGGGTCTGTGCCGCCTGCGCGCGGCACGACGTCGCGATGATGGGCATTCGCGTATTCGCTTCGGGCGTGCTCGCGACCGACGCGCGGCACGGGCGCGAGGTGGTGCTGACCGAAAACAGCGCGCTCGAGGTCGAGTCGAAACGCGCGCAGGCTGCGCTCGCGGCCCTCGGCGCGGGCCACGGCACGCGCGCACAGACCGCACTGCGCTTTGCGCTCGCCAATCCGGAGTTCGCCTGCTTCGTCGTCGGGCTGGGCGAGCCCGCGCATCTCGACGAGGTGATCGAGGCGCAGGCGATGGGCCCGCTTGCCGCCGAAGTCATCGCGAGGCTCGAGCCGGTCTACGCCCGGGGCTTCGAAACGCGGGCCTGAGCAGCTTCCGCGGCGCGGCGATTCCGGCCGCGCCAATAACCCTGCGTGGGCCGATGGCTTGTATTGCTATAGTCGGCGCATCGACAAGACGCCGCGACGGGCGCCGTCATGGATAGCACGACACCGCAACCCACCGAAATCAAGCTGCACCAGAAGTCGCGCGTGCTGGAGATCGCCTTTGCCGACGGCAAGACCTTCCAATTGCCCTGCGAATTCCTGCGCGTGTACTCGCCCTCGGCGGAAGTGCGCGGACATGGTCCTGGACAGGAAGTGCTGCAGGCTGGCAAGAAAGAGGTCGGCATCACGCACATCGAGCCGGTCGGCACCTACGCGATCCAGCTCGTCTTCTCCGACGGACACGACACCGGAATCTACTCATGGGACCTCCTGTACCAATACGGCCTGAACCAGGAGGCGATGTGGCAGCAGTACCTCAGCCGCCTGACCGAAGCCGGCGCGAGCCGCGAGCAGGGCCCGGCGCCCTACGCACAGCGGCCACAGGCGAAGTAGTCGATCACTTCACGGTCGTCCTGATCAATCCCTACGAGCTGGGGCGGCAGCCGTTCGCCCTCGCCGAACCGGCCGCGCTGCTCAAGCGCGAGGGTTTCACGGTGCGCTGTCTCGACCTGTCGCTCGAGCGGCTCGATCCCGCAGTGCTCGAAGGCGCGCAGCTGGTGGCGGTCTACCTGGGCATGCATACCGCGACGCGCATCGCGATCGAAGCCCTGCCCCGCATCCGCCAGATCGCGCCGCAGGCCCATCTGTGCTTCTACGGCCTGTATGCGCCGATGAACGAGACGCTGCTGCGCCGCCTGGGCGCGGGCAGCGTGCTCGACGGCGAGCCGGAGCGCGCCCTGGTTTTGCTGTGCCGCCAGTTGCGCGGTGACCACGACGATGCGGCGCGCGACGCGCCAGCGGTCAAGATTCGCTTCGCGGTGCCCGACCGCAGCGTGCTGCCCGCGCTTTCACGCTACGCGCATCTGGTGCTGCCCGACGGCGCGACGCGCGTCGCCGGCTTCGCCGAGGGCAGCCGCGGCTGCAAGCACCTGTGCCGGCACTGTCCGGTGGTGCCGGTGTACCAGGGGAGGTTCCGCGCGGTGCCGGTCGAGATCGTGCTGGCCGACATCGCGCAGCAGCTGCGCGAAGGCGCGCGCCACATTTCCTTCGGCGATCCGGACTTCCTGAACGGCCCGACGCACGGCCTGCGCCTCGCGCGCGCGCTGCACGATGCGTTCCCCGACGTGACCTTCGACGCGACGATCAAGGTCCAGCACCTCATCGACCACGCCGCGCTGCTGCCGGCGCTGCGCGCGAACGGCTGTCTGTTCATCACCTCTGCGGTGGAGTCGGTGGACGATGAAATTCTCCGCCTGCTCGACAAGAACCACAGCAGTGCCGATTTCGACCGCGCGGTCGCCTTGACGCGCGCGGCCGGCATCGCGCTCGCGCCGACCTTCGTCGCGTTCACGCCCTGGACGACGCTCGAAGGCACGCTTGCGCTGCTCGAGCGTCTGGTGGCGCTGCGGCTGGTCGCAAGCGTGCCGCCCATCCAGCTCAGCATCCGGCTGCTCGTTCCCGAGGGGTCCTGGCTGCTCAAGCTTCCCGGCTTTCGCGAGGCCTTGATGCCCTTCGATCCCGCGCTGCTCGGCTATCCCTGGCGCCACGCCGATCCGCGCGTCGATCGCCTGCAGCAGGACCTGCAGGCGCTGGTCGCGCGCTGCGAAGCGCAAAACGTTCCACGCCGCGAGGCGTTCGCCGCGATCTGGCGGCTGGCCAACGAGGCCGCCGGCCGCCGCCCGCCGCCGCTGCCGGAGGATCTCGGCGCGCCGATCCCGCGGCTCTCGGAACCCTGGTATTGCTGCGCCGAGCCGACCGCGCAGCAGCTGCAGTCGTTCTAGCGTCCGGACGATGAAGCGCGTCCTGCTGCTCCTGCCGACCACCGGCTACCGCAACAAGGATTTCCTCGCCGCCGCACGGGCGCTCGAGGTCGAAATCGTCGCTGCCGCGAACTACTGCCATCAGCTCGCGCCGTCCTGGGGGCTCGCCCCGATCATGGCGATGCACTTCGACCGACCCGCACAGGCGGCGGATACGGTGCTGCGCGAAATCGGCCGCAGGCCGGACGCGGTGCTCGCGGTCGACGACGCGGGACTCGAGCTCGCCGCGTTGCTCTGCGAGCGCCTCGGCTTGCCCGGAAACAGGGTCTCGGCGGTGCGCACGTTGCGTGACAAGCTGGCGTTCCGCGCGCTGCTGCGGGCGCAGGGCTTTCCCTGTCCCGCGTTTCAGCATTTGCCGAGCGACGCAGACCCGGACACGCTCGTTCCCAAGCTCGGGTTTCCGGCGGTGGTCAAGGCGCGCCGCCTGGCGGCGAGCCGCGGCGTGATCCGCGCCGACGATGCCGGCGCGTTGCGCAGCGCGGTGCGCTGGGTGCGGGCGATCCAGGCCCGCGCCGACCGGGACGCCGAGGCGCTCGGCCTGGTCGTCGAGGATTTCATCCCGGGACATGAGCATGCGCTGGAGGGCCTGCTGCAGCAGGGGCGGCTCACAACGCTCGCGCTGTTCGACAAGCCCGACCCGCTGGATGGCCCGACCTTCGAGGAAACGCTGTACGTCACGCCGTCGCGTCTGCCGCGGGAATTGCAGGATCGCATCGTGCAGGAGACCGCGCGTATCTGTGCGCTTGCGGGACTGCGCAACGGCCCGGTGCACGCCGAGATGCGGGTCAACGACGCGGGCGTCTGGTTTCTCGAAGTCGCCGCGCGCTCGATCGGCGGCTTGTGCGGACGCACGCTGACCCATCTGCTCGGCATGCGCCTCGAAGAACTGATTCTGCGCCAGGCGCTGGGCGAATCGATCGCGCTCGCGCGCAACGACGGGGCTGCAGGCGTCATGATGATTCCGATTCCTCGGCGCGGCCTGTATCACGGCAGCGATGGGCTGGATGCGGCGCGCCGCGTGCCGGGAATCACCGAGGTGACGATCAGCGCGGAGCCCGGGCAGATCGTCGCGCCGCCGCCGGACGGCTCGAGCTACCTCGGGTTCATCTACGCGCGCGCCGAAAACGCCGCGGACGCGGAAGCCGCGCTGCGCCGCGCGCATCGCTGCCTGCGGTTCGATATCCGGCCGGAATATCCGGCGCGGCTGGAGACGACCGCCGGAGCGGACGCGACGCGCGTTTCGTCCTAGGAACGGATGTTGAGCATCGTGCTGGGCAGCCACAGCGCGATCTGCGGCCAGATCATGACCAGCGCAAGGCACAGGATCATCAGCAGCGCGTAGGGCATCGAGCCGCGGATGATCTCGGCGATCGGCGCCTGGGTGACCGCCTTGATCGTGAACAGATTCATCCCCACCGGCGGCGTGATCATGGCGAGCTCGAGGTTGATGGTCAGCAGCACGCCGTACCAGATCGGGTTGATGTTCAGGTGCGCCATCACCGGCAGGATCACCGGGGTGGTGATGAGGATGATCGCGATCGACTCGAGGAACATGCCGAGTACGACGATCAGCGCCATCATCGCGAGCAGAAAGCCGATCATGCCGATGTTCATCGACACCACCAGCTCGACGATCTGATGCGGAATGCGCATCTTGGTGAGCACGAAGCCGAGCACCGATGCGCCGGCGAGAATCATGAACAGCATCGCCGAGGTGCGGCTCGCGTCGAGCGCGCAGTCCCAGAGGTCGCGCAAGCCGAGGCTGCGGTAGACGACCCCCGCGACGAACAGCGCGAGCATCGCACCCGCTGCAGCGGCCTCGGTCGCGGTGAAGACGCCGGCATACATGCCGCCGAGCACGAACACCGGCAGCGACAGCGCCCAGAGCGCCTTGCGGACTGCGCGCGTCGCCTCGCCGAGGCTCGCCCGCGGCTCGCGTCGCGTGGTGCCCGGGCCGAGCGCGGTCGAGGCCATGCACCAGGCGACGAAGATCGCCGCCATCAGCAGCCCGGGCAGCAGCCCCGCCATGAAAAGCCCGCCGATCGAGGTTTCTGCAACGACGCCGTAGAGCACCATCGGGCCCGAGGGCGGGATCAGGATCCCGAGCGTGCCGCCTGCAGCGACGACGCCGTAGGCGGCCTTCGGCGGGTAACCGAAGCGGATCATTTGCGGGATCGCCACCGAGCCGATCGTCAGCGCAGTCGCAACGCTCGAGCCTGAGATGGCGGCGAAGATCGTGCAGGCCGCCACCGTGGCAATGGCAACCCCGCCCGGCAGGTGGCGCGTGAGCGTGTACGCGGTGTCGTACAGGTCGTCGACGATTTTTCCGCGGATCATGACGTGGGCCATGAACGCGAACAGCGGAATGGCCACCAGCAGGTAGCGATTCAGCTCGCCGAAGATGACCTCGCTGATCGAACCCAGGCCGCCCTGGGTGGCGATCAGCAGCGCGCCGCCGAACAGCGACAGCCCGGCGAAGATGGGAATGCCCGTGAACAGAAGCAGTACCAGGCCGGCGAGGATCAGTGCGATCGTCAGTCGCCCTCCTCGTAGTGCTGCGCCGGGCTCGCGAGCGAGGGCGCGCCAACGAAAAGGCGCAGCAGGGCCTCGAGCGAGACCAGCAGCAGCATCAGGCCACCCAAGGGCAGCAGCAGCTGGAGCCAGAAAACCGGGATCTCGAGGTTGCCTTCGGTCAGGACACCGATCTGCCGCGAGAACATCGCGGTGCGCCAGCCGTTGACGATCAGGATGAGCGCCACGACCAGCACCGCGGTCGAGGACCAGAGCTGCGCCCAGAAGCGGCCGCGCGCGCCGAGCCGGGCGACGAGGATGTCGACGCCGATGTGCTCGCCGTGGCGCAGCGATTGCGCCGCGGCGAGCATGACGATGCCCACGAGGATGAAGCCGACGACTTCATCGGTCCACACCGGCGGGCGGTTGAAGACGTAGCGCATCACCACCGCCCAGGCGATCAGGCCGAGCGAGACGAGAACGCCCGCGGCCGAGAGCGCCATGGCGATCGCGTTCATCGCACCGATCAACCGGGCGATGAACGCCACCGCAGCACGCGGCGCCGCGGCCGAAGCGGAAAAACGGCGCACGGCGCTGTTCGCTTCCCGCGGCGCCCGGCGCTCAGAGTTTCTTCAGCATCCCGATCAGCTTGCCTGCATCCGGTCCCGAGGCCTCGAAGGCCTTGATCACCGCCGGCTGCATCGCATCGGCCATCACCTTCTCCTGCTCCGGAGAAAGCACGGTGACATTCATGCCCTTGTCACGCAGTACCGTGATGCGCGCGGCGGGGATCTCGTCCGATTTCGGCATCGCGCGGGCCTCGGCTTTCTTCACCGCCTCTTCAATGGCCTGCTTCGCCTCGGGCGCGAGCTTCGCCCACCAGGCCGGGTTCACGACGAGATTGTCGTAGGCCAGGATGATCGACGAGGCGACGCCGAACTTCTGCACTTCGTAGAAGCGCCGGCTGTTGGCTGCCTGCACGCCGGTGAACCCCGCATCGATGACCCCGGTCTGCAGCGCCTGGTACACCTCGGAGCCCGGCATCGGCGTGGGCGAGGCGCCCATGGCCGCCAGCCCGGCGTCGAACAGCTTGTTCAGGCCGCGGATCTTCACGCCCTTGAAGTCCGCCGGCTTGATGAGCGGATGCTTGGCGGAGGTGAAGATGCCGTCGTTGGCGTCGACCTGCCACATGATGTTTTTGACGCCCTTTGCTTCCATCTTTGCGTCGAGCAGCTTCGCCGGCTCGGAGCCGACGAACTTCTTCATCAGCTCGACCCGCGACATGAGATAGGGAATCAGGGTGACGCTCATCTCGGGAATCGCGCCGCCCCACTGGAAGTTGAGCATCACCGCCGACTCGATCTTGCCGCCGGCCACCGCCGCATGATGCTGGTTGGGCTTGAACAGCTGCGCGGCGCCGAAGATCTGCACCTCGACCTTGCCGCCCGAGAGCGCCTTCACGTCAGCGGCGAACTGCTCCAGGTTCTTCGCCGAGTGGTGCGCCGGCGGGAACTGGTGGCTGATGCGCATGGTGACGTCGGCGGCCTGCGCGCTGGCCGCGAGGCAGGCGCCGAGCGCCAGCGCACAGAACTTGAGCTTGAAATTCATGACTTCTCCTCCTGGGTTGATTGCGACGGGAACCTCATCGATCGTTGCGGGCGCCGTCGTCGGGGCGATTTTAGGCCCTCTGCGACACTTCGCGCTTTCCCCTGCGCGGCGGCCGCGCTCATTGGGCAGTCCAGCCGCCGTCGACCGAAAGCGCCGCACCCCGCATCTGCGCGGCGGCATCCGAGCACAGGAACACCGCGCAGCCCGCGATCTGCTCCGGCGTCACGAACTCTCCCGACGGTTGCTTTTCGCCCAGCAACTTCGCCTTGGCCGCCTCCGGCGAGAGCTTCTCGCGCGCAGCGAGCGCGTCGATCTGCTTCTGCACGAGGCCAGTGAGCACCCAGCCCGGACAGATCGCGTTGCAGGTAACGCCGGTGGTCGCCGTCTCGAGCGCGACGACCTTCGTCAGGCCGAGCAGGCCGTGCTTGGCCGCCACGTAGCCCGCCTTCTGCACCGAGGCGACCAAGCCATGGGCGGACGCAATGTTGATGATTCGCCCCCAGTTTCGCTTGTACATCTGTGGCAGCACGGCGCGGGTGGCATGGAATGCCGCAGACAGGTTGATGGCGATGATTGCGTCCCAGCGCTCGGGGGGAAAATCCTGCACTGCCGCGACGTGCTGGATGCCCGCATTGTTGACCAGGATGTCGACGCGCCCCAGCTCGGCGGTCGCCGCCTGGATCATGTTTTCGATTTCCGCCGGCCGCGACATGTCCGCGCCGCTGTAGGCGACACGCACGTTGTGCTTTGCCGAGATTTCCTTGCACAGCGTCTCGATGTCTGCAGCCTCGCCGAACCCGTTCAGCATGAGATCGGCGCCCTCGGCGGCGAACGCGCGCGCGATGCCCAGGCCGATGCCGCTGGTCGATCCGGTGACGACCGCGACCTTTCCTTTCATCGTCCCTGCTCCTCTATCCATTCGCGTGAGCGTCTCGCCAAGGGTTGGAATTTTCGCAGATCGTCACGCCCCCACAGTGCCGGCCGGCCGATCGATTGCGCCGACGGACGCCGGGCGCTAGGGTACTCTGTCGCATCCGATTCGGCGGCCGCGCGCGTGGGACCACGACTTCGACAGATTCCGTCGGACAGCGGGCAGGCCTCGGCGCCGCCGTGGCTCGACAGTTCTGTCCTGATGCTGGTCGCAGCGAACGCGCTATCGCTCGCGATCGCGCTCGCCGAAGGCTGGGGCGCGCTGCAGCTCATGCTGGTCTACTGGGGCCAGGGCGTCGTCATCGGGCTCGTCAACGTCCTTCGCATCCTGACGCTGCGCGGCTACTCCACAGAAGGGTGGTTCAACCACGCAAGGGATCGGGAGGATCGCAGTCCACCCACGCCGGGCTCGGCCGCTCTGATATTCGCCGGGCACTACGGCGTGTTCGTCATCGGGATCGGGAGTTTCCTCGCCTTCCACATGGCGACCGTCCACGCGCGACTCGACGCGCGCGGTTTCTGGATCTGCATGCTGGCGTTCACCGTGAGTCACCTGTGGTCCTTCCTGCGAAATTTCAAACGTGACCGCCAGGGCGCGCCCAGGCTCGGCGACCTGATGGCGCTGCCCTATCTCCGCGTCCTGCCAATGCACGCGACGATCCTGATCGGCATGGTGTTCCTCAACAGCGTGGCCGGACTGCTCCTCTGGGGCACGCTGAGGACGATCGCCGATGTGGCGATGCACGTCGTCGAACACGACCAGCTGCGCACGTCGGGGGATCGCGCCTGACGTCTGCCCGCGCGAGCCGTCGCTCCCGGCCCGCGCGCTGTTGAAACAATCGGGTAACCAAACGGGCCGCGGCAGAAATCCAGCGGATACCTGCGCCGCCTAGCGTGCCGACTGACGCTGCCCGATCCGCTGGCCGCGCGCACAACGACAAACGAGGAGACCCCAAGAATGACCAGGATCGCAGTGACCACCCGCAGCGCCGCGCGGCCTTCGGCTTCCCAGCCGCGAACCGCCAATCCTTCCACCAATCCCAACAAGGCGCTCTGGGAAAAGGGTGACTTCACACGTATTGCACGCACCATGCGCGAGAGCGGCGACGCCCTCGTGCGCGCGATCGGCGTCGCGCCGGGCGAGCGCGTCCTCGACCTCGGCTGCGGCGATGGCACGACGGCGCTGCCCGCGGCGCAGCTCGGTGCGCAGGTGCTCGGCGTCGACATCGCCGCGAACCTCGTGCGCGCGGGCCAGCTCCGCGCACGCGAGGCCGGGCTCTCGAACCTCCACTTCCAGGAGGGCGACGCCTGCGCGCTCGACGAGATCGAAGACGCGTCGTTCGACCTTTCGGTCTCGATCTTCGGCGCCATGTTCGCGCCCCGGCCCCAGGATGTTGCACGCGAGCTCGTTCGCGTCACGCGTCGCGGCGGCCGCATCGTCATGGGTAACTGGATTCCCGGCGACCCGACGCTCGTCGCGCAGATCCTCAAGGTCAGCGCCGCCTACACGCCGCCGCCGCCCGCGGGCTTCGTCAGCCCGATGACCTGGGGCATCGAGGAAAACGTAATCGAACGTTTCGCCGACGCGGGCATCTCCGCGGGAAACGTGGCGTTTTCGCGCGACACGTTCACGTTCCGCTACGCCGGCACGCCGGCCGCGTTCGTCGAGGAGTTCCGCAGCTACTACGGGCCTACGATGAACGCCTTCGAAGCGGCGGAAAAGAACGGCAAGGCGCTCGAATTGCGCGACGCGCTGGTCGACCTGTTCGCGCGCCAGAACCAGAGCGGACGGAGCGACCTCACCTCGATTCCGGCAACCTTCCTGCGCGTGACGGTATCCCGCTAGCGCGTGGGGCCGCGAGCGCCGGTCTGGACGACTGGTGCTCGCGCGCAGCTGCCTGAAGAATTGGTAGGTCGTGGCGGATTCGAACCGCCGACCAACGGATTAAAAGTCCGCTGCTCTACCAGCTGAGCTAACGACCCCGAGGGAAGCCGCGAATTTTACTGGCCGGGCCGTGCGACGGTCAACGCGCCGGGCCTCAAGCCTCGCGCGTCATGCGCCAGTACTGCCACTTCATGGTCGCCGCGGCGCCCGCGATGATGGCGACGAAGGTCATGATCGACCCCAGGGCGAGGGTCGAGAACCCGGTGATGCCCTGCCCCACGGTGCAGCCGAGCGCGGTGATGCCGCCGAAACCCATCAGAATCCCGCCGATCACATGGCTGGCGGTGTCCTCGGCGCTGATGAAGCCTTCCCAGCGGAACTGCTTCGTCGCGAGCGCGTAGACCGCCGAGCCCGCGATCACGCCCGCCGCGGACGCAATGCCATAGGTGATGATCTTGGACTTGTCGGTCCACAGCATGAGGTATTCGAGACTGAAGGCCATCGGCGAGACGAAGGAAAACGACTCCATGCGTCCGGTGTTGGTCCCGACGAATGCCTCCTGCAGGGTCTCCGGATGCTCGGCGAGATGGCCGAGAGAGCCGCTGACCCACCAGCCGCCGATCACGACCAGGCCGGTGACCACGCCGCCCAGCGTGTAGTCGAAGCTCGCGCGAAAATCGCGGCTCGCGTAGACGAAGGCAATGAGCCCGAGGCCGATCGCGAGCGACAGCGCCGTCGCCCAGGTGCTCTTCGCGCCGCCGATCGTGCGCGACGCGAGCGACGGCAGATCCTGGCCGCCGGCGAGCGTGAGCGACGCCTTCTCGAGCACGTCGACGCGGAACGCGCCGAACAGGCCGCGCAGCGTCATGTACGCCGCAATGCCGAGAAAGACGAACACCACGAGCGACTTCAGGCTGCCGCCGCCGATCCGGATGAGGGTCTTCGAACCGCAGCCCGAGCCGAGCGTCATGCCCACGCCGAACAGAAAGCCACCGACGATGTACGACAGCCAGGTGAAGCTCGGCGTCTGGTAGATGCTTTTCGACAGGTCGATGACGCCGGCCAGCTGCAGCGTGTTCGCCCCGAGCACCGCGACCGCGATCGCGAGCAGCCACATGCGCATGCGGCTGCTGTCGCCCATGTTCACCCAGTCGGACACCGCACCCATGGTGCAGAAGTTCGTCTTGTTGCCGATCGCGCCAAACACGAACGCGAGGACGAACGCGCCCCAGGCGACGGTGGTCGCAAGCTGTTCCGGATTGACTTCGTTCACGTGCTCCTCCCTCGCGCGCGCGAATCCCGGCGACTATAGCGGATCGCCGCAGCTGCGACGCGCGCCGCGCTTCGAATCGGCGAAGGCGCCGATCAACCCGCTTTATTCGGCGTCTCGCGCTCGGTCCGGTACCGGGTCACGTCGACGACGCCCGCCGCCTCGAACCCTGCGCGGCGGATGCGACAGGCATCGCAGCGCCCGCAGGCACGGCCTTCGTCGTCCGCCTGGTAGCAGCTCACGGTCATTGCGGGATCGACGCCGAGCGCGAGCGCGCGGCGCACGATCTCGGCCTTGGGCAGGTCGATGAGAGGCGCACGAACTTCGATCCCGCGGCCCTCGACCCCGGCCTTGGTCGCAAGATTTGCCATCGCTTCGAAAGCGCGCAGGTATTCCGGGCGGCAATCGGGATAGCCGGAATAGTCGACCGCGTTCGCGCCGACGAAGATGGCACGCGCCTCGAGCACCTCCGCCCAGCCGAGGGCGAGCGACAGCAGGATCGTGTTGCGCGCCGGCACGTAGGTGACGGGGATGCCCGATGCGCTGCCATCGAGCGGCACCGCCACTGCTGGATCGGTCAGCGCCGAGCCCTGGAAGATCGATGCATCGAGCCGCGCGACGCGATGCTCGCGCGCGCCGAGCGCGTCGGCGAGCCGCGCTGCCGCGCTGAGTTCGGCGGCGTGGCGCTGGCCGTAGTCGACGCTGAGCGCGTGGCAGACGTAGCCTTCGCGCACCGCCCAGGCGAGCGTGGTCGCCGAATCGAGCCCGCCGGAAAGGAGGACGACCGCGTTCAGCGCCGTGCGCTCTGCGCGAGCCGCTGCTTCGCGCTCGCCGCCGCCGGGCTCGCGGGATACTTCTCGATCAGCGCCTTCAGCGTTCCCTGGGCGCCCCGACGGTCACCCAACGCGTCCTGCGAGCTCGCGATGTTGAGCATTGCGTCGGCCGCCTTGGGATTCTCCGGCCAGCGGGCGAGCACCTTCTGCTGCGCGCTCATCGCGCTCTTGTAGTCGCGTTTCGCGAAGTGGGAATTGCCGATCCAGTACTGCGCCGAGGGCGCGAGCGGGCTGTTCGGGTAGGCCGTGAGGAAACCCTCGAACGCCGAGATCGCCGTCGCATATTTGCCGAGCTTGAACTGGTTGAGCGCCGCCTCGTAGGACTTCGCCTCGTCGGGCGTTGCCTGCGCCTCGCCGCCGGGCGCGCCACCGGGCACCGCCGGCTCGAGCTTGCGCAGCCGCGTGTCGATGTCGAGATAGAGATCCTTCTGGCGCTTCTCGAGCGTGTCGATGCGATGCACCAGCACTTCGACCTCGCCGCGCATGCGCGCCACATCCGAGCGCAGCAGCTCGATCTGGCTCGCCAGGTCGATCAGCACCCGCCGATCGGCGGAATTCGCCTCGAGCTTGTCGAGCCGGGCGCGGACTTCCTTCTCGAACTTGTCGTCGCCGAACAGCTGGGCCGCTGCCGGAAGCGGCAGCGCCAGGACGACGAGCGCGAACGCCGCCGCAAGCCGGTGCATCAATACTCGCCCGGATAGAGGATGTCGCTACGCCGGTTTTGCGCCCAAGCGTCCTCGGTCGAGCCCAGCGCGCGCGGCTTTTCCTCGCCCAGGCTGACGGCCTCGACCTGGTCCTCGTGCACGCCGAGCAGGATCATCATTTTCTTCACGCCGTCCGAGCGTCGCTGGCCGAGCGCGATGTTGTATTCGCGGCTGCCGCGGTCATCGGTGTTGCCCTGGATGAGGATCTTCAGGCTCGAATTGTCGCGCAGGAACTGGGCGTGCGCTTCGACCAGCGGCCGGTATTCGGCCTTCACGTCGTACTTGTCGAAGTCGTAAAAGATCGAGCGCTTGGACAGCGGGCTGGAAGGATTGGTCAGCGCGGCGCGCTGCGCGTCGGTGAGACCGACGCCCGACGGACCGCCGGCTTCCACGCCGCGCGCCTCGGTGCCGGGTTTGCGATCTTCGACGCCCGCGGCAGCTTGTTCGTCGGTGCTCGCACAGGCGGCCAGCATGGCGCAAAGAACGGCGATCCAGAATGCTCGCATGGTGATTCTCCTTGTCACTGAATGAATGGGCCCCAGGCGGGCTCGCGCACGTCGCCTGCGGCTACGGTAAGTCGTTGCTTGACGCGGCCGTCCGCGGACACGGCCGAGAGCACGCCGCGCCCGCCGATCACAGTGGCGAACAGGATCATCCGGCCGTTGGGGGCGAAGCTGGGTGATTCGTCGCGCGCGCTGTCGGTGAGGATCTGCAGCTGCCGCGTGTCCAGGTCGAGCAGCGCGGCCTGGTAACGGCCACTGCTGCGATGAATGAACGCGAGCCGCTTGCCGTCCGGACTGACGCGCGGCGACACGTTGTAGTCGCCATCGAAGGTGATGCGCTGCGCCGCGCCGCCGCCGGCCGGCATGCGGTACACCTGCGGGCTGCCGCCGCGATCGGAGGTGAAGTAGATGAACTGCCCGTCCGGCGAGAAGCGCGGCTCGGTGTCGATCGCGCTCGTGCGGGTGAGCCGGCGCACGTTGCTGCCGTCGGGATTGACCAGGAACAGCTGCGAGCCGCCATCGCGTGACAGGGTGACCGCGAGCGTATTGCCGTCGGGCGCCCAGGCCGGCGCCGAGTTCGAGCCCTTGAAATTCGCCACCACGCGGCGCCGGCCGTCGCGCAGCGAATGGACGTAGACGATCGGCTTTTTCTGTTCGAAGGAAACGTAGGCCAGCTGACTGCCGTTGGGCGACCAGACCGGCGAAAGGATCGGCTCATTCGAGCGCAGCACGAAGAATCCGTTGGCACCATCGGCATCGGCAATCTGCAGTTCGTACACGGTGCCGCGCTTGACGACGTAGGCAATCTTGGTCGAGAAGACGCCTTTTTCGCCGGTGAGCTTCTCGTACACGTAGTCCGCGATGCGGTGCGCGGTTGCGCGCACCTGTTCGCGCGTCAGCGTGTAGGCGACGCCGCCGGCGGGCGTCTGCTTCACGACGTCGAACAACCGGAAACGCACTTCGAACTTGCCGTCCGGACGCGTCGCAACCGACCCGAGCACGAGCGCATCGGCGAGCCGCGCACGCCACTCCGCGTAATCGACGTTCGAGGTCTCGGTCGGATGCGGCTGCATCACCGGGATCTCGATGCCGCGGAACAGGCCGCTGCGCTCCAGATCGGCGCGCACGATCGACGAGATGCTTGCCGGCAGCACGCCCTCGCCCGCGAGCGGCACGATCGCGATCGGCAATCGCTTCTCGCCGGCGCCGGTAATCTCGATCGTGAGTTGCGCGGCCGCCGGCGCAGCGACGAGCGCGAGCAGCATCGCGCACAGCGCGCGCCGCAGGTACGCCTGCCACCGCGCTGGCGCGGCCTGCCGGCCACTCGCAATGTTCATCAAAGTCACAGAGCGCAATTCTAACTGGGGCATGCCATTCAATCCTGCGGTCGGAAGCGCAATTCGAGATTGCGCGTGAACACCTTCGGGTCCTCGGGGCGCGGCAACGGCGAGGATTTGAGAATCGCACGAAGCACCGCGTCGTCATAGCGTGGATCGCCGCTCGTGCGGCGAAGGCGCGGCGTGCCGAGGACGTCGCCCGTCGGCAACAAGACCACGTCGAAGATCGCCTCCGGATTGCCGCTGATCGATGGCGGCAGGATGATGTTGCCGCGGATCTTGTCGCGGATCTTGTCGGTCCAGCTCGCCAGCGCGCGTGCGCTCGCCTCGCGCGCGAGCAGGGCGCGCAGCTCGGCGTCCTGGCGCTGCGCCTGGATCGCCGCTTCCTCGCGGGCGAGCTCCTGGCGCATCTGGCGGCGCGCCGCCGCAGTCGGCGACGGTGTCGGCTTCGGCTTTGGCTTCACCTCGGCCTTCGGCGCCGGCTTGGGCTTGGCTTCGCTCTTCGGCTTCAGCTCGGGCTTGGGCTCGGGCTTGGGCTTGGGCTCGGGCTTCGGCGCGATCTTTTGCGCGATGTCGGGTTTCTCGATGCGCGGCTCGGCCTTCGGTTCGGGTTTCGGCTCCGGCTTGGGTGGCGGCGCCTCGACCTTCGGCACGGGCTTGGGGGGCTCGGGCTTCGGGGGCTCGACCTTGGGGACCGGCTTGGGCGGCGCCGGCTTCGGCGGCTCGAGCCTGGCGACCGGCTTGGCCGCGGGCGGCGCCCGAAACAGCTCGACCGTCACCGGCGCGGGCCGCTGACTATGCCAGCGTACCCCGACGAACAGGATGCCCAGCAGCACCAGGTGCACGACCAACGCGAGAACGACGGCACGACCGACGCCCGGCTCGTAGCGTTCGTCGAATCGGTCGTAGAACTCCGCCGCCGACATCTACTTTGCGGGCTGCACCAGCAGCCCGACACGTCGCACCTGGCTGCGCTGCAGTTCGTCCATCACCTTGAGCACGGCCTCGTAGCGTACATCCTTGTCCGCGGCGATGACCACCGGCGTGTCCGGCGCGGCGGCCTGCCGTGCGCGCACCAGGCGCGCGAGATCGGCGCGCGCGATCGGCTGCTGCTCTTCGAGGCCGGTCTTTGCATCGCGCGTACGCAGAAGCAAACTCTGGTCCTGCTTGATCACGACCTCGATCGGCGCCGCCGGCACGACCGGCGCTCTGGACACCGACGGCAGCTCGACCACGCCCGGCGTGATGAGCGGCGCGGTCACCATGAAGATGACCAGCAGCACCAGCATCACGTCGATGTAAGGAACGACGTTGATCTCGTGCATCGGCCCGCGTCGGCGGCGCAGCGGCAGGGAGGCCATGCGCGGCTACCTCGGACCCTGGCGGTGCAGGATGTTGGAGAACTCGCCCATGAAGCTTTCGAAGCGAATCGACAGGCGGTCGATGTCGTGCGAAAAGCGGTTGTAGGCCACGACCGCAGGGATCGCCGCGAACAGGCCGATCGCGGTCGCGATGAGCGCCTCGGCGATGCCGGGCGCCACCTGCGAGAGCGTCGCCTGCTGGACGTTCGCCAGGCTGCGGAACGCATGCATGATGCCCCACACCGTGCCGAACAGCCCGACATAGGGACTCACCGAGCCGGTCGAAGCGAGGAACGACAGGTGGCGCTCGAGATGGTCCATCTCGCGCTGATAGGTGGCGCGCATCGCGCGCTCGGCGCCCTCGACGAGCGCCGAGGCGTCGTTGCCCCGCTGGTTGCGCAGCTTGGAGAATTCGCGGAACCCGGCCTCGAAGATCCGCTCGAGGCTGCCGATGGTGTGCCGGCTGTTGACCGCGCCCTGGTAGAGCAGGTTCAGGTCGTTACCGCTCCAGAAGTCGCGCTCGAAGGTCTCGGTCTGCCTGCGCGCCCGGCGAATCGCAATCCACTTGCTGAAAATGAAGGTCCAGGAAAGAAACGAGACCGCCAACAGCAGCAGCATCACCAGCTTGACCACCAGGCTGGCGTTGACGATGAGCGTCCAGAGTTCGAGGTCCTGCGTTACATTCACGATGCGTCCAGCGCGTGTTTGAGTTCTTGCGGCATCCGGGTCGGTTTCAGGCGTGCCCGGTCTACCAGCGCCACGGTCACCTCGCCTTCGACCAGGAGTTGGCTCCCGCGTTCAATGCGCTGGCGAAAAACGAGGCTGGCACGCTGCATTTTAGCGACTTCGGCGCTCACCGAGATGAGCTCGTTCAGCCGTGCCGGGGCGTGGAAGGTGGCCGCGAGCGAGTGCACCATGAAAAGGACGCCGTGCGACTCTGCGAAGCGGGCCAGATCGTAGCCGAGCGCATTCAGCAGCTCGGTGCGCGCCCGCTCCATGAAGGCGAAGTACTGTCCATGAAAGACGACGCCGCCCGCGTCCGTGTCCTGGTAGTACACGCGCAGCTGGATCGAAAAGGGCGACGCCATTGGGCGCGATGCTACCGTGCCGGCCCGGGTCGCAGGGCGCGCGCCGTCGCCGCTTCGCGTCGCCAGACGGGCCGTTCACCCGGCCAGAGACGGTCGAACAGCGGAACCAGGGGCGCGCAGAGAAACAGCGCCCAGATCGGACCGTTCTGCATGAACAGCCCGAACTGCCAGACGAAGGCGAGCGCGGCGACGCAGGCCGCGTACAGCAGCCGCGTGGCGTTGCGGTTCGGCGCGGTCATCGGGTCCGAGATCATGAAGAACGCGAACATCAGCAGTGCGCCATTCTGCAGCAGGTGCGCGAATACCGACCAGCTCTGGCCGAGCCAGACGATGCGCAGCGCGTAGGCGCCGAGGAAGAAGGCGAGGAACGCGAGGCTGAGGTTGATGCTGCGCGCCCGGCCCGCCACGGCGCCGCCCAGCGCGATCACCCAGCAGGCGATCAGCAGGTCGCTGCCCCACTGTCCGGGCGACACCCAGGCACCGGGCAGCAGGAGCACGCCCAGAACGACGCCGAGGTTGCCCGGATTGAACAGGTGCTTGCCGTTCACCCGCAGGACGAACTTCGCCGACAGGCAGGCCGCGGCGGCCAGCGGATGCACCCACAGGCTGTCGGCGCGCAGCAGCACCGAAAGCCCGAAGCAGGTGATGAGCGCGCTCAGCACGCCGACCCCGGACAGACCGAGCCTGCGCACCCAGAACAGCTGCGTGGCGATGCCGGCGGCGAAGGTCAGCGCGACCTGCGCGGGCTGCAGGCTGAAGTCGCGCAGCAGCACGCCGGTGCCGAGCAGCAGGGCGAGAAACACGACCTGATAGAGCCGCGCATCGCAGCGGACAAGCGCGGCGAGGCGTGCGCGCAGCGGCGGGCGCGCGCGCTGCGCCGGATGCGCACCGGCGGTGTGCCCGCCAGCCAGCGCCTGCCGCCTCACGGCTGCGCTCCGTCGTCCTGCAGCCAGCGCCACAGGCGCGCGAGCGGCGAGTCGGCCGCGCCCTGGGGGGCGCCCGGGGCGATCGGCTGCGCGGCCTCGTCCGGCGCGCTCGATGCCTTGTCGCGGATCGCGTCGACGTCCCAGCCGGTCAGGGTGGCCAGCGTCTGCGCCTCGCGTTCCCGGCGATGGCGCAGCTGCGCCAGGTAGCGCTCGGCGTGCGCGCGGTTGGGGCAATCCTCGAGATCGAATTTGGCCGGATGGCGCAGCACGTAGCGCGTCTGCCAGTTGTGCCGGTCGCCGGTCTCCTGGAAGACGAGGTCCTCGGGGAAGGTCTCCGGCGTGTAGCGTACATGCAGTCGCGTGAGCATCACCCGCGCGCCGCGCCGCGTGTCGCCGCGCAGGCCCTCGACGCCGAGGTTCGCGAGCTCCTGTGCGCTGAGCGGATTCGCCGCGCAGGGGTCACACCAGCTCATGTCCCAGAAGTACTCGGTGAACACGACGCGATAGTCCTCGCGCTTGGCCTGCTCGTCGAACATCGCGCTGTAGAAACGCGCAAAGCTGTGATCCTTGTCGAATTTCACGTAGGGCGGCAGGTTCACGTTCGCCGGCAGCTTCACCGTGCGGTAGTTGGTCGTCTCGACCCGTCCCTTCCGGGAGAGCACCCACAGCACGAGATCCTGCGGGCCGCGCGCGTTGATCATGCCGAGCCGGATCGGCAGCATGAACTTTTCGCTGCGGAAGGAAAACTGCAGCGGCGCGAGGAAGTTCGCGCCCGACTTGGCGTGCTCTTCGAGGTTCACTTTGGCGACGAAGAACTTCATGCCCTGGCGGATGTAGGGTGCCAGCGCCTGCGCCGCGCCCGCCGGGATGCGATAGCCGTTCTCGTGCAGCCAGGTTTCCAGTCCATCGGACTGCTCGGCCGAGAGAATCACGATGTCGTAGGGCCCGACGGTGTACTGCGCCTCGACCCGCACGCCGAGCGCTTCGGCGCGATCCTCCGCCATCGCCCGGCCGATCGACTTCTGCGCCGCGGCCGGCGCCGCCATCGACCGGGGATACTGCGGGTGGCAGGGATTCGGATCGTAGTACTCGGCAAGCCGCGGCGCGCTGTAGGCGTCGATGCGATCGAACACCGCGCGCAGCGGCGTTTTCACGTCCTCCTTCTGCAGCACCACCGGCACCGGCACGACCAGTGCGAACTCGGTCGGCGCGCCCTGGTAGTCGTTCAGCATGTTGACCACGGTGCGATCGCCGTCGCGCACCATGACGACCTTGGAGGCCTCGTTGAACAGGCTGGCGTCGGCCTTGCCGACGTAAAAGCCGCAGAAGGCCTGGGCGGCCCCGCTCGCCGCCACCAGCGAGGCAGCCACCGCAGCTGTGAGGAATTTCCGCCTCATGTGCGTTCCTTGGAGGTTGGACACCCCCGGTTGAACGCGGCGGAAAGCAAAACGGGTTAACGCTGCGGCGCGGTGCCTCGCGGCTAGGGCGGGCCGGCGTCGGACAGCAGGTCCTGCATCCCGGCCGGCGCGACGATGCCGAAATGCCGGTAGGCGGAGACCGTCGCCACGCGCCCGCGCGGCGTGCGCTGCAGGTAGCCTTGCTGGATCAGGTAGGGCTCGAGGACGTCCTCGATCGTGTCGCGCTCCTCGCCGATTGCCGCGGCGAGGTTTTCGATCCCGACCGGGCCGCCGGAGAACTTCTCGATCACCGCGAGGAGCAGATTTCGATCCATGATGTCGAGCCCGAGGACGTCGACTTCGAGCATCGCGAGCGCGGCATCGGCGACCGTGCGCGAAACCGCGCCTTCGGCCTTGACCTGCGCGTAATCGCGCACCCGGCGCAGCAGGCGGTTGGCGATGCGCGGCGTGCCGCGCGCGCGCGAGGCAATCTCGCGCGCGCCGGCCTCGTCGATCGCGACGCTGAGCAGCTGCGCCGAGCGATGCACGATGCGCGCGAGGTCCTCGGTGCCGTAGAACTCGAGCCGCGCGACGATGCCGAAGCGGTCGCGCAGCGGATTGGTCAGCATGCCTGCGCGGGTGGTTGCGCCGACGAGCGTGAACGGCGGCAGGTCGAGCTTGATCGAGCGCGCCGCCGGGCCCTCGCCGATCATGATGTCGATCTGGTAGTCCTCGAGCGCGGGGTAGAGGATTTCCTCGACCACCGGCGAGAGCCGGTGAATCTCGTCGATGAACAGCACGTCCCGCGGCTCGAGGTTGGTGAGCAGCGCGGCGAGATCGCCCGGGCGCTCGAGCACCGGGCCCGAGGTCTGGCGCAGGTTGACGCCCATCTCGCGCGCGACGATGTGCGCGAGCGTCGTCTTGCCCAGGCCGGGCGGGCCGAACAGCAGCACGTGGTCGAGCGCCTCGCCGCGCGCGCGCGCCGCCTCGATGAAGATCTCGAACTGGCCGCGCACCTTGTGCTGGCCGACATAGTCCGCGAGCGAGGTCGGGCGCAGCGAGCGCTCGAAGCGCTCCTCCTCGCCCGAGGCCGGCTTCGCCGAAATCAACCGATCCGTTTCGACCGCCACGTCAGGATTTTGCCAGAGCCTTGAGCGCCGCCCGGATGCCCTCGGTCACGCCGAGGCCCGGCGCGAGCCTCTTGATCACCGCGGCGGCCTCCTTCTCGCTGTAGCCGAGCGCGACCAGGGCGTTCAGGATGTCGGCAGCATCGCCGCCCGCGGGCGCAATTCCGCCTGCCCCCGGCAGCGGCTCGGCGAGGCGGCCCTTGAGCTCGAGCAGCAGCCGCTCGGCGGTCTTCTTGCCGATGCCCGGCACCTTGACCAGCCGGCCCGCCTCCTGCGCGGCGACGGCGTGCGCGAGGTCGGCGACCGACATCCCGGAGAGCACCGCGAGCGCGGTGCGCGCGCCGACGCCGGAAATCCGGATCAGCTCGCGGAACGCCGCGCGTTCTTCGAGCGTCGCGAAGCCGTAGAGCACCTGCGCGTCCTCGCGCACGTGGAGATGGGTGTGCAGCGTGACGTCCGTGCCGGTCGCCGGAAGATTGAAGAAGGTGCTCATCGGCACATCGACGTCGTAGGCGACGCCGCCGACGTCGACCAGCACCTGCGGCGGGTGCTTGGAAACCAGCTTGCCGTGCAACCGTCCGATCATGCGCCCGCCACCCGCGTCCGTTCGCCGAAGCATGCCAGAGCGCGCGACGCCGCGCAGCCTGTCCCGCGAGCGGTCATGCCAGCCGCCCGCGCCGCATGCGCATCCCGCGCGTCGGCAGCGCACCGAGACCCTGCCCGCCATGCGCGTGGCAGATCGCGCAGGCGAGCGCGTCGGCCGCGTCGGCGCTCGGCTCGCCCGGCAGCGCGAGCAGCCTGCGGACCATCGATTGCACCTGTTCCTTGCGCGCGTGCCCGGTGCCGACCACCGCCTGCTTCACCTGCAGCGCGGTGTACTCCGATACCGGCAGGCGCTCGAGGACCAGCGCCGAGATCGCTGCGCCGCGCGCCTGGCCGAGCGCGAGCGTCGAGCTCGGATTGGCGTTGACGAACACCCGCTCGACCGCCGCCTCGAGCGGCGCGTGCTCGGCGATCACCTGCGCGAGCCCTTCGAGGATCGCCGCGAGGCGCTCGGGCAGCTCGCCCATCGGCGTGCGGATGCAGCCGCTCGTCACATAGCGCAGCGTCGCGCCGCGCTTGTCGATCACGCCGAAGCCGGTCACCCTCAGGCCGGGATCGACGCCGAGAATGCGCAGGCTGCGGACAGCGTTCAAGCGGATCAGCCGGTCTCGAGCGCGGCGTTGGTGTAGACGTCCTGCACGTCGTCGAGCTCCTCGAGCGCATCGAGCAGTCGGCGCATGCGCGCGGCATCGTCGCCCGCGAGCAGGCTTTCGCCCGATGCCTTCATCGTGATCTCGGTGACCTCGGGCTTGAGCCCCGCCTTGGCGAAGGCCTCGCGCACGGCGCCGAAATCGCCCGGCGCGCAGACCACCTCGATCGATCCGTCCTCGTTCGCCGCGACGTCATCGGCGCCGGCGTCGAGCGCGACCTCCATGACCTGGTCCTCGCTCGTGCCGGGCGCAAAGACGAACTGGCCGCAGCGCTTGAACAGAAACGCCACCGAGCCGTCCGAGCCGAGGTTGCCGCCGTGCTTGCTGAAGGCGTGGCGCACCTCGGCGACGCAGCGCGTGCGGTTGTCCGTCGTGCAATCGACGATCACCGCGGCGCCTCCGACGCCGTAGCCTTCGTAGCGGATCTCCTCGTAGGCGACGCCCTCGAGCTCGCCGGTGCCGCGCTGGATCGCGCGCTGCATGTTGTCGTTCGGCATGTTGTGCTCGCGCGCCTTGTCGATCGCAAGACGCAGCCGTGGATTGGCTGCGGGATCGCCACCACCGAGTCGCGCCGCGATCGTGATCTCCTTGATCAGCTTGGTAAAGATCTTGCCGCGCTTGGCGTCCTGGCGCCCCTTGCGGTGCTGGATGTTGGCCCACTTGCTGTGTCCGGCCATGGTGCAGAAATGCTCGGTTAAGATGGTTGCTTGTCGAGGAAGCGTCGAATTTTACCGTTCCGGAGGCTCGCATGGCCCATCCTCTGTTGATCGCCAGGCACGACAGCACCGATCTTTGCCTGCTGCCGGCGCTCGCCAATCGGCATGGACTGATCGCCGGCGCGACCGGAACCGGCAAGACGGTCACCCTGCAGGCGATGGCGCAACGCTTCTCCGCGACCGGCGTGCCCGTTTTCATGGCCGATGTGAAGGGCGATCTTTCCGGCATTGCAAAGGCCGGCGGCGGCAACGCGAAGGTCGAGGCACGCGTCAAGCAGCTTGGCGTCGATCTCGCCCTCGAGGCCTGTCCGGTCGTTTTCTGGGACGTGTTCGGCAAGCGCGGGCACCCGGTGCGGGCGACCATCTCGGACATGGGGCCGCTGTTGCTGTCACGCATGCTGAGCCTCAACCCGACGCAGGAAGGCGTGCTCAACATCGTGTTCCGCGTCGCCGATGACAACGGCTTGCTGCTGCTCGATCTGAAGGACCTGCGCGCAATGCTCGGCTTCGTCGCCGACAACGCCGCTGCGGTACGCGGCGACTACGGCAATGTGTCGGCCGCCTCGGTCGGCGCGATTCAGCGCGGGCTGCTCGCGCTCGAGAGCCAGGGCGCCGGGGAATTCTTCGGCGAGCCGATGCTCGACATCGCGGATCTGATACAGACCGACGCCAAGGGACGCGGCGTGGTCAACATCCTCGCGGCCGATCAGTTGATGGCCGCGCCCAAGCTCTACGCCACCTTCCTGCTGTGGATGCTCTCGGAGCTGTTCGAGAATCTGCCCGAAGTCGGCGACCCGGAAAAGCCCGGGCTGGTGTTCTTCTTCGACGAGGCGCATCTGCTGTTCGACGACGCGCCCAAGGCATTGCTCGACAAGATCGAGCAGGTGGTGCGCTTGATCCGCTCGAAGGGGATCGGCGTGTACTTCGTCACCCAGAACCCGCTCGACATCCCGGACGCGGTGCTCGGCCAGCTCGGCAATCGCGTGCAGCACGCGCTGCGCGCGTTCACGCCCAAGGACCAGAAGGCGGTCCGCTCGGCGGCCGAGACGCTGCGCCCGAACCCCAAGCTCGATGTCGCTTCCGCGATCACCGAGCTTGGCGTGGGCGAAGCGCTGGTGTCCTTTCTCGACGCAAAGGGCCGCCCCGAGGTCGTCGAGCGCGCGCTCGTCGTGCCGCCTGGAAGCCACCTGGGCCCGCTCACCGACGCCGAGCGCGCCGCGGTCGTCAAGTCCTCGACGCTCTACCGCCACTACGAGAAGGCGGTCGACCGCGAGTCGGCGTACGAAATGCTGAAGTCGCGCGCCGCCCAGGCCGCGCCGCCGGCGCGCGCGCCCACGACGGGCGCCGCGCGCAGCGGCGGCAGCGTGATCTCGGAGATTCTGTTCGGCAAAACCGGGCCGCGCGGCGGCAAGCAGTCGCGCGGCATCATCGAGGCCATGGCCACCAGCGCGGCGCGCTCGGTCGGCTCTGGCATCGGACGCTCGATCCTGCGCGGCGTGCTCGGCTCGATTCTCGGCGGCAAGCGCCGTTGAGCGCGCCGCCGCGCGCCTGGGGCGTGGCGTTTGCGCTTGTCGGCGTCATTGCGTTCTCGTTTCGGCCGATTCTCATCAAGCTCGCGTACGCGGCGCACCCGGTCGGCCCGGTCACGCTGCTGTTTCTGCGCATGGTGCTCGCGCTGCCGTTCTTTCTGGCCATGGCCTGGTGGCTGCGCCGCGCCGAGCCGCGCCTGACGGCACGCGACTGGGCGGCGGTCGTCGGCCTCGGCTTCATCGGCTACTACCTGGCGAGCTTTTTCGATTTCCTCGGCCTGGTGCACGTCGGCGCAGGCGTCGGGCGGCTGATCCAGTTCCTCTACCCGACGCTGGTGCTGCTGCTTTCGTTCCTGTTCCTGCACAAGCGGCCCACGCGCCGCGAGCTCAGCGCGCTGGCGATCTGCTATCTCGGCATCGCGCTGGTGGTCTCGCAGCAGCTCGAGGCGACGCCGGCGGGGCGCGCGTTCCTGTTCGGTGCGCTGCTCATTTTCGGCTCGGCGCTGAGCTACGCGATCTACCTCGTCGCCGGGGGCCAGCTGGTGCAGCGCATCGGTTCGATGCGCTTCACCGCGTACACGATGGTCGTCGCGACGGCGCCGGCGGTCGTCCAGTTCTTCGTCCTCGAGCCGCTCGACGCCCTGGCGCTGCCCGGCGCGGTGTGGGGCTACGTGATCGTGATGGCGACGTTCAGCACCGTGCTGCCGGTATTCCTGGTCGCCGAGGCGCTGCGCCGCATCGGCGCGAACCAGTTCGCCCTGATCGGCGCAGTCGGCCCGGTGAGCGTCGCGATCACCAGCGCGCTCGGCCTGGACGAGCCCTTCACCTGGCTGCAGGCGCTCGGCGGCGGGCTCGTCATCGGCGGCGTGCTGCTCGTTTCGCTGCGACCGTCTGCACGGCCGGCGCCGGCGCGGTAAATTCCGCCCACTCCAACCCGGAAGGAGAACGGCATGGATCTCGGCATTCGCGGCAGGACGGCGCTCGTCTGCGCGGCATCGAAGGGGCTCGGCAAGGGCTGCGCGCTGGCGCTCGCGCGCGACGGCGTAAACCTGGTGATCACCGCGCGCGGCAAGGAAGCGCTCGAGGCGACGGCAGCCGAGATCCGCAAGGCGAGCGGCGTCACGGTCACTGCCGTCGCCGGCGACATCACCACGCCGGAAGGCCGTGCATCAGCGCTCGAGGCGGCCGGCCAGGTCGACATCCTGGTCAACAACGCGGGCGGCCCGCCGCCGGGCGATTTCCGCAGCTGGTCGCGCGAGGACTGGATCAAGGCGCTCGACGCGAACATGCTGACCCCGATCGAGCTCATCAAGGCGGTGGTCGACGGCATGATCGGGCGCAAGTTCGGTCGCATCGTCAACATCACTTCGGGCGCGGTGAAGATGCCGATCCCCGAGCTCGGCCTGTCGAACGGCGCGCGCACCGGCCTGCACGGCTTCATCGCCGGCCTATCGCGCCAGGTGGCGCAGCATAACGTGACCATCAACAACCTGCTGCCCGGGCCGTTCGACACCGATCGCTTGCGCGGCAACATGGCGTTCAACGCGGAAAAACTCGGCAAGACCGCAGCCGAGCTCGCCAAGCAGCGCGCGGAAGCGAATCCCTCGAAGCGCTTCGGCAACATCGAGGAGTTCGGCGCGGCCTGTGCGTTTCTCGCGAGCGTGCATGCCGGCTACATCACCGGCCAGAATCTGCTGATGGACGGCGGGGCCTTCCCCGGCACCTTTTAGGGCGCGCCTCACGCCGTGCCGAGATACGAGGCGCGCAGCCGCTCCGAGCCGAGCAGGCTGCGCGCGTCGCCTTTCATCGCCACCGCACCGCGCTCGAGCACGTAGGCGCTCTCCGCGATCGCCAGCGCCTTGGCGACGTTCTGCTCCACCAGCAGCACGGTCACGCCCTCGTCGCGGATGCGGCGCACGATCGCAAGCAGCTCGTCCACCATCTTCGGCGCCAGACCGAGCGAGGGCTCGTCGAGCATCAGCAGCTTCGGCCTGCCCATCAACGCGCGGCCGACCGCGAGCATCTGCTGCTCGCCGCCCGACAGGGTGCCGGCGAGCTGGCGGCGGCGTTCGGCGAGCCGCGGAAAGAGCTCGAGCACGCGTGCCAGGCGCGCGCCGCGTTCGCCCCGGCCGACGAGGTAGGCGCCCAGCTCGAGGTTCTCGAGGACCGTCATCTGCGCGAAGAGCTGCCTTCCCTCGGGCACCTGGGCAAGGCCGCGCGCGACGATCGCCGAGGCGCGCGTCGGCAGCGGCGCGCCGTCGAACAGCACCTCGCCCTGGCGCGGGATGAGGCCGGAGAGCGCGCGCAGCAGCGTGCTCTTGCCGGCGCCGTTCGGCCCGACGATCACGGTGAGCTCGCCGCCCGGCGCCTCGAGCGCGACGTTCTCGAGCACGCGCACCGGGCCGTAGCCCGCCGAGAGCCCCCGCACCAGGAGCGCGGCGCTCACGCGGCGACGCTCACGGCCGCAGCCTCGTCGCCGAGGTAGGCTTCGATCACCGCGGGCAGTTTCGCGACCACGCGCGGATCGCCGTCGGCGATCTTCGCCCCCTGGTGCAGCACGACGACGCGCTCGACGGTGTTCATGAGCACGCGCACCGCGTGCTCGATCCAGATCACCGCGACGCCGAGCTCGTCGCGCACTTTGCGGATCAGCTGCGCCGTGGCGTCGAGCTCGGTCTGCGTGAGCCCCGCGGCCACCTCGTCGAGCAGCAGCACGCGCGGGCGCGCGCCCAGCGCGACGCCGATCTCGAGCAGGCGCTGGCGCGCCGGGGTGAGCGCGCCCGCAGGCACCGCCGCCGCCTCGGCGAGACCGAGAAAACCGAGGATCGTCTCGACGTCGTCGAACGCATCATGCTTGTGCTTGCGCAGGCGGCCGGCGAACTCGAGCGCAAAGCGCACGTTGTCGCCCGCCCCCATGTCGCGGAACACACGCGGTGTCTGGAAGGTCCGCGCGACACCGTGCGCCGCGTAGACATGCGGCGCCCGTCCCGTCAGGTCGTCGCCGGCGACCACCAGCCGGCCCTCGGTCGGCTTGAGCACGCCCGAAAGGGTATGAAAGAACGTCGTCTTGCCGGCGCCGTTCGGCCCGATGATCCCGACCAGCTCGCCGGCAGACAGGTCGAGGTCGACGCCGTTCACCGCCACCAGCCCGCCGAAGCGCACGCTGACCCCGCGGGCGGAGAGCAAGGACTCAGCCATGCGTCCTCGCGCGGCGCAGGAACAGCGACGCCAGTCCGCCAGGCAGGTAGAGCACCAGGACGACCAGCAGCAGCCCGAGCACGATCAGGAAGGCGTAGGGGAAGCGCAGCCGCAGGAACTCGGTGAGCAGGCTGAAGAACACCGATGACAGGATCGGGCCGAGCAGGGTGTGCGCGCCGCCGACCATTGCGATCAGCACGGTCTGGAAGCCGATGAAGGGATTGAACACCGACATCGGCTCGATATAGGTCCAGCGCACCGCCATCGCTGCGCCCAGCGCACCCGGGAAGAACGCCGAGAGCGCGAACGCGATGACCTTGACCCGGCGGGTGTTCACGCCGAGGGTCTGCGCGCGCTCCTCGTCGCCACCGATGCCCGCGAGCGCGAAGCCGAGCCGGCTTGCGCGCACGACAATCGCGGTCGCCACCGCGAGCAGGGTCAACGCGAGTACCGTCCAGTAGATCACCGGCGTCTCGGGCGCGTCGCTGATGATCCGTCCCGCCGTCTCGAACGTGGTCTTCTCGACGTAGGTGATCGAGTGCAGCGTCAGCTCGGTCAGGCCGAAGGTGATCACGGCGAAGTAGGCGCCGCGCAGGTGCAGCACGGCGAGCCCGATCAGCGCGGCGAATGCCGCCCCGAGCAGCCCGCCGCCGAGCACGGCGAGACCGTAAGGCATCGATTCCAGTCCCCAGGCCGTGACGTAGGCCCCGAGGCCGAAGAATGCCGAGGTGGCGAGCGAGAGGTAATGCGTCGGGCCGCAGAACATCGACCAGCTCACCGCGAGCGCGGCGTACATCAGGCAGCTGAGCGCGAGCGCGAGCAGGAAGTCCGACAGGACCCAGGGCAGCGTCGCCAGCAGCGCGCCGCAGCCGAGCGTGATCGCCAGCGCCAGGGGCACGCGGCGCTTGCCTCGGCCGTTCATCGGGCAAACAGGCCGCGCGGCCGCGCCAGCAGCACCGCCACGAGCACGCCGTAGGACAGCACCATCTTGAGCGACGGGCTGGTGAAGTGCATGCCGAAGGCCTCGACCAGCCCCAGGATGAAGCCGCCGACGAGGCTGCCGATCGCGCTGCCCAGCCCGCCGAGCGTGATCACGATCAGCGCGGTGATCGTGTAGGGCTCGCCCATCGAAGGCGAGATCTCGTAGACCATCGACAGCAGTCCCCCGGCGACCCCGGCAAGCGCAAGGCCCGCGCCGAACACCAGCGGGTGCAGGACCTCGGTATCGACGCCGACGAGCTGCGCGCCGGTGGGCGACTGCATCATTGCGCGCACTGCCTTGCCGATCATCGTCCAGCGCAGCAGCGCGAGCAGCCCGAGGCTCGCCGCGACGGCAAAGCCGAACACCAGCAGCCGGTTGGCCATGAAGCGCGCGCCGGCGATCTCCACCGGATCCGCCATGAACGAGTAGCCGCGCAGGTCGGCGCCCCAGATCAGGTAGACCGCGTTCTGCACCAGGTACATGAGACCGAAGCCCACGAGCAGGCTGCGCGCCTCGATGATCTCGACGGTCGCCGCGGCGCGTGCGATGCGCCGGAAGCACAGGCGGTAGACCGCGAGGCCGAGCGCGAACAGGGCGATCGCGACCAGCGGAAGCGAAACGATCGGATTGAGCTTGAACGTGGTGTGCGCGAGCCAGGTGAGGTAGGCGCCGAGCATCAGGAATTCGCCGTGCGAGATGTTCATGATGCGCATCAACCCGTACTGCAGGTTGAGGCCGATCGCGACCATGGCGTAGATCCCGCCGGTGATCAGTCCGGACGCCGCGAGCTCGAGCCAGAATCCCATGCGCTACAGATGAAAAAGCCCCGCAGCGACCAGGACCGTGCGCGTCCTGGTCTGCGGGGCTCGGATGGGGCGCCTAATTTATTTCCAAGCCGGCTTCGGGAACAGCGCTGCCGAAGTGGCCCGCTGCGGCGGCCACACCACCTCGAATTCGCCGCTCTGCCACTGGCTCACGACGCCCGGCGTGGACACGTTCTCGCTGCCGTTGAATTTCATCGGGCCGATGATCGTCTGGTGCGTGGTGCGAGCGATGTAATCGCGGATCTTCTTGCGGTCCAGGCCGACTTTCTCGACCGCGGACTGCAGGATCTCGAGGCCTGCCCAGCAGAACGCACTCGCCCAGCGATCGGGCTCCTTCTTCCAGCGCTTCACGTGGGCGTCGAAATAGGCCTTCGCGGCGGCGCCGGTCTTCGGGTTCCAGGTACCGAGACCCATCACGCCCTCGACGGTGGCCGCCCCCATTTTGTCGCGGTAGATCGGAAACGCGGTACCCACGGCGAGATAGAAGATCTTGGGATTGAAGCCGATGGCCTTCGACTGGCCGGTCGACAGGAAGGTGCCCGGCGGGTAGGTCAGGCCGATGAAGGCATCGGGCTTCTTCGCCTGCATGTCCTTCAGCACGGGCGAAAGGTCCTTGATGCCGAGTGGGTAGCTTTTCGCTTCGACGATCTTGATGCCCTTTTTCGCCATCGAGGCCTTCAGCGAGGTGAACTGCTCGAGCCCGAACAGCTCGTCGACGTGGATCACCGCCGCGGTTTTCACCTTACGCGCGACCATGTATTCGGCGAGCGCGTCCATCATGACGTCCGGCTGCTGCAGGAGGGCGAAGAAGTACGGGTTCTTCATCTCGACGAGCTTGCGTCCGGTCGCGGTGCACGAGAGCATCGGATAGCCGTGCTTCTTGGCGAGCGACATGATCGCGAAATTCGCACCCGTGCCCCAGGGCGGCAGGATGAGATCCACCTTGTCGCTGGTCATGAGCTTCTCGTAGGTGCGCACGACCGTCTCCATGTTGCTGCGGTCGTCGTAGGCGACGAGCTCGATCTTGCGCTTCTTGCCGCCGACGTTCAGCCCGCCGGCCGCGTTCACCTGCTCGGCCCACATGACGTAGTTCGGCTCCTGCGTGACCTGCGCACCCGCGGACCACGGTCCGGTGCGCGCGATCGCGTAGCCGATGCGCACGTCCTGCGCGCTTGCCGGCGTCGCCGGCGCGAGTATTGCGGCTGCCGTCAGCGCGACGGCGATCCCCTTGATGGGCGTACTGCGTTTCATGGCAATCTCCTCTCGTTCGAATACCGCGACCGGTCGACCCGCACGCTCTTCCCGGCGCGCTGGAGGTCTTTGTTTATTTTCGCTTTTCCGATGCACTGTACGCACCGCTGCGCGCGACTGTCAATCATAAAGTTTGGCGCCCAAACAATCGCAAAATGCGACATCCGCCGGCCGAACGCACTAGAATTTCTGCGTTGCAGCGCAACAGGAGGACACCGCAATGAACGCACCCGGCAAATCAGGGCTGCCGCCCTTTTCGCTGAAGGATCCGAAGCTCTTCCAGACGCAGGCGTACATCGACGGCGCCTGGGCAGACGCCGAGGGCGGCAAGACATTCCCGATCACCAACCCGGCCACCGGCGAGACGCTTGCCGCCGTGCCCGACATGGGCGCGACCGAGACGAACCGCGCGATCGAGGCTGCCGACCGCGCCTGGCCGGCGTGGCGCGCGAAGACCGCCAAGGAGCGCCACGCGATCCTGCTCAAGTGGTTCAGCCTGATGATGCAGAACCAGGAGGACCTCGCGCAGATCCTCACCGCCGAGCAGGGCAAGCCGCTGGCTGAGGCGCGCGGCGAGATCGCTTATGGCGCCTCGTTCATCGAGTGGTTCGCCGAGGAAGGCAAGCGCGCCTACGGCGACGTGATTCCCACGCACATGGCGGATCGGCGCGTGCTCGTGCTGAAGCAGCCGATCGGCGTGTCGGCAATGATCACGCCGTGGAACTTCCCCAACGCGATGATCACGCGCAAGGCCGCGCCGGCGCTCGCGGCGGGCTGTACGGTGGTGCTCAAGCCCGCCGAGCAGACGCCGCTTTCGGCGCTCGCCATGGCCGAGCTCGCCGAGCGCGCCGGCATTCCCAAGGGCGTGCTCAACATCGTCACCGGCAGCGGCGAATCGGCGCCGGCGATCGGCCAGACGCTCTGCGCTAGCCCGACGGTGCGCAAGCTCTCGTTCACCGGCTCGACCGAGGTCGGACGCATCCTCATGCGCCAGTCGGCCGACACGATCAAGAAGCTCTCGCTCGAGCTCGGCGGCAATGCCCCGTTCATCGTCTTCGACGATGCGGACCTCGACGCCGCGGTCGAGGGCGCGATCGCGAGCAAGTACCGCAACGCCGGCCAGACCTGCGTGTGCGCGAACCGCATCTACGTGCAGGACGGCGTCTACGACGCGTTTGCGGCGAAGCTCGCCGAGAAGGTCAAGGGCTTCAAGGTCGGCGCCGGCACCGAGACCGGCGTGGTCATCGGCCCGCTGATCGACGAGCAGGGCATGAAAAAGGTCGAGCAGCACGTCTCGGACGCGCTCGGCAAGGGCGCCAAGCTGATGCTCGGCGGCAAGCGCCACGCCAAGGGGGGCCTGTTCTTCGAGCCCACGGTGATCACCGGCGTCACGCCCGAGATGATCGTATCCTTCGAGGAGACCTTCGGCCCGGTCGCGCCGCTCATCCGCTTCAAGACCGAAGCCGATGCGATTCGCCTGGCGAACAACACCGAGTTCGGGCTGGCGGGCTACTTCTACAGCCGCGACGTGGGCCGCATCTTCCGCGTCGCCGAGCAGATGGAAACGGGCATGGTCTGCGCCAACTCGGGGATCCTGTCGACCGAGATCGCGCCGTTCGGCGGGGTGAAGCAGTCCGGCCTCGGCCGCGAAGGCTCGAAGTACGGCATCGACGAGTACCTCGAGGTGAAGTACCTGATGATCGCAGGCCTCGACAAATAGCGGCGTGAACGGGCCCGCGCGCGGCGCTGGTGCCGTTTGGCGCCGCGCGCGGAAGGATTTTTGCCGATCCGGTGACGCAAGCCGACGCGCGCTGACGTCGCAGCCCGTGCAACTGCTAAAATTGCGGTCTTTTTGCGTCACTTCAATGGCGCGTCCCCTGGGCCCCATGCGTCCCGCACGTAACGTCCGAAACATCGCCATCATCGCGCACGTCGACCACGGCAAGACGACGCTCGTCGACAAGCTGCTGCAGCAGGCCGGCGCCTTCGCCGCGCACGAGCGCATTACCGAGCGCGTGCTCGATTCGAACGACCTCGAGCGCGAGCGCGGCATCACGATCCTGGCAAAGAACTGCGCGATCGATTACGCGGGCGTACACATCAACATCGTCGACACGCCGGGCCACGCCGACTTCGGCGGTGAAGTCGAGCGCGTGCTCGGCATGGTCGACGGCGTGCTGCTGCTGGTCGACGCGGTCGAGGGCCCGATGCCGCAGACGCGCTTCGTCACCCGCAAGGCGCTCGCCCTCGGGCTCAACCCGATCGTCGTCGTCAACAAGGTCGACCGCGACGGCGCGCGCCCCGAATGGGTGGTGAACCACACCTTCGATCTTTTCGACCGGCTCGGCGCGAGCGAAGCCCAGCTCGACTTTCCGGTCATCTACGCCTCCGCGCTGCAGGGTTGGGCTTCGCCGGCTCCGCACGAGCGCGGCAGCGATCTGCGGCCGCTGTTCGACGCCATTCTCGAGCGCGTGCCGCCGCCCCAGGACGCCGACGCCGACGGTCCGCTGCAGATGCGGATCGCGGCGCTCAGCTACTCGAGCTACGTCGGGCGCATCGGCATCGGCTGCGTGCGGCGCGGGCGTCTGGCGCCCGGCATGGAGGTCGTCGTCGCGCACCCCGATCGATCGCCGCTGCGCGCCAAGATCGGCCAGGTGTTCGGCTTTCGCGGGCTCGAGCGTGTCTCGCTCGACGTGGCGCAGGCGGGCGACATCGTGCAGGTCACGGGAGTGGAGGCGGTCGCGATCGGCGCGACGCTCTGCGCGCCGGAATGCCCGGAGCCGCTGCCCGCCCTGAAAGTCGACGAGCCGACGCTGACGATGAACTTTCAGGTCAATACCTCGCCCCTCGCGGGGCGAGACGGGCGCTTCGTCACCAGCCGCCAGCTGCGTGAACGCCTGGTCCACGAGCTGAACACCAATGTCGCGTTGCGCGTCGAGGACACTGCGGACGCGGACGTGTTCCTCGTGTCGGGACGCGGCGAGCTACACCTCACCATCCTTGCCGAGAACATGCGCCGCGAAAGCTTCGAGGTCGCGCTCGGCCGGCCACGCGTGATCACCCGGACGATCGACGGCGTCGTGCACGAGCCCATCGAATTGCTCACGATCGACGTCGAAGCGACGCACCAGGGCTCGGTCATGGAGGCGCTCGCCGAGCGGCGCGGCGAGCTCGTCGACATGGCGCCCGACGGGCGCGGTCGCGTGCGGCTCGACTACCGCATCGCCGCGCGCGGCTTGATCGGTTTCCAGGGCGAGTTCATGAACCTGACGCGCGGCAACGGCATCATGAGCCACGTGTTCGACGGCTACGACCCGTGGAAAGGTGAATTGCCGGGACGGCGCAACGGCGCAATGATCTCGCAGGAAGACGGCGAGGCCGTGGCCTTCGCGCTGTTCAACCTGCAGGAACGCGGCCGGCTGTTCGTTGCGCCCGGCGACAAGGTTTACGAGGGCATGGTCGTCGGCATCCACAGCCGCTCGAGCGATCTGGTGGTCAACCCGATCAAGACCAAGAAGCTCACCAACGTACGCGCTTCGGGCAAGGACGACAACGTGCTGCTCACGCCGCCGATACGCCTGACGCTCGAGACCGCGATCGAATTCATCGAGGACGACGAACTGGTCGAAGTCACGCCGCACGCGATCCGCGTGCGCAAGCGCCACCTCGTGGAGCACGAGCGGCGCCGCGCGACGCGCGGAGTCTCGCAGGACGCGGGTGTCGAGGCACTTCTGCGCTAGCCCGGGCTCACCCGTGATTGCACGCGCGCTCGCCTCGGCCGCGGTGGCCGTGACCCTGGGCGCCTGCGCAGCAGAGCCCGCGACACAGGCCAAGCCGCTGACGGACTGCGTCGCGCCGGGCGGGTGGTACGCGCTCGACGGCTCGGCACCGCAGCCGGTGCCGGCGTCCACGGTCCTCGACGCGGCCGCGGATGGCGCGGTCGTGCTGCTCGGCGAACGACACGACGCGCAGGACCACCATCGCTGGCAGCTGCATACCCTCGCCGCCCTGTACGCGCAGCGCCCGGACATGGTGATCGGCTTCGAGGCCTTTCCGCGCCGCGTGCAGCCGGTGCTCGATCGCTGGGTCGCGGGCGAGCTCGACGCCGCGGCATTTTTCGAGCAGACCGATTGGCGCGAAGTATGGAATTTCCCGTCGCAGTACTACCTGCCGCTGTTCGAGTTCGCGCGCATTCACCGCATCCCGATGTTCGCGATGAATGTCGAGCGTGGGCTCACCCGGGAGATCGGCGCCAAGGGCTGGGACGCGGTTTCCGAAGCGCGCAAGGAAGGCCTGTCGCAGCCTGCAGCCGCGAGCCCCGCGTACCTCGACGCGCTCTATGAGATCTACCGCCAGCACCCGGCGAGCGCCACGCCCAAGGGCCAGGCAGCGTCGCGCGACGACCCCGCCTTCCGCCGCTTCGTCGAGTCGCAGCTCACCTGGGACCGTGCGATGGCCGAGGCGATCGTGACGCAGCGTGCGAAGGCGCGCGACGCACGCCAGCCGCTCGTCGTCGCGATCGCGGGCAGCGGGCACCTGCGCAATGGCTTCGGCATCGCCCACCAGCTGCGTGACCTCGGCGTCACGCAGATCGCGACGCTGCTGCCGGTCGACGCTCCGGGTGATTGCGCCACGTTGGTTGCAGGGTTCGCCGATGCGGTGTTCGCGCTGCCGCCGGAGCACGCGGTGCCGCCGCCGCGGCCGCGCCTCGGCGTGCAGCTGACGCAAAAGGATAAAACGGTCGTCATCATCAAGGTCATGAAAGACAGCCTCGCCGCTTCGACGGATCTGCGCGACGGCGATGCGATTGTTTCGATTGCCGGTGCGCCGGTGAGCCGGCTCGAGTCGGTCATCTCGGCAGTACGCGGGCAGCCGCCCGGGACCTGGCTGCCGATTACGCTGCAACGCGGCGGCGAGACCCTCGAGCGCGTGATCAAGTTCCCGCCGGCGACGCCGAAGTAATGCCGCTGCGCCCGCGCGCGGCGCTCGCCGCCGCATTGCTGATCGCCTGCAGTGCGCAAGCAGCGCCCGCGCAGCTCGAACTCGACGTCACGCTCGACCCGGGAACGCGCGCGCTGCGCGTCGAGGCGACGCTGCACGCGGAACGCGTCGCGACCGTGGCGCTCCACGAAGGACTCAGCATCACCGCTGCGCGCGTCGACGGCGAACCGGTCCTCGTACAGGCTGGACCCAGTGCCCAGGGCGTACGCAGCTGGCGCCTGGCACGCGCCGGGCGTCAGCTGCGCGTCTCGTACAACGGCACGCTCGCGCCGCTCGATCGCCGCGCCGATCACCGCCGCGTGCTGCGCGCGCTGCCGCCGATGGCGGCGCCCGAGGGCAGCTTCCTGCCCGCGGGCAGCGCCTGGTATCCGGCGCCTGGCGCACTGTTTACCTACCGAGTGCGGCTCTCGCTCCCCGCAGGACAACGAGGTCTCGTGGCCGGCGATCTCACCGGCGAGCAACCGGCCGACGGCGGCGGGCGCACCGTGGCGACGTTCGAAATGCGCGCCCCGACCGACGGCATCGACCTGATGGCCGGGCCCTACGTCGTCACCGAGCGCATCGTCGCACGCCCCGAGGGCGATCCGCTTCGTCTGCGCACGTACTTCACACCGGCAATCAGCGCGCTCGCGAAGGACTATCTCGACGACAGCGCGCGCTACATCGAGCGCTATTCGAAGAGCATTGGCGCATATCCGTTTGCGTCTTTCTCGGTCGTCGCGAGCCCGCTGCCGACCGGCTTCGGCATGCCGACGCTCACCTACATCGGCGAGGCCGTGCTGCGCCTGCCCTTCATCCGCGCAAGCTCCCTCGGCCACGAGGTGCTGCACAACTGGTGGGGCAACGGCGTGTACGTCGATTACCGCCGCGGCAATTGGGCCGAGGGCCTGACGACCTTCATGGCCGACTATGCCTACAAGGAGGAGGTTTCTGCAGACGCGGCGCGCGACATGCGCCTTGGCTGGCTGCGCGATCTGGCCGCGCTGCCGCCGGGCGCCGCGAAGCCGCTCAGCGCGTTTCGCTCGCGCGCACACGGCGCGGACGCCGCGACCGGCTACGGCAAGGCGGCGATGGTGTTCGTCATGCTGCGCGACCTGATCGGCAAAGCCGCCTTCGAGGAAGGGCTGCGCCGATTCTGGGCTGCGCATCGGTTTCGCGAGGCGTCCTGGGACGATCTGCGTGCCGCCTTCGAAGCGACTTCGGGACGCGACCTGAGGGTGTTCTTCGCGCAGTGGCTCGAACGCGCGGATGCGCCGGCGCCGCATGTCGTCTCGGCGCGCGCACGCGGCGCTGCGGTCGCGGTAACACTCGGGCAGGGCGAACCGCCCTATGTGCTGCGGGTGCCGCTCGTGTTCGACGGCGCCGACGGTACGGTCACGCGTGACGTCGAGCTCTCGCGCACCAAGGAAACGGTGCGCGTCAGCGCCGGCGCATCGGCCCGTTCGCTGCAGCTCGACCCCGATCTGCGGCTGTGGCGCGTCCTCGACCCGAGCACGCTGCCGCCGATCCTGCGGCAGTGGATTTTCGCCCGCGCGCCGCGGTATGCGCTCGTTACCGATTCGAATGACGTCTCTATCGCTGCAGAACATCTCACGAGCCGTCTGTTCGAATCGCCTGCACGACGGGTCGAGCTCGCCGACGCGGGCGCTGGTCCGCTGCTGATCGTAGGGCTGCACGCGGAAATCGATGCCGCGCTCGGACGGCTCGGCCTGCCGCCGCGTCCTTCCGAGGCCTCAGGCCGCGGCTCCGCCCAAGTGTGGACGATCCCGCGCGCGCCGGGTGAGACGCCCATCGCCGTCGTCTCCGCGCGCGATTCGGCTTCGCTCGAGGCGCTCGCGCGGCCCCTGCCCCATTACGGTTCGCAAAGCTGGCTCGCGTTCGACGGGCGGCGGGCATTCGCGCGCGGCGTCTGGCCGCTGCAGGCGGTCGCTACGCCGATCGCGCGCTGACGCGCTCAGACGTTGAAGCGAAAGTGCATCACGTCGCCGTCGCGGACGACGTACTCCTTGCCTTCGACGCGCATCTTCCCCGCCTCCTTCGCCTTGAGCTCGCCTTCGAGGCGCAGGTAATCGTCGATCGCGATGACTTCGGCGCGGATGAAGCCGTGCTGGAAGTCGGTATGAATCACGCCCGCCGCCTGCGGCGCGGTCGCGCCCACGGGCACGGTCCAGGCACGGACCTCCTTGGGTCCGGCGGTAAAGTAGGTCTGCAGGCCGAGCAGCGTGTAGCCCGCGCGGATCACGCGAGCGAGGCCTGGTTCGTCCATGTCCATGTCGGCGAGGAAGACCTTCTTGTCCTCGTCGCTCAGGTCGGCGATCTGCGCTTCGATCGCGGCGCAGATCGCGACCACGGGCGCGCCCTCGGTCGCGGCATGCGCCACGACCGCGGCGAGCAGCGGATTGTCCCGGAAGCCGTTCTCCGCGACGTTGGCCACGTACATCGTCGGCTTCATGGTGAGCAGGAAGAGCGGCTGCAACACCGCAAGCTCTTCGCGCGCGAGCGCCACCGAGCGCGCCGGCCGGCCCTCGTTCAGCACCGCCAGCACCTTTTGCAGAACCGCGACGAGACGCTGCGCCTCCTTGTCGCCGCCCGCCCTGGCCACTTTCTCGTTCTTCACGAGCTGTTTTTCGACCGTCGCCAGATCGGCGAGCGCGAGCTCGGTATTGATCGTCTCGATATCCGAGACCGGATCGATCTTGCCCGCGACGTGGACGACGTTCGGGTCCTCGAAGCAGCGCACCACATGCGCGATCGCATCGGTCTCGCGAATATTGGCGAGAAACTGATTGCCGAGCCCCTCGCCCTTGGAGGCGCCCGCGACGAGCCCCGCGATGTCGACGAACTCGACCACGGCCGGAATCACCTTCTGCGGCTTGGCGATGCGCGCGAGCTCTGCGAGCCGCGGGTCGGGCACCTCGACGATGCCGACGTTCGGCTCGATCGTGCAGAACGGATAGTTCTCCGCCGAGATCGACGCCTTGGTCAGCGCATTGAACAGAGTCGACTTGCCGACGTTCGGCAAGCCGACGATGCCGCATTTCAGGCTCATTTCTTGGTGCCGGTGATGCCCTTGAGCAGGCCCCTCAGCACGCCTGGCTTGTCTTCCTTCGGCGGCCGGGGCGGCGTCCGGGACTGCTCCGCCTCCTTCGGCGCGGACGCCTTCGGCTCAGGCTTGTTCTCCTCGACCTTCTTCTCGACGGGCTTGTCACGCGCGTGCAGCTTCTGCATCGCCCCCTGCAGGTCGCCCTCGAGCATCTGCGGCACGAGCTCGAGCGCGCGCGCGATCGCCCCGTCGATCGCCTCGCGCTCCTCGGCGGGAGGCTTCTCCAGCACGTAGTCCGCGCCCTCGCGTCCGGCCGGGGGCCGCCCGACGCCGATGCGCAGGCGCCAGTAGTCATGCGAACTCAGGCGCTGCGAGATGTCCCTCAGCCCGTTGTGCCCCGCAATGCCCCCGCCCTGCTTGAGGCGCGCAGTGCCCGGCGCGAAGTCGAGCTCGTCGTGCACCACGAGGATCTCCGCGGGCGAGATCTTGAAAAAGCCGGCGAGCATCTGCACCGCGCGCCCCGAGGCGTTCATGAAGGTCTGCGGCATCACCAGCCACAGGGCGCCGTCCCTGGCCACCAGCGCCTGGTAGTGGTTGTCCTTCTTGAGCGCAATGCCGCGGGCAAGGGCGAGCCGCTCAACGAACCAGAACCCGGCGTTGTGCCGGGTGCGCTCGTATTCCCTGCCCGGATTGCCCAGGCCGACGAGTATGCGGATGCTCGACATAGATTGCCTCGATTGGTTGGCGCAGGCCGAACAAAAAGCGGCGGAAGGCCGTACGCCCTCCGCCGCTGCCGGCGCCGAACGGATCTCTTACTTGCCCTTGTCCTCTCCGCCCTCGGCTTCCTCGGGCTTCGCGCCCTGTTCCGTGGTCGGTACCTCGCCGGCGGCTGGTTCGGCGGCGGCGGTCTCCTCTTCCTCGGTCACCAGCGCGGGCAGGATCACGGTGGCCACCACCGGGTTCTCGTCGCGGTGCAGCACCGCCTCGACGCCCTTGGGCAGCGCAAGTTCGCGCGCGTGAATCGAGTGTCCGACCGTGAGGCTGCCGAGATCCACTTCGATGAACTCGGGCAGATCGTCCGGCAGGCAGGTGATGTCGAGATCGTTCAGGACGTGGTTCGCCACCCCGCCTTGCTCCTTCACGCCGGGCGAAATTTCAGCGTTTACGAAGTGCAGTGGCACCTTCATGTGGATCTTCTTGTCCTTCGATACACGCTGGAAGTCCACGTGCTGCACGCGCGCCTTGAACGGATGCATGTTGAAAGCGCGCAGCAGCACCTGCTCGGCCTGACCGTCGAGCTTGAGCGAAAGTATCGAGGCGTGAAAGGCCTCGCGCATGAGGTTCTGGTAAAGGTCCTTGTGGTCGAGCTCGATATTCACGGGCGCCCGATCACCGCCATAGACAATGCCGGGCACCTTGCCCACGCGACGCAGGCGGCGGCTCGCACCCGTTCCCTGCAGTTCGCGCGTTTGCGCGGTTAATTCGATTTTCATCGCATGCTCCTATCAAAGTCCGTCAGGCCCGCGACCAGGCACGGACGGGGTTGGAAAAATCCTGTCTATTCGGTAAACAGCGAGCTCACCGACTCCTCGGTGAAGATTCGCAGAATCGTTTCGGCAAGCAAGCCGGCGACCGACAGCTGCCGGATCCGGCTGCAGGCACGCGCCTCCTCGCTGAGCGGAATCGTATCGGTCACCACCAGCTCGTCCAGATCGCTCGCCGCGATGCGCTCGACGGCGCCGCCCGAGAGTACCGGGTGCGTACAGTAGGCCACGACCCGCGTCGCGCCCTCCTCCTTGAGCACCTGGGCCGCCTTGCACAGCGTGCCCGCGGTGTCGACCATGTCGTCCATGATCACGCAGGTACGACCCGCGACGTCGCCGATGACGTTCATCACTTCGGCCACGTTCGCCTTCGGGCGGCGCTTGTCGATGATCGCGAGGTCCGATTCCAGGCGCTTCGCCAGCGCGCGGGCGCGCACCACGCCGCCGACGTCCGGCGAGACGACGATCAGGTCTTCGTAGCGCTGCTTCCATACGTCACCGAGCAGCACCGGCGCAGCATAGATGTTGTCGACTGGCATGTCGAAGAATCCCTGGATCTGGTCTGCATGCAGATCCATCGTCAGCACACGCGCCACGCCGACCGACGTCAGCATGTTGGCCACCACTTTCGCGCTGATCGCGACGCGCGCCGAGCGCGGCCTGCGGTCCTGGCGTGCGTAGCCGAAATAGGGAATGGCCGCAGTCACGCGCGCTGCAGAGGAGCGCTTGAGCGCATCGACCATCACCAGCAGCTCCATCAGGTTGTCGTTCGTCGGCGCACAGGTGGACTGGAGGATGAAGACATCCTTGCCACGCACGTTCTCCAGCAGCTCGACCAGCACCTCGCCGTCGGAGAAGCGTCCGACGATCGCGCGCCCGAGCCCGATGTTCAGATGCTTGACGACCTCCTGCGCCATGCGCGGGTTCGCGTTTCCGGTGAACACCATCAAGCGCTCGAGCGGCAGATTCGTCATCGGCCTTCCTGTGCCAGTGAAGCTGCGGCCTCCGGATGGGCCGGGGGCCGGGTAGTGTGATTGGCTGGGGCGCTAGGATTCGAACCTAGGAATGCCGGAATCAAAATCCGGTGCCTTAACCAGCTTGGCGACGCCCCAGTAGTGCTGTGCTGGACCTCAATCCTCCGCCCAGTCGTGCAACGGGTGATGCGCGAGTCCTTCGGCGAGGAACCCGTGCATCGACGCCGGCAACACCGACTGGAGGGCTCGCGCGTCTGCGACAGACTCGAACGCCGCAAACACGCATGCCCCGCTACCCGTCATGCGCGCGCCCGGCCGGTGCTGCCTGAGCCAGTCCAGATACGCGGCGACTTCGGGATATCGGGCGGTCACGACCGCTTCGAGGTCGTTTTTCCCAAGCCCCTGAAAAAAGGGCGTTATTTTGAGAGGTTTCCTGTCGCCTGTCAACGCAACGGCGGCGAAAACTTCGCGCGTCGACACCGACACCGGCGGCACCAGCACCAGGTACCAGGCGGGTGGCAGCGTGAGGGCGCTCAGCCGCTCGCCGACGCCCTCGCCGAGCGCGTTGCGCCCGAAGACGAAGAACGGCACATCCGCACCGAGCCGCGCGGCCTGCGCCATGAGCGCCCTGCGCGCGAGCTTGAGGCCCCAGAGCCGGTTGAGCACCAGCAGCACGGTAGCGGCGTCCGACGACCCGCCGCCGAGGCCCGCGCCCATCGGCAGCTGCTTGTCGAGTGCAATGTCTGCACCGAGGCGCTGGGCGTCCAACTCCGGGTGTGCGCAGGCGAGCGCCTTCAACTGCTCGGCCGCACGCAGGCAGAGGTCGTCCGCCAGCGCCACGCCGGGCAGCGCATCGAGCCGGCGCAATACGCCGTCTTCGCGGACCGCGATGCCGACGCGATCGCTGCGATCGATCAGCCGAAATACGGTCTGCAGCTCGTGGTAGCCGTCGGCGCGGCGTCCGAGGACATGGAGCAACAGGTTCAGCTTGCCCGGGGCGGCGTACCACTGCATGTTGCTCAATTCACCTCCGGCGCCGTGTTCCACTCGGCGATGACGAGACGCAGCTCGAGCGCCGGGTAGGTCAGACGCAGGCGGGTCGGCAGCATCGGGCTTTCCGCGTAAGCGAGATATTCGATGCGCCAGCCGGCCTGCTCGAGCACGGCGAGCCGGCCTTGCGCATCGCGCTGTGCGCGCGTCGTTCCCTGCGCGCGCGGCGACGGCCGTCCTTGCACCCAGTCCGACAGGCCGTTCAGCGGGACGCGAAAACCGAGGACCCGCTCGGTGAGCGATTCGGCATCGGCCGCACGATACTCGCGCCCATCGGCGGTCGTCAGCGTCACCGCCTGGCCTTCGCGCTGAATGCGCGCAATGCCCTGGCCGAGCGGCGAGCTGATGAGCATCTCATCGCCGTCACGATCGTGTCGCCAGCGCAGTTGCCCGCCGGCAGCTTCGGCCCCGTAGCGCACCGCGATCCGGCCGGAGAGCTCGAAACCGCGCGCATCGCTCGCACGCTCGAAATCGAGCCCGGCGCAGCCGCCGAGAGCGAATAGCCACACGAGCCCAATCGCTCGTGCGCGCGCGTTCACGGCCGGAAGCGCCGCAGCGTCTTCTTCAGGGTTTCGTTGTCCGGGTGCTCGCGAAGGGCCTCGTCCCAGACGCGGTTCGCTTCGTCGCGCTCGCCCGCCGCCCACAGCACTTCGCCGAGGTGAGCGCCGATCTCCGCGTCCGGACGCAGCGACCAGGCGCGCCGCAGCTGCGCGACGGCCGCCTGCGCATCTCCCTGCCGGTACAGCACCCAGCCCATGGAGTCGACGATGAATGCGTCGTTCGGCGCGAGCTCAAGTGCGCGCTCGATCAGCGCACGGGCCTCGTCCAGCCGCGTATTGCGGTCGGCGAACGAGTAGCCCAGCGCGTTGTAGGCATGCGCATGATCGGGACGCACCGCGATGAGCTTGCGCAGATTGCTCTCGAGCACGTCGTAATGCTCGAGCTTTTCCGCGGTCAGCGCATGGTCATAGAGCAGATCGGGCTCGTCCGGGTTCTGTTCGAGCGCCCGCCCGAGGAGCGCGTAGGCCTCGTCGTTGCGGTTCGCGTCGCGCAGAATCTGCGCCTCGGCCACCAGGATCTGCACCTTCTGCTGCTCGTCCTTCAAAACGATGCCGTGCAGGTAGGCGCGCGCCTCGTCGAGCTTTCCCTGCTTCGCCATCACGTTCGCCACGCGCAGCTGCGCGGGCAGCGACTGCTCGCCGGCGCCGACCTTCTCATACCAGCGAATGGCCTTCGCCCAGTCCTTCTGCTCCTCGGCGATCTGGCCCAGCGTATAGCGCACGGTGTTCACGTCGCTGTAGTTGAGCTCGAGCAATTTCTCCAGGTTGCGCTCGGCGACCTCGTAGTCCTTCAGCTGAAACGCGAGCAGGCCGACCGCGAAGATCACTTCCGTATTGCCCGGATTGTCGGCCAGTAGACGCTCGAACTGCTGGCGTGCCTCCGGATAGCGCTTGTCCAGAACCAGCAGCCGCGCGTAGTTCATGCGCACGTCCCGCTTGTCCGGATACTGCTCGAGATAGCGCTCGAGACGCTCGGCCGCCTTGGCGGGCGATTGCGTCTGCAGGATCTGCGCTTCGAACAGCGCGCCGAGATCCCAGTCGGGACGCAGCGCCTCGGCGCGCCGGATCGCTTCGAGGGCGGCCTTCTCATCACCCGCAGCGAGCGCCGCCTGCGATACGGCGAAATGCGCCTCGGGGAGCTTCGGATAGAGCGCGGCCAGCCGGCGCACGACCCGCAGTGAAGCGTCCTTGTCGGGATTGCGCGCGAGCAGCCGGTTGAGCTGCATGAAGCCGCTTGCCGTGTTCGTGCTCTGCGCGGCGAGCAGCTTCGCGAGGTAAGGCTCTGCGTCATCGACGCGCTTGGCCGCGATCATCAGCGCCGTGACGGCCTGCAGCGCGCGAATCGAGTCGGGCTCGGTCTCGTGCCACAGCTGCGCGGCCTCGAGCGCGAGGCCCTGCTCGCGCGCGGTGCTCGCGAGTTCGACCGCACGACGCGCGACCCGCGGGTCACGTGTGCGTCGCGCGAGGTCGAGGTAGGTGCGCGCAGCAAGCACGGGGTCGCCCCGCTGCGCGGCGATCTCGCCAAGCAGGAATTCGTACAGCAGCGCTTCCGACAGCGACTGGTCGTCCTGCAGCTTTGCGTTGGTGGCCGTCGGCGGCGTGGATTCGGACGGCGTGGCGGGTTTGGCAGCTGCGGCGGCTTTGGCCGGCGTTTTGGCCGGGGCGGCGGCTTTGGCCGGGGCGGTGCTCGAGGCTCCGCCGTCGACGTCGATCTGCGCGCATGCGCCCGCTGCCACCAGCGCGGAAATCAACGCGGACGGCAGGAAAATTCGCCGGAAAAACATGGGGGGCTCAGTGTAGGTATATTCGATGCGCCGCACAAGCAGCGTCCAATGGCGACGCACAGGCTTCGACCCATTCACGACCGCGGAGGTTCAATATGCCGGAACTGCCCGAGGTCGAAGTGACGCGCCTTGGCATCGAAGCGTACGTCACGGGTCGCGTCATCGAGGGCGCCGTCGCGCGCGAACGCCGCCTGCGCTGGCCGGTGCCTGCGGCCTTCGAGGCGCTCGCGGGCCGCGTCGTACGCGCCGTACGACGACGCGGCAAGTATTTGCTGTTCGAGTGCGACGGCGGCCATCTGCTCCTGCACCTGGGCATGTCGGGCAGCCTGCGGCTGCTACCCTGCGATACGCCGCCGGGCAAGCACGATCACATCGATCTCGTCTTTGGCGATCGCGTTCTGCGCCTGCGCGACCCGCGCCGCTTCGGCGCGGTGCTGTGGACCGAGGCACCGCTCGCCACGCACCCGCTGCTCGCGCATCTTGGGGTCGAGCCGCTGTCGCGCACACTCACCGCGGCGCGCCTGCACGAGATCACGCGCGGTCATCGCATGGCGATCAAGCAGCTGCTGATGGACGGGCGCCGCATCGTCGGCGTCGGCAACATCTACGCCTGCGAGAGCTTGTTTGTCGCGGGAATCGATCCCCGCACGCCGGCGCAACGCCTGTCGCGCGCGCGCTGCGAACGACTGGTGATCGCCATCAAGCAGACCTTGCGCAAGGCGATTCGCGCCGGCGGCGCCTCGCTGCGCGATTTCGTGCGCAGCGACGGCGAACCCGGTCATTTCCAGCTGCGCGCATGGGTCTACGGCCGCGCGGGGCTGCCCTGCCGACGCTGCGGTGCCCAAGTGCGTCGAATCGTTCAGGGCCAGCGCGCGACTTTCCATTGCCCGCGGTGCCAGCGCTGATTCCTCCAGCGCCGCTCAGCCCCCGAGCGTTCTCACCTTTTCCGAAAGGTGCTGCTGGACCAGCGGATGAACGAATTGCGATACGTCGCCTCCGAGGGTCGCGATCTCGCGCACCAGCGTCGCGGAGATGAACATGTGCTGCTCGGAGGGCGTGAGAAAGACCGTCTCGACGTCCGGATAGAGATTGCGGTTCATGCCCGCCAGCTGAAACTCGTACTCGAAATCCGAAACCGCGCGCAGCCCGCGCATGATCACCCGAGCGCCGTGCTCGCGGATGAAGTTGATCAACAGGCCGGAGAACCCGACGACTTCGACGTTCTTGATGGGCGCGAGCACCGCGCGCGCCAGATCGACGCGTTCGTGCAGTTGGAAAAAGGGACGTTTCGCGCGGCTGTCGGCGACGCCGACGATGACCGCATCGAACAGCAAGCTCGCGCGCCGCACGAGATCTTCGTGTCCGCGGGTCAGCGGATCGAATGTGCCCGGGTAAACCGCTCGATTCATTCTGCGCCCCATTGCATGAGCTGAAGACTGACTTGGCCGGCCCGCAGGCGGCGCAGCTCACGCCAGCCCTGCGGTGCGTCTTGCGGCACCGATGCTTCGAGGCTGACGCGCGCCCCCGGTGCGAGGCAGCGCGGCAGACGCTCGAACAGCGCCGGCCAGGCATTCTGCCTGAAGGGGGGATCGAGGAAAACCACGTCGAAACGCACGTCGACCCGCTCGAGGTAGCGCAGCGCATCGCCGGCGACGATCTCGACGCCTCGCGCGTCGAGCGCGGCGCGCGTCGAATGCAGCGCCGCCAGTGCGCCGCGGTCGCGCTCGACCAGCACCACCCGCGCCGCGCCGCGCGAGGCCGCCTCGAAGCCGAGCACGCCGCTGCCGGCATACAGGTCGAGGCAGGCGGCCCCATCGAGCCGCTGGCCGAGCCAGTTGAACAAGGTCTCGCGGACGCGATCTGGCGTCGGACGCAGCTCGGATCCCCGTGACAGTGCGATCCGCCGACCGCGCCACGCGCCGCCGACGATGCGCACACGCCCGGCCGGGCCGGCGTGCTTGCGTGGTTTTGCGGCGGGCATGTCGATCGCGTTTGATAGAATCGCCCGCATCTTAGCGGCACTGATGCCGCCCGCCGTGCTCGGTCTCGCAGACAAACCCTCGAACGAAAAAGCGTCGTGGTCGGCCCGCCTCAAGGCGGGGCTCGCGCGCACACGCGGCGCGCTCGGCGGCGGACTGGGATCGCTGCTCGGCCGCCGCAAGGTCGACGCGTCGCTGTTCGAGGATCTCGAAACGGCGCTGCTGACGGCCGATTGCGGGGTCGATGCGACCGAGGCGCTGCTCTCGGCACTGCGCACGCGGGCGCGCAAGGACCGAATCGAGGATGGCGCGGCGCTGAAGGAAGCGCTGCGCGAAGCGCTCGTTGACCTGCTGGCCCCGCTCGAGCGGCGCCTCGAGGTGCTTGCGAAGCAACCGTTCGTCATCCTGGTGGCGGGCGTCAACGGCTCGGGCAAGACCACCTCGATCGGAAAGCTCACCAAGTGGCTCCAGGCGCAGGGCAGCAGCGTGCTGCTCGCCGCGGGCGACACCTTTCGCGCCGCGGCGCGCGAGCAGCTCGTCGCCTGGGGAGAGCGCAATGCGGTCACGGTGATCGGCCAGGCCGGCGGCGACCCCGGCGCAGTGGTATTCGACGCGATTCAAGCCGCGCGCGCGCGCGGCATTGACGTGGTGATCGCCGACACGGCGGGGCGGCTGCCGACGCAGCTGCATCTCATGGAAGAAATCAAGAAGGTGAAGCGCGTGGCGGCGAAGGCGCTCCCGGATGCACCCCACGAGCTGCTCCTCGTGCTGGATGCCAATACGGGCCAGAACGCGCTGACGCAGGTCCAGGCGTTCGACGAGGCGATCGGACTGACCGGTCTCGTGCTGACCAAGCTCGATGGCACGGCGAAGGGCGGCGTCGTGGCGGCCATCGCCCACGCACGCGCCGCGCCCGCCGCCGCGCTGCCGCTGCTCTTTGTCGGCGTCGGCGAAGGCGTCGATGACCTGCGTCCGTTCTCGGCGCGCGAATTCGTCGAGGGCCTGGTTGATTAGCTTCTCGTCGGTCTCGAAGCGCTTCCCGGGGGGCAAAGAAGCGCTGCACCGCCTGTCCTTCGGGGTCGAGGACGGCGAGCTGCTGTTCATCACCGGTCATTCCGGCGCAGGGAAGTCCACGCTGCTCAGGCTGATCGCCGCGATCGAGCGCCCGACCAGCGGCACGGTGCTGGTCAACGGGCAGAACGTCGGCGCGCTGAAGCGCACGGCGATCCCCTATTTGCGGCGCAATCTCGGAATGGTGTTTCAGGACCAGAAGCTGCTCTACGACCGCAGTGTCTACGATAACGTGATGCTCCCGCTCGCGTTCTCGGATCATCCGCCGCGCGAGGCGGCACGCCGCGTGCGGGCGGCGCTCGACAAGGTCGGCCTGCTCGAGCGCGAGCGTGCCAACCCGATCCAGCTATCCGGCGGCGAGCAGCAGCGCCTCGCGATCGCGCGCGCCGTGGTCAACCGGCCGTCCATCCTGATCGCCGACGAGCCGACGGCGAACCTCGACGTCGACTCCGCGGGGCACATTCTGGAGATCTTCGTGGCGTTCAACCGCGTCGGCGTGAGCGTGCTCCTCGCGACGCACGATCTCGGGCTCGTCGAACGCTACGGCACACGCGTGCTGCGCCTGGCCGACGGACGCCTGCTCGATGAAAGCGGGTCGGCATGAGAGCCTGGCTGCGCCAGCATCGGCTGGCACTCGCCGCGGCGGTGCGCAAGTGGCTCGCGCAGCGCGCCGCGGCACTGCTCAACGCCCTCGCGCTCGGGGTCGCACTGGCGCTGCCGGCCGGGGGGTACGCGCTGCTCGAAGGCCTGCATGGCCTGTCGACGCGCAGCGCGATCGATCCGCAGCTCTCGGTATTCATGCGCACCGACGTCGGACCCGAGGCCGCCCAGCGACTCGCGGCGCGACTGCGCAGCGACCCGCGGGTCCATCGGGTGCGGCTGATCACGCGCGCGGACGCGCTCGACTCGCTGCGCGGCACGAGCGGCCTCGCGGACGTGGTCGCCGCGCTTGGGTCCAATCCCTTGCCCGACACGCTCGTCGTCAGCGTGGCCGCAAGCGGAGACGGCATGCTCGATCAGCTCGCCGCTGAGCTCGGCAAGGCACCGGGCGTGGCTCAGGCGCAGGTCGATGCGCTCTGGGCGCGGCGCCTGGCCGCGCTCGAGCGCGTCGGCCGCCTTGCGCTGCTGCTCGTCGCCGGCATCCTCGCGGTCGGACTGGTGGCGATCGCGTTCAACACCATCCGGCTCCAGATCCTCACCCTGCGCGAGGAAATCGAGGTCTCCAAGCTGATCGGTGCAACCGACGCGTTCATCCAGCGACCCTTTCTGTACCTCGGGCTGCTGCAGGGCCTGTCGGGCGCGGTCATCGCCCTCGTCTTGGTCTGGGCGGGCCTGGCCTTGTTGAATACCGAGATCGTCGGTCTGGCGCGCAGCTATGGCAGCAGCTTCCGGCTGGGCTACCTCAGTGCCGGCGAGGGCATCGCACTGGCAGTCGTCGCCGGGGGCCTTGGCTGGTTTGGGGCTTATATGTCTGTGAGTAAATACTTACGTGAAATAGAGCCTAAATGAATGGTTCGACGAGATAACATCGAGGAACTCTGAGGTGCTTTAGCACTCTAATTCGTTGAGTGCTAGACTGCCAGAAAAGGGGGTTATTGCAATGCAACGCAATTCCTACGCAATGGCGCTTCCGGTGCCGACAGCAAGCGGGAGCATCGAGGCCTACATCCAGGCCGCGAACCGTTTTCCGATCCTGAGCGCGGAAGAAGAGGAACGCTACGCGCGTCGCTACCGCAACGAGGACGACCTCGAGGCCGCGCGCGCGCTGGTGCTGTCGCATCTGCGGCTGGTGGTTGCGATCGCCCGCGGCTACCTGGGCTACGGACTGCCGCATGCAGACCTCATCCAGGAAGGCAACGTCGGGCTCATGAAAGCGGTCAAGCGATTCGACCCCGAGCGCGGCGTGCGGCTGGTGTCGTTCGCGATCCACTGGATCAAGGCCGAGATTCACGAGTACATCCTGCGCAACTGGCGGCTGGTGAGGGTGGCCACGACCAAGGCGCAGCGCAAGCTGTTCTTCAACCTTCGTTCGATGAAGACCGCGCTTGCGCCGCTCTCGGGCGTCGAGATCGAGCGCGTGGCAACCGCGCTCAAGGTGAAGCCCGAGGAAGTCGTCGAGATGGAGACCCGCCTTTCGGGTCGCGATCTGGCCTTCGAGCCAGAAGATGACGACGATGCCTACGCGCCTGCCCAGTACCTCGCCGACCACGAGTCCGAGCCCTCGCGGCTGCTGGAGGCCGAGGAGACCGAGCAGGTTCGCGCGGCGGGCCTTGCGCAGGCGCTCGGCGGCCTCGACGCCCGCAGCCGCCGGATCATCGAGGCGCGCTGGCTGCGCGAGAAGGATACGGCGACGCTGCACGAGCTCGCCGCCGAGTTCGGCGTTTCGGCCGAGCGCATCCGCCAGATCGAGGCGAAGGCGCTCGAGAAAATGCGCAAGGCGATCGCGCAGTCGGAAGCGCCGCGGCCGCTGGCCACGTTCGCCGCGACCTGATCGCCGCTGCGCCTCGGGCGCAGCGCTCGGACAGCGAAACCGGCGGCCGCGAAAGCGGCCGCAGCCGCTTCAGCCGGCCTCGTTCAGCAGCAGCCGCACGTCGTGCGGCAGATCGGTCGCGATGCGCTCGTGGCGGACGAAAAGCCGCAGCCGTCCCTGCGTGTCGAATACGTAAGTCTGCGCGCTGTGATCGATCGAGTAGCTGCCGGGCGTGCTTCCCGGTCGTTTCTCGAAAAACACCTTGAACGCCTTGGCCACCGCGCGCGTCGCCTCGAGGTCTCCGTACAACCCGAGAAAGCGGGGATCGAACGCCGGCACGTAGCGCGACAGGATCTCGGGCGTGTCGCGCTCCGGATCCAGCGTGACGAACAGGACCTGCACGCGGTCGGCGTCGGGTCCGAGCGCGGACATCGCGCGCGCGACGTCGGCAAGCGTCGTCGGGCAGATGTCGGGACACTGCGTGTAGCCGAAGAACAGCACCACCACCTTGCCGCGAAAGTCGGCGAGTGTCCGTGGGCGGCCGTCGTGACCGGTCAGTGCGAGCGCGTTGCCGTAAGGCGCACCGGTGATGTCGGTGCTCTTGAACTGGGGCGTGCCGCGGTCGCAGGCGCCGAGGCTGATCACGGCAATGCATGCCGCGACCCAGGCAGCCACCGCCGATCGCAGCAGACTCACGCCAGCAACATCAGAAAATAGTGGTCGAGCAGCAGCGCAGCGAACAGTGCCGCCAGGTAGAAGATCGAGAACCGAAACGCACGCTGCGCGACGTGGTCGCTGTAAGCGAACCGCAATCGCAGGGCATGCACGACATACCATCCCCCCAACACGCAGGCTGCGATCAGGTAGAGCGGTCCGCTCATGCCGACCGCAAAAGGCAGCAGGCTCACACCGAACAGGATGAGGGTGTAGAGCAGGATCTGCTGACGCGTGTACGCCTTGCCATGCGTGACCGGAAGCATCGGCAGGCCGGCGCGTGCGTAGTCCGCGGTGCGGTACAGCGCGAGCGACCAGAAATGCGGCGGCGTCCAGGCGAAGATGATGAGAAACAGCAGCATCGGCTCGATCGTGACTTCGCCGGTCGCTGCCGCCCAGCCGAGCACGGGCGGCATGGCACCCGAGGCGCCGCCGATCACGATGTTCTGCGGCGTGGCCGGCTTGAGCACGACGGTGTAGATGACCGCGTAGCCGACGAACGTGCCAAGCGTGAGCCACATGGTCAGCGGATTGACGAATCGCATGAGCAACCACAGGCCGAGCGCGCCGACCGCAGCGGCGAACACCAGCGTTTGCGTTGCCGACAACTCACCGCGCGGCAATGGGCGCGACCGCGTGCGCTGCATCACCGCGTCGATGCGCTGCTCGACGAGGCAATTGACGGCCGCCGCCGCCCCGGCGACGAGCGCAATGCCGACGGTCCCCGCAAGCAACACCGGCGCGGGAACCATGCCCGGCGCCGCAAGGAACATCCCGATCATTGCCGTGAACACGATGAGCGATACGACGCGCGGCTTCGTCAAGGCGTAAAACGCGCGAAGGCGACGCGCGACGATGCGCGTCAGGCTGGGAGCAAGGACCTGGGTGTTCACGACCTTAGGACGGAATGCGGGGCTTTCGAGTTCCCCCGAAACGGCCGCGCAGTTTATCACGTCGCAGGTCCACGTTGCGGCGCTGCCGCACCCGCGGGACAGCGCAGGCCTTCATCCAAGCGCCGAGTATTTCAGCAGTCGCGTCAGGTCCTTGATCACGCCCGACGGATCTGCATTGCGCGGGAAGCGCAGCATCAGGTTGCCGCGCGGATCGATCAGGAAGATGTGATCGCGCAGATCATGTACGGCCGGAAACGCCGCCAGAAACGCCGGGTCGTTGGTGCGCAGCAGCCGGGTGCCTTCGATCGCCGCCAGCAGGCGCGGCGCAGGCAGGCCCTCGCCCATCAGGATCCAGACGCGCTCGACGCGAGACGCGTCGCGCCCGAGCGCCTTGCGGACCTGGCGCATCGTATAGAGATTGCGCTCGCAGCGCGCATCGCAGGCGGGCGCTGCGAACTGCAACAGAACCCACTTGCCGCGCAGCGTGCCCAGGCCTGCGCTGCGCCCGTCAGGCGCACGCAGCACGATCGGCGGTAGCGGATGCGGCTCGATCAAGGCGCCGTAGTTGCTCCGGTGCCCGGTCGACCAGCCGAACAGATAGGCGAGCGCGCTGCCCGCAAGGGGCAGCACGAACACGGCGATCAACAGCACCAGCTGCAGGCGCCCCCGCTTGATCGGGTCTTCAGGCAGTATCCGCATCGCGCCGGAAGGAAAGCACGAGCCACAGGATGACCGAGAGCGCGGCAAACGAATACCACTGCAGGGCGTAGTTCTCGTTTTTCTCGGCGCCGGCGCCGCGCGGCGGCCAGTCGCGCGAAAGGCCGTCGCCGTCATCCGAGCGTTGCTCGAGCAGTATTGGCTGCACGTTGAGCCCGGTCGCTGCGCGGTAGCGCTCGACGCTCAGGTTCTGCCACACGCGGCCCTCGGGCTGCGCATCCTTCGGCTCGAAGCGCTGCGGAATCGCGGCGAGCGCGATGCCTTCGATGCGCTGCTCGCCCGATGGCGTTGTCACCTGCGGCAGCTCGGCGCGGCTGCCGGTGCCCGCCACCCAGCCCCGCATCACGATGACATGCAGGGCGCTGCCAGCAAGGCGCAAGGGTGTGACGATTTCGTAGCCGACCCGCCCGTGCCGGACCCGGTTGTCGAGGTAGATCGTCTGCGCCGGCACGAACCTGCCGCGCGCCGTCACCCGGCGCAGGGCGAGCGCGGAGGCTTCGATCGGGCGCGCGGGCAGGTCCACGGCAGGGCCATGGAGCGCGGCTTGATGCGCCGCGGCCAGCGTTCGGCGTTCGTCGGCGCGCCGCAGCTGCCAGTTGCCGAGCGCGATGAATGCGCTTGCAGCCGCGAGCGCGACGATCAGCCAGCCCCAGCGCGGCCGAAACACGCGCCCGCCGAGGCTCAGCGCCATCGCACGAGCGCCAAACGCCCACACAGCGACCCCGCGGTACACTGGGCCGCTCGGCAGCAGGCTTTGCGCGGCATCAGCTGCACGCCGCTTTGCGGCCGAGCAGACCGATTAACCGGACTGTCATGCGATACATCGTAGTCGGAATGCTTGTTCTCATCGTCGTGAGCCTGGGCTCGGCGCTGGTGTTCATCTACCGCGACGAAAGCGGCTCGAAACGCGCCGTCAAGGCGCTCGCGATCCGCGTGGGACTGTCGATCGCCCTGTTCCTGTTCCTCATGGCGGGGTTCTACTTCGGCTTCATTCCGGGCCGGCTCACGGGCTAGCGCGCGGCAGCAAAAAAAATGCCGCAGGTCCTGCGGCATCCAAGCTTCTTCGCTGCGGCACCTGCATCGCCGGCTGCGCGTCGCTTGCGCGCTATGCCGGTCTTCCCCACCTCCTCCTCGTTGTTCTCTCGTCCGCGGCGCGCCTACAGCCAGTATACGAAGATAAACAGGCCGAGCCAGACGACGTCGACGAAGTGCCAGTACCAGGCCACGCCCTCGAAAGCGAAATGATGGTCGGGCTTGAAGTGGCCCGCCAGGCAGCGTGCAAAGATCACGCTCAGCATGATCGCGCCCACCGTGACGTGAAAGCCGTGGAATCCGGTGAGCATGAAGAACGTCGAGCCGTATGCCCCGGTCGTCAGCTTCAGGTTCAACTCGCTGTAGGCATGGCCGTACTCGTAGGCCTGCACGAATAGGAAAGTCACGCCGAGGGCGATGGTGAGAAACAGAAACAGGTTCAGCATCGCCCGCTTGTTTTCCTTGAGCGCCCAGTGCGCGATCGTGACCGTGACGCCGGAAGACAGTAGCAGCATGGTGTTGATCGCCGGCAGGCCCCAGGCCCCCATCGGCGAGAACTTCGCGTCGAATCCCGGCCCTGCGGAGGGCCACTGCGCACCGAATCCCGGCCACATCAGCTCGTTGCTCTCCAGACTGGCAAGATCCGGAACCGACAGCACGCGGATGTAGAACAGCGCACCGAAAAAGGCGGCGAAGAACATCACCTCCGAGAAGATGAAGAAGCTCATTCCCCAGCGAAACGACCTGTCCTCCCAGCGCGCGTACTTGCCGCCTTCGGACTCGCGGATCACGTCGCCGAACCAGCGGAACATCATGTAGAGCAGCACCATGAAGCCGGCGGCAATCGAGATCCAGCCGCCCGACATGCTGTTGAACACGAACACCGCGCCGAGCATCATCAGCCAGAGCGAAACCGACCCGAGGATCGGCCAGGGCATTGGCTGTGGAACGTAGTAGTGGTGCTGGTGTGCGGCGGTTGCGTCGTGTGCCATCTGCTGTTCTCCCTGAATTCCCGTCTTCCTGCTCTAGCCCGCGACGACCATGCGCACGATGGTCATCAGGGTCAATATGAATAGTGCCGCAGCGATGATCCCGGCGATGATGATGTGCAGCGGCTTGATGCGCGCCGTTTCCTGCTCGTGGTCGGCGCGGCGGCGAACGCCCAGCGCGCCAAAAGCAACGGTCTTGAGCACGTCAAGAAAAGAGGCCTGCTTCATCGCGCGCGCCGTCCTCAGCTTTTGCCCCTGCGCCCAGCGACCTCGAAGAACGTGTATGACAGCGTGATCGTAGTGACGTCCTTCGGCAGCGCGGGGTCGACGACGAACACGACCGGCATCCGGCGCACCTCGTTTGCCGCCAGGGTCTGCTGCTCGAAGCAGAAGCACTCGACTTTCTTGAAAAACTCGCCGGCCCGCGCGGGCCCGTAGCTCGGCACGGCCTGCCCGGTCACGGCCTGCGCACGGTCGTTCACCACCTCGTACTCGATCGTGGTGAGCGCCCCGGGATGCACCTGGACGTGTCGCACCAGCGGCCGGAAACGCCACGGCAGGTCGTGGCTGTTCGCGTCCAGCTCGATTGTGACGCTGCGCGAGCGATCGACCTGCGTATTGTTCGCCGCGCCGCGCTCGATCGGGACCAGCGAATTCACGCCGAGGGCACTGCAGATCTGATCGTAAAACGGCACCAGGGCGAAGCCGAAACCGAACATCGCGAGGGCAACGACCGACAGGCGCAGCAGCATGCGCCGGTTGGCCGCTGCGTGCAGGGGAGGGGATTCGCGCATCGCGTCCGCCGCCTCAGCCGCCGCGCATCATCCAGATCTTCACGATGGTGCCGATGAACGACACCAGCGAGATCAACAGGAGCGCGAGCGCGGTTTTGAGGTTGCGACTCACAGTGTCGCCTATTTCAGCACCGGCTGCGTTTCGAACGAGTGATAGGGCACCGGCGTCGGCAGGTGCGTCCACTCCAGCGAATCGGCCCCTTCCCACTGCTTGTCCTTGGCTTTCTCGCCGTGGCGAATCGCCTTCAGAACGATGTACAGGAACAGCAGCTGCGACAGGCCGAAGCCGAAGGCGCCGATCGAGCTGATCTTGTTCCAGGTCTCGAACATCAGCGGGTAGTCTGGTACGCGTCGCGGCATGCCGGCGAGCCCAGAGAAGTGCTGGACGAAGAAGGTGATGTTGATGAAGATCGTCGACAGCCAGAAGTGCAGCTTGCCGAGTTTCTCGTCGTACATCTTGCCGGTCCACTTCGGCAGCCAAAAGTAGATCCCGGCGAAGCCGGCGAACACCGCACCGATCGCCATCACGTAGTGAAAGTGCGCGACCACGTAGTAGGTGTCGTGCAACTGGATGTCCACCGCCGCGAGCGACAGCACGAGGCCGGTGAATCCGCCCAGCGTGAACAGGAACAGGAACCCGATGGCGAACAGCATCGGTGTCTCGAAGGAAAGCGCCCCCTTCCACATCGTGGCCACCCAGTTGAACACCTTGACGCCCGTCGGCACCGCGATCAGGGTCGTGGCGTACATGAAGAACAGCTGCCCGGTCACCGGCATGCCGACGGTGTACATGTGGTGCGCCCAGACGATGAACGACAGGATCGCGATGGCCGAGGTGGCGTAGACCATCGACGCGTAGCCGAACAAGGGTTTCCTCGAGAACGCCGGTATGACCTGCGAGATCACGCCGAACGCCGGCAGCGCGATGATGTAGACCTCGGGGTGCCCGAAGAACCAGAAGATGTGCTGATAGAGCACCGGGTCGCCACCGCCGGCCGCATTGAAGAATGTCGTGCCGAAGTGGCGATCGGTGAGCGTCATCGTCACCGCACCGGCGAGCACCGGCATCGCGGCGACCAGCAGGTAGGCGGTGATCAGCCAGGTCCAGCAAAACAGCGGCATCCGCATCAAGGTCATGCCCGGCGCGCGCAGATTGAGAATCGTCGTGATGATGTTGATCGAGCCCATGATCGAGCTCATGCCGAGCAGGTGCACGGCGAAGATCGTCAGGTCCATGCCGATGCCCATCTGCACGGTGAGCGGCGCGTACATCGTCCATCCCACGCCCGGCGCGCCCCCCGGCATGAAGAACGAGATCACGAGCAGCGAGGCCGCGAACGGCAGGATCCAGAATGACCAGTTGTTCATGCGCGCGAATGCCATATCGGGCGCGCCGATCTGCATCGGGATCAGCCAGTTCGCGAAGCCCACGAACGCAGGCATGATCGCGCCGAACACCATGATGAGACCGTGCATGGTCGTCATCTGGTTGAAGAATTCCGGGTTGACCCACTGCAGGCCGGGCGAGAACAGCTCGAGGCGGATGACCATCGCCATCGCGCCTCCGGTCATGAACATGATGAAGCTGAACCACAGGTAAAGCGTGCCGATGTCCTTGTGGTTGGTGGTCGTGATCCAGCGCATGATGCCGCCGTACCCGCCGTGATGGTCGTGGTGGTGCTCGTGCCCGTGACCGTGGCTATCCACAACTGCGCTCATTCTCAGTCTCCTGATCGCTGAATTCGATGGGCCTTACTTGCCCGCGCTTGCGGCGGCGGCAGCCGCAAGGTTGGTCTGCGGTTCCGCAGGAACCGGGGCGCTCGCCGTCGGCGTCGTCTCCGCGGCCTCGCGCGCCGCGGCCTTCGTCTTCATACCGCTTACCCACTTGCTGTATTCCTCTGGGCCGACCACGCGCACCACGATCGGCATGAAGCCATGATCCTTGCCGCAGAGTTCCGTGCACTGGCCTCGGTAAATGCCGGTCTTCTCAGCCCTGAAGTGAATGTCGCGGATGAACCCGGGAATCGCGTCCTGCTTGGCGCCGAACGCCGGCACCCACCAGGCGTGGATGACGTCGGCGCCGGTCGTCAGAATGCGCACCTTCTTGTTGACCGGGACCACGAGCTGGTTGTCGACCTCGAGCAGATAGTGTTCGCCCTTCGGCGCGCGCCCCTCGATCTGGTCGCGCGGCGTCGCCAGGGTCGAAACGAAGTGGATCCCCTCGCCCTCGCCCTTCACGTAGTCGTAGCCCCACTTCCACTGATAGCCGGTCGCCTTGATCGTCAGGTCCGCCTGCGAGGTGTCCTTCTGCGCGATGACCACCTTGGTCGCCGGCCAGGCAATGATGATCAGGATGACGAACGGGATGACCGTCCAGAGGATTTCGACCGTCGTGCTTTCGTGAAACTGGGCGGCCTTGTGGCCCTTGTCCTTGCGGTGCGCATACACCGAATAGAACATGGCGCCGAACACGCCGGCGAAGATCACCGTCACGAGAATCATCACGTATTCGTGCAGGTCGTGTATGTCCGCGGCGATCTTGGTCACCGGCGCCTGCAGGTTCCACGGCACCGCAAGCGCGAGCCCAGCCACCGTAAGGCCAGCCACGCCCGCCGTCGACAGCGCGAGAATGCGCACCCAGTTTCTTGCCATCGTTGCTGTCTCCCGAATCAGAGGCTCAATGTTCTCTTCAGCGCGTCCGCCAGCCCGCGGCGCGCCTGCGCCTCGAGATGCCGGCCGACTTCAATCTCAGCCGCGTCAGCGCCGCTCAGCAGGACGCGTGGCTGCTGCGGCGCGAGCTGTACCCTCAGGCCGCGGGTGCTCAATGCGTGCCGCTGCAGCGCGCGTCCCTCGGCGACCTCCACGCAAACCTGACCCGATGCCACCTCGATGCGCTCGTAGTCCCCGGCATGCCGCGCCGTCCAGATGAACGCAAAAATCAGCGCCGCCACCTCGAGCCCGGCGAACGGCAGCACCAGCCACGCCCCTGCCATCGCGAATCCCGTCGCGATGCCCAGGGTCACGAGCGCGAGCACCGCGAACACCAGCATCATGCCTTTCGGCGAGATCGAACAATTGCGCTTGAGGAGCAGACTGAATCCGTCCGACGAACCCAGGAACGCCCATTCGCGCTGCGGACTTTGCATCTGATTCCGGACTCCACAGCGAGCGGCCGCGGGCCGCGCTACTAGGGGCGCGAACTTACCACAGTCAACCCTCTGTCTCAAGAAATCTCCCTGCGCACGACCGGCCGAGAACGATCCTCAGCTTTCGCGATCCGCGCCTCAGCGCTTTTTATGGCGCAGACCCAAGCCGTCGGTTTGGATCACCGCCCGGCCGTCTTCGCTGCGCCGCTTCTCGCCCTTCCAGGCGTGGCCGTACACCACCTCGAAGGTCGCGGCGATGCGCCCGCCGCCCGCCTGTGCAGTGAGCGCCGCGCGCAGCTGCTCGAGGAAACCGCGTCCGCGCAGGCCGCGCGCGCGGTCCGCGCGCGCCGAGGTCTGGCCGCTGCGCCGCAAGTCGGAAAGGAGGCCTTCGGGATCCGCGTAGGTCAGAGTCACGATTTCCGCGTCCATCACCGGCGCGGCGAATCCCGCCGCGACGAGCGCGTCGCCGAGATCGTGCATGTCCATGAAACTGTGCACCTGCGCGTGCCCCGCGGCGTCGCGCAGCTCCTTCAGCGTGTCGGGCCCGAGGGTACTGAACATCAGCAGGCCGCGCGGCGCGAGCACCCGGGCAAACTCGCGCAGCACGGCCGCCTGCGCCACCGCCCAGTGCAGCGCCATGTTCGACCAAAGAAGATCCACGCACCCACCCGCAAGCGGCATGCGCGCAAAATCGGCTGCGACCGGCAGACGCGGCGCCGTGCGTCTCAGCCAGTCGCGCCAGCCGCGGCGCCGCAGCCCCGCCCGCAGCATGGCCTGCGACGCATCGAGCGCAACCAGCAATGCGCCCGGGTAGCGTGCAAGGAGCGCCTGCGCCTCGCGGGCCGGCCCGGCGCCGGCGTCCAGGATGCGGCGCGGCGCCGCCCGGATGTAGTCGAGCCGCGCAAGCATGCGCTGTCCGATTTCGGCTTCCAAAGGCGTGGCTGCGGCATAGGTCGTCGCGGCACGCTCGAAGTGCCGGCGCGCGCGCGCCGCATCGACCGCCTGCGACGGCTCAGCCACCCCGAGCGAGGACGCGTTCGATCGTTGCCGCAACGGCGAGCACGTGCCGGTCCCTGAGCGCGCTGCCGGCCACCATGAGCCCGACCGGCCCCGTGCCGGGGGCATGGCAGGGCAGCGTCGCTGCACAGCCGTCGAGGAAGTTGATCAGGCCCACGTTGCGCATGACCCGCAGGATCCAGCGGAAATAGTCTTCGTCCCGCACGCCGGCTTCCTCGAGGGTCGGCGCGACGCTCGGCACCGTCGGCATGAGGATCGCGTCGTAGGACGCCGCGAGTGTTCCGACCTCGCGCATGAAAGCTTCGCGCAGCAGGCCAAGCTCGACGTAGTCGCCCGCCGAATAATCCTTGAACAGCAGCACCCGCTTGCCGACGCGCGGATCGAACAGCTCGATCTGGTCAAGGCGCGTGCGATGAATCGCGTAGGCTTCCGCGCCGGCGAATCCGCCGCCCTTGAAGTACGCGTCCTGGCGGTCGAAGGCTGGCACGGCAAGCTCGGTGAGCACCGCGCCCGCCGCCGAGAGCCGCTTGAGCGCCGCCTCGAAGTCTGTGCCCACTTTCGCGTCCAGGTCCTCGAGCGCGCTCGAGCGTGGCAAGAGCAGCCGCAAACCCTTGATCGGCAGCTCCACCAGAGGCGCCGGTGCCTCGCCGGCGAGAATGGCGTCGTAGGCCGCGCAGCAGGCGACGCTGTTTGCCAGCGGACCGATCGAGTCGAGCGTGAACGACAGCGGGAACGCGCCTTCGCGCGGCACCCGCCGGGCGGTGGGCTTGAAACCGGCGAGGCCGCAGAGGGCGGCGGGCACCCGTACCGAACCGCGCGTATCGCTGCCGAGCGCCATCACGCACATGCCGTCGGCCTGCGCGACGGCCGCACCCGAGGACGATCCGCCGGGGACGCGGCCGGTCGCCCGATCCCAGGGATTGCGCGGCGTGCCGTAGTGCGGATTGAAACCGAGCGGTCCGAACGCGAATTCGACCATATTGGTGCGACCCACGATCACTGCGCCGGCCGCGCGCAGGCGTGCGACGACCGGTGCGTCCGCGCGCGCAGGCGGCGCGTCGGCGAGAATCTTCGAGCCTGCCCGCGTGACGTCGCCGCAGACGTCGAACAGGTCCTTGACCGAAACCGGCAGGCCATCGACCGGCGAGCGCCGGATGCCGGCGGCGCGCAGCCGGTCGGCGCACTCGGCCTCGGCGCGCGCGGTGTCCGCGTACACCTTCAGGAACGCGCGCGCGCCCTCGCCCGCCGGGTCGGCGATCCGGGCAAGCGCGTCCTCGACAAGCGCGCGGCTCGAGGTCTTGCCGGCGGCCAGATCGGCGCTCAGCTGGGAAACGGTCCACATCGGTTGGCTCCCTCGACGCGGGTCGCGTGAAGTCGTCACGCACTCCGCAGCAGACGATTCTCGCGGGCGCCTCGCAGGAACGTCAAGGCGCGCGCGTCGGCGCTCGTCTGGTCTGCGCTGACGCATAATCAGGCACCGTTCGCGCGCCAACGCCTTCCCGATGCGGCTAAACGCCGTCCACCAGATCGCCGCAACCCTGTTCGGCGGACGCTGCTTTCTGTGCCGCGGCGCGGCCAAGCGCGGGGCCGTGCTGTGCGCCCCCTGCCTGGCCGACCTGCCGCGCCTCGGCGGGCCGCGCTGCCCGCGCTGCGCGCTGCCGAGCCCGGCAGGCGCGCTGTGCGGACGTTGCCTCGCGCAGCCGCCGCACTACGACGCCAGCTTCGCAGCGCTCGAATACCGCTTTCCGGCCGACGCCCTCATTCAAGCACTCAAGTATCGCGGCGAGCTTGCGCTGGCGCCGCTGCTCGCGGGGCTGCTCGCGCAGGCCCTGCCCGCCGACGAGTGGGTCGACGTCGTCGTGCCGGTGCCACTGTCCAATGCACGCCTGCGCGAGCGCGGCTGCAACCAGGCAATGGAGATCGCCCGCGCCCTGCGCGGGCGCTTCCGGCTCGAGCCCCTGCTTTGCGCCCGCGTGCGCGACACGCGCGCGCAGAGCGATCTGCCGTGGACCGAGCGCGTGCGCAACGTGCGCAACGCGTTTCGCTGCGAGCGCACGCTCGACGGGGTCACGGTGGCGGTGGTCGACGACGTGATGACCACCGGCGCAACGCTCGACGCGGTCGCCGCGGCGCTGAAGCGCGCCGGGGCTGCGCGCGTGCTCAACTGGGTCGTTGCGCGCACGCTGCCGCCGACGGAGGCCTGAGCGTGTTCGACATCGTTTTGCTCACGCCCGAGATTCCGCCCAATACGGGCAACGTCATTCGTCTGGCGGCAAACACCGGCGCACGCCTCCATCTCGTCGAGCCGCTCGGGTTTTCGCTCGATGACCGCCAGCTCAAGCGCGCCGGGCTCGACTACCACGACCTCGCACAGCTGCGCGTGCACCGGTCCTGGGCTGCCTGCCGCGGCACACTCGGCGATCGGCGTCTGTTTGCCCTGACCACGCGTGGCCGCTGTCGCTACACGGAGGTCGCCTATGCCGCAGACGACGTGTTCCTGTTCGGCCCCGAGACGCGCGGTTTGCCGCCCGAGATTCTCGCCGAAGTCGATCCGTCCCGGCGGCTGCGGCTGCCGATGCGCGCCGCAAATCGCAGCATGAACCTGTCCAACGCCGTCGCCGTCGTGGTCTTCGAGGCCTGGCGACAGCTCGGGTTCATCGCCGCGCAGGACGACGCGCTACCCCCGCGCGGCGGCGGCTAGGTTTCGAGGCCCTCGCTGCGCGCGTCGCGCGCGAGCAGGCGCTCGACCGCGCCCGCGGGGCCGATCCGCCCCTCGAGCACGTCGCCCACCGCGACTGTGATCGGCATGTCGACGCCCTGCGCGGCGGCGCGGCGCGCGGCCTCCCGGGTACTGCGCACGCCTTCGGCGACGTGCCCCAGTCCGGCGAGCACGGCGTCCAGCGCTTTGCCGCGCGCCAGCTCGAGGCCGACGCGCCGGTTGCGCGACAGGTCGCCGGTCGCCGTCAGAATCAAGTCGCCCACGCCAGTGAGTCCCTGAAAGGTTTCGGCGCGCCCGCCGAGCGCGATTCCGAGGCGCGTGATCTCCGCCAGGCCGCGCGTCATGAGCGCGGCGCGCGCATTCTGGCCGAGCGCGAGGCCGTCGCACAGTCCGACCGCAATTGCGATAACGTTCTTGAGCGCGCCGCCAAGCTCGACACCGATCAGATCGTCGCTGTAGTACACGCGGATCCGGCCGCCGTGCACCCGCGTCGCCGCGCTGCGCGCAAAGGCGGCATCGCGCGCCGCTAGGGTAAGCGCGCAAGGCAGGCCGCGGGCGACCTCGAGCGCGAACGAGGGCCCCGACAGGGCGCCGCAGCGGACCTGCGGCCCGAGAACCTCCTCGACGATCTCGTGCGGCAGGCGCCCGCTTCGCTGCTCGAAGCCCTTGCACAGCCACACCAGCGCCGGCATCGCGGCAAGTTCGAGCGCGGCGAGCCGCGTCAGCAGCGTGCGCAGACCGGCAACGGGACTGGCAAGAAGCAGCAGGTCCGCGCCCGCGACTGCGGTGGCAAAGTCCGCAACGACTGCGAGTTCCTCGGGCAGCCCGACTTCCGGCAGGTAGCGTTCGTTGCGCCGCGCGCGGGCCATTGTTTCGGCCTGCGCGGCGTCGCGCGCCCAGAGCACCGTCGTTTCGCGCACGCTGAGCGCGCTCGCGAGGGCCGTGCCCCACGCCCCGGCGCCGAGGACCGCGACCCGCTTTGCCGCCTCAGCCATGGCGCAGGCGGATCAGCCTCCCCACACCTGGGTCGCGCGCAGATAGCCATTAGCGCCGTCGGAATGGCGCACGCGCAGCCACCCGCCCGGCGCGCTGCCGATCAGCTCGAGCACGACGTTCTGCGCGACCACGAAGGCGAGCGGCGCCTGGTCCTCGGGCCGCTGGTGCACCTCCGCGGTCGGCGCGGTGACGAGCACGGTGCGCTTGTTGGAGAGCTGGCGCTTTTCCACCCAGCTGAGTGTTCCGCTCTGGTCGCGCACTTTCGCCCAGGCTTCGAGATCGACGATCACCTCGAGCGGATAGTCATGCGAGACGACCCACAGTGGCGTGGCGGCGCGCGACGGCGCGTCGTAGAGCACCGCCGTATCGTCGGCGACGCTGCGGAAATCGGCCGCCGCGACGGCCTGCGCCGCGAGCAGGCCGAGTGCGGCAAGAAGCGCGCGCATGACCCTAGCTCGCGATCTCGATGCGCGAGGCGTCTCCGCTTTCCTGGGCGCGCTGCGCGTAGATTGCCTCGAATGACACCGGCGCAAGCAGCACGGGCGGGAAACCGGCGCGGGTCACCATGTCGGACACCGTCTCGCGCGCGTAGGGGTAGAGAATCGTCGGGCAGCCGATGCCGAGCAGCGGTCCCATTTCTTCCTCGGGCACGCCCGCAATCTGGAACAGTCCGGCCTGGACCGCTTCGACCAGGAACACCGTGCGCTCGCCCGCCCGCGCGGTCACCGTAACGCCCACGGTGACTTCGAAAATGCCTTCGGTCACCCGTGTCGCCTCGTTGGCGATCTGCACCTCGAGCTGCGGTTGATCCGACTGCATGAAAATTTGCGGCGCATTCGGCAACTCGAGAGAGAGGTCCTTGACGTAGATCTTCTCGATTTGGAAAGTCGGTTCGCTGTCGCTCATCTTGAAGCTCCTCGCCGGGAATGGTTTTCATTCGACGCGGCGGGTGCCGTCGCACCCGCCGCGTCGCGTTCACGCCGCCAGCAACGCGTCGAGCGCGCCGTCGGCTTCCAGTTCGTACAGCTCGTCGCAGCCGCCGACGTGGCGCGCGTCGATCCAGATTTGTGGAACCGTGCGCCGTCCCGAGCGCTGCATCATCTCCGCGCGGCGCGCCGGTTCGAGATCGACGCGAATTTTCTCGATGTCACGCACGCCTTTCTTGTCGAGCAAGCGCTCCGCCGAGTGACAGTAGGGGCAGCTGCCGGTGCAGTACATCAGGACCCGCGCCATGTTACTTCTCGATCGGCAGACCCGCCTGTTGCCACGCGGCAAACCCGCCTGAGAGATTGAACACATTCGCATAGCCGTGCTTGCGAAGGATCGCCGCGGCCTGCTGCGATTGGTTGCCGCGCCCGCAGTACACGATGATCGGCTTTTCCTTGTTCTTGCGCAGCTGCGGAGCGCGCTCGGCGAGCTGCGCGAGCGGCACGGCGCGTGCCCCGAGGATCTTGCCCTGCGCGACTTCGGCAGCGTCGCGCACATCGACCACCAGCGCGTCCTCGCGGTTGATGCGCTGCGTCGCCTGCAACGTATCCACGGCGCGGCCTCCGCCGCCGCCGCGTCGCAGCGCGGGCAGGACCAGCATCACCCCCGAGATGACCGCGACCGCGATCAGCAGGATGTTTTCACGTACGAACTCGATCATTCAGGCGTTGAGACTGAGACAGCGCGCACCAGGCGCTCAGGGCAGCGGATCGCCGCAGTACACCTCGCGCATCATGCCGAGCAGCTGCAGGGTCCGCTCGTCGCCGACGCGGTAGTACACCCGGTTGGCGTCCTTGCGCGCGCGCAGGACGCCCTTGTCCCTCAGGATCGCCAGGTGCTGGGAAATGTTGGATTGCGAAGTGCCGACGGCATCGACGATCGCCTGGACGCTCACCTCGTTCGCGCCGAGCACGCACAGGATCTTGAGGCGCAAGGGATGCGCCATCGCCTTCATGGCGCGGGCGGCGAGCTCGATGTGCTCTGCCTTCTCGATCAGGTCGAAACCTTCGACTTCGCGCTTCATGGGCCCGCCAGCGTCAAAGGGCGCATTATAGAATACGGCATTGCCCGGGACGCTCGGATGATGTCTGCGGCCGCTCATACCCTCGTTCTGCTACGCCACGGCGAGTCGGATTGGAATCGCGAGAACCGATTCACCGGCTGGACCGATGTCGACCTGTCCCCGGCCGGCATCGAGGAGGCGCGCGCCGCGGGCGCGCTCCTGCGCAGCGAAGGTCTTCGCTTCGACCTCGCCTACACCTCGGTGCTCAAGCGCGCAATCCGCACGCTGTGGCTGGCACTCGACGTGATGGATCTGATGTGGATTCCGGTCGAAAAGAGCTGGCGCCTGAACGAGCGCCACTACGGTGCGCTGCAGGGTCTCAACAAGGCGGAGACGGCGGCCAAGTTCGGCGACGCGCAGGTGCTCAGCTGGCGGCGCAGCTACGACACGCCGCCCCCACCGCTGGAAACCGGCGACCCGCGCCACGCGGCGGGCGACCCGCGCTACGCGGGGCTCATACCGAACGAGCTCCCGCTCACCGAATGCCTCAAGGACACGGTGGCGCGCGTCATACCGTATTGGGAGTCGACCATCGCGCCGTCGATCCGCGCGGGCCGCCAGGTGCTCATCGCGGCACACGGCAACTCGCTACGGGCCCTGGTCAAGTACCTGGACCACATTGGCGAGGCGGAAATCGTGGGCCTCAACATCCCGACCGGCGTGCCCCTGGTCTACGCGCTGGACGCGTCGCTGCGACCACGCGGACATCGCTACCTGGGCAATGCCGACGAGATCGCGCAGCGCATCGCCGCGGTCTCCGCACAGGGCAAGGCGAAGGCCTGAGGCGCGTCCGGGTCGCCCTTGTCCTAATCGCCGCACTTTCGTGCGCGGCGGACCATAGCGCCGTCGCCGATGCGCCGCAAACGCGCGCCGAGGCCAAAGCCAAGGCACGTGACCTGGCCGAGCTGCGTGCGCGGATCGCGGCGCTGAAATCGGCACTGGACAAGAAGGCTGCGTCGCAGCGCGAGGCGCGCGACGCGCTGCGCGACTCGGAACGCGCGATATCGGAAGTCAATCGCGTGCTCGCGGCACTCGAGGCCGAGGCCGTGGCCTTGCGCGAGGCTACGGCCTCGATCGATGCGCGGCGCCGCGCGCTTCAGATGGAAATCGCGCGGCAGCAGGACGCGATCGGGCGATTGCTCGTGGCGCGCCACGCGGCGGGCGCACCGGACGCTCTGCGCCTCGCGCTTTCCGGAAACGATCCAGCGGAGGTCGCACGCAAGCTCTACTACCTGTCGCAGCTCTCACGCGCGGGCGCCGCGATCGTCGCGTCCTACCGCAGGGACGTCGCCGAGCTCGAAGCGCTGCGCAACGAGGCGGACGCCAAGGCCGAGCGCCTGCGCCAGGTGCAGCGCCGCCAAGCTGAGGACCGGGTGCGGCTGCTCGCCGAACAGCGCACGCGCAGGCGCGTGCTCGAGGACGTCGCCGTCGAGATCCGCCGCAACCGCCGGGAAATCCGGGTGCTGCGCGCCGACGAGGCACGACTGGCCAAACTGGTCGAGGAAATCGGGCGCCTGCTCGCCGCCCGGCCGGGCGCGAGCGTGGTCACGATTTTCAAGGGACCCGAGGCCGGTGCCGGGGGCGGCGCCCTCACCGCGCAGCGCGGACGGCTGCGCCTGCCGGTGCGCGGGGAACTCATCGGCCGCTATGGCGCTCCAACGGGGGCGTCCGGCGCCGCTGCAAAGGGATTGTTCATCCGCGCGAAAGAGGGGACGCCGGTGCACGCGATCGCCCACGGGCAGGTCGTGTTTGCCGACTGGATGCGAGGCTTCGGCAACCTGCTCATCATCGACCACGGTGATGACTACCTGTCGATCTACGCGTACAACGAGGCGCTGCTGAAGCAGGTCGGCGACCCCGTTGCGATGGGCGAGCGCGTCGCGATGGTAGGCTCGAGTGGGGGCCGCGAGCAATCGGGTTTATACTTTGAAATGCGGCACTTGGGTAAGACCTTTGATCCAATGGCTTGGGTCGGGACGAAATGAGCGCGGCGCGCATCGCCGTCGAGGAAAACGCGACATGAGCATCAAGCTTCGCAACATTGGACTGGTCCTGGTGGGCGCCGTGGCCGGCGTGCTGGTCAGCCTCAATTTCCAGGCGATCGCCGACCGTGCCACCCGCGAGCCATTGCCGGTCGAGGAGCTGCGCGCCTTTACCGAAGTGTTCGGCGCGATCAAGCAGAACTACGTCGAGACGGTCGAAGACAAAAAGCTCATTACCGAGGCGATCAACGGCATGTTGACCGGCCTCGATCCGCACTCGGCCTATCTCGACGCGGAGGCCTTCAAGGAGCTCCAGGTCGGCACCCAGGGGCAGTTCGGTGGCCTTGGGATCGAGGTCGGCATGGAAGACGGCTTCGTCAAAGTCGTGTCGCCGATCGAGGACACGCCGGCGTTCCGCGCCGGCGTCAAGCCGGGCGATCTGATCGTCAAGATCGACGAATCGCCGGTCAAGGGGATGACGCTTTCCGATGCGGTCAAGCGCATGCGCGGCAAGCCCGGTACCCAGATCACGCTGACGATCTCGCGCCGCGGCGTGACCCGGCCGGTCGTGGTCACCCTGACGCGCGCGATCATCCGGGTGCGCAGCGTCAAGTCGAAGATCGTCGAACCGGGCTACGGCTGGATACGGGTCTCGCAGTTCCAGGAGTCCAGTCCGGAGTACCTCGTGCGTCACCTGTCGGGGCTGTACAAGAAGGGGGCGCTGAAAGGCCTGGTGCTCGATCTGCGCAACGACCCGGGCGGCCTGCTGCACGGTGCGGTCGCGATCTCGGCTGCCTTCCTGCCCGCCGATGCGCTGGTCGTGTCGACCGACGGCCGCACGAGCGACGCGAAGCGAAAGTACTACGCAAGCGCGGATGACTACCTGCGCGGCGGGCGCGACGATGTGCTGAAGAATCTGCCGCCGGAGATCAAGACCGTGCCGATGGTCGTGCTGGTCAACGGGGGCTCCGCGTCAGCATCGGAGATCGTCGCCGGCGCGCTGCAGGACCACAAGCGCGCGACGGTGATGGGCACGCAGACCTTCGGCAAGGGCTCGGTGCAGACCATCATGCCTCTGGGCAACAACACCGCGATCAAGCTCACGACCGCGCGCTACTTCACGCCGAGCGGACGTTCGATTCAGGCCAAAGGCATCACGCCCGATGTCATCGTCAAGGAACCGGGCGATATGGGCAATCACATTCGCGAGGCCGACCTGCAGCGCCACCTCGAGGGCGAGCAGGAGAAAAAGGCAGCCGACGGCGAGACCAAGCCCGCGGCGCCGGTGGCGCCGACGGAAAAAGATGCCGCATCAGGCAGCGCCCAACCGAGCAAGCCGATCGAGCTCGGCTCGAAGGACGACTTCCAGCTGCAGCAGGCGCTCGCGTACCTCAAGGGCCAGCCGGTGCTCGCAGAGCAGCCGCAAAAGACCGTCGCGCAGAGCAAGCCGGCGCGTTGAGTGGGCTGAACAGGCTCAGGCGCGCGCACGACGCACGCCCGCCGCGGAAACGAGCGCTGGTTGCCGTGAACGACGAGCAGCTCCTACGCTACAGTCGCCATCTGCTTTTGACCGAACTCGGTGTCGAGGGTCAGGCGCGACTGCGCGCGGCACAGCTGCTAGTCGTCGGCGCCGGCGGACTGGGCTGCCCGGCCGCGTTGTACCTTGCCACCGCCGGCGTCGGGCGCCTCACGATCGCCGACCCGGACGTCGTCGACGCGACCAATCTGCAGCGCCAGATTCTGTACCGCGCGGATTCGATCGGCCGCTCGAAGGCCGAGTCTTCGCACACCGCCCTGCGCGCCGTCAACCCCGACGTCGAGGTCGTGGCACTCCCGACGCGCCTCGCGGGCGCGGCGCTCGAGCGCGCGGTCGCTGCCGCGCAAGTGGTACTCGACTGCTCCGACAATTTCGAGACGCGGCACGCCGTGAACCGCGCCTGCGTACTGCATGGGCGAGCGCTCGTGTCGGGCGCGGCGATCCGCTTCGACGGACAGCTCGCGGTCTTCGATCCGCGCAGGCCCGATGCGCCCTGCTACGCCTGCCTGTTCCCGGAGGACAGCGAAGCCGAGGAACTGCGCTGCGCGGTGATGGGCGTGCTCGCGCCGCTGACCGGAACCATCGGGGCGATGCAGGCCATCGAAGCGATCAAGCTGATCGCCGGCATCGGCGAGCCGCTCGCGGGCCGCCTGCTGCTGCTCGACGCGCTGCACGGGGAATCGCGCATCGTGCGCATCGCGAAAGATCCGCACTGCCCGGTGTGCAGCGCCCGCCCCGAGGCGCGAACCGGTTAGTCAGCGGGCGTGACCAGCTGTCGCTGCTGCGCGCCGAAGGCCTCGCTGGGCAAGCGCGAAAATCCGCTTTTTGCGTAGAGCTGCAGGCTGCCGATCGCGTAGCGCAGCAGGACGCCCGCGCGTGCGGCCGCATCCGCGTCGGAGGCGAGTCGCAAGGACTGCTTGAGTGTGGCCTCGAAGCGGTCGAAAAGCCGGTTCACGCGCGCCTGCAGTCGCTCATGCTCGCCGACCAGGGCGTCGCCGGTGACCACGCGAACCAGCCCGGGGTTCTTCTCCGCGAACGCAAACAGCATCTGCAGCAGCGCAACCGCCTGCCCCGGCCCTTCGGGCTCCTCGCTGGTGATCCGATTGGCCAGTCCGAACACGCTCTGTTCGACGAACTCGATCAGGCCTTCATACATCTGCGCCTTCGAAGCGAAGTGCCGATACAGCGCAGCCTCGGAAACCTGCAGACGCTCGGCGAGCGCAGCGGTCGTAATACGGGCCCAGCGCGGCTCGCCCAGCATCAAGGCGAGCACTTTGAGGATCTCGAGGCGTCGTTCGCCTTTTACGCGGGGCATGTCATGGGCGGAGGGTTCGGCGACGATTCTAGCGCGATCGGCCGTGCGCGGCGTCTGGCCCGAACCCGTCGTCCCGGGATCAACCGCGCCGAAACACGCTGCGCGGCAACTCGATCACCGACGACACCCGCAGGTCAACGAACGGCGCACGCCGCGTGCTGCGGCTGACCCAGACGGTCGACATGCCGAGTCGCTTCGCGGTTCGCAGATTTTCGAGCACGTCGTCGATGAATGCGCAGCGGTGAGGATCAAGGTCGTGCGCGCGCAAAAGGATATGGAAGCCCTGCTGCGCGGGCTTCGGCCGGAACCGGGTGCTCTCGATCGTGTAGACGCGGTCAAACCATCGGGCAACGCCGATCACGCGAAGCACGGCCTCGACGTACTGACGGGGTGCGTTCGAGAACACGAGCTTGCGGCCGCCGAGCCGGGCGAGCGCATGGTGCAGCGCGTTTTCGTGCTCGACCATGCCCTCGAGCTCGGGAAATTGGTGCGTCTCGCGCAGGAAGTGGTGCGGATCCGTGCCGTAGTGGCGCATCAGCCCCTTCAGCGTCGTGCCGTAGCGCCGCCAGAAGCGCTGGCGCAGAACGTTGGCGCCCGCGTCGTCGACGCCCAGGTGACGCTTGAGGTAGGCGTTGATCTGGTCGTGCATCGCCGGAAAGATCTTCACGCTGGCATCGTGCAGCGTGTTGTCGAGATCGAAGATCCAGACCCGGCGATGCGGGGGCAGCTTGGCGATGCGCATGCGCTAGGCGACGCCCGCCCGGACTGCGTCCCGGCAACGCGGGCGCGCGCGGCTCACTTGCTTCGAATGAGCGTGCCGACGCCCTGGTCGGTCAGCACTTCGAGCAGCAGCGCATGTGGCACGCGCCCGTCGATGATATGCACGGACTTGACGCCGCTGCGCGCCGCATCGAGCCCGGCGGCGATCTTCGGCAACATGCCGCCCGACAATGCGCCCGAGGCCACCATCGCGTCGATCTCGCGGGGCGTCACGCCGGTGAGCAAACCACCTTTTTCGTCGAGCACGCCGGGCGTGTTGGTCAGCAGGACCAGCTTTTCGGCGCGCAGCACTTCGGCCAGCTTGCCCGCGACCAGATCGGAATTGATGTTGTAGCTGTGGCCGTCCTCGCCGATGCCAATCGGCGCCACCACCGGAATGAAGCCGCCTTCCTCCAGCGTCGCGATCACGCGTGGATCGATCACTTCGATCTCGCCCACCTGGCCGATGTCGAGGAATTCGTTCGGCCGATCCTTCGCCGGCATGCGCATCCTGCGGGCGCGGATGAAGCCGCCGTCCTGGCCGGTCAGGCCGACGGCCCGGCCACCGGCCTGATTGATGAGCGTCACGATATCCTTGTTGACGGCGCCGCCGAGCACCATCTCGACGACGTCCATGGTCGCTGCGTCGGTGACCCGCATGCCCTGAACGAACTCGCTCTTGATGCCGAGCTGGGTCAGCAGCTTCTCGATCTGCGGCCCGCCGCCGTGCACCACGACTGGGTTCATCCCCACCAGCTTGAGTAGGACGACATCCCGCGCGAAGCCCGCCTGCAGCGCCTCGTCCACCATCGCATTGCCGCCGAGCTTGACCACGATCGTCTTGCCGTGGAAGCGGCGGATATACGGCAGCGCTTCAGCCAGCGTGCGGGCTTTGTCTGCAGCGGGATTGGCCTTGTTCATACGCGGCTCGATTGTACGGGATCGCGCGCACCGCTAAAGTACCCGGAGCGTGAACGATCCCAGGCCTGAGAAAAGCGACTTCCGGACGCAGCTCGAGCAGCAACGCCCGTACCTGTTGCGCTTTGCCGCGCTTCAGCTGCGTGACGCGAACGTCGCGGAGGACGCCGTTCAGGAGACCCTTCTCGCGGCGCTCGCCGGCGAGGCGAATTTCGCCGGCCGTTCGAACTTGCGGACCTGGCTGACCGGCATCCTCAAGCACAAGATCATCGACAGCATCCGGCGCGCCGCGCGCGAGCCGACGGCGGGCGTCGAGTTGGAGGACAGCCCGGAGTTCGACCACCTGTTCCGCGCCAACGGCCATTGGAAAGCGCGGCCTGCTGCCTGGGACGAGCCGCACGGTGCGCTGGAGCAGAAGCAGTTCCTCGACGTGCTCGAGCAATGTCTCGCACGCCTGCCGCAGAAGACGGCGCGCGTGTTCATGATGCGCGAGCATCTGGGGCTGGACACCGACGAGATCTGTAAGGAACTCGAGATCACCCCGACCCATTGCTGGGTTCTGCTCTACCGGGCGCGCATGGCCCTACGGTTGTGCCTGGACGAGCGCTGGTTCGGAAGCGGGAGCGGAGCACGCCCAGGGACGGCGAAAAAGAAATGATGATGCCTTCATGCAAGGACGTAACGCGCCTCGTGTCGGAAGGGCTCGATCGCGAGCTGGGGTTCGGCGAGCGCGTCGCGCTGCGCGTGCACTTCCTGATGTGCAGGGGCTGCCGGACCTTCGAAGACCAGATGGCGCAGCTGCGGCAGGCGGTGCGCGCGCTCGCCCGCGCCGAGGATGAGCGCCCAGCCTGAGGCCGCGCCGCGCGGCGCAACTGCCTGCGCGCGCTGCGGCGCGCGCTTCGAATGCGGCATGCAGGCGGCTGACGCGCCCTGCTGGTGCACCGCGCTGCCGCCGCTCGATCCGGTTCCCGGTCAGGGTTGTCTGTGCCCGGCCTGCCTGCGCGCCGCGCTCGCCGCCGCGCGGCCGGCACCCGGCGTCTAGCGCGGCGCCGACCCTACGGCAGCCGAGGCCTTCAAAGCACGTAGCGCGCGAGATCTTCGTTCTTCGCGAGCTCGGCAAGGCGCGCATCGACGTAGGCCGCGTCGATGACGATCCGCCCGACGCTGCGGGTGCCGGCATCGAAGGATATCGATTCGAGCAGCTTCTCGAGTACCGTATAAAGGCGCCGCGCGCCGATGTTCTCGGTGCCTTCGTTCACCTGGAACGCAAGCTCGGCGAGGCGCCGGATCGCGGCCGGCTCGAACTCGAGCGTCACGCCCTCGGTATCAAGGAGCGCGCGGTATTGCTTGACGAGGCTCGCGTCCGTCGAGGTGAGGATGCGCTCGAAATCGTCTACCGACAGCGAGTCGAGCTCGACGCGGATCGGAAAGCGCCCCTGCAGCTCGGGAATCAGGTCCGAGGGCTTGGACAGGTGAAACGCACCCGAGGCGATGAACAGGATGTGGTCGGTCTTCACCATGCCGTATTTGGTTGACACCGTCGTGCCCTCGACGAGCGGCAGGAGATCGCGCTGCACGCCCTGGCGCGAGACGTCGGCGCCCGAGAGCTCGCTGCGCGAGGCGATCTTGTCCACCTCGTCGAGAAACACGATGCCGTTTTGCTCCACGTTCGCCAGCGCACGCGTTTTCAGATCCTCGTCGTTTACCAGTTTCGCCGCTTCCTCGTCGGTCAGCAGCTGCAGCGCCTCGCGGATCTTGAGTTTGCGCAGCTTCCGCCGTCCGCCGGCGACGTTCTGGAACATGCCCTGAATCTGCGCGGTGAGCTCCTCCATGCCGGGCGGCGCGAGGATTTCCATCTGCGGCGAGACCGCCGACAGCTCGAGTTCGATTTCCTTGTCGTCGAGATCGCCCTCGCGCAGCTTCTTGCGGAACTTCTGCCGCGTCGCAGTTTCCTCGCCGGCGGACTCGCTCGGGCCGAAGCCCGCGCCACGCGCCGGCGGCAGCAAGCTGTCGAGAATGCGTTCCTCGGCGGCATCCTGCGCCTGGGTGCGGACACGGCGCATCGCCTGCTCGCGCGTCTGCTTGACGCTGGTCTCGACGAGATCGCGCACGATGGTGTCGACGTCCCGGCCGACGTAACCGACCTCGGTGAACTTCGTCGCTTCGACTTTCACGAACGGCGCATCGGCGAGCCGCGCCAGCCTGCGCGCGATCTCGGTCTTGCCAACGCCCGTCGGTCCGATCATGAGGATGTTCTTGGGCGTGATTTCCTGGCGCAGCGGATCGGCGACCTGCTGGCGGCGCCAACGATTGCGCAGGGCGATCGCGACTGCGCGCTTGGCGCGGTCCTGCCCGACGATGTGTTTATCGAGCTCGTGAACGATTTCCTGCGGGGTCATCGAAGACATTGCCCTACTCCAAGACCTCGATCGAGCGCTGGTGGTTGGTGTAAATGCACAGGTCCGCGGCGATCGCGAGCGAACGCTCGACGATCTCGCGCGGCTCGAGCGCCGTGTTTTCCAGCAGCGCGCGCGCCGCGGATTGCGCGTACGGCCCGCCCGAGCCGATCGCCACGATGCCGTACTCCGGCTCGAGCACGTCGCCCGCGCCGGTGATGACGAGCGAATGCTCACGGTCTGCGACCGCGAGCATCGCCTCGAGGCGCCTCAGGACCCGGTCGGTGCGCCAGTCCTTGGCGAGCTCGACCGCCGAGCGCATCAGGTTGCCCTGATGCTTGTCGAGCTTGCCCTCGAAACGCTCGAACAGGGTAAACGCGTCAGCCGTGCCGCCGGCAAATCCGGCGAGGATCCGGTCCTGGTAAAGGCGGCGGATCTTGCGCGCACCGCCCTTGAGCACGATTTGGCCGAGCGTCACCTGGCCGTCGCCGCCGAGCGCGACCGTCGCGCCGCGACGCACCGACAGGATCGTGGTGCCGTGCAATTGCTCCATCAATGCCGCTCCGTCAGCCCGCGGTGCATTGCTCGAGCCCCGCGACGAACAGGTCTCTGGGCAGCTTCTTGCCGATGAAAACCAGGGTCGACGCCTTCTTTTCCCCCTTGGTCCAGGGCTTGCCGAGATCGCCGCCCATCATCATGTGCACGCCCTGGAACACGACGCGGCGCGGATTGCCTTTCATCCACAGCACGCCCTTGTAGCGCAGCAGATCGGGGCCGTAGACCTGAATCATCCCGGAGAGAAACTGCTCGAGCTTGTCGCCGTCGAACGGCTTGTCGCTGCGGAATACGAACGACTCGACCTCGTCGTGGTGCTCGTGCGCAATGCTGGTCAGGAATTCGGGATCGACCTCGAGAATCGCGTTCAGATTGAACCCTCGCAGATCGAGAACCTCCTCGAGCGGCGCGTTGCCGAAGTGCACCGGTTTGATCGGCGCCCGGGGGTTCATCCGCTTGATACGCTCGGCGAGCCGCTCGACCTCGGATTCGCTCACCAGGTCGGTCTTCGACATCAGCACCTTGTCGGCGAAGCCGACCTGCTCCTGGGCCTCGTGGAATTCGTCGAGTTGCTTCTCGGCGTGCTTGGCATCGACCAGCGTGAGGATCGAGTCGAGCAGGTAGTAGCCGCCGATTTCCTCGTCGGTGAAAAAAGTCTGCGCCACCGGGCCGGGGTCGGCCATGCCGGTGGTCTCGATCACCACGCGGTCGAAGCGCAGCGTTCCCTTCTCGCGCTTTTCCTTCAAGTCGCCCAGGATGCGAATGAGGTCGCCGCGCACGGTGCAGCAGATGCAGCCATTGTTCATCTCGACGATCTGCTCGTCGGATTTCTCGATGATCTCGTTGTCGACGCCGATCTCGCCGAACTCGTTCTCGATCACCGCAATGCGGTGTCCGTGATCCTCCTGGAGAATGCGATTGAGCAGCGTCGTCTTTCCGCTGCCGAGGAATCCGGTCAGAATCGTGACCGGGACCATCTCCTGCTGGCTCATGCTTGGACTCCCATCCGAGTTCGCCTGCTAGTGCCCCTGTCCCTGCCCGGCGATGACCACGACCGCAACACCGAGCAAAATCAACGCCACCTGGGACAACGCGTCTTTGACCGCGAACCGGCGATGCAGGTTCGGGATCAGGTCGGCGACCGCGATGTAGATGAACCCCGCGGCGGCGAGGGCGAGAATATACGGTAGCGCATCCTGCGTGCTGTGCAGGGCAAAATAGCCGAGCACGCCGCCGCCCACCGACGCAAGGCTCGACAGCGCGTTCAGGATCAATGCACGCCGTCGCGTGTACCCCGCGTCGAGCAGGACCATGAAATCGCCCACCTCCTGCGGCACCTCGTGGGCGATGACTGCGACGGCGGTCGTCCAGCCGAGGGCCGTGTCGGTGAGGAAGGCCGCCGCAATCAGCACGCCGTCGACGAAATTGTGCAGCGAATCGCCGAGCACGATGAGTGCGCCCTGCGGGCTGCCGGGGCCCGCGTGCCCGTGTGCGTGGTGCGCCGAGTGTGGGGGGGCGGGTTCGTTCGGTCCATGCGAATGGCGCCACAGCGCGAGCTTTTCGAGCAGGAAAAATACGAGCAGGCCGACCAGCAGGGTCGCGAACACGGCGTGCGCGCCGGCCTGCGACTCGATCGCTTCCGGCAGCAGGTCGAGCAGCGCGACACCGAGCAGCGCGCCGACCGCGAAGCTCACCAGCCGCGGCACCCAGCGCTCGAGCACGGCGAAGGCAATGAGCGCCGCAGCGAGCACCGAGAGCAGCCCGCCGGCGAGATTCGCCGCGATGATCGAGGCAAGCACCATGCCGGTCTAGGGCCTGGTGATGGGTCGGGGGCCGCGCAATGCGACCGCGCGCCCGTGCTTCACTGAGGGAGGTGCCACTGCGGCATTCTACTTGCTGCAGGCGCGCCGGCCGCCGACGCCAGCTACTTCTTCCTGGCGCGCGGGTGCGCGGCGTCGTAGACCTTGGCCAGCGCCTGGTAATCGAGGTGCGTGTAAATCTGCGTCGTCGCAATGCTCGCGTGTCCGAGCATCTCCTGCACCGCGCGCAAGTCCTGGGAGGACTCGAGCACGTGGCTTGCGAAGGAATGACGCAGCATGTGCGGGTGCACGGCATCGATTCCCCGCTTGAGCGCCCAGGCGTTCAGCCGCGTGCGCACCGTCCCCGGAGCGATTCGCGCGCCGCGCGCGCCGACGAACAGCGCCGCCTCCCCCGCGTGGGCAAGCCCCACACGCAGCGCGAGCCAGCGCTTGAGCGCCTCGCGCGCGCGTGCGCCGACCGGAACCGTACGGGTCTTGCGGCCCTTCCCGGTGACCGTCACCTCGCCCGCGCCCAGATCCAGCCGGCCGTCGCCAAGGTCGAGCGAAACGAGCTCGCTCAGGCGCAGGCCAGAGGAGTACAGGAGCTCGAACATGGCAGCGTCCCGCGCTGCCGCGGCGTCGCCTACGGCCTCGGCCTCGATCTCGAGCAGGCGCTGCGCCTGCTCGACCGAGAGCGCCTTCGGCAGCGCCCGGGGCGATTTCGGCGCACGCACGCCCTGGACCGGGTTGTTGCGAAAGCCGCGCTGACGCGCGAGCCAGCGATACAGGCCGCGCCAGGCCGAAAGGGTGAGCGCGAGCGTGCGTCCCGAAAGACCTCGTGCATGCAGCGCGGCGACAAAGCGCCGGATCTGCGCCGGGTCGAGCGCATCGAGTCGAATCTGCGCCGCGA
>Ga0210060_1000058_pt1 | contig 73533 bp, 65 predicted proteins | sample Joice_CattailNLB_FD_184871 | JGI IMG/M metagenome (GOLD analysis project Ga0210060, IMG submission 184871) | Wetland microbial communities from San Francisco Bay, California, USA, that impact long-term carbon sequestration - Joice_CattailNLB_D2... | ecosystem: Environmental > Aquatic > Marine >...
CTGCCGGCAGGCGATCAAGAACAAGAAGATCATGGTCGTCATCGGCGAGCAGCAGTCGAACGGCTACGTCCTCGCCCAGCAAAAGAACTACGGCCCCCACTTCCAGGTCATCAATTCGCGCCTGCAGGCCCTGGGCTTGCGGACCACGACGCCCGAGGCAATCCGCAAGCAGATTGCCCAGGCCGAGATCGACGCATATTTCAAGAACGATCCGGATGCGGCGCTGTCGGCGTCCCGCCGCCTCGGCGCGAGCTTCGTCCTGCGCGGCCTGATTACCTCGCAATCGACCGTGAACCCGATTCTGCACGTCAACCAGGTTTCGGTCGGAATGGGGTTTACCCTGACCGCCTCGGACGGCCGCACGGTCGCCGAATCGGCGGCGACGGCGGCCTCGTATGCCGGACCGGACGTCCGCGCAATGGCCCTCACGCTGCTAAACGAACAGGCCGACGAGGTTGTGTCGACGCTCTACAGGGACTACTGCCGCAATGCGGCGCCGGCCGCCGGCAAACGGAGCAAGTGATCGTCAGTCGAATTTTTCGCGGAGAGAAATCCTCATGCGCACTTTACGCACAAGCTTGATGTTCTGCGTTGCCGGCAGCCTGTTCCTCGCTGGGCCGGCCGACGCCCAGCCCAAGTTCGAAAGCGCCTCTCCGACGGCGGGGACCGAGACCTCGGAACGCGCCAACAGCATGGCCGACAAGGCGGTGTACAAGCCGATCGAGTATCCGAATGCCGGCAAGCCCGGCCCGGCGCTCGTCGTGATCCCCGGCGAGATCAAGAGCAGCAACGCGACCTTCCTGCAGAAATTCTCTGCGAACAACATCGCGGATTTCGGCGAGATCGAGCTCAGCAAGGCGAACTTCAAAGTGCTCGAACGCTCGAACCTGGGCCCGCTGCTGAACGAGTTCACGCTGGCCTACAACCTTGGCGACCCCCAGTCCGCGCGCAAGTATCTCCGCATGGGCAAGCTGAAGACCACGAAATACATCGTCAAGTTCGACATCCTCAAGACCGAGCAGGTCGCCTCCGCCCAGCAGGGCTTCGACGGTTCGACGCTCGGCCGGATGGCAGGCATCCTGGGCGCGTTCAGCGGCTCGAGGGGGGGCGCGGAGGCCGGCGCGCTCGGCGGCACGGCGGTCGGCTCGGTCAAGACCGGTGATTCGACCGGCGTCTGGGTCATCGGCATGCGCTACAAGATCATGGACGCCGAGACGACCGAGCAGGTCGCGCAGGGCTACACCGAGGAGAAGATGGAAGTCGGCGCCACCGGTACGTCGGTGCTGGGCATCTCGAGCTCTTCGCAGGGCGGCGTCGGCCTGGATACGATGGTCCAGCGGCTGGTGCAGAAGTCCGTGTGGGAGATCGACACCAAGTACAAGTGATCCGGCGTCGGCGCCGCCGCGTTGCGGCGCGCACCGGGTTTGGCAACGAGGACTGCGCATGACCGATAGCACGAGGCTCGGCAAGTTCGAGATCCGCCGCGAGCTTGGCAAGGGCGCGATGGGCGTGGTCTACGAAGGCTATGATCCGATGATCGAGCGGATCGTCGCCATCAAGACGATCCGCGCCGAGAATCTCCAGGGCGACGATGCGGAGGAGCAGCTGGCGCGCTTCCGTCGCGAGGCGCAGTCGGCCGGCAAGCTCACGCACCCGAACATCGTCGGGATCTACGACTTCGGCCTGGACGACGGTACCTATTACATCGCGATGGAGTTCGTGAAGGGCCGCGAGCTCCAGGACATGCTAAACGCCAATGAGCGGTTCGGGACCGCGGGCGTCGTCCAGGTCATGACGCAGCTGCTCGATGCGCTCGACTACTCGCACCGCAGCGGCGTGATTCACCGCGACATCAAACCGGCGAACATCATCATCCTCGACGACGGCACCGTGAAGGTCGCCGACTTCGGCATCGCCCGCGTCGAATCCTCGAACCTGACCCAGGCCGGGGTGGTACTGGGCACGCCGAGCTACATGTCGCCCGAGCAGTTCATGGGCCAGACCGTGGATGGACGCTCGGACCTGTTCTCGGCCGGGATCATCCTGTACCAGCTGTTGACCGGTGAAAAGCCGTTCACCGGCTCGCTGACGACGATCATGCACAAGGTGCTGCAGGAGCAGCCGCTGCCGCCGTCGACGCTGAACGTCCAGGTGCCGCGCGCGTTCGACGCAGTGCTGCAGAAGGCTCTCGCGAAGCGCCCCGATGAGCGCTATCAGACCGGGCGCGAGTTTGCCGCGGCGATCCGGGCGGCCGCATCGGCGAGCGCGGCGCGCAGCGGCGACCAGACGCTCATCGACCTGGATGCGACGAACCACACGACCGGCGTGACCGCGACGGGCGCGACGCCGGGCAGTCAATCGGCCGGCGGCGAGGCCACGCAGCGGACCCTGCGGCAGGCCGCGCCCGTGCCGCCCGCGGCGCAGCCGGTGCCGCCGTCCGCAAGGCGATCGAAGGCGCCCGTCGTGGCGGCGCTCGCGGCGATCGTGCTCGTCTCGGCCGGCGCTGCGGCGTGGATGCTGCTCGGGCGCGCGCCCAAGCAGAGCGCGCCCGCGCAGGCGCCGCTTGCGGCAACGCGTGTTCAGCCTGCCGCGACCACGCTGGCCGCCACGAAGCCGGAGGCGACGCCGCCCGCGCCGCCCGCGCCCGTCGTTGCCTCGGTGCCCGCGACGATGCCGTCGGGGCCGCCCGGAACGGTGGTCGTCACCGCGCTCGGCCTCGCCGACCCGAGCGACGCGCGCTATCGCGACGACGAAAGCGCCCTGCAGGCCGCGGTGCGCGCCGATTCGCGCAGCCAGCTCGTCGCGAAGGCCCTCGGACTGTACGTGCAGCAGGCGTCCCTCAGCCAGCACTACGACGCGCTGCGCAAAACGCTGCTCGCACGGAGCGGCGACTACATCACGTCGGTCATGCAGGAGTCGGCGCCGCAGCTCGGCAAGGACGGCCTCATGTACGTCACGACGCAGGCCGTCGTGAAGTCCAGGGCGCTGCAGAAATCGCTCAACCAGATGTCGCGCGAGGAGCGCATCGAATTCATCCGCAACGGTGGTGATCCGAAGATCTCCGTGCGCGTGACCACCCGGGACGCCGACCGGCCGGATGCGTCGGCGCAGAGCTCGCAGATCGCCGAGAACGTGCTCAAGGCGCGCATCAAGTCGTTCGGCTTTCGAACCTGGTCGGACGACGTCGGTGACGCCAAGGCCGATTTCGCCGTGGTCGGCGAGGCGCGCATCAAGAAGCTCAGCGCGAAGCTGCCGGCCTCCGGTCTCACGATTACCAAGTTCACGCTCACCTCATGGACGGTGAAATGCACCGACCGCGCGTCCGGCGAGGAGATCTACTTCAACAACACCCTGCCGAAGGGCGTCGGCAGCTGGGCAAGCGAGGAGCTCGCGCTGAGCGCGATCGGAGGCAAGCTGGCGGACGAGTTCTCGCGCGACTTTTTCCTGCAGCACCTCGGCATGAGCGGGCAAAAAATCGCGTTGCGGCTGGCCGGCGTCGGCGATGAGAGGACGGCGGCGCTGTTCGGGCGCGAATTGGTCGGGCTGACGCCCGTCCTGTGGAGCGCGGCGAGACCCGGCGCGACGCCACGGATCTTCGACACCCTGCTCGCGGGCAGCGGCAGCCAGCAGGACCTCGTCGCGGAGGGCATCCTGAAGCCGATCAATACCAAGCTTGGAAGCGCGTGCTTTTCGGTGGCAGCGACGGTCGGCAACGAGGTGAGCATTGCGCGCAACCCGTCCTGCGCCGAGGCGACGATCGCCCAGCGGCTGGAAAGCGCGCCGCCGGCGGGACTCTACAGCGCGCCGCAATCACGGCAGCGCGCGGTGATCAAGAACCCGGAGACGCTGAAAAAGCTGGCGATCTAGGGTCTCAGTCCGGCTTCGGCCGGACTTCGCATTCGAAGGTGACGACTTCGGCGCCGGGTGCGCTCGCCGAGTGCCCGAAGCTCAGGGTGCCGCGCCCGCGCAGCAGCACCTGGTCGCGCCGCAGGACGGTTTCCACGCCGTCCTCGTGCGTCACATAGGTCCCGTTGGTCGATAGATCGGCATAGTAAAAGTGCTCGGCGCGCCGCTCGATGCGTCCGTGCAGGCGGGAGGCCATGCGGTCCGCGATCGATATTTCGTGCTCGGCGTCGCGGCCGATGTTCACGGTGCGCAGTTTCTCGTCCATCGCCAGCGTGCGCACGCCGTGCACCAGGCGCAGGACCGACTCCAGCTTCGACGGGCCGCGGGCGGAGGCCAGCATCGTCAGATCGTCCCCGGTCTGCCACAGCACCTCGCAGACCTGCACCTCGGACTGCTTGCCCTTCACCGACAGCGCGGCGAGCGGGCGCGTGCTCTCGCGCAACATCGACGACAGCATCGCGACGGTCGTGCCCGTCGTGATGATCTGACCGCCTTTCGCGAATCCGGACATCCGCGCCGCCGTGTTCACGGCGTCGCCGAAGAAGTCGCCATTCTCCTCGAGCAGCTCGCCCGCATGGAAGCCGATCCGGATCGCGAGCCGCAGCTCGCCGAGCGGCGGCAGCGCGGCGACGCAGGTCTGCATGTCGCTCGCTGCCTGGAGCGCCGCATCGGCGTTCGGAAAAACCGCCATCACCTCGTCGCCGATCGTCTTCACGACCCTGCCCTGGTAGGCCGCGACCGAGCGCTTCATGAGATCGATCGCCGACTCGACGGCTGCGAGCGCGGCCCCGTCACCGAGCTTCTCGTACAGCGTGGTGCTGCCGCTCACGTCGGCAAAAAGGACAGCAAGATTGCGGAGCTGGGACGCCATGTCGAGCAGTGCGTGATGCGGGCCAGCCATAGCATAGCGGCAGATCGGCCCACGGACGAGCCACCGGGAGGCGGCATGCACGGAGGCGCCGTAGGCCCGAGGGACGGACGGGGCGACCGACGCGCGCCCCAGGCGCCCGCCTGCGAAGCCTTGCGCGCGCGCTTTGCTTTGCTACGGCGCGGCCGTGGCGCGCGCGCCGGCCTCGTCGTCCCACACCTTTTCCGGCATCGGCAGGCCGGCAAACGCCTGCGCGCCGAGCCGCGCCTGCGGCGCGATGCCGAGCTGATCGAGCACCATCATGAACTGGCGCAGGTGCTGCCCGCAGTGCCAGGTGGTGCGCTCGAAGAATTCGTGCACGCTCTGCTCACCGTAATAGACATTCGCCGTGCGCGCCCAGTCGGTGTTCGCGCCACGCGCCGTCCACCAGCCGTCGAGGCGCTTCGCCACGGCTTCGCCATACGCGAGCAGCGCGGACTTGCCGTCCTCGCCAGGGCGCGGCACGCGGTTGTAGGCGTTCTCGTCGAGCCGCCTGCCGTCGAGCTCGTGGTCGAGGAAGGCATCGGCGATGCTGAAGATGTGGTACGCGAGGCTCGCGTAGCTGCGCGGCCGGTTCGGCAGCAGCGCAGGCAGCTTGTCTTCGGGCAGCTGGGCGAGAAAGCGCCGCGCCGCGGACTGGAAAACATCGAGCCGCGCCTTCAATTCTTCCGGCGGCAGGCTCCGGCTGCCGCTCCAGTCGATACCGGCGATGCGCGCGACGTCGCGCAGCACCTGGCCGTTCGCCCAGTCGTCGCCGCGGCGGATGATCGGCACCGAGCGGATGCCGAGCCGCGCCAGGTCGGCGAACGCGTCCTTGTCGGCCAGCACGTTGATCGACTCGAATGCCACGCCGTGGCGCTGCAGGAACTCCTTCATCCGCAGGCAGCTCGAGCAGCCCGGCTGCCAGTAGGCTTTGAGCGGTTCGCGGTGCGTCGCGGTCATACGATCCTCCTGCGGAGCACCCATAGTATAGGCGGATCGGCCGGGTCAGCGCCGCCCGAGCAGCGGAAAGCGCTCGAGCACGGCGTAGCGCGAGCCTTCGCTCGAGAGCAGCGACCGGACCAGCACGAATTCGTCGACCGGCCAGTCGATCTTCGGCAACGGCGGGAGCGTGCACGGTGTGCGCGGCGCGCGCGCCTTGCGGATCAGGCTGACATGCGCGGCAAACGGGCGCCGCTCGAGCATGAACCCTGCGCGGCGCAGCGCCTTGCCGAGCGCGCGCGCGAGCCGCGCCGTCGGCGCGGGCGTGCGCCGGGGTCCGACCCACAGGATGCGGTTGTGCGGCCAGTGCTCGGCGCGCTCGATCAGCAGCTTGTGCGCCGACGCGCGCACCCCGCGCGCCGCGCTGATCGCAGCATCGACGCGCGCGGCTTCGATCTCGCCGAGAAAGGCGAGCGTCAGGTGGATTGTTTCCTGGCGCGTCGCCCGCCCGCCAATGTCGCGCGCCAGGTCTTGCGCCCAGCGCGCGAGCTGCGCCGCGCTGCGCTCCGGCGGCCACAGCGCAAAGAAGACCCGCAGCCTTTCGTCGGTGGGCTCGAGCGTGCTCAGACGATGTGCTTGCGGCTCAGCGCGGCGAGCGCGAGATCGCCCGCCGTGCCGCTGCGTTCGAGATGTTCGATGATGCGCAACTGTTCGCCCCGGCCGCGGTTCTGCGACAATTTCCAGCGCGCGTCGAACCGCGTCACCGCGACCTCGAACACGACGATGTTCGCAAGCATGCCATCGAGATAGTCCTGCGTCAGGGCGTCGAACGCGGCGAGCCAGTCGGGATCCTGCGCCGCGACCAGGCGGCGCTGCGCGGCCTGCTTGGCCTGCGCGTCCTCGAGCACGGTCACGGTGCCGTAGGCATGCACCGCGGCGTAGTTCCAGGTCGGCACCGCCGGCGCGCGATCGTACCAGCGCGGCGAGACGTAGGCATGCGGGCCGGCGAACACCACCAGCACCTCGTCGTCGAAGAACTGCTGCCACTGCGGGTTGGCTTTCGCCATGTGCAGCTCGATCACCAGCTGATCGCCGCGTTCATCGACCAGGCAGGGCAGGTGCGTGCCGTGCAGCGCGCCCCCGGCGCCGGTGACCAGCAGGCAGAAATTGTGCGCGCGCATCATGGCGAGGATCTCGGCGCGGTCTTCGGCGCGGTTGTACGGCGGGGTATACATCAGCCCTTGTCCACGGTTTCCACCAGCGCCACGGCCATCGCGGCGATGCCCTCGCCGCGGCCGGTGAAGCCGAGCGTTTCGGTGGTGGTCGCCTTGACGTTCACGCGCTCGCGCGCGAGGCCGAGATCGGACGCCAGGTTCGACGTCATCGCATCGATGTGCGGCGCGAGGCGCGGCGCCTGCGCGATCACCGTGGCATCGACGTTGCAGACGCGCAGGCCCAGCCGCGCGAGCTTCGCCCCGACCTCGCGCAGCAGCGCGCGGCTGTCGGCGTCGCGGTATTGCGGGTCCGTGTCGGGGAAATGCCGCCCGATGTCGCCGAGCGCGGCGGCGCCGAGCAGCGCATCGATCACCGCGTGGACGAGGACATCGGCATCCGAGTGACCTTCGAGGCCGCGATCGAAGGGAATCTCGACGCCGCCGAGCACCAGGCGCCGTCCCGTCACCAGGGCGTGGACGTCGAACCCCTGGCCGATGCGCATCGCCGTCACCGCGCCCCGGCCCGCAGGATCGCCTCCGCGATCGCGAGGTCCTCGGCGTAGGTGACCTTGATGTTGCGCCGGCTGCCGGTGACCAGGCGCGGCTGCAAGCCGAGCTGCTCGACGGCGCTCGCCTCGTCGGTCACCTCGCCTTTCGCGGCGTGCAGTGCCTGCGCGAGCAGGCCGACGCGGAACATCTGCGGGGTCTGCGCGAGCCACAGCTGGCTGCGATCTTCGCTCTTCGCGATGCGCCCGACGCCCGCCTCGTCCTTGGCCACCCGCTTGACCGTCTCGGCGACCGGCAGGGCGAGAATGCCGCCGATCGCATCGGCGGAACACTCGGCGATCAGCCGCTCGAGGTCGGCACGCGGCAGGCAGGGGCGTGCCGCGTCGTGCACCAGAACCCAGTCGTCGGCGTCGATGCCCGCCATCGCGGCGATCAGCCCGTTATGCACCGACTCGGCGCGCGTTGCGCCGCCGCAGTACAGCGGCTCGATGCGGCCTTTGAAAGCGCTCCAGTCCTGCGCGCGGAATTCGCGGTCGTCCTTGCCCAGCACGACGAAGATCATCTCGATCGGCGCGATATCGAGCGCGCGCAGTGCGTGCCACAGCATCGGCTTTCCGGCGAGCGTCTGGAACTGCTTGGGCGATCCGGCGGGCATGCGCGTACCCGATCCGGCGGCGGGGATGAGGGCGAACAGGGACAACGTAAGTTCTTGTTAAATCAAGGCGATATAATTATACGCTGCGTCCCCCTGCACGCCCCGTGCGGGGTTTCGAGACACGCCTTCATCGCATGCATCGCGATTCGCTTCCCGCCCGCAGGCGCTACGCCCAGCTCGTCGGCTCGGCCGATGCGCTCGCGCTCGCGCGTCTTGCGCAGGCCGATGCGCGACCGCTCGCGGTGATCTGTGCCAATGCACAGGATGCGCAGCGGCTGGTCGACGAAATCCGCTGGTTTGCGCCCGGGTTGCGCGTCTGCCTGCTGCCCGACTGGGAGACCCTGCCCTACGACCAGTTCTCGCCGCACCCGGACCTGGTGTCCGAGCGCCTCGCGACCCTGTACCAGCTGCAGCGCGGCGCCTTCGACGTCGCCCTGGTGCCCGCGACGACCGCGCTCGTGCGTCTGTGCCCGCCGAGCTATCTCGCTGCGCATACGTTCTTCATTCAGGTCGACGAGCAGCTCGACCTCGAGGCGCTGCGCCGGCAGCTCGCGCTCGCCGGCTACGCGCACGTCACGCAGGTGGTCGCGCCCGGCGAAGTCTGCTTTCGCGGCGGCTTGATCGACCTGTTTCCGATGGGCAGCGCGCTGCCGCTGCGCATCGACCTCGACGACGAGCGCGTCGAGACGATCCGCGCCTTCGATGCCGATACGCAGCGCACCGTCTACAGCGTGCGCGAGATTCGCATGCTGCCGGCGCGCGAATTCTCGATCGACGAGACCGGACGCACGCGCTTTCGCAGCCGCTGGCGGGAGCAGTTCGAAGGCGACCCCTCGAAGAAGCGCCTGTACCGCGACGTCTCGAACGGCGTGCCGTCGGCCGGCATCGAGTATTACCTGCCGCTGTTTCACGACGCGGTCGCGACGCTGTTCGACTACCTGCCGCGCGATGCGACGGTCGCGCTGCATCACGACGTCGCCGGCGCGATTCAGGCGTTCTGGACCGACGCGGCCAGCCGCTACAAGCTGCTCGGCGGCGACCCCGAGCGCCCGCTGCTGCCGCCGGCGGCGCTGTTCCTCGACGCCGAGGCGTTCTACCTGCGCCTGCGCGAGCACCCACGCGTCGATCTGCTCGCCGCGCCGGCGGTCGACGACCTCGCGGAAGCCGAGGCGCCGCTCGTCGCCGCAGCGCTGCCGCCGCTCGCGGTCGACCGGCGCGCGCAGGACCCGATCGCCGCGCTCAAGCAGTTCATCGACGCGACGCCGTTGCGCGTGCTGCTCGCCGCGGAGTCACCCGGCCGGCGCGAGACGATGGGCGCCTATTTCGCCGAGTACGGACTGACGCCTGCGCCCGGCACCGACTTCGAGGCGTTTCGCGCCGGCGCCGCACGCCTCGCGCTCGCGGTTGCGCCGCTCGCCAACGGCTTTGCGCTGCCCGCCGAGGGCTGGTGCGTCGTCACCGAGGCCGAGCTCTATGCAGGCACCGTGCGCCGGCGCGCGCGCAGTCGGGAAAAGACCGTCTCGGCCGAGGGCCTGGTCCGCGATCTGTCCGAGCTCAAGGTCGGCGACCCGGTGGTACACGCGCAGCACGGCATCGGCCGCTACCAGGGGCTGATGAGCCTCGACCTGGGCGACGGTGAGAACGAGTTTCTGCTGCTGGAGTACGACGGCGGCGACAAGCTCTACGTCCCGGTCGCGCAGCTCGAAGTCATCTCGCGCTACGCCGGGCTGCAGCCCGAGGACGCCCCGCTGCACAAGCTGGGCAGCGGGCAGTGGGACCGCGCCAAGGCGCGCGCGGCCAGGCAGGTGCGCGACACCGCCGCCGAGCTGCTCGCGCTGTATGCCAAGCGCGCGGCGCGCGAGGGCTACGCCTTCGGCGTCAAGCCGCACGACCTCGAGGCCTTCGCCGACGGCTTCGGCTTCGAGGAGACGACCGATCAGCAGGGCGCAATCGATGCCGTGGTCGCCGACATGGCCTCGGGCAAGCCGATGGACCGCCTGATCTGCGGCGACGTCGGCTTCGGCAAGACCGAGGTCGCCCTGCGCGCGGCCTTCGTCGCCGTGGCCGATGGCCGCCAGGTGGCGATCCTCTGTCCCACCACCCTGCTCGCCGAGCAGCACTTTCTCACCTTCACCGACCGCTTTGCCGACTGGCCGGTGCACATCGCCGAGCTGTCGCGCTTCAAGACCGCGAAGGAGCAGGCCGAGGCGGTCGACAAGCTCGCGCGCGGCGAGCTCGACATCGTCATCGGCACCCACAAGCTGCTCTCCAAGGGCGTGAAGTTCGATCGCCTCGGGCTGGTGATCATCGACGAGGAGCACCGCTTCGGCGTGCGCCAGAAGGAGGCGCTCAAGGCGCTGCGCGCCGAGGTCGACGTGCTGACGCTCACCGCGACGCCGATCCCCCGCACGCTCGCCCTGTCGCTCGAAGGCTTGCGCGATTTTTCCGTGATCGCGACCGCGCCGCAGCGACGCCTGGCGATCAAGACCTTCGTTTCGCCCTACTCCGAAGGGCTGGTGCGCGAGGCGGCGCTGCGCGAGCTGAAGCGCGGCGGCCAGGTGTACTTCCTGCACAACGAAGTCGACACCATCGAGCACCTGCGCGACCGGCTCGAGCGGCTGCTGCCCGAGGCGCGCATCGCGGTGGCCCACGGCCAGATGCGCGAGCGCGAGCTCGAGCGGGTGATGCGCGAGTTCTACGCGCAGCGCCACAACGTGCTCCTGTGCACGACGATCATCGAGACCGGCATCGACGTGCCCACGGCGAACACGATCGTGATCAATCGCGCCGACCGCTTCGGGCTCGCGCAGCTGCACCAGTTGCGCGGCCGGGTCGGGCGCTCGCACCACCAGGCCTACGCCTACCTGCTCACGCCGCGCGGCGAAGGGCCCGGCGGCGATCCCTTCGGCGCACTCGGCACGCAGGCCAAGAAGCGGCTCGAGGCGATCCAGGCGATGGAGGAGCTCGGCTCGGGGTTTTTCCTCGCGATGCACGATCTCGAGATCCGCGGCGCAGGCGAGGTGCTCGGCGAGTCGCAATCGGGCGAGATCCAAGAGGTCGGCTTCTCACTCTATGCGCAGATGCTCGAGCGCGCGGTGCGCGCGCTGCGCTCCGGGCGCAGCAGCGAGCGGGACGACGCGGTCGATGTCAGCGCCGAGATCAACCTGCACGTGCCCGCGCTGCTGCCCGCGCGCTACTGCAGCGACGTGCACGAGCGCCTGACGCTGTACAAGCGGCTCGCGAACTGCGACTCGCGCGAATCGCTCGACGCGATGCACGAGGAGCTGGTCGACCGCTTCGGCGATCTTCCCGAGCCCGCGCGTGCGCTGCTCGAGTGCCATCGCCTGCGGATGGCCGCACGCGCGCTCGGCATCACGCGCATCGACGCGACGCACGAGGCGATCCAGCTGCACTTCGTCAAGCACCCGCCGATCGACGCCCAGCGCATCATCGCGCTGGTGCAGTCGACCCGCGGCGCACGTTTCGCCGGCGCCGACCGGCTGCGGCTCGAGGCCAAGCTGCCCGAATGGCAGGGGCGCGCCGACGCGGTCAAGGATCTGCTGCGGCGTCTCGCGGCATGAGGCGGGCGCTCGTGGCCTCGCTCGCGCTCGGCTGGGTCTGCGCATTGCCGGTCGCCGCGCGCGATTCGGTGGGCGCGGCTGGCGACGTCGACGATGCGCGCCTTGCGCCGGCGACCGAAGCACTGCGACGCGGCGACAGGGCGCAGGCCATCGCGCAGCTGACGCCGCTCGCCGAGCAGGGCCTGCCGGAAGCGCAGTACCGGCTCGCGCTCGCGCTCGAAAGCGCGCCGCCGGGCGAACGCGATCAGGCCGCCGCCGCCGGCTGGTACCGGCGCGCCGCAGACGCGGGGCATGCGGCGGCGCAGAACAATCTCGGCGCGATGTATGTCGACGGTCGCGGCGTTGCCCGCGACCCGGCCGCGGCGCTGCGCTGGTACCGGGCCGCAGCAGAATCGGGCTTTGCGCAGGCGCAGTACAACCTCGCGCTCATGCTCGGCACCGGCCGCGGCGCGGCGCGCGACCCGCAGGCGATGGCGCGCTGGCTGCAGCGCGCCGCGGACCAGGGCTTGGCGCGCGCTCAGGCGCAGCTCGGCCGCCTCTACCTCGACGGCGAAGGCGTCGCGCCGAACGCGCTGCTGGCCGCGCAGTGGTTCGAGCGCGCCGCGCGCCAGGGCGACGACTGGGGACAGTATTACTACGGCGCGCTGCTGCAGAAGGGATTGGGCGTACGGCGCGATCTCACCGCGGCACACGACTGGCTGCTGAAGAGCGCGAACAACGGCAATACCACGGCAATGCACGCGCTCGCCACGGTCTACCGGCTGGGTCTCGGCGTCCCCGCCAGTGCGGAGAAGGCCGCGCAATGGAAGGCGCGCGCCGCGCAGCGATGAACCTCGTCGTCCAGGGTCCCGGCATGAACGCGCGGCTCGCCGAGGACGTCGCACGCCTCGCCGACGCGGCCGCCGTGCAGCCGCTCGCAGCGAGCGCCTGGCGCCTGCGCAGCGCGACGCGCAGCCCGACGGTCGAAGCCTGGTGCGCAGCGCACCGCGTCGACAGCGCCTGGGTGCCCGAGGACCGGCGGCTCGCCGAGCTGCGCCTGCTCGCCATCGACATGGACTCGACCCTCATCACGATCGAGTGCGTCGACGAGATCGGTGCGCTGCTGGGAAGGAAGGCCGAGGTCGCGGCGATCACGGAGGAAGCGATGCGCGGCGAGCTTCCCTATGCCGAGAGCCTCGCGCGGCGCGTCGCGCTGCTCGCCGGGCTCGAGGAAGCGGCGCTCGAGAAGGTCTATCGCGACACCCTCACCCTCTCGCCCGGCGCCGAACGGCTGATCGAAGGCTGCCGCGCGCGCGGCATCCGGACGCTGCTCGTCTCCGGCGGCTTCAGCTTCTTCACCGAACGGGTGCAGGCGCGGCTCGGCATCGACGAGGCGCTGGCGAACGAGCTCGAGATCGTGGACGGGCGGCTTTCCGGACGGCTGCGCGGGGCGATCGTCGATGCCGGCGCGAAGGCGGCGCGGTTTCGCGAGGTCGCAGCGCGCCTTGGGCTGTCGAAGTCGCAGACCCTCGCGGTCGGTGACGGCGCGAACGACCTGGCGATGATGGCCGAGGCCGGCGTATCGGTCGCCTGGCGCGCGAAGCCGCGGGTCCGGGCGGCGGCGACGCACGCGCTCGACTTCTCGGACCTCGACGGAGTGTTGAACCTCTATACCTGACCGACTGCGCCGGGCTGCGCGCCGGTCATGCGCCTGGACGCATGACGGTTTGCGTTCATCCGCTCGCAGAGGCCGGCGAAGCCAGCGGTAGCGAATCGGATGCAACAAAGGGTAAGCCGGCGCGTACATCAGTGGGTGCTTGACGCACTGTGCCGCGAACGCTTGAGCCAGACCAGTGCGTACCACCCGACACAGACTCCAGAAAGAAGCGGCCCGGTCCCGAAGATGCCACCCAAGCCGCAAAGGTTGCCGGCGCTCGCGCTTGCGCAGAACACCGCAACGCCGACCGCCGCGCCGGCGATGAACGTTGCGGCGCCAGCAGCAAGAGCGCGGAGAACGAACCCGAGGAGAGCATCGCCAGCCTTCGGCCCTGGCGCAAGGAGGTGGATGGCGATGCAGACGCCGGCCAACAGTAGCCCGAGCCCAAGAACGATTGGGCCAACGGAGATGACCTGGTTCAGCAGAGCTCCCATGCGCCGCCTAACCTGGGCGTTGCGCCGCGCGCATCGAGCGTCGGACCTCGAACGCGCGGTTCGATGGGTTATCGGTACACATCTCTCCGATGCCCGATTTTGAAGATCGTTACACCTCGACCCTCGTCGTCGACACGGTAGATGATCCGATAACTTCCCTGCCGCACCCGGTATCGGTCGCCGTATCCTGCGAGTTTTTCCGAACCCTGAGGTCGGGGGTTCGCTGCTAGCGTTTGAATTCTGCCAATGATGCGTTGACGATCAGCCCTGGCGCCGACCGCCTCAAGCTCTTTTGCCGCGGAGGTCTTGATTAGAATCCTATATCCGGCCACGCCGCTTTAGGCCCTGGACGAACGTGTCGAACGAAATGCTCTTCTCGTTCTTTCTCTCTGCAAATGCGGAAAGATCCTCCGCATCCTCGGCCAGGGCAGCCTTTACGGCGTCGTTGACCATGTCGGAGATGGAGCGGTCCGATGCCGCAGCCTTGAGGCGCAAGGCGCGGTGTACGTCGGGCTCGAAGTAGACGGTCGCGCGTTTTTGAGTGTCCATGCACGCCATTCTGACGTCTGAACGTTATAACGTCAAACCGCGACAAGCCCTCTAACGAGATTTAGTTGACCTACTGGTTGCCGAACGAGGCGTTGAACAAGTTACCAACGCGTCCTTTTCTCCCAGAATTCACCCTATTCCGTACATCATTGGACGCACCGTCACCACAGCGCCAGTCCAATCTAGATGCTTCGCGTCTCTTTATCGTAACGGCGGCGCGCGCCTCGCGATGACGACCACCACAGACTTCCTCGACCTCGCGGCGCGCGCGGATCGTGCGCTCCGCCTGCCGCCGGTCGCGGACCTCTACTGCCCGCCCGGCCGCGGACTCGGCCGCGACGCCGAATTCCTCGCGCTCCAGCTCGCCGACGGCAGCACCGGCATGGCCTACACGCTGCTCGGCGACACGCTCGAGCGGCTGCGCGCCTCCGAGCTGAAGGCGCATGTGGGCCGCGCGCCGCTCGAGCTCGCGCGCGGCTATGCCGCGCGAGACCCCGTCGCGCGCGTGCTCGGCCTCGCCGCCTTCAACGCCATCTCGCAGCACGTCTTCCACCGCGCAGGCTACCTGCCGGAGACCGCGTCCGATTCGTTCGGCGCCTTCGGCCTCGGCCCTGGCGACCACCTCGGCATGATCGGTTTTTTCCGCGGTCTGGTGCCGCGCGTGCGCGCCGCGGGCGCGCGGCTCACGGTGCTCGAGCTGCGGCCCGAGCTGGTCGAGACGACGGCGGACTACGAGGTGACGCTCGATCCGGCGAGGCTCGCCTCGTGCACGAAGATCATCGCCACCAGCAGCGTGCTGCTGAACGACACGCTCGACGACATGCTCGTGCACGGCGGCCATGCGCATGCGTTCGCACTCATCGGGCCCTCGGCGAGCGGCTTTCCCGATCCGCTGTTCGCGCGCGGCGTGACGGTGGCCGGGGGCTACCGTGTCGACGATCCGACGGAGTTTCTGCGCCGTGCGCGCGCGCTCGAGCCCTGGGGCGACGCCGGCGCGAAGTGCGCGATCCGGCGCGACGCCTACCCGGGCTTCGAGGCGCTCCTCGCGCGCGCCGCTACTTCGCCGCCACCACCATGATCTCGACCAGCGCGCGCGGATCGGCGAGCTTCGCCTCGATGCAGGCGCGCGCCGGCAGGTTCTTCGGATCGGCCCAGGCGGTCCAGGCCTCGTTCATCGGCGCGCGATGGCGGATGTCGCTCACCCAGATCACGGCCGAGAGCACCTTCGACTTGCTCGAGCCGCACTTCGCCAGCAGCGCGTCGATCGCCGCGAGGATCTGCTGCGCCTGGCCTTTCGCGTCCTGCGCCAGATCGTCGGCAACGATGCCGGCGAGATGCACCAGCCCACCGTGCTCGACCGCCTTGGACAGGATGCCTGCGGATTCATGCCTCGTGATGCTCATCTGTGTCCCTCCTCCGGGTTTCAGTCGTGCGCGAGCGACTTCTTGGTGAACAGGTAGTCCTTCAGCTCCTTGGAGAACGTCGGATCCTTGCGCCGGATCCATTCGAGCACCATCGCCGCGTGCTCCTTTTCCTCGTCGCGGTTGTGCGCCAGGATCGCCTTGAGCGCCTTGTCCTTGCAGGCGTCGACGCGCTGGTTGTACCAGTCGACCGCCTCGAGCTCCTCCATGAGCGAGGTGATTGCGCGGTGCATGTCGCGCGTCGCATTGGACAGCTCGTCGATCGGTTCGTGATAGCCCTCGTTTGCCATGTCAGTCCTCCATCGTCAAAAAACTAATCTACCCAGACGCGCGCGTTGCGGAACACGCGCATCCAGGGTGAATCCTCGCCCGCCCCGTCGGGCGTCCATGACATCTGCACGCTGCGGAACACCCGCTCCGGATGCGGCATGATTGCCGTGAAGCGACCGTCTGCAGTCGTGAATCCGGTCAGCCCGCCGGGTGAGCCGTTCGGATTGAGCGGATAGCTCTCGGTCGGCTTCCCATGGTGGTCTATATAGCGCAGCGCTGCAATCGCGCTGCGCGCAGCCTTCTCGTCTGCGAACTGCGCGCGTCCCTCGCCGTGCGCGGCGGCCACCGGCATGCGGCTGCCGGCCATGCCGGCGAACAGGATCGAGGGGCTCTCGAGCACCTCGACCATCACGAAGCGCGCCTCGTACTGCTCCGAGCGATTGCGCCGGAAGGTCGGCCAGTGCGCCGCCCCGGGAATGATTTCCTTCAGCGCGGCGAGCATCTGGCAACCATTGCACACGCCCAGGGCGAAACTGTCGCTGCGCGCGAAGAAGGCCTCGAACACGCCGCGCGCGCGTGCGTTGAACAGGATCGATTTTGCCCAGCCCTGCCCCGCGCCGAGCACGTCGCCGTAGGAAAAGCCGCCGCAGGCGACCGCGCCGCGGAACCCGGAGAGATCAACGCGTCCCGCGAGGATGTCGGTCATGTGCACGTCGAGCGCCTCGAAGCCGGCGCGCGTAAAGGCCATCGCCATCTCCACCTGGCTGTTCACGCCCTGCTCGCGCAGCACCGCGATCCGCGGCCGCGCGCCGCGCGCCAGGTAGGGCGCCGCAATGTCCTCGGCCGGATCGAAGCACGGCGCGAAGGAGATCCCCGGGTCCTTCGCGTCGAGCACCCGGTCGTACTCCTCCTGCGCGCAGTCCGGGTTGTCGCGCAGGCTCTGCATGCGCCAGGTCGTCTCGCTCCAGGCGCGCTGCAGCGCAATGCGCGGCTCGGCGAAGAGCGCTCTGGCGTTGCGCGTGATGCGGATCTCGTCGCGCGCATTCGGTTGGCCGACGAGCTGCGACTCGGCGCTCAGGCCATGGGCACGCAGCAGGTCCATCACCCGCGCGCGCTCGGCGCTGCGGATCTGCAGCAGCGCGCCGAGCTCTTCGGCGAACAGCGCAGCCAGCGCCAGGTCGTTCGCGCGGCCGGCGAGCTGATGGTCGCTGTTGTGCTTGAACGCGTCGACGTCGTCCATCGCGGCATCGAAGGCGATCGCATCCAGGTTGAGCGTCACCCCGCAGTGCCCGGCGAACGCCATCTCGCAGGCCGCGACGAACAGCCCGCCGTCCGAGCGGTCGTGATAGGCGAGCAGCAGGCCTTGCCGGGCGAGCGCCTGCACCGCGTCGAACAGCGCCTTGACGCGCTGCGGGTCGTCCGCGTCGGGACAGACCTCGCCGAGGGCGCCGTGCACCTGGGCGAGGATCGAGCCGCCGAGACGGTTCCGGCCGCCGCCGAGATCGATCAGCAGCAGCTCGCTGTCGCCCTGATCGCTGCGCAGCTGCGGCGTGAGCGTGCCGCGCGCGTCCTCGACCGGCGCGAACCCGGACACGATCAGCGACAGCGGCGCGCGCACCTCCTTGTCGATGCCGTCCTCGCGCCAGGTCGTACGCATCGACAGCGAATCCTTGCCGACCGGAATCGACAGGCCGAGCGCGGGGCAGAATTCGAGCGCCACCGCCCGCACCGTGTCGTACAGCGCGGCATCCTCGCCGTCGCTGCCGGCGGCAGCCATCCAGTTCGCCGAAAGCTTCACCCGGTCGAGCGCCCCGATGCGCGCGGCCGCGAGATTGGTGATCGCCTCGGCCACCGCCATGCGCCCCGAGGCCGGCGCATCGATCAGCGCGAGCGGCGTTCGCTCACCGACCGCGAAGGCCTCGCCCGCAGGGCCTTCGAAATCCATCAGGGTGACCGCGCAATCGGCGACCGGCACCTGCCAGGGGCCGACGAAGGGATCGCGCGCGCACAGGCCGCCGACCATGCGATCGCCGATCGACACCAGGAAGGTCTTGTCGGCCACCGTCGGATGGCGCAGCACGCGCAGGGCGGCGTCCCTCAGATCGATCCCGGCAAGCGCGAACGGCAATCGCGGCGGCGCGCGGCGCTGCACGTCGCGCAGCATCTTCGGTGCCTTGCCGAGGATGGTCTCGAGCGGAAGGTCGACCGGCCGGTTGTCGAAGCGCGGATCGGCGACCACCAGGCGTCCATCCGCGGTCGCGGCGCCAAGCACCGCGAACGGGCAGCGCTCGCGCGCGCAGATCGCGCGCAGCGTCTCGAGCGCGGCGGGCGCAATCGCGACGACGTAGCGCTCCTGCGCCTCGTTGCACCAGATCTCGCGCGGCGACATGCCCGAGTCCTCCGAGGGCACCGCGCGCAGGTCGAAGCGCGCGCCGCGCCCGGCGGCATGCACCAGCTCGGGCAGCGCGTTCGACAGCCCGCCCGCGCCGACGTCGTGGATCGACAGAATCGGATTCGCCTCGCCCAGCGCCCAGCAGTGGTCGATCACCTCCTGCGCGCGGCGCTGCATCTCGGCGTTGCCGCGCTGCACCGAGTCGAAATCGAGATCCGCAGTGTTGGCGCCCGCGCCCATCGATGACGCAGCCCCGCCCCCCATGCCGATCAGCATGCCGGGGCCGCCGAGTTGCGCGAGCAGCGCGCCTTCGGCGAGCGTCGATTTTGTGCTGTGCGCCGCGCTGATGTTGCCAATGCCGCCGGCCAGCATGATCGGCTTGTGGTAACCGCGCGTGACGCCGCCCAGGTTCAGCTCGAAGCTGCGGAAGTAGCCCGCCAGGTTCGGGCGTCCGAATTCGTTGTTGAACGACGCCGCGCCGATCGGCGCCTCGAGCATGATCTCGAGCGCGGAGACGATGCGCTCGGGCTTGCCGACGTCCTGCGCCTCCCAGGGCTGCGCCGCGCCCGGCAGGCGCAGATGCGAGACCGAGTAGCCGACCAGGCCGGCCTTGGGTTTCGCCCCGCGGCCGGTTGCGCCCTCATCGCGGATCTCGCCGCCCGCGCCGGTGGCCGCGCCGGGGAACGGCGCGATCGCGGTCGGATGGTTGTGCGTCTCGCACTTCATCACCGTATGGGTCAGCCCGGGCTGCGCGCGGTAGACCCCTCGCGCGTCGGGATGAAAGCGCTGCGCGATGCGTCCCTCCATCACCGCGGCGTTGTCGGCATAGGCGACCACCGTGCCCTGCGGTGCCGCGGCATGCGTGTGACGGATCATCGCGAACAGCGACTGATCCATGCGCGCGCCGTCGATGATCCAGTCCGCGTTGAAGATCTTGTGACGGCAGTGCTCGGAGTTCGCCTGCGCGAACATCGTCAGCTCGGTGTCGGTGGGGTCCCGTCCGAGGGCGCGGTAGGCCTCGAGCAGGTAGTCGATCTCGTCCTCCGACAGCGCGAGCCCGAGCGCGCGATTCGCATCCTCCAGCGCGGCACGGCCGCCGGCCTGCACGCCGATGGTCGCGAGCGGGCGCGGCGCAACGTGCTGGAACAGCTGCGCCGCCGCCTCGGGTCCGGCGAGGACCGTCTCGGTCATCCGGTCGTGCAGCTGCGCGGCAAGCGCCGCGCGCGCCGCCGCGGGCGCGCCGTGCACCGTGTACAGGCAGCCGCGCTCGATGCGCAGCACGCCCTCGAGCGCGCAATTGCGCGCGATATCGGTCGCCTTCGACGACCAGGGCGAGATCGTGCCGATCCGCGGCACGACGAGAAACCGCGTGCCGCCTTGCGCCTGCGGCGCGGGCTGCGGTCCGTCGTCGAGCAGCCGCTCGAGCAGCGCGCGCGCTTCGGCATCCGGCGCTTTCGCCATCTCGACGAAATGCCAGAACTCGGCATCCACCGCCTGGACCCCGGGGGCGATGCGCTTCAACGCCGTGGCGAGCTTTGCGATCCGGAACGCCGACAGCGCGCGCGCGCCGCGAAGCTGCAAAACGTGGGACATCGAAACGCTTGGCCGGTAAAAGCGAATTCTACCCGCCGTGCCGCCTCGCGCTGCGCCCCTGCGGGGCGGCGGCAACCTTACCGCGTCGGAGAAACGAGCCGCGGCTCTTTTAGCGTGCCGACGAGGTTGAAGGTCTCGTTGGTTGTGCGCGGACCCGACTCGACGTCGGCCACCACGCGGCCGTTCAGCTCGCCGGTCGCGCTGATCTCGAGCGTTCCGGCCGCATTCAGCTTGCCGGCGCCCATGTTGAGCTGGCGCATCGACACCGCACCCGCATCGTAGACGGCCTCGCCCGTCAACTCGGCGAACAGCGTGCGCCCGCTCGATTGCTTTCCCTTGGTCTGGATCCCGCGCGACAGGTCGAAGCTGCCGAGCACGCCCTTGTCGATCTTGAACGTCCCTTCCAGCCGGGCGGCCGGTTGCAAGGAGCCCGGGTTCGGGCCCGCCATGCGGAAGCGGCCCTTGGCGTCCGCCTTGCCTGCCGACAGCAGCGCGGGGGCGAACACCGCCGCGTTGACGCCCTTGCCCACGAGGTCCCCGCGCAGCGACCACTCTGCACCCCAGCGCATCTCCGCGGTGCCCGAAATGACGCCGTCGTACACCCGCGCATCCCAGGTGCTCAGGCGCAGCCCGTCGTGCGTCGCCGTGCCTTTCATGCCGACATCGGTCAGCGCGACCCCTTTGAGGAAGGGCAACGTCAGCGTCTCGGCCTTGCCTTCGATGCCGATCTCCTTGCCCTTCGGGGTCAGTCTCACCTCGAGGCCGTCCGCGGTACGCACGACGCCGCTCGCCACGCGGCCGTTGGCCGCCATCTTGAGCGTGACATCGAAGCTCGGCAGCGTCAGCGGCCCCTCGAAAGTCGCCTGGGTCAGCACGATACTGTCGCTGCGCAGCGCACCCCCACGCAGCCCACCGAGCAAGCCCTGCGCGATCATCGCCTGCGGAACGCGTGCGCCTTCGAGCTCGATCCGGCTGAACGTCTTTTGCGATGAGAACAACCCGCCGATCCCGGGATAGGCGTGTGCGCGCACGATCCGTACGACCTGCTTGCCGCTGCCGAGCGTGATGCCCTCGAGCTTGACCTGCAGGCCGGTCACCAGGGAAATGTTCGCCGACGAGATCCTGACCGGCATACCGAGCGACGCGCTCGCCGCACGCTCGTAATCGCCGGTCGGCATGGGCAGCACGTGCACGACGCCCACGCCCGCAACCAGCAGCACGAGCACGGTGATGCCCAGCGACTTGCCCAGCCGGCGCGGCGGCCGGACGCGCCGCTCCTTCTTCTCCGGCTTCTCCCGCGGCGCCTTGGCCTCTTTCTTTGCCTTCGGTTCCTTTTTTTCCGCCGTTTCCTTCTTCTTGAAGATCTCTAGCAGGCCCTTCTTCGGCTTCTTTCCTTCCGCGGGCTGCGCCGGCACCGCCTCGGCTTCCTTGCGCCCGCGCTTGGCCGCCGCCTTGCTGAGCAAGCGCTCCTCGCTACGGATCTCGTCCAGGTCGAGATCCTCGTCCGAAATGCCGATGTCGTCTTCGTCGGCGGCCGGCTGTGCCGCCGCCGCCGTGATGGATTCCTGCGCCTGCCGCTTGCGCGCCTCCGCCTCCTGCGCCTCGCGCTCCTCGCGTTCGCGTGCTGCGCGCGCCTCGGCCTCGGCCCGCGTGCGTTCCTCTTGCTCGCGCTGGCGCTTCGCCTCCGCCTCGCGCGCCTTGCGTTCCGCGTCGTCCTTCGCCTTGCGTTCGGCCGCCTCGCGCGCCTTGCGTTCCGCGTCGTCCTTCGCCTTGCGTTCGGCCGCCTCGCGCGCCTTCTGCTCTTCCTCGTCGCGCTGGGCGAAGCTGTCGAGATCCGCGAGCAGGTCGTCCGGCAGCGCGCTCGCCGCCGGCGCCCGCTTGGCGTCTTCCTCGGCCTTGCGCTTGGCCTCGTCGTCCTTGCGCTTCGCCTCGTCGGCCTCCTTGCGCTTTTTCGCCTCGTCCGCTTCCTTGCGCTTGGCCTCCTCGGCCTGCTTGCGCCTGGCCTCGTCCTCGGCCTTGCGCGACGCTTCCTCGGTCTTGCGCTGGATCTCTTCTTCGGTCTTGCGCCTGGCCTCTTCCTCGTCGGCCTTGCGCTTGGCTTCTTCCTCGGCTGTGCGCTTGGCGTCCTCTTCGGCCTTGCGCTTGGCTTCCTCCTCTTCCTTGCGCTTGCGCGCGGCCTCTTCCGCGTCCTTGCGGCGGCGGTCGGCCTCTTCCTTGGCCTTGCGCTCGGCCTCCTCGCGCGCCTTGCGCTCGATCTCGAGCTGCTGGCGCAGGGCCTCGGATTCCTGACGCGCCTTTTCTTCGACTTCGCGCCGTCCCCGCGCTTCGGCCTCCTTCGCCAGCCGTTCCGCGTCTTCCTTGGCCTTGCGTTCGGCCTGCTCGCGCGCGCTGCGCTCGGCCTCGAGCTTGGCGTTCAATTCCTTTTCGACCCGCGTGCGCTCGTCGGCTTCCTTGCGCGCACGCGCCTCGGCCTCGGCCTTCGCTTTTGCTTCGGCGTCGGCCTTCTGTCGCGCCTCGGATGCGGCGCGGATCGCCGCGTCGCGCAGCGCCTTCGACTTGGCCTCCGAATCGGTCCGCGCCTTGGCTTCGGCCTCGGCCTTGGCCTTCGCCTCCGCATCGGCCTTCTTGCGGGCCTCGGCCGCGGCTTTCGCCTTGGCTTCCGCTTCCTCCTTTTCCTTGGCCGCCGCCGCAGCCCTGGCCTTCGCCTCGGCCTCGGCCTTCGCCCTGGCCGCCGCCTCCTGCTTCGCCTTCGCTTCGGCCTGCTCGCGCACCCTGAAGTCGAACGCATCCTCTTCCTCGGCCTTGCGCTGGGCCTCGGCATGCGCCTGCGCCGCGAGATCGAGGCGCTGCGAGGTGGACGACCCCGGGCTGGTGCTCGCCCCCGGCGTGGTGGCCGCCGCTTTCGGCGTGGTGGTCGCTGCCTTGGCCGCAGTCGCGGCCGCCTTCGGTGCCGTGGGCACGAACGAGGTGAAATCGAGCTCCTCGCCCTCGTCCTCTTCCTGCTTGGCCGGCGGCGGGGTCGGCGCGGCGCCGCGGGCCGGCTTCGGCTGCGCGACCGGTGCACCCGGGGACACTTCGCGCACGAAGCCGTCCTTGTCCATCTTCTCGATCAGCTGCTGGAACTTGAGCTGGGTGAACTTATCGAACTTCTGGTTCAGCTCGGCGACGGTCGACTTGCCGTCGATCGCGGACAGCACCGCGCGATCGCCGCGCGACAGATGACTCGTGCGGCCCGACGCCTCCTGGACGCCTTTGCCGGTCTTGGAATAGATCGCGGTCGGATTCATGCGTCGTCGTATGGTCTTGGCGCCCGCAATTGCGGGCGGCCTGCTTGTTGTCGAACCAATCGAGGCCGGACGATCCGACTATTATAAGCAGATGCGCTCGACGGCCCGCGTGACGCGGTCCACACAGGGCGGGCCGGGCGCCGGCCTTGTCCTGCGCCCCGGGCAAGCGCCGGCGTCTGCCGCCGGCGTCTGCCGCCGGCGTCGGCACGCACGGTACCATCCTGCGTCTGCGATGCCACGATGCCCAGCGCCCCGTTACGGCTGACCCTGCTGCTGGGCGTGTTGATCGCGCTCACCCCGCTGGGCACCGATCTCTACCTGCCTGCGCTGCCGGCGATCGGGCGGGCCTTGCAGGCCCCCGTCGAGCAGACCCAGCACACCGTCACCACGTTTTTCCTCGGCTTGGCGATCGGCCAGCTCGTCTGGGGACCGCTCTCGGACCGCTACGGTCGTAAGCCCATCCTGCTTGCCGGACTGCTGCTGGCCTTGCTCGCCGCGCTTGCCGGCGGCCTTGCGACCGCGGTCGGCACGCTGACCTGGGCGCGCTTCGCGCAGGGCATCGGCCTGTCGGCCGGACCGGTCGCCGCGCGCAGCGTGGTGCGCGATCTGTTCGCCCACGAGCACGCCGCGCAGTTGCTCGCGCGCATGACGATCGTATTCAGCATCGTGCCCATCGCCGCGCCGCTGGCCGGCGCAGTGCTGCTCGGGCTGGGCTGGCCGGCGATCTTCGCCGCCCTCGCGGCGGTCGCGCTGCTGCTGATCATCGCCGTTGCGCGCGGACTTCCCGAAACCGCGCCGCGCACACAGTCCGATGCCGCGAACGCCGGGCGCCTCGTGCAGCGCTTCGGCGCGATCCTGCGCGAGCCACGCTTCACCGCGCACGGCGTCCTGCTGCTGTGCACCTTCAGCGGCATATTCGCGTTCGTTTCCAATTCCGCGTTCGTGCTGCAGCAGGGCCTCGGCGTCGCGCCGGCGACCTACGCGCTGCTGTTCGCGACCGTGATGCTGGGGCAGATCGCCGGCGCCTGGTTGAGCAGCCGCCTGGTCATGCGCCTCGGAATCGGCGCCATGTTGCGCCTGGGCACGCGGCTGGCCTGCGCCGCCGGCGCCGCTGCGCTGGGGCTGGCGCTCGGCGGCGCGCAGCACTGGTCCGCGGTGATCGCGCCGCTGGCCGCGTATATGTTCGCCTGCAGCTGCATCATTCCCGCGGCAACGGCTGCCGCACTGTCGCCCTTCCCCGGGGCCGCCGGCGCCGCCTCGTCGCTCATCGGCACACTGCAGTTCGCGCTCGGCGCGGCGGTCAGCAGCGCGCTCGGTGCGGCCTTCGACGGAACTGCGGTTCCGATGGCGCTGGTCGTTGCGCTCGGCGGAACCGGCGCCCTGCTCAGCGAGCGGCTGCTGGTGCGCCGCATCGCCGCGCGGCACGCGATCCGCGTCGCAGCTCGCTAGAATGCGCGCCGACATGGAATCCATCGACGCCGTGGTCATCGGCGCCGGCGTGGTCGGCCTCGCAGTGGCGCGCGCGCTGGCGCTCGCGGGACAGGAGGTGATCGTCCTCGAGGCGGAGGACGCCATCGGCACGCACACCAGCTCGCGCAACAGCGAGGTGATCCACGCCGGGATCTACTATCCGCGCGACTCGCTCAAGGCACGCAGCTGCGTCGAAGGCCGCCACCGCCTGTACGCATACTGCGCGAGCCACGGGGTTCCGCATCGTCGCAGCGGCAAGCTGATCGTCGCGACCGAGGAGGCGCAGCTCGCCGAGCTCGAGTCGATCCGGCAGCGCGCCCTGGCAAACGGCGTCGACGACATCGCCTGGCTGAGCCGCGCACAGACGCTCGCCATGGAGCCCGCCCTGTGCGCGGTCGCATCGCTGCACTCGCCCTCGACCGGGATCATCGACAGCCATGCGCTGATGCTCGCCTACCTGGGCGATGCCGAAGCGCAGGGCGCCATGCTCGCGCTGAAAAGCCCGCTCGAGCGCGCGCGGCTGCGCGGCGACGGTATCGAGCTGCAGGTCGGCGGCGCGGAACCGATGCGCCTGCACGCGCGCTGCGTCGTGAACGCCGCGGGCCTGCACGCGCCGAGCCTCGCGCGGCGCATCGAGGGCTATCCGCCGGAGCAGGCGCCGGTCGAGTATTACGCCAAGGGCAATTACTATGCGCTCGCCGGCCGCGCGCCGTTCGCGCGCCTCGTCTATCCGGTGCCGGAGCCCGGCGGCCTCGGGGTGCACGTGACGCTCGATCTCGCCGGCCAGGCGCGCTTCGGCCCCGACGTCGAATGGGTCGAGCGAATCGATTATCAAGTCGATGCGCAGCGCGCCGAGCGCTTCTATGCCGCGATCCGCCGTTACTGGCCGGCGCTGCCCGACGGGGCCTTGGTCCCGGGCTATGCCGGCATCCGCCCGAAGATCGCGCCGCCGGGCGCGCCGGCGGCGGATTTCCTGGTGCAGGGCCCGCGCACGCACGGCGTCCCCGGCCTCGTGCACCTGTTCGGCATCGAGTCCCCCGGGCTCACCGCGAGCCTCGCGCTCGCCGACGAGGTCTGTCGCGCGCTCGATTGACACGCGCGCGGCCGATCGCCGAAGATTCGATCCGCTTGTGCGTGCGCAACAGCGCGCGGCAAACACGACCAGCGTTCGACACGTCGAGGACACCACCATGCGCATGCGATTGAAGATTGCGGCGGCCGCCGTCGCCGTGGCTTTTGGCGGTGCCGCCCAGGCACAGACCAGCTGGGACATGCCCACGCCCTATCCGGACGCGAACTTCCATACGCAGAACATCGTGGCGTTCGCCGCCGACGTCAAGAAGTTGAGCGGCGGAAAGCTCGAGATCAAGATCCACTCCAACGGCTCGCTGTTCAAGCACCCGGAGATCAAGAATGCCGTCCGCGGCGGCCAGGTGCCGATCGGCGAGTTCCTGCTTTCCTCGAAGGCGAACGAGAACCCGGTGTTCGAGGCGGACTCGGTGCCGTTCCTCGCCTCGAGCTACGACCAGGCGGCGAAGCTGTGGAAGGCCTCGAAGCAGCCGGTCGAAAAGGCCCTCGACAAGGAAGGCCTGATGGTGCTGTACGCGGTGCCCTGGCCGCCGCAGGGCCTGTACACGAAGAAGACCGTCGATTCGGTCGCCGATCTGAAAGGCGTCAAGTTCCGCGCGTACAACGCGGCGACCGAGACGCTCGCCAAGCTCGCCGGCGCCGTGCCCACCCAGGTCGAGGTGCCCGACATCCCGCAGGCGTTTTCCACCGGCCGCGTCGATGCGATGATCACCTCGCCGTCGACGGGCGCGAATTCGAAGGCCTGGGACTTCGTCAAGAACTACTACGACGTCCAGGGCTGGCTGCCGAAGAACGTCGTGATCATGAACAAGCGCGCGTTCCGCGCTCTCGACAAGAATCTGCAGAAGGCCGTTCTCGACGCCGCCAAGGCTGCGGAGCCCCGCGGCTGGTCGATGAGCAAGACCGAGACCAAGGACAAGACCGAGGCGCTGCGCAAGAACGGCATGACGGTGCATGAGCCTTCGGCGCAGCTCATGAAGGACCTCAGGAGGATCGGCAAAGAGATGACCGATGCCTGGGTCAAGAAGGCCGGCGCCGAAGGGCAGGCCGTGCTCAAGGCCTACCAGGGCAAGTAAGCGAGCGGCAGGCATCCCGCGAAGGGCCGGTGGCGCGAGCCCCGGCCCTTTTTCACGCCCGCATGCGCAGCGCACTCGACCGTCTCTACGCCGCAAGCGGCGCACTGGGCGCCGGGTTTCTCGTTGCGATCTGCGTGATCGTCCTCGCGCAGGTCGGCTGCAACGCAATCGATGCCGCGATTCAGCTCGTCGGCGGCGAGCCGATCGGGCTGGTGATTCCCTCCTACGCGGAGTTCGCCGGCTTTTTTCTCGCCGCGGCGTCGTTCTTTGCGCTCGCCTACACCCTGCGGGCCGGCGCGCACATCCGCGTGCTGCTCGTGCTGCAGCGCCTGCCCGCGGGCGCGCAGCGCGCCGCCGAGTTCTGGTGCGTCGCCGCGGCGCTGTTCGTCAGCGCCTATTTCGCGTGGTACGCGTGGAAGCTGGTGGCCGAGTCGTACAGCTACAACGACAGGTCGCCGGGCATCATTGCGGTCGCGCTGTGGATCCCGCAAAGCGCAATGGCCCTCGGCCTGAGCGTGCTCGCGATCGCCCTGCTCGACGAGCTCCTGAGCCTGCTGCGCGGCCGCCCGGCGCGCTATGCACAGTCCGAAGCGGCAGCCGAAGGTCACCGCGAATGAGCACCGCGGTGCTCACGCTGCTGCTGCTCGTCGTACTGTTCGCGCTGCTCGGCAGCGGGGTTTGGGTCGCGTTCGCCCTGCTCGGCGTCGGCATGCTCGGCATGGAGCTCGCCACCCAGGCGCCGCTCGGCCAGGTGCTCGCGACCACCAGCTGGGGCGCGAGCAACTCCTGGGCGCTCGCCGCGCTGCCGCTGTTCATCTGGATGGGCGAGATCCTGTTCCGCACGCGCCTGTCGGAGGACCTGTTCGCCGGCCTGTCGCCGTGGATGAACCGGCTGCCGGGCAAGCTGCTGCACGTGAACATCCTCGGCTGCGGCATCTTCGCCGCCGTCTCGGGCTCGTCGGCGGCGACCGCCGCCACGATCGGCAAGATGTCGATGCCCGAGCTGCTTCGGCGCGGCTATGACCGCAGGCTGGCAATCGGCACGCTCGCGGGATCGGGCACCCTGGGCCTGCTCATCCCGCCGTCGATCATCCTCATCGTCTACGGCGTGGCGACCGAGGAATCGATCGCGCGCCTGTTCATCGCGGGCATCGTTCCCGGGATCATGCTGGTCATGCTGTTCATGGGCTACGTGGTGCTGTGGGCACTGCTCAGCCCCGGCAAGCAGCCGCGCGACGAGGGCGTGGTGCGCTGGGGCGAACGGTTTCGCGGCCTGAGGCGCCTGGCGCCGGTGGTGCTGCTGATCGCCGGCGTCATCGCGAGCATCTACCTGGGCATCGCCTCGCCGACGGATGCGGCGGCGGTCGGCGTGCTGCTCGCCCTCGTGCTCTCGTGGGTCTCCGGCACGCTCAGCAAGGCGAGCTTCGTCGACAGCCTGATGGGCGCGACCCGCACCTCGTGCATGATCGCCTTCATCCTCGCGGGCGCCGCATTTCTCACCGTCGCGATGGGCTTCACCGGCATTCCGCGCCACCTCGCCGAGTGGATCGTGACCCTGCAGCTCTCGCCGACGATGCTGATCGTGGCGCTGACCTTCTTCTTCGTGCTGCTCGGCTGCTTTCTCGACGGCATCTCGGTCGTGGTCCTGACGACTTCGGTCATCCTGCCGATGGTCGAGGCCGCCGGCATCGACCGGATCTGGTTCGGCATCTACATCGTGATCGTCGTCGAGATGGCGCAGATCACGCCCCCGGTGGGCTTCAACCTGTTCGTCCTGCAAGGCATGACCGGCGACAATATTCTGACCGTCGCGCGCGCTGCGCTGCCGTTCTTCTTCATACTCGTCCTCGCGGTGGTGCTGATCATGATCTTCCCGCAGCTGGCCACGTGGTTGCCGACTAAAATGATGAGCTCATGAGCCGACCGATCTACCTGACCGACGACATCCGCCGCATCGAGGCCGCCGCGGGAACGGTGACCCCGACCCTGATGGTGCGCGCGGGCGAAGCCGCCGCCGCGCTCGCGCGGCAGCTCCTGTCCGACAAGGGCAAGGACGTGCTGGTCCTCGCCGGGCCCGGCAACAACGGCGGCGACGCCTACGAGGTCGCCACGCGCCTGAAGGCGACGTTCCATCGCGTCACGGTCGTTTCGCCGTCGGATCCGGCGAAGCTGCCGGCCGATGCCGCCGAGGCGCTGCGCAAATGGCAGGCCGCGGGCGGCGAGACGCTGAGCGCGGTGCCCGAGGGCCCGCCGTGGGCGCTCGTGGTCGACGGGCTGTTCGGCATCGGCCTCGCGCGGCCGCCCGAGGGACGCTACGCCGAGCTGATCGAGTTCGCCAATGCGCAATCCTGTCCCGTGCTCGCGCTCGACATTCCGAGCGGCCTCGCCTCGGACACGGGGCGCGTGCTCGGCCGCGCGGTGCGCGCGACCCACACGCTCAGCTTCATCGCGCTCAAGCCGGGGCTGCTGACCTGCGACGGGCCGGACCACTGCGGCGCGCTGCAGGTCGCGGAGCTCGGCCTGGACGTGCGCGGCGCACTGGCGCCGACCGGCTGGGTCGCCGAGCCCGCAACGATGCGCTGGGTGCTCAAGCCGCGCCTGCGCGAGTTCCACAAGGGTCAGGCCGGCGCGCTCGGCGTGCTGGGCGGCGCGAGCGGTATGGTCGGCGCCGCGCTGCTCGCCGGGCGCGCGGCGCTCAAGCTCGGCGCGGGGCGCGTGTACGTCGGCTTGCTCGATCACGATGCCCCCGACGTCGACCCGATGGCGCCCGAGCTGATGCTGCGCCACCCCGACGACGCACTCGGCCAGAGCCTCGACGCGATCGTGCTCGGGCCCGGACTGGGCAAGAGCGAGCGCGCGGAAACGCTCATCGGCGCCGCGCTCGCGAGCGACATGCCCTGCGTGCTCGACGCCGATGCGCTCAACCTGCTCGCGGAGGACAGCGACCTGCGCGCGCGCTGCGCGCGCCGCGCGGCGGACACGCTGCTCACGCCGCACCCCGGTGAGGCGGCGCGCCTGCTGGAGACGACGGCGCAGGACGTGCAGGCCGACCGGCTGGGCGCGGCGCGCACCCTCGCCGAGCGGTTCAACGCGCATGCCGTGCTCAAGGGAAACGGCAGCGTGCTGGTGGCGCGCGACGGGCACTGGTTCGTGAATACCTCGGGCAACCCCGGCATGGCGAGTGCCGGAATGGGCGACACGCTGGCGGGATTCCTCGGCGCGCTGCTTGCGCAGCGCTACAGTGGGGAAGCTGCGCTCGTGCTCGGCGTGCACCTGCACGGCGCGGCGGCCGATGCGCTGGTGGCGCGCGGCATCGGCCCGGTGGGGCTGACGGCCGGCGAGCTGATCGAGCCGGCACGCAGCCTGTGGAACGCCTGGCTGCGCGGCGCAACCGACTGACGGATCCGGCGGTGCGCGGCCCTGCACCGGCGCGCACCGCTCGACGGGAAGACGCATGAGCGCTGAAGAGTCCCTGCAGGGCGAACTCACCTCGGCCTATCTGTACCGGGTGATCGCTGCGCGCGAGCACGATGCGCGTCGCAGGCATTTGTTCGAGGAGCTGGCGCGCGATGCCGAATCGCAGGCCTCGCACTGGCGCGAGGCGCTCGCGGCGAACGGGCGCGCGCCCGCCGCGTTTCGCCCCGCGCTGCGTGCGCGCCTCGTGGCCTGGCTGGTCGAGCAGCTCGGGCCCGAGCGCCTGACGCATGCGCTCGCGGCGATGAAGGTGCGCGGCATGTCGGTGTATCGCGAAGGCGCGCGCGCGCCGCGCGGCGTCGGCAGCCTGCCCTCCGAGCATGACGAGATCGGCGAGCGCCACCGCAGCGTCGGCGAGGGCGGCTCGCTGCGCGCGGCGGTGTTCGGCGTGAATGACGGCCTGGTCTCGAACGCGGGACTGATACTCGGCGTCGCGGGCGCGGGCGCTTCGAGCGGCACGATCGTGCTCGCCGGCGTCGCCGGCCTGCTCGCCGGCGCGTTCTCCATGGCCGCCGGCGAGTACGTCTCGATGCGCTCGCAGCGTGAGATGTACGAGCATCAGATCGCGCTCGAAAAGGCCGAGCTCGATGCCTATCCCGAAGAAGAGGCCGAGGAGCTCGCGCTGATCTTCGAAGCGCGCGGGGTCCCGATCGAGGAGGCGCGTCGCCACGCCGCGCAGCTGATCGCCGACCCGGAGAACGCGCTCGATACGCTGACGCGCGAGGAGCTGGGACTCAATCCGAACGATCTCGGCTCCCCGCGTGGCGCAGCGCTGTCGTCCTTTCTCGCCTTCGCGATCGGCGGCGCGGTCCCGCTGCTGCCGTTCGCGCTCGCGCCGGCTGCGTTCGCGCTCGGCGCCGCGATCGCGGCCACCGCCACGGGCCTGTTCCTCGCGGGCGCCGCCACCAGCCTGTTCACCGGGCGCGCGGCCTTCGCCGGCGGCGCGCGCATGCTCGGCATCGGCGGCGCTGCCGGCGCCATCACCTATTCGATCGGCGCCCTGCTCGGCACCGGCCTCGGCTGAGGCCCACGGCGCGGGGATTCAGGCGTCAGGCGCCCGGTTTCAGGATTGCGGCTTCAGCGCCCCAGGCGCCGGACGAGGTCGAAGACCTCCGCCGCGTGTCCGCGCGGCTTGACCCCGTAGGCCACGTGACGCAGCACGCCCTTCTTGTCGATGAGGAAGGTCGAGCGCACCAGGCACTCGCGGCGCACGCCGTCGGTCTCCTTTTCCTGCAGCACGCCGTAGTCGCGGCAGACCTCGCCCTCGGTGTCCGAGAGCAGCGCGATCGACAGCCCATGCTCGTCGCGAAACTCGGCATGCCGCAGACAATCGTCGCGTGAAACGCCCAGGATCACGCAATCGTGGCGATCGAACGCGCTCTCGTGATCCGAGAAGTCGACCGCTTCCATGATGCAGCCCGGCGTGCCGTCGCGGGGATAGAAGTACAGCACGACGTTCTTCTTGCCCTTGAACGCCGACAGCGTGACGACCTGCATGTCGGCGTCCGGGAGCGAGAAGTTCGGCGCAGGCTGTCCCGTTTGCACCATGTCGCGCGGATTCTAAAGCATGCCCTTTGCATGATGACAAGGGGCATATCGCAGGCGCGGCATTCGCGCAACGATGTTGCGCCGCTTCTATAATCCCGCGGTGCGAAAATTGGTTCTCGGCGGACTTTCGCCGCAGCGATTTCTCGCGCGGCACTGGCAGCGGCGCCCGCTGCTGGTGCGCGGCGCGCTGCCGGAATTCCGAGATCTGCTGGACCGCAAGGGGCTCGCGCGCCTCGTTGCGCGAGACGACGTCGAATCGCGCCTCGTCGAGCATCGCCACGGACGCTGGGCGGTCACGCACGGGCCGCTGACGCGCGCGCGCCTGCGCCGCGCCGGTCCGGTCGACTGGACCGTGCTGGTGAGCGGCCTCAACCTGCACCTGCCCGCGGCCGAGCGGCTGCTGCGCCGCTTCGACTTCGTCCCGCAGGCGCGCCTCGACGACCTGATGCTGAGCGTCGCCGCGCCGGGCGGCGGCGTCGGCCCGCACGAGGACGCCTACGACGTGTTTCTGCTCCAGGGCAGCGGCCGCCGGCGCTGGCGCCTGTGCCGGCCGCGCCGCTTTCGCTTCGTTCGCGGCGCGCCGCTGCGGCTGATCGAGAACTTCGCAGCCGACGAGGAGCTGCTCGCCGAGCCGGGCGATCTGCTCTACCTGCCGCCGGGCTGGGGACATGACGGCGTCGCGCTCGAGCCCTGCACGACGTACTCGATCGGTTTTCGCGCGCCGCCCGGCAAGGCGCTCGGCGCGGCATTCCTCGACTGGCTGCATGCGCGCGGCCTGCCCGGCGGACGCTATCGCGATCCCGGCTTGCGCCTGAGCCGGCACCCCGCGCGCGTGCCGCGGGCAATGCTCGACTTTGCCGCCGACCGGCTGGCCCGCATCCGCTGGACGCGTCGCGACGTGGCGCGCTTTCTCGGCGAGTACCTGTCGACGCCGAAGCCTCAGACCGTGTTCGACCCGCCGCGTCGCGCGCTCGGGCGCGCGGCCTTCGACGCGCGCCTGCGCCGCGCGGCGGTCGTGCTCGACGCGCGTACGCAGCTGCTCGCGCTCGGCACGACGCTGTTCGTCAACGGCGAGCCGCTGGATCTGCCGGCGCCGCGGCGCCGCGTGCTGCTGGCGCTCGCCGACGCGCGCCGCCTCGAAGGCGCGCGGCTTGCCCGCGTCGCGCTCGGCGATCTACTCTACGTGTGGTACCGGCAAGGCTATCTGCACCTCGAGAACGTCGCATGAGCGAACCGACCGCCTCCGGCGCGCCCGACTATCAGCGCTTCGACACCGAGGCCGATTTCCAGGCCGCCATCGACCGCCTGCTCGAGCAGGACGGGCGCGAGCTGCGCATTTTCGACCCCGACCTGCAGGCGCTGCGGCTCAATGCGCCCGCGCGCATCGAGCGGCTCGAGCACTTCCTGCTCGCGAGCCGCACGCGCCGCGTGTATGTCGTGGTGCACGATCCGGAGCACCTCACCCGCCACTGCCCGCGCATGATGCGCCTGCTGGCGCGCTTCGCGCACGTCATCCAGGTCAACCGGACGCACCCGGAAATCCGCGAGCTGCAGGACGCCTTCCTGGTGCTCGACGCCGAGCACTACCTGCGCCGGCCCGTCGCGCGCTTTTTCCGCGGCGCCATCGGGATTCACGATGAGACCGAGGCGCTCGCGATGCGCAGCCGGTTCGGCGAAATCTGGAGCGCGTCGTATCCGGCAGTCTCGGCGACGACGCTCGGCCTGTAGGCCCGCGCGCGAGCGCGCGTCACGCTGCCGTCAGCCGAGCGCGCGCCACTCGCAGCCCTCGGCCTGCGTCGCCAGGCCGACCCACTCCGGCGCGCAGCCAAGCACGCCGGCGAGCGCCGCGCGCGCGAGTGCCGGCCGGTTGTTTTGCTCCGACAGGTGCGCGGCGATCACGTGCTGCAGCCGCGAACGGTCGAGCGCGGCGAGCAGCGCCGCCGAGGCGTCGTTGTCCAGATGGCCGAGGGGTCCGGCGATGCGCGCCTTCAGCCAGCGCGGGTAGCGCCCGCCCCACAGCAGATCGAGCGCGTGATTGCATTCGAGCACGAGCGCCTCGCAACCCGAGAGCATCTCGATGACGTGCGCCGTCGGTCCGCCCAGGTCGGTCAGCACGCCGAGACGCCGCGCACCGTCGGAGAGCACGTACTGCACCGGCTCGCGCGCGTCGTGCGGCACCGTGAACGGGCGCACCTCGAGATCGTCGATCGCGAACGGCGCGCGCCCGTCGATCAGGCGAACGCGCAGGCTCTCGGTCGCCGCATTCGCCGCAGTCTCGCCGGGCGGCGCGTCGAGCTCGCGCTGTGCGGCCAGCGTGCCGCGGGTGAGCACGACCTCGATGCCGTACGCCGCGGCGAGCGCGTTGACGCCGCCCAGGTGATCCTCGTGCTCGTGGGTGACGAGAATCGCGCGCAGCGTTTCCGGCGCGATGCCACGGCCTGCGAGCCGCCGCAGGGTTTCGCGCAGCGACAGGCCGCAATCGACGAGCACGCGCGTCGCCCCCACTTCGACGACCAGGCAATTGCCCTGGCTGCCGCTCGCAAGCGAAGTGAAGCGCAGCACCCGGCGCGGCGCCGATCTACTTGAGCTGTTCCTGCAACAACGAAAGGATCCGGTGCGTCGTGCTGTTCGTCTCGACGTTGCCGTCCTTGCCGAACACGCGAACTTCGCTGTTCTCGCTTTGCTGGGCCACCGAAACGCGGTACTGCTCGGCCTTGACCTCGGGGGTCGACGATTTCCAGAATGCGAGCTTGTCGAGCCATCCGGGCTTTTCGTCCTTGCGCTTCATGTCGCCTTCCGGGTCGGCGTAGCGCACGAAGTACACGCCCTTCGCCCGGTCGCGGTCCTCGACCGTGAATCCGACCCGATCGAGCGCCAGACCCACGCGCCGCCAGGTGCGATCGAAGGGTTCGGCGACCTCGAGCACTTCCGCGCCGTCGGCGGTCTTCTTCAGCGTCGCGCGCTCGGGCGCCTTCGGCGCCGTCGCCATCAGCTGCTTCGCCTTCTCCTCCTGCGCGCCGAGGCGCACCATCAGGCGGCGCATGAACTCGGCCTCGAGCGTGTGGTCGGTGTCGCGCGGCTGCCATTTCGTCTGCTCGCGGCCGCTGCCGGGAACGTAGACCTCCTCCATGCCGCGGTGCGTGATGTAGATCTCGGTGCCCTTGCCGTTCGGCGTGTGCTCGAGCCGCGTGCGGAACATGTCGCGCTCGGAGGTCGAGTAGAGCTGATCGAGCAGCGATCCGAGCGTCGAGCGGATGAGATCCTGCGGCAGCTTGGCGCGATTCTCAGCCCAATCCGTTTCCATGATGCCGGTCTCCGGCGTCGCCTTGCGGATCAGGAAGCCGTTCTCCTGCCAGAAATCCTTCACCATCGGCCAGAGCTGCTCGGGTGTCTTGTCGTCGACCACCAGCCAGCGCTCGTTGCCTCTGCCTGCGATCCGCATGTCGTCGGCGGTGGGGAGGACATCGCCCTGCCCCTTGACCCGCGTCTGCGCGCGGTCGGCCTGGTAGGTCGAAAGCGTCGTCGTTCCCTTTCCGGTCTCGGGCACGACATAGCGGTTGTCGCGGCGCGGCGCGGTCAGGTCAGGCGGAATCTCGAGCGGCGGGAGCTGCCCTGCCGACTTGTAGTCGATCTGCTGGCTCTCGAGCAGGCTCGTGTTGGTCTTGCAGCCAACCAGCGCGGCGGCCGCCGCGCAGGCGAGCGCCAGCGCCCGCCAGCCGGCTCGCGGCTTCGGCAGGTCGCGGCCTGCCCTCAAGCCCGCTTCTCCACAACGCGCAGGCCCGGCAGCGCAATGCCGGCCTCGTGCAGCGCTTCGCGCAGCGCTTCATGGAAGACCTCCGACAGCGGCACCATCGGCAGGCGGATCCCGTCGTCGATGTGCCCCATCTGTGCCAACGCCCATTTCACCGGAATCGGGTTCGCTTCGAGGAACAGGCGCTGGTGCAGCGGCAGCAGCCGGAGATTGATCTCGCGCGCCTTCTTCACGTCGCCCACCAGAGCGGCAGCGCACATCTGGTGCATCAGCTTCGGCGCCACGTTCGCGGTCACCGAGATCACGCCCTGGCCGCCCATCAGGATCAGCGCCAGTGCGGTCGAATCCTCGCCGCTGTAGATCGCAAAGTTTCGCGGCGCGCGCTTGATCAGATCGGTGCCGCGCTCGAGGTTGGCGGTCGCGTCCTTGATGCCGATGATGCCGGGCAGCGCCGCCAGACGCAGCACGGTGTCGTTCTGCAGGTCGGCGACCGTACGCCCGGGCACGTTGTAAAGGATCATCGGCAAATCGACCGCCTCGGCCACGGCGCGGAAGTGCCGATACAGACCCTCCTGCGTCGGCTTGTTGTAGTACGGCACGACCGACAAGCAGGCCGTGGCGCCGGCCTTCTTCGCCGATTCGGTGAGCTCGATCGCCTCGGCGGTGGAATTGCCGCCGGTGCCGGCGATGATCGGGATGCGTCCCTTCGAGTGCTCGACCGCGACGCGAATCAGTTCCTTGTGCTCGTCGAAGTTCACCGTCGGCGATTCGCCCGTGGTGCCGACGACGACGATGCCATCGCTGCCTTCGGCGACATGCCAGTCGATCAAGCCGCGGAATCGCGCCAGATCGATCGCGCCATCGCCCTTCATCGGGGTGACGATTGCAACCAGGCTGCCGGTGATCATGGGACTGTCCTCCAGGTCCGTCTCGATAAAACGACAGAGCTATTTTAACCCCTTGTTAGCGCTGCACTAACGCCCCGCGGCGTCATTGCGCGAGGGGCGCGCTCGCGCCTGCGCTGCGCAGCGCGCAAAGGCGCTGAATCACGGCGGGTTTCGGCCGCAGCACGCGGCCCTGCTCGAACGCAACCACGCTCAGCAATGGACGGAACGCATCGAGCAACTCGCCCGGGCGCAGCAGAAACTCCGGATTAGACGGCCGGCCGTAGCGTTCGTTCCCGAGCGCGAAGGTTTCGTAGACGAGCACGCCGCCCTCTTCCAGGGCCGCCGCCAGCTGCGGGAACAGCGGTCGATGCAGATAGTTGACCACGATGATTGCCGCAAAGCGCCGCCCACCGAGCGGCCAGGGCGCCGCGTTTTCGAGCTCGGCAGCGAACGGCTCGATGCCCGGCACGCCGCCCAGCGCATCGAGCAGTGCGCGGTCCCGGTCCACCGCGAGCACCGGGTGGCCGCGCGCGGCGAGCCAGCGCGCGTGCCGCCCCGCGCCGCAGGCCAGGTCGAGCACCGCGCCGCCGGGCGCGATCAGCGGCGACCAGCGCAGCACCCAGGGCGACGGATTCAGATTGCCGTGCGGCACCGCGTCACGCGGCGGCCCTGCCGTTGCCCGACGGGGCCGCGTTCGGCAGCTTCGTCGCGCGCGGCAGCTCGCAGGCCAGGATCGCCTGGCGCAGCGCCTCGATCGCCTTCGGCCGCGGAAAGCTGCGCCGCCAGGCGATCGCCACGCGCCGCCCGGGAACCGGCTTGGCGAACGGGCGAATGCGGATCAGATCGCTCGCCCCCGCGCCCGGCGTGATCGAGGTCGCCGGCAGCACGGTGATGCCGACGCCGCTCGCCACCATCTGGCGGATCGTCTCGAGCGAGCCGCCCTCGAAGGTGCGCTGGATGCCGCTGCGGTTCGGCGAGCGGCTGACGGTCGCGCACAGATCGAGCACCTGGTCGCGAAAGCAGTGCCCTGCGCCGAGCAGCAGCATGCTTTCCTGGGTCAGCTCCTCGGAGGCGATTTCCTTCTTGCGCGCCCAGGGGTGCCGCTGCGGCACGGCGACCAGGAAAGGCTCGTCGTAGAGCGCCTGCGTGAGCACCCCCGGCTCGGCGAACGGCAGCGCGACGACGATCACGTCGACCTCGCCGTGCTTCAAGGCCTCGGCGAGGCGGTGGGTGAAGTTTTCCTGGATCAGCAGCTGCATCGACGGCGCCGTGCGGCGCAGGATGGGGATCAGCTTCGGCAGCAGGTAGGGGCCGATCGTGTAGATCGTGCCCAGCCGCAGCGTCCCGGCGAGCGGATCGCGCCCGCCCGCGGCGAGCTCCTTGATGCGCGTCGCCTCCTCGAGCACGCGCTGCGCCTGCTCGACGATCGACACGCCGATCTGCGTGGTCGTCACTTCCCCCGGACCGCGCTCGAACAGCACCACGCCGAGCTCCTCCTCCAGCTTCTTGATCGCCACCGACAGCGTCGGCTGCGACACGAAGCAGGCTTCCGCGGCGCGGCCGAAGTGCCGCTCGCGCGCGACCGCGACGATGTAGCGCAGCTCGGTGAGGGTCATCGCGCCGCCCCGGCCGCTACGCGCGCCTCGAGGAACGCGACGATGACATCCGCGAGCTGCGCTTCCCGGCCGTTGTAGAAATGGTCGGCACCGGCGATCCGCAGCTGGCGCGAGCCCGCAATCGGCGCGATCGCCTGCGCCCGTGCCGGCGCCCCGCTGCGCACCGCGGGCAGATCGAATTCGCCGTAAACGTCGAGGATCGGCACGCGCTGGTCGCGCAGCCCGGTGAGCTCCGAGGGCATGCCGAGGCAGACCCAGGCCGCATAGGGCACATCGTTCGCTTTTTCCCAGTACGCGCGGCTCATGCGCGAGCCCATGCTGTGCGACAGCAGAACGAGGTGCGCGGGGCCGCGCGCGCGCAGCCAGCGCCCGGCGACCGCGATCCGCTCCACGGCCTCGGCGAAGACCGCCGGGGTATAGGCTTGCGGACCGGCGTCCGAGGCCTGCACGGGCATCTGGATCGACAGCGTGGTGTAGCCGCGGTCGGCGAGCGCCGTGCGCAGAATGCCGATCACGCCGTGATCCGGATGGACCCCGATGCCGTGCACCAGGACCACGCCCGTGCGCGCGTTCGGCACCGGCGCATACAGCGCGAGGAAGGCATGGCCCGAGCGCAGCGACAGCTTCACCGGGTCGCCGACCACCAGATTGCCGGTGACCTCGGATTCCCAGCGCTTCTCGCGCGCGTAATCCTGTCCCGCGGCAGCCGACACGAGCAGGCCGAGGACCACCGCGACGATGCTGCGCAACACGGCGGGGGTCACGCCGCGCGCCGCCGCACGAGGAAATACAGCGGGATGCCGGCGAGCATGACGACCAGCCCGCCGAGCACCATGTCGCCGAACTTCGGTCCGAAGACCGGGTTGCGCACGTAGTCGATCGCCGAGTACAGCATGAACAGGCAGGCGCCGCAGAACGCGAGCGGAATCAGCGGATACAGCGGCACCCGGAACGCCGGCGCCGCGCCGCCGCGCAGGCGGAACACGAACAGCGTCACCGCGGTGAGCAGGAAGAACGTCCAGAACACCGGCGAGGTGTACGCAACCATCGCGCTGAAGCCGTCCGGCGTCGAGGCGCTCGCGGCGACCAGCAGCAGCGCGATCGCGCCCTGCAGCAAGAGCGCATTCGCCGGCGTGCTGCCCGCATCGCGCCAGTGGCCGAGGCGCGCGAACAGCGCGAAATCGCGGCCGAGCGCCCAGGTCGTGCGCGCGCCGGTGAAGATCGCCGCATTCATCGTGGTCAGCGCCGCGATGCAGACGATCAGCGCGAGCAGCACCGCGCCGCGCTCGCCGATCGCGACGCGGATCACGTCGGCGGCGACCACCTTCGAACCGCGCATGCCGTCCTGCCCGAGCGCCGCCAGGTAGCCGAGATTGACGAACAGGTACAGCAGCGAGATGACGACGATGCCCCAGACCAGGATGCGGGTCATGTTACGCCGCGCCTCGCGCACCTCGCCGGCGAGATAGGCCGCTTCGTTCCAGCCGCCGTAGGTGAGCAGCACGAAGATCATGGCCAGCCCGAAGGCGCCACCGCCACCGGCCTCGGCCGGCTTGGGCAGGCCACCGCTCGCCAGCCCGGCGACGCCGATCACGATCAGGCCGGCGAACAGCAGCGTCTGCAGGATCTTCTGCAGCGTCTTCGACTGCAGCGTACCCGCGACGTTCAGCGCCGTGAGCGCGACGACGCCGAGCGCCGCGTAGATCGCCGCGCTGTTGTCGCCCAGGCGCAGCAGCTCTGAGGCATAGTCGCCGAACACGAACGCGACCAGCGCGATCGCACCGGTCTGGATCACCGTAATGCGCGACCAGGCGAACACGAACGCCACGCCGCGCCCGAGTCCGCGCGACAGGTAGGCATACTCGCCGCCGGTGTCGGGATGGCGCGCGGCGAGCTCCGCGTAGACCAGCGCGCCGCACAGCGACACCAGACCGCCGAGCAGCCAGGCGCCGAGGAACTCGGCAGCGCTCGAGGTCGCGCCCGCGACGACCGATGGCGCCTTGAAGATGCCGACGCCGATCACCATGCCGCACAGGAGCACGATGCCGTCGGGCACCGACAGCAGCGGCCGCGGCGCCGCCCCGGCCTGCACTACGGATTCCGCGTCGCGCGCCATACCCGCTCATCCTCCGTCTGTCCGTCGAAGGTCCGCGCACGGCCCTCGATGCGCGCGCCCTCGACGCGCCCGGCGAGCAGCAGGTTCATCGGCTGCCCGCCGACCAGCCCGCTCACGACCAGCTTGATCTCGCGTCCGCGCAGCCGCGAGGCGCGCACCACCAGCTCTCGCCCGCTTACGTCGGCCTCGACGTCGAGCATCTGGTAGGTCTGCCGGATGCGGATCCGCCATTCGCCGCCCAGCCCCTCGATGCTTCCGCGCCACTCGCCGGCGACCTGCGCCGGCACGATCCAGAGGTGAATGTACGACAATCCGTTGCGTCCGCCGACCGGCTTGTCCGGCGCGCGCACCGCGAGCGTCTCGTCGGGCAGCCAGGGACCCATGTCCCAGTCGTGCGACACCACGCGCGTGCCCGGCGCAAGTGCGAGCAGCCGCGGCATGAGCTTCAGATTGATCGCGGGCAGCAGATACATCGTGATCACGCTCGCCTGCGACAGATCGGTCTCGAACAGGTCGCGATGCGCGAAGCGCGCACGCGCCGCAACGCCCGCGCGCGCCGCGTTCTCGCGCGCCTGCGCCACCAGCTCGGGGTCGATCTCGACGCCGAGCCCGCGCGCGCCGCGCCGCGCCGCGCCGATCACCACGCGCCCGTCGCCCGAACCGAGGTCGATCAGCATGTCGTCGGGACCGACCTCGGCGATGCGCAGCATGCGCTGCACGACCTCTTCGGGCGAGACGACGAACGGCACGCTGCCGTCGTCCCAGGCCTGCGCCGAGCCGCAGGGAGCGAGCGCAACGCCCAGCGCCGCGATCCAGCAGGCAAGGCTGCGCGAAAAGGCTTGCGTCAGTAACAAGGAGAATTCTCGAGCGTTAAAATCGCGGCTGCGCCCCGGTAGCTCAGTGGATAGAGCGGCCCCCTCCTAAGGGGCAGGTCGTACGTTCGATTCGTATCCGGGGCGCCAACAGGCCCTGGCCCAGGGATCAAGCCGCCGCCCGGCTCGAATGCAGTGCAGCGGGCCGCCCGCGCACCATGCCAGTGCGTGGCGCAGGGCGCACTGCGAGCCGTCGCGCTGGACAAAAAGCAAAATCCTCTAAGCTTGCGCTGGGCAATTTGTACCGTGAAGTACGTCACATATTGCTTGCCGGCCACTTGCGACCCATTTACACTGGCCGGCCCGAGGAAGTCAGGGTAACTCATTGACGGCGTTGGACTTCGCGTTTGAGGAGGCGCGGGCCTGTTGCTTCGGTTTGCAACACGCTGCCCCGCGGCATGCGCGGCATGCGGTTGGCGTCGTACCAGGCAGTCCAAGCCGGCAGCTGCGTGGCGCTGAGAACGGCCCCGATTCTACGCGAGGCGGCGTTTCGGCCGGCGGCGGTTTGACGCGAATCAAGCTGCGCGTTCGCAACGCACGCAACGATTGCACTGCGCGTGCGCGCGCGATGATGGAGTCGCGGACGATTTCGAAGAACGCGCGTCGGCTACGCACTTCGCGCGCGAAACCTTGTTGTCATGCGCGTGCTCGAAACTACGGTGGGTAAAGCTTTGCAAGATCGCGCTTCAAAATTTGCAAGGCCGATTGACCCTGCTTTGCGCGCGTGGGACGGTGCGCAAAGCGGAAACGCGCGCGTCATGCCGACTGAAAAGCCTCTTGATTGGATAGGCCCCGTGCCTGCGCGCGCGCTGCTTGACGGCCGCGGCGGCGCCCTCGGTCTCAACGAGGAGGAGCGGGAGCGCTTCCTGCGGATCGTCGCGGACTCGCTGCTGATCCGGAGTCACTACCAGCTGTTTCTGTGGCTCCAGGGCGAGCTGCAGGCGTTCGTCCCGCACGAGATCCTGATCGGCGCCTGGGGTGACTTCTCGCGACCCAAGCTCGATGTCGACGTGATCTCTGCGCTTCCGGGCGTGCGCAGCGAAGCGCTCGCGGGCTGCGACGTCGATGCGCTGCTAAAGATCGCGCATATGCGCTGGCTCGCTGCCCGCCGTGCCCCCGTGGTGTTCTCGATGACGGACGTTGCCGCCTCGCTCAAGCTGGACCGTCGCTGCCCGCTTCATGCGGCCGTGCAGTCGATGCAGTCGATCGTCGTGCATGGCGTGCGCGACACGCGCGGCAGCCGCGAGAGTATCTACCTTGCGCTGCACGGCGGCTCGCTGACGCGGAGCCAAGCAAAGGAACGCTTCACCAGCCTGGTTGACGCGCTGATTGCGCCGATCGACATTGCGTTCGGCAAGATTGGCGCGCTGCAGGTGGCCGATCGCCGCCCCGCAAGCACGCCGATGAGCGACTGGCTGGACCTCAGCAACCGCGAGCAGGAGATTCTGGATCTCCTGTGCAGCGGCAAGACCAATGCCGAGATCGCGGCGACGCTTTCGATCAGCCCGTACACGGTCAAGAATCACGTGCAGCGGATCTTCCGCAAGATCGGCGTGACCAACCGCACCGAGGCCGCCGCGAAATACAACCAGGCGCTGCGTGCCATGGATCGGCTGCGGTAGCCGATCTCCGCCATGCTGCAATCGACCTCACATCCCAGTCGTGCGTCCCTGAACGATCCTGCGTCCGCGGCGACGCCCGTCATGTTTCGCAAGGCGGGGCGCATCGCAGTGGGACGCGATCGACTGCTCAGTCTGCTCGAGATCGTCGTCGAGCCGCTGCTGCTCGTGCTATCGCTCGCGGCAGTCGTGCTGTACTACGAATCGCGCCTCGACGCACGGCACGTCATCCTCTCCATTGTCGTCTTTTCGCTCACCTTTCCCGGGCCGGCGCGCCTCAGACAGAGCCCGCTGCGGGCGATCCGCAACATCCTGCTCGGCTGGATGACCCTCGCGGCCCTGCTGTTCGTATTCGGCTATGCGAGCGGCTATCTCGCCTATTTCGACAGCAAGGTGCTGTTGACCTGGCTTTGGTTTGCGCCGCTGTGCGCGGTTGGCGCGCACCTGGCGCTGCGCGCCGCGGCGCCCGCGATCCGGGAACTGCAGGGTGGTGTCCGGCATGCGGTCATTGCCGGCATGAACGATCAGGGGGTCGAGCTGGGGCGCCGGCTGCGCAGCGACCTGTATTCGAGCGTGCAGGTCGCGGGCTTCTTCGACGATCGCCGAACCGATCGCTTGGCGGACTCGGGCGAGTTCTCGATGCTCGGCAATCTTGCCGACCTGCCGCGCTTCGTGAACAGCCACCGCGTTGATCTCATCTACCTTTCCCTGCCCATGGCATCGCAGGCGCGGATCGTGAAATTGCTCGAGGCGTTGCGCGACACCACGGCCTCGATCTATTTCGTGCCGGACATCTTCGTCACCGACCTGATCCAGGGCCAGATGGACAGCGTCGGCGGTATTCCCGTGGTCGGCGTTTGCGAAAGCCCGTTTTCGGGCGTCAACGGCGTCGTCAAGCGCGCCATCGACATCGTGCTATCGCTGCTGATTCTTATCGCGCTCTCCCCGCTGCTGATTGCCATTGCGCTTGCGGTGAAGCTGACGTCTCGGGGGCCCGCGGTCTTCCGTCAGCGCCGTTACGGCCTCGACGGCGCCGAAATCGTCGTCTACAAATTCCGCACGATGCGCGTCATGGAAGACGGCGGCATCATCCAGCAGGTCAGTCAGCATGACAGCCGGGTGACGCCGCTCGGCGCCTTTCTGCGTCGGACGTCGCTCGACGAGCTGCCGCAGTTCGTCAACGTGCTGCAGGGGCGCATGAGCATCGTGGGCCCGCGGCCACATGCCGTCGCGCACAATGAGATGTACCGCAAGCTCATCAAGGGCTACATGCAGCGCCACAAGGTCAAACCCGGTGTAACGGGATGGGCTCAGGTCAACGGCTTTCGCGGTGAGACCGACACGCTGGAGAAGATGAAGCGGCGCGTCGAATACGATCTGGACTATCTGAGAAACTGGTCGCCCAGACTGGATCTCTACATCGTGGCGAAGACGATCTGGGTGGTCCTCAGAGGAAACGCCGCGTATTAGGGCATCACGCCATGGCCCGGGCTCGGCACGTTCTGATCTGCGCCTGTCTGCTGTCGCTCGCCGTGACCCACGCGTCTGCCGGTAACACGGCGCAGGCGCGGCGCTCACCCTACCGCCTCACGCTCAAGGACCCCGCGTCGTTTCACCTAAACCGCGCAGACCTGGACCAGGTTGGTCGCCGGCTGCCGGCGCGCCTGGCCGGAAAGCCCTACGCGTCGCAGATTCAGCGCGCCGCGCGCAGGGCAGCGATCGATCCGCTACTGGTGCACGCGGTGATCGCGGTGGAATCGGGCTACGACTCGGGCGCACGCTCGCCCAAGGGCGCACTCGGCTTGATGCAGATCATGCCGGAGACGGCCCTTCGCTACGGGGTGCGCGACCCCGCGCCCTCGGCGGACGCCAATCTCGGCGTCGGCACCCGCTATCTGAGCGATCTGCTCACACTGTTCGAGGGCAATCTCGAGCTCGCGCTTGCGGCCTACAACGCCGGCGAGCGCGCGGTCATGCGCCACGGCGATCGCATTCCCCCCTACCGCGAAACGCAGCGCTACGTCGAAGCCGTGTCGAAAATCTATCGCCGGCTGCGTTTCGGGGGCTCGGCCGTGCGCACCGAGTACCTGCGCGGCACGCGACTCGGTCCGGCCACGGGTGGCACGTTTACGCGGTCCACGCTTGCGCCCCGCTGGCGGCGCGACGCGCAGCGCAACGGAGCGCGCGATTGAAAGGCGATCGTCCGTTGTTGCCATGTCGGTGATCGACAACAGCGCTTCACGCCGGATCGGCCTTCGCCGAAGACGCGCGCGTTGCGGCCGTCCGCGTCGCCTGGTTGACGGGCCGCTAGAAGCGTAGCGCAGCGTTCACCTGCCCGATCGTATCGTCCCAGTTCTGGCCGGGGTAGTTCGAGGACCGGTGCTGATAGGAAATACTCGCGCCGATCGTTGCATGGCGTAGCGGCGCCCAGCTCGCACCGAGCCGCGCGCCGTGCGTCCGGTCGCGTTGTTCGGGGGAAGTACAGCTTGCGAGCGCGCCGCGATAATCGAGCGTGCCCCAGTTCAGGCTCGCCTGCAGGGACGTTTTTGCGCTCGTCTGCCATCTGGAGCCCAGCGTGACCAAGTCGGCCACCCGGTAGCTGCTGCAGTTGGTCTCGTAATCGCCCAGGTTCCGGCTTGCGCCCGCGTTCAGCCTGAGCTTGGCGGTCGGCGTCCAAACGTAGTCGAAACGGCCGACCAGACCGGAAAAATCGCGGTCGGCAAAATGGTCATTTTCGCGCTTCGCCCAGCCCAGGCGCGCGTTGACCCTCGACTTGCCCGTGACCTGCCATCGGGCGAGCAGTTCGCTCACGTACTGGCGGTAGCCGGTATCGAGCTGGTTCACCGGATCGAGCGTCCAGTCCAGATAGTCGCCGTTCAGAAAGCTTTGATTGAAGGTGATCGAATTGCCCGACGGCCAGACGTATTGCAGGCCCGGCGTCACGCCGAGCTCGCGGTAGCTTCGCTCGTCGGTAAAGACCTGGGAGTTTTTCTGTTTGTTGTACGGAATCGCCGCCAGCAGGTGCCAGCCGCCGCTCAGCTGCGCGTCGAGCGTGAACGCGCCGATCTCCGACGTGCGGATGTTGAGCTGGGTGAAGTTGCGCGTGTCCGCAAAGTCGTTGAGAACCTGCGTATGCGCATAGCTCACCGACCCGCTCACCCGCGGCGTGAGGTGCCAGCGCCAGGCCGCGTCGTAGTCCAGCGGATCGAAGTCCAGGTACGAGAAATTCTGGTATCGATTGAACCGCTGGATGACGTGGGCTTGGAACTCCTGCTGCGCGTAGACCTTGTCGAGGCTGAGCCCGACGTACGCGGTGCGAATCTGCTCCGAGCGCGCAACGTCGTTCGGCACACGAAAGAAGTTGTTGTCCCAGCTCACGCTGCCGCCGAGCAGCAGCATGATCGGCCGCTCCTGTTCCTGGGACTGGGTCTCGGTCTCGGCCTGCCCATAGGCTTTGACGTCCTCGGCCCGGGCCTGAGCGCACAACGCCATCGCCGCAGCGAACCCGAGGAGCGTCGTACGAACGAAACGCCACGCCGCGCCGCCGAGCAAAAACCGGCGCGCGGCGCGGCGCTCCAAATGCGCGGCTGAGGGCGTGCGCCTCGCCCGGGCGATCTCCGCCAGGCGGGCGCAGTTCTTCTTCGTCACATGTCTTCTTGTTTTGGTAACCTTTCAAAATTAACAAGTTAGATCACATTCTGCAAGTACATTCGCGGTGCAGGCGGACCGGCTCGTCTCGCACGCGTTGTTTTCGGGTCAGCGGAAGACGAGGCAAGCGGCTTCGGGCATTCGCAGGAATCGCGCGGCCCGGGCACACCGGCCCGCATTAGCCTTTAGAAATCAGAGGCTTCTTCGATGTCCCGGATCCGCCCTTCGACCCGCCAATGCTGCCACAAGGCGAACACGATCGAAGCCACGGAGGCGGCCAGCAGGCCACCCGAGATCGGCCGCGTGACGAACAGCCAAAGGTCCGCGTCGGTCATCAGCGCCCGGATCAGGTTGGTCTCGATCTGGTCGCCGAGGATCACGCCGAGGATCAGCGGCGCGAGCGGCAGGTCGACTTTCACCATGGCGTAGCCCAGCAGGCCGAACACCAGCAGCACATAGACGGTCGACATGTTGTTGCCGAGCGCGTAGGCGCCGACCACGCACAGCACCAGCACCACCGGGAAAAGGGCTGCCTTCGGGACGCTCACCACGCGCAGCATGAGCCGCGCGCCGAAGGCGATCACCAGCGCCATGATCGGGTGCGCGAGCAGGTAGGCCGCGAAGATGCCGTAGGCGATCTGGGGGTTCTGCGAGATGAACAGGGGACCGGACTGGATGCCGTGAATGGTGAGCGCACCGAGCATCACCGCGGTCACCGCATCGCCCGGTATGCCGAAGGCCATGATGGTGACCAGCGAGCCGCCGACGTTGGCGTTGTTGGCCGATTCCGAGGCGATGATGCCCTCCGGCGTACCGGTACCAAAACGCTCCGGGTGCCGCGAGAGCTTCTTTGCCTGGTCGTAGGCCATCATGTTCGCCGCGCTGCCGCCGACCGCCGGCAGGACGCCGATCAGCACGCCGATGAACGAGGTCCACATGAGCAGCGCCGGACGCGACAGGATCTCCCAGACGACCTTGCCGTGCGACACGCTGAGCGTCATCGCACGATCAAGCGCCGCGGCCAATCCGCCCCGACCACCCATCTTCTCGACGTCGGCCATGATCTGGGCGAACGCGAATACGCCGATCAGCACCGGCAGGAACGGCACACCGCCCTCGAGAAACTCGATGCCGAGCGTCAGTCGCGGCTGCCCCATCACCGGGTCGTTGCCGAGCACCGTGACCACCAGGCCGATCGCGCCCGACAGGAAGCCCTTGAGCAGCGAACGCCCGACCAGCCCGGCGACCATCGACAGCGCGAGGATGAACAGCGAGAAGAACTCCCAGGGCCCGAAGGCGACCGCAAACTCGGCGAGCGGGCCGGTCGCGGCGACCAGGAACACGCCGCCGATCAGGCCACCGAACAACGAGGCCCAGACGCCGAGCCACATGGCGCGCCCCGCCTCGCCGCGCTTGGCCATCGGAAAGCCGTCGAAGGTCGTGGCCACCGAGGACGGCGTGCCCGGAATGCCGAGCAGGGTCGCAGTCACCAGACCGCCGGCCGAGCCGCCGACGTACACGCCGGTCATCGCCGCAAGGCCCTGCAGCGGATCGAGGCCGAAGGTGAACGGCAGCACGATGATGACCGTCATCGTGATGGTGACCCCAGGCAGCGCGCCGCCGACCACGCCCGCGACGGTGCCGATCACCAGCGGCAGCAGGTACTTGATCTGCAGCAGGCCGACGAGCGCGTCCCAGAGCAGTCCGTACACCGCTCAGAATCCCGTCCAGCTGCCGCGCGGCAGCAGCACCGCGAGGTAATCGTCGAAGATAAGGTAAGTCGCCAGCGTGGTCAGGGCGGCGAGCACCGGGCCGCGCAGCCACAGCCCGGCGCGGCGCGGCGGCTCGAGCAGGTAGCTGCAGCCGAGCACGAACAGAAAGGTCGCCACACGATAGCCGAGCAGCGGCAAGAGCAGAACGTAGACGCCGAAGGCGGCGAAAGTCAGCGCGACCAGCGCGTAGTTGAGCCGCACGGCGGGTGCGGCCGACGCCGCGCGCGGGCGCGCGCGGCGCCGCAGAACGTCGGCGACGAGCAGCGCCAGACCGAGCGCCGCGGTGATGCCGAGCACCAGCCGCGGGTAAAAGCCCGGTCCGATCGGTACCAGCGGATTCTTCTCGAGCCCGATCGTCAGCCAGAAAAGCGCGAGGCTCGCCGCACAGGCGACGAGCCCCGTGACGCCATCGCGCCCGATCATTGCAAACGCCCGCGCGCCAGGTCCTGCCTCAGCGCTTCAGCATGCCGAGCTCTTTGGCCAGGTCCTTGTTGAGCGCGTCGTTCTTCTTGAGGAACGCGGCGTAGTCCGGCGCATCGAGGTAGCGCACCACGGTGCCGTGCTTTTTCATCTGCTCGGCGAACGCCGCGTTGGTCGCCGCGCCGCGGCAGGCGGAGCGGAGCTTCGCCATGACGTCCGCCGGCGTGCCCTTCGGCGCGACCAGGCCGCGGTTGACCGCGTACTCGACGTCGATGCCGAGCTCCTTGAGCGTCGGCACGTTCGGCACTTCCGGCATGCGCTTTTCGGTGGCCACGGCGAGGAACTTCATCTGCCCGGCGTCGGCTTTGCCCTTTTGCGTCAGGTTCGACTCGGCGAGATCGATGTGGCTGCCGAGCAGCGCGTTCATGCGCGCCGCCGTGCCCTCGTAGGACACGTACTTGAACTTGACCCCGGCCGCCTTCTCGACCATCGCCGGGAAGAAGTGGCTGGTCGAGCCGAGCGTCGCGCCGACGGTGATGGTCCCGGGCTTGGCCTTGGCATCGGCGAGCATCGCCTTCATGCCGGTCCACGGCGTCTTCGGCGCCGCAGTGAGAATCGACGGCGTCGCCGTCACCAGGCAGATCGGCTCGAAGTCGGTCCAGTTCACGTCGGCCACACCGGTGTAGTAGGTCGAGTGGATCGAGTCGTGCATTGCGAAGATCGTGTAGCCGTCGGGCGGCGAGCCCTTGGCTTCCTTCGCGCCCTTGGTCCCCGAGGCGCCGCCGACGTTGGCGATCACCACGGTCCCGCCGAGACCCTTCTGAAAGTCCTGCTGGAAGGTACGGTAGATGACATCGGTGTCGCCGCCGGCGCCCCAGGGCACGATCAGCTTGATCGGGCGATCGGGATAGGCGGCATGGGCGGGCGCCGTGGCGAGCGCCACGGCAAGAATCGCAAGCGACTTCTTCATATCGGGTCTCCAGGATGGTTGCGCTGCGCGACGCGGCGACGTGCCGCTCGGCGGCAGCGCGATGGTACTCCGGTCTGCGCGTTTGTCGGACCGCCGGCAGGCGCCGTCCACCGCCGCGATCAGATCAGGAAGCGCCGGATCCAGCGCCGGTCGAGCCAGTCCTTCCAACGCCAGACCCAGGCACCTTCGGCGGTCCAGCCGCTCCAGTCGGCGATCGCCCATTGCGCGCCGCAGCTGATCAGCGCGAGCGCGCGGCGCTGGGGGCGATAACGGTGCAGCAGCGCCTCGGCGAGCGCATAGCGAAGATTGCGGGCGAGAAAATCGCCGTGGCGCACCGCGTACACGCCGGACTTCGGATGCGGGTTGTCGCGCAGCGTGGCGCAATCGCCGACCGCGAACACTTCGGGATGCGACACGCTGCGCAGCGTGTCGTCGACGAGCACGAATCCGGCCGCGTCGGTCTCCAGCCCGGTCGTGCGCAGCCAGGGCAGCGGCGCAGCGCCTGCGGTCCAGATCACCGCGTCGTAGCGCTCGCGCGTCGCGTGCGGCGCCTGCGTCACGACCACCCCGCCCGGCTCGACGCGGGCCACCGCCGCGGGCTCGCGCAGCTGCACGCCGCTGCGCGCAAGCGCGCGCTGCACGCGACGCGCGAGCGCGCCGGAGAACATCGGGCGATCCGAATACAGCGTCACCGTGGCGGCGCGGCCGAGCGTGGCAAGACGGTACGCGATCGCCATCGCCAGCTCGACGCCCGCCGCACCGGCGCCGACCAGCGCAACCGACAGCGGCGCGGCGCCCGGGCGTGCCAGCAAGGCCTGCCAGCCCTCGAGGAAGGGCTCGAAGGGCTTGGCCGCGAGCGCGTTTTCCTCGCTGCCCGGCACCGACGCCGTATTCGGCAGCGAGCCGAGATTGAGCGAGGCGATGTCGTAGTCGAGCGTCGCGCCGCCCTCGAGCACAACGCGACGCTGCGCCGCGTCGAGCTGCGTCACGCGCGCGCGATGGAGCACCGCGCCGGCGGCGGCGGCGAGGCGGGCGACGTCGATCTGCACGTCGGCGACCGTGTAGTGGCCGGCGACCAGTCCGGGCAGCATGCCCGAATAGGTGTGCTGGTCGTAGGGCGTGACCAGCGTCAGCTGCACGTCGTGCAGCGGCTCGTCGATCAGCATGCGCAGCACGTAGGCGTGGGCGTGCCCGCCGCCGAGCATCACGACGCGCTTCATGCGCTCACCCCCTCACGCGACGCCCTGTTCGCGCTTGCGCAGTTCCTTGCGTTGCACCTTGCCGGTGGTGGTCATCGGCAGCGCGTCGATGAACTCGATCTCGCGCGGGTATTCGTACGGCGCCAGACGCCCGCGCACGTGCTGCCGAATCTCTTCCTCAAGCGCCGCGGAGGCGCGCGCTTCGGGCTGCAGGACGATGAAGGCCTTGACGATCTGGCCGCGCGCCTCGTCGGCCTTGCCGATCACCGCGGCATTGGCGATCGCCGGGTGCTTGACCAGGCAGGATTCGATCTCGGCCGGCCCGATGCGATAGCCGGCCGACTTGATCACGTCGTCGGTACGCCCCTGGTACCAGAGGTAACCGTCCTCGTCCATCTTGCCCTGGTCGCCGGTGAGGCCCCAGTCGCCGACGAACTTCTCCTCGGTCGCCTGCGGGTTCTTCCAGTACTCGAGAAAGAACACCGGATCGCCCGCGCGGTGCACCGCGATCTCGCCGAGCTCGCCTCGCGGCAGCTCGGTTCCGCGGTCGTCGATGATCGCAACCCGATGTCCGGGATACGGCCGCCCGATCGATCCCGGCTTCACCGGCCAGGCCGCCTGGCAGTTGCCGACCACGTAATTGATCTCGGTCTGGCCGAACATCTCGTTAATCGTGACACCGAGCTGCTCGCGCGCCCACTCGAGCACCGTGACGCCGACGCTCTCGCCCGCGCTCATCACCGAGCGCAGCCGCAGATCGTATTTGCCGCGGGCCTCGGGAACCGCCTTCATCATCAGCTTGAGCGCCGTCGGAAAGAGAAAGCTGTTGCGCACGCCATAGCGCTCGAGCAGGTCGTAGGCGCGCTCGGCGTCGAAGCGGCCGCGGTATCCCAGGATCGGGATGCCGAAATACCAGCTCGGCAGCAGCGCGTCGAACAGCCCGCCCGCCCAGGCCCAGTCCGCGGGCGACCAGAACATGTCCCCGGGCTGCGGAAAGAAGTCGTGCGAATGCACGAACCCCGAAATATTGCCGATGATCAGGCGATGCGCTTCGAGGGCGCCCTTCGGCGCGCCGGTGGTGCCGCTGGTGTAGATGATCAGCGCCGGATCGTCGGCCGCCGTGTCGACGCAGGCGAATTCGCGCTGTGCCCGCGCCAGCAGGTCTTCCCAGGGCAGCACGCCGGTTTCGCGCGCACCGCCCACGCCGATCACCTGGCGCAGCGCGGCGAGGCGGTCCTTGACCGCCCACAGGCTGGGCAGCGTGCTCGGCTCGACGATCGCGACGCTCGCCCCGGCATGCGCCAGGCGATATTCGAGCGCGTCCGGGCCGAACAGATGGCTCAAGGGCAGCGCCACCGCCCCCATCTGGAAGATCGCCATGTAGGCGATCGCGGACTCGGGCCGCTGCGGCAGGATGATCGCGACGCGGTCGCCGCGCGCAACGCCGAGCGCGGCAAGCGCGTTCGACAGCCGGTTCGCCGCCTGCTGGATGTCCCAGAACGTGAATGCCGCACGCGCGCCCGACTCGTCCTCCCAGTACAGCGCAAAGCGGCTGCGGTCCGCGGCCCACTGCCCGCAGCAGGCGCGGGCGATGTTGAGGCGCGCCGGCACGTCCCAGCGATAGCTGCGATACAGGGCTTCGTAGCGGTCCGTCATCGCGTTCTTTGCGGCTCTTCTGAGCGACGAAATCAGTTTAGCATTCGACGCTTCTGCTCTCCGTGGGAAGGATGCGATGAAACTGCAGGCGCTCGTGTTCGACGCCTATGGCACGCTGTTCGACGTCCATTCGGTGATCGCGCGCTGCGAGCAGTACTGGCCCGGCAAGGGGGCCGCGCTGTCGCAGACCTGGCGCACGAAGCAGCTCGAGTACAGCTGGCTGCGCAGCCTCATGGGCCGCTATGTACCGTTTTCGACGGTCACGCGCGATGCGCTGGCATACGCCTGCGAAACGCTCGGACTCGCGCTCGACGCAGCGCAGAGCGACGCGCTGATCGAGGCCTACCACGCGCTTGCGCCCTATCCGGACGTTCCGGGCGCGCTCGAGCAGCTGCGCGCGAGCGGTCGCAAGCTCGCGATCCTGACCAACGGCTCGCCCGACATGATCGAGCCGCTGGTTCGCCACTGCGGAATGGACGAAACCTTCGACGCGGTGCTCAGCGCAGACGCCCTGCGCAGGTTCAAGGTCGCGCCGCAGGTCTACCAGTTCGCGGTGGACCGGCTCGGCGTCGCACCGGCGGACATCGGCTTCGTGTCGTCGAACTGCTGGGATGCGCTCGGCGCGAAGAATTTCGGCTTCAGGGTCTGGTGGATCAACCGCCAGAACGCGCCGGTCGATCGTCTCGACGCGCAGCCCGACGGCATCCTCAAGGGCCTGGGCGAGCTCCCGGCGCTGCTCGCTTCATGAGCCGGCCCCGGCGCAACCGTGGCGGCGCGACGGTTATGATGGCCCCGATCCTGCCCGCCGGACGCAAACGATGAAATTCTGCTCCCATTGCGCCGCGCCGCTCGCACGGCGCGTGCCGCCCGGCGATTCGCTGCCGCGTTTCGTCTGCGATCAGTGCGGCGAGATCCACTATCAGAATCCGAAACTCGTCGTCGGCGCGGTCCCCGAATGGGAGGGCCGCCTGCTGCTGTGCCGGCGCGCGATCGAGCCGCGCTACGGCTACTGGACGCTGCCCGCGGGGTTCATGGAAAACGACGAGACCGCCGGCGATGCCGCGCGGCGCGAGACCCTCGAAGAAGCCGGCGCGCGCATCGAGCTGATCGACGCCTACACCATGATTTCGGTGCCGATGGTCAATCAGGTGCACCTTTTCTACCGCGCACGGCTGCTCGATCTGAACTTCGCCCCTGGCGAAGAAAGCCTGGACGTGGCGCTGTTCGAGGAGGCCGAGCTCCCCTGGAAGGACATCGCGTTCCGTACCGTCGGTCTCACGCTCAAGCACTGGGTCGCGGACCGCGCGCGCGGCAGCTTTCCGTTCCGCGCGGAAGACGTTCGGCCCCGCTAACGCGGCGCGCGGGCAGCGCCTGGCCTGGGGTATGCTTCGCCCGGGTGCGGGCGCGCACCCGTACCGATCGGGGGAGGATCGCATGAAAAGACAAATCAACGCCGCGGCGTACGGCGCGTCGGCCCTTGCACTGCTCGCCGCCGCGTCGCCGGCCATCGCCGCCGACGCGGCAAAGCTCGATGCGGCCAACACCGCCTGGATGCTGACCGCCACCGCGCTGGTCCTGTTCATGACGCTGCCGGGGCTCGCGCTGTTCTACGGCGGCCTGGTGCGCGCGAAAAACGTGCTCTCGGTGCTCATGCAGTGCTTTGCGATCGCCTGTGCGGCCACCCTGGTCTGGGTGCTGTTCGGCTACAGCATCGCGTTCGGCGACGGTGGCGCGGCGAACGGCTTCTGGGGCGGTTTCGGCAAGTCCCTCCTCGCCGGCGTCGGCGTCGACGCGCTGAAGGGCAGCATTCCGGAGACGGTGTTCGCGATGTTCCAGCTCACCTTCGCGATCATCACCCCGGCGCTGGTCGTCGGCGCATACGCCGAGCGGGTTCGATTCTCGGGGATGCTGCTGTTCAGCACGCTCTGGCTGATCGTCGTGTACTTCCCGGTCGCGCACTGGGTCTGGGGCGACGGCTGGCTGCAGAAATTGGGCGTGATGGATTTCGCCGGCGGGCTGGTCGTGCACCTGAATGCGGGCATCGCCGCGCTCGTGTGTGCACTGTTCCTCGGCCGCCGCCGGGGCTTTCCGGACACGCCGATGCCGCCGCACAACATGACCATGGCAGTCACTGGCGCGTGCATGTTGTGGGTCGGCTGGTTCGGCTTCAACGCCGGCAGCGCGCTCGCCGCGGACGGCGCCGCGGGCATGGCGATGCTGGTCACGCACATCGGCGCGGCGACCGGGTCCCTGGCCTGGATGCTCTGCGAGTGGCTGCGCTACGGCAAGCCGTCGGTGCTTGGCATCGTGACCGGGATGGTCGCAGGGCTCGGCACGATCACGCCAGCCTCCGGTTTCGTCGGCCCGCTCGGCGCGCTGGTCATCGGCGGGGCGGCGGGCGTGGTCTGCTTCACGGCCACCAACGTGATGAAGCGGGTGATGCACGTCGACGATTCGCTCGACGTGATGCCGGTGCACGGCGTCGGCGGCATTCTCGGCACCCTGCTGACCGGGGTGTTTGCCGCGCAGGCGCTCGGCGGCGGCGGCTACGCAGACGGGATGACCATGGGCGGCCAGGTTCTCGTCCAGCTTGGCGGCGTGCTCGCGGTCGGCGCATGGTCGGGCGTGCTGACCCTGGTGTTGCTCAAGATCTGCGACACGGTGACCGGGATGCGGCTTGGCCGCGAAGACGAGACCGAGGGCCTCGATACGGTGCTGCACAACGAGAAGGGCTATATCCTCTAGCCTGTTGCGCAACGGAGACGGCGCCGGGGCGCGCCCGCGCGGGGCGCACGGCGCCGTTTGCCGACGCCCGCGGCGGCTTCGCTACAATGGGCGTGGCCATGACGCAGCCCGAATCGTGAGACGCCGCGCCTTCATCCGGCTGTGCGCCGCAAGCGCGGGCGCCGCATCGCTGCCGGCATTTCCTGCGGGCGAAGCGCGCCCGCAGCGCTATCCGCGCGCCCGTCTCGATGCGAGCGACGGCCGGCCGCTGCGCGCATCGACGCTGCCCGTCGATCGCAACCTGATCTTCCACTACCCCTATGCCGCGACGCCGTGCTTCCTGCTCAACCTGGGCCGCCCAGTGGCGGCGCGCGCGCAGCTGAAAACCGCCGCCGAGCGCAGCTACCAATGGCCGGGCGGCGTCGGGCCGCAACGCTCGATCGTCGCGTATTCGGCGATCTGTGCCCATCAGCTCGCTTATCCGACGCGCGAGATCAGCTTCATCAGCTACCGCACCGAGAAAGGCGAGCACAACCGCTTTGCCAACGTGATCCACTGCTGCTCCGAGCACAGCCAGTACGATCCCGCGCAGGGCGCGCGGGTGCTCGCCGGTCCTGCGCCCCAACCGCTCGCCGCGATCCTGCTCGAGTACGACGCCGCCGAAGACACGCTCAGCGCGGTGGGCACGCTCGGCGGCGAGATGTTCAACGCCTTCTTCGCCAAGTACGCGTTCCGCCTGAGCATGGAGCGCGGCCGCGCGGCGCGCGCGGCGGTCGGCGCCGCGACCCGCGTGACCGAACTCGACAACTACTGCCGCCAGCAGGTTCGCTGTTGACCAACGTGGCCGACCCGGGCGCCGAGGTCCCGCAGCGGTGATTCCCTGGCTCGAGGCCGAAAGCCCCTTTCCGCCGATCGAGCGCGCGCTCGAGCAGCCGAACGGCCTGCTCTGCGCGGGCGGCGACCTGTCGATCGGCCGGCTGCTCGATGCCTACCGACGCGGCATCTTCCCCTGGTACTCGGGCGGCGAACCGATCCTGTGGTGGTCGCCCGATCCGCGCATGGTCCTGTTTACCGACGAACTGAAGGTGTCGCGCTCGCTCGCCAAGAGCATCCGCAACAAGGGCTACGAGGTACGCGTCGACACGGCGTTCGCCGCGGTGCTCGAGGGCTGCGCGGCGCCCCGCGACGCGCTGGCCGATGACGACGCCATCGGCGCGGACGCCGGCACCTGGCTCGGCCCGGCGATGCGCGCGGCGTACGGCGCGCTGCACGCGGCGGGCTACGCGCACTGCGTCGAAACCTGGCGCGACGGCGTGCTGCTTGGCGGCCTGTACGGCGTGGCGCTGGGGCGCATGTTCTACGGCGAGTCGATGTTCTCGCGCGCGGTCGACGCCTCGAAGGTTGCGCTGGTTGCGCTGGTCGAGCGGCTGCAGGCACGCGGCTTTCCGCTGATCGACTGCCAGGTGCGCACGCCGCTGCTCGCCGGGCTCGGCGCGCGGGAGATCCCGCGGCGCGATTTTTTGCGCCGCGTCGCAGCATTGGTACACTACGCCGAGCCGGTAAAGCGCTGGGGATCAGATGACGCAAGCAGGGTCTTCGCCTCACAGCGCAGCGCCGGCTCGGTACAAACGATGAAGGACTGACGTGTCGAGGCTCAACGACCTGCCGCAAGCGGTACTGCAGTTCTACGTCACGGCGCCCTATCCCTGCAGCTATCTGCCCGAGCGCATGGCGCGCTCGCAGGTCGCAACCCCGAGCCACCTCATCAATACCGAGCTCTACGGCGATCTGGTCCGTGCGGGGTTCCGGCGCAGCGGCATCTTCACCTACCGTCCGCACTGCGACAGCTGCCGCGCCTGCGTGCCGGTACGCATCCCGGTCGATGCATTCACGCCGTCGCGCTCGCAGCGCCGCGCCTGGGACAGCCACCGGGCGCTGGTCGCGCACCCCCAGCCGCTCAAATTCCGCCTCGAGCACTACGCGCTGTACCTGCGCTACCAGTCGCGCCGGCACTCCGGCGGCGGCATGGACAACGACAGCCGCGACCAGTACTCGCACTTCCTGCTGCAAAGCCGCGTCGACACCCGCCTGGTCGAATTCCGCGAGGCGGGCCAGTTGATGATGGTCTCGATCGTCGACTACCTCCCCGATGGCCTGTCGTCGGTCTACACCTTCTACGAGCCCGAGCGCCGTCGCGCGAGCTTCGGCACCTACAACGTCCTGTGGCAGATCGACGCCTGCCGGGCGGTCGGCTTGCCGTACCTCTACCTGGGGTACTGGATCGGGGAGAGCCCCAAGATGGCGTACAAGTCGCGCTACGCGCCGATCGAAGGTCTCATCGACGGGGTCTGGCAGCGGCTCGACGAGCACAGCGCCGACTGACGTCTGCGTCGATGATCTACGCGCTCGCGCGGCCCCTGCTGTTCGCGCTCGAGCCCGAAACCGCGCATCGCGTCACGCTGCGCCTCGCGGAGGCGGCGCAGCGCTGCGGCCTGCTCGGCCTGGCCGGGCAACGCCTGCCCGCGCAGCCGGTCGAGGTGATGGGCCTTCGCTTCCCGAATCCGGTCGGCCTCGCCGCGGGTCTCGACAAGGACGCCGCGCATATTGACGCCCTCGCCGGCCTCGGCTTCGGCTTCATCGAGGTGGGCACGGTCACGCCGCGGCCGCAGCCGGGAAATCCGCGCCCGCGCCTGTTCCGCATTCCAGAGGCACAGGCGCTGATCAACCGCTTCGGCTTCAACAACGTCGGGGTCGATGCCTTTCTCGAGAACGTGGCACGCGCCCGCTGGCCCGGCCTGCTCGGCATCAACCTGGGACGCAATGCGGACACGCCGCCCGAGCGGGCGGCGGACGACTACGCGCTCGGTCTCGAGCGCGTCTACGAAGCCGCGTCGTACGTCACGATCAACGTGTCCTCGCCGAACACCAAGGACCTGCGCGCCCTGCAGGAGGCGGCCACGCTCGACGCCCTGCTCGCGCGTCTCGCCGCAAGCCGCGAGCGGCTCGCCGAGCGCCACGGCAAGCGCGTGCCGCTGGTGCTCAAGGTGGCGCCGGATCTTGACGCCGCGCAGATCACCGCCATCGCCGACAGCGTGCGCCGCCACGGCGTCGACGGCGTGATCGCGACCAATACCTCGGTCGCGCGCGACGGCATCGAGCGGCTGCCGCAGGCCCTCGAGGCCGGCGGCCTGTCCGGCGCGCCGATCCGCGCGCGTGCGACGCAGGTTCTCGGTGCGCTCGCCCGGGCGCTCGCCGGGGAGGTGGCGCTGATCGGCGCCGGGGGGATCCTGTCCGGTGCCGATGCCGCCGAAAAGGTCGCCGCCGGCGCCTCGCTGGTGCAGCTCTACACCGGGCTGATCTACCGCGGCCCGGCGCTGATCGCCGAGTGCGTCGAGGCGATCGCGGCGCGCGTGCCGGCCTGAAGCGATGCGCATCGGCGTACCGCGCGAGATCAAGGACGGCGAGTTCCGCGTCGGCCTCACGCCGCAGGGCGTGCGCGAGCTCGTGCGCATCGGGCACAGCCTGACCGTCGAGCGCGGCGCCGGCGCGGGCGTCGGCTTCGGCGACGACGCCTACGTGGCAGCCGGCGCACAGCTCTGCGCGCAGCCGGAGGACATCTGGGATTGCCCGCTCATCATCAAGGTGAAGGAGCTGCAGTCCGCGGAGTACCGCCGCCCGCGCCCAGGACAGATCCTGTTCAGCTTTCAGCACTTCGCTCCCGAGCCCGCGCTGCTCGACGCGGCACTCGCCTCGGGCGCGACCTTCGTCGCCTACGAAACCGTCGGCCAGAGCGATGGCAGCCTGCCGATCCTCGCGCCGATGTCGGCGATCGCCGGCCGCCTCGCCGTGCAGGTCGGCATGTGGTGCCTGCAAAAGCACAACGGCGGCAGCGGCGTGCTGCTCCCGGGCATTGCCGCAGTGCCGCCGGGCCGCGTGCTGATCCTCGGCGCCGGCAATGTCGGCGCCAACGCCCTCGCGCTCGCCCACGCGCTCGGCGCCGAGGTGACCGTCTGCGCGGCGAGCGAGCGCCGGCTCGGTCCGCTGCGCGCGCGCTACCGCGAGCGGGTCGCGTTCTCGAGCGGTGTCGACGGCCTCGCCGCGCGCCTCGCCGAGACCGACCTCGTCATCGGCGGCGTCCTCAGCCCGGGGCAGCTCTCACCCAAGCTGATCACGCGCGCGATGCTCGCCGGCATGCGCCACGGCTCGGCGCTGGTCGACGTCGGCATCGACCAGGGCGGCATCGCCGAGACCTCGCGCGCCACCACGCACAGCGACCCGGTCTACGTCGCCGAAGGCGTGGTCCACTACTGCGTGCCGAACATGCCGTCGGCCTGCGCGCGCACCGCGAGCCTCGCGCTCGAGGCCGCGGCGCTGCCCTACGCCGCGGCGCTTGCCGCGGGAACCCTGCGCGAGGCCGTTTCGCGCCTGCCGGCGCTGGCCACCGGCGTACAGCTGCGCGCCGGTTGCGTCACGCACGCCTATCTCGCCCGCGACACCCAGCGCAGCCTGACGCCGCTCGAGGCCGCGCTTGCATGAAGCGGCCGGCGATCGCGCTGATCGATGAGGCGCGCTGCATCGGCTGCACGCGCTGCATCGACGCCTGTCCGGTCGATGCGATCGTCGGCGCCGATCAGCTGATGCACACGGTGATCGCCGCGTACTGCACGGGCTGCGCGCTGTGCCTGCCGCCCTGTCCGGTCGACTGCATCGCCATGCTGCCGGCGCGCGCCGACCAGCCCTGGCGCGAAGCCGACGCGCGCGCGGCGAAAGCGCGCGGCGCCGTACGCAGGAAGCGTCTCGCCGCCGCAGGCCGCGCCCTCGACGCGGCCGCCGACCCGGCACGCGATCGACGGCGCGTGCTCGATACGGCAATTGCGCGCGCGCGCCGCCGCCGCGCGCAGCGCAAGGGACCGACGCCATGAACCCGGCCAAGCGCGCCGAAATCTTCGCCCGCCTGCGCACGGCGAACCCCAAGCCGCGCTCCGAGCTCGTTTATCGCACGCCCTATCAGCTGCTGGTCGCCGTCGTGCTCTCGGCGCAGGCGACCGACAAATCGGTCAACCTGGCAACCGCGAAGCTCTTCCCGGCCGCCGGTACCCCGGAGAAGATCGTCGCGCTCGGCGTCGCGGGGCTGGAGGAATACATCCGCACGATCGGCCTGTACCGCAACAAGGCGAAAAACGTCGTCGAGCTCTCGAGGCTATTGCTCGAGCGCCACGGCGGCGAGGTGCCCGCCGGGCGCGAGGCGCTCGAGCGCCTGCCGGGCGTCGGCCGCAAGACGGCAAACGTCGTGCTAAACGTCGCCTTCGGCCAGCCGACCATCGCCGTCGACACCCACATCTTCCGGGTGGCCAACCGCACCGGGCTCGCGCCCGGCAAGGATCCGCTGGAAGTCGAGAAGAAGCTCGTCAAATTCACGCCGCCCGAGTTCGTGCACGACGCGCACCACTGGCTGATCCTGCACGGGCGCTACGTCTGTCTTGCGCGCAAGCCCGGCTGTCCGAACTGTGTGATACGGGATCTATGCGAGTTCAGGGAGAAGACAAAGGGCGAGTCGTAGAACGCCGCGTTTCAATAGGAGTCCCACGCGTCGATCAACGGCCCCATGTCTCCCGAGTTTGTTCACTTTGGCGAAAACCGCGACGCGGCGTGAAGTTCGGTGCGCCGCCAAAGTGAACAAACTCGGGAGATATATTGGTCTTGCACGACGCTCGCGACAGACATCGACACGCCGCCTCGCATGACGGCCACGACAATCTTTGAGGCCACTCGGCATGTTTGACCCTTCCAGAGACCAGGTGCGCGCCTTTTTCTTCGAAACCTGGCGCAAGTACCGCGCCGTCGAGCCCTTGGCGGGCCTCGAGGCGGTGGCGCTCGACGTGGTGCTGCTGCATCCGGAGTACCACCGCGTGCTCGACAACCCGGAGCGCTACCTCACGCAGGAATACTTTCCCGAGCAAGGCGAGACGAACCCTTTCCTGCACCTGAGCCTGCACCTCGCGCTCGAGGAGCAGCTGTCGATCGATCAGCCGCCGGGCATCGCGGGGCATTTCGCCGTGCTCGCGGCGCGGCAGGGCGAGCGCCACGGGGCGCTGCACGCGGCGCTCGATTGCCTGGCGGAGACGGTGTGGCGCGCGCAGCGCGATCGCGCACCGCCGGACGCCGCGGCCTACCTGGCGTGCCTTGAGCGCCGCGCGCGCGGCCGGGCAACCCGGAAATGAAAAGGGGCCGCGGCAAGCGCGGCCCTCAGCGTCCTTCGGCTCGCGACGCTCAGCGTATCGTATGCAGGTCCGAGGACTGGCTCGAGAACCAGGCGGCGACGTCTTCGATGTCCTTCTCGGACAAGGTCGAGGCGAAGCCTTTCATGATCGGGTTTGCGCGCTTGCCGCTCTTGTAGTCGGTGAGCGCTTTGATCAAATAGTCGGGATACTGGCCGGCGAGGATCGGCTGGTCCGGCGCCGAGGGCTTGTTGCCCTCCGGACCGTGGCAGGCCGCGCAGACCTGCGCCGCCTTGGCCTTGCCCGCGGCGGCGTCCCCGGCCCAGGCTGCCGGCGCTGCCGCGAGCGCCGCAAGTGTCGCAATCGTCAGCACGCGCCTCATTTCTTGGCTCCGTAGTACGCCGCAAGATCGGCCATGTCCTGCTCGGTCAGGCTCGCCGCGATGCCGAGCATCGACGGATGCGAGCGCTCGCCGGACTTGTAGGCCTTGAGCGCGTTGACGATGTATTGCGGCTGCTGGCCGCCGATCTTCGGCACGTGGTAGACCGTGGGATACGCGGTCCGGTATCCGGGGATGCCGTGGCAGCCGGTGCACATCGAGATCTTGTTTTTTGCCGCCTCGGCGTCGCCAGTGACGTTCTGCGCGCGCGCGACCGGAGCCGCAAACACAGCAGCGACACACGCGGCGAGGAATCCGCTGCGAAAGGAAGTGATCATGCGGAGGGTTCTTATGGTCTCGTGGAGAAAACCGGCGGATTCTAGCCGAAGCCGGCCCGCAGCCTCAACCGCAGTGCGGGCCGCGCTTATAATCCGGGGTTTTCTGGCCCCGAAATCCCCCATGCGCTTCAACGGCTCCGAAGAATACGTCTCCACCGACGACCTGACGCTCGCGGTGAACGCCGCGATCCAGCTCCAGCGCCCGCTGCTCGTCAAGGGCGAGCCCGGCACCGGCAAGACCATGCTCGCGGTTCAGGTTGCCAAGGCGCTCGGCGTGCCGCTGCTCGAGTGGCACATCAAGTCGACCACCAAGGCGCAGCAGGGCCTGTACGAGTACGACGCGGTCTCGCGCCTGCGCGACTCGCAGCTCGGCGATCCGCGGGTGCACGACATCCACAATTACATCGTCAAGGGCATGCTCTGGCAGGCATTTGCCGCCGAGAGCCCGGTGGTGCTGCTGATCGACGAGGTCGACAAGGCCGACATCGAGTTTCCGAACGACCTGCTGCGCGAGCTCGACCGCATGGAGTTCTACGTCTACGAGACGCGCGAGCTGGTGCCGGCCAAGCACCGGCCGATCGTATTCATCACCTCGAACAACGAAAAGGAGCTGCCTGACGCCTTCCTGCGCCGCTGCTTTTTCCACTACATCCGCTTCCCGGACAAGGAGACGATGGAAAAGATCGTCGGCGTGCACTTCCCGGGGCTGAAAAAGTCGCTCCTGCGCGAGGCGATGGACGTGTTCTTCGAGGTACGCGAGGTGCCTGGGCTGAAGAAAAAGCCCTCGACCTCCGAGCTGCTCGACTGGCTCAAGCTCCTGCTCGCCGAGGACATCCCGCCCGATGCGCTGCGCTCGAAGGACCGCAAGACCATCATCCCGCCGCTGCACGGCGCGCTGCTCAAGAACGAGCAGGACGTGCATCTGTTCGAGCGACTGGTGTTCATGACGAGAGCCAAGGGTGGATAGAACAACAAGAAAGGGGTCAGACCCCTGTGGATAACTTAGACAAGTGCGACATTGGGGTCAGACCCCTTTTTGGATGATCGAAGGCCTTTAGCGAGCCAAAAGGGGGTCTGACCCCATCATGCTGATCGACTTCTTCCTCAAGCTCAAAAGCCACAAGCTCCCGGTCTCGATCAAGGAGTACCTGACCCTGCTCGAGGCGCTGGACAAGGGGGTAATCGGGCCGTCGGTCGACGATTTCTATTACCTCTCGCGCACCGCGCTGGTGAAGGACGAGGCGAACTTCGACAAGTTCGACCGCGCTTTCGCCGAGTTTTGGGAGGGTGTCGAGACCATTCCCGGCATCGAAGCGCAGATCCCGCTCGAATGGCTGCTCAAGCAGGTCGAGCTGACTCTCACCGACGAGGAGAAAAAGCAGATCGAGGCGCTCGGCGGCTGGGAAAAGCTGATGGAGACGCTCAAGCAGCGGCTCGAGGAGCAGAAAGGCCGCCACCAGGGCGGCAACAAGTGGATCGGCACCGGCGGCACCTCGCCCTTCGGCGCCTACGGCTACAACCCCGAGGGCATCCGCATCGGCCAGGACAAGAGCCGCAACCGCAGCGCGGTGAAGGTCTGGGACCAGCGCGAGTACCGCAACCTCGACGATTCGGTCGAGCTCGGCACGCGCAACATCAAGGTCGCGCTGCGCCGCCTGCGGCGCTTCGCGCGTGAGGGCGCGCCGGACGAGTTCGACCTCGAGAACACGATCCACTCGACCGCGCGCAAGGCCTACCTCGACATCCACATGCGGCCCGAGCGCCGCAACACCGTCAAGGTGCTGATGCTGATGGACATCGGCGGCACGATGGACGATCACATCAAGCTCGCCGAGGAGCTCTTTTCGGCGGCCAAGACCGAGTTCAAGCACCTCGAGTTCTTCTACTTCCACAACTGCCTGTACGACTTCGTGTGGAAGGACAACCGGCGGCGGCACTCCGAGCGCACGCGCACCTGGGATCTGCTGCACAAGTACGGCCACGACTACAAGGTGATCTTCGTCGGCGACGCGACCATGAGCCCCTACGAGATCCTGCAGCCCGGCGGCTCGATCGAGTACTTCAACGAGGAGCCGGGATCGGTGTGGATCAAGCGCTTTACCGACATCTACTCGAAGTGCATCTGGCTCAACCCCGAGCCGGAGGAGATCTGGGGCTACCGGCAGTCGATCCAGGTCCTCAAGGAGCTGATGAACGGCCGCATGTATCCGACCACGCTCTCCGGTCTCGAGCGCGCGATGAAGGTGCTCGCCAAGTAGCGCGGCAGGCGACGCCTCAGGCCGCCGGCTTCGCGGTCAGCGCGAAGTCATCCAGATCGGGCGTGCGCGTGCGCGCCCAGTAGTCGACCAGCCGGAAGGGCATCGGCGAGCGCACCTTGCCGTGCCGGTTGCGGTAGTAGGTCGTCATCCCAGGGTGCGTCCACACCAGCTGCTCGTGCAGCTTGTCGATCTCGCGCGTGTACGCGGTCCGCCGCTCCTCGCGGCATTCGATTGCGGCCACCTCGCGCTCGGCCATCTGGACCAGGCAGCCGCAGATGTAGCGCGCCTGCGTCTCTGCGAGCCACATCACGCTGCCACCGTGCCCCATGTTCGTGTTCGGCCCGTACATGACGAAGAGGTTCGGAAACCGCGGCACCGTGATGCCGAGGTAGGCACTGGGGTTCTCGTCGCCCCAGTCGTCCGCCAGCCGCATGCCGCCCCGCCCACGGATGTCGACCTGCGCCGCGAGATGGCTGATCCTGAATCCGGTCGCCAGCACCAGAACGTCGAGCGCATGCAGCCGGCCGTCGACCGTACGCACGCCACCGGCTTCGATACGCTCGATCGCATCGACCACCAGTTCCACGTGCGCGCGGCCCAGCGTTTCGAACCAGCCGTTGTCGAGCAGGATGCGCTTGCCGAATGGCGGATAGCCCGGCACGCAGCGCTCGATGAGCTCGGGACGGCTGGCGAGCTGCGCGCGGATGTAGTCGGTCATCTCGCGGCGATGGCGGTCGTTGGTCCGGTTCAGCGAGCGCTGCGGGTCGGTCCAGTCCGGATCCTTGCGCAGCGTGCGCAAAAGGCCGTCGCCGTAGCGCCAGAACTCGGTGAAGCGGTACCAGCGCGCGTAGTACGGCACCGACGCAATCAGCAGCCGCGCCGCCGGGTCGACCGACTGGCGGTACTCGGCCACGGGGCGCGCCCATTGCGCGGTGCGCTGAAAGACCGTCAGCGCCGCCACATCGTCGGCGATCGTAGGCACCAGCTGCATCGCCGAGGCGCCGGTGCCGATGACGCCGACCCGTTTGCCGGCGAGCCGCGCCTGCGCGGGCCAGCGTGCGGTGTGAAACATCTCGCCGGCGAAATGATCCGCGCCCGGAAAGCGCACCTCCAGCGGCTGGCTGAAGTGGCCGGTCGCGCAGACCAGCACCGCGGCGCGCAGCGACTGCGTGCCGCCGTCGCTCGTCTGCACGGTCAGCGCCCAGCGCCGTGCGTCGTCGTCCCAGCGCGCCGCGCTGAGCGTGGTGCCGAAGCGGATCCGCTCGCGCAGGCCGAACGCGCTTGCGCAGCCTTCCAGGTAGGCCTCGATCTCGTCGCGCAGCGAAAAATATCGGCTCCAATCCGGATTCGGCGCGAAGGAATACGAATAGAAATGGTTCGGCGTATCGACCCCGCAGCCGGGATAGCGGTTCTCGAACCAGGTGCCGCCGACCTCGGGGTTCTTCTCCAGCAGCGTGAACGCGATGCCGAGCGCATCGAGCTTGGCGGCGAGGCACAGTCCGGAAACCCCCGCGCCTGCAATGACCACGTCCAGCTCGAGCGTCTCGGGTCGTTCCCGCGTCCAATGCACGTCGCCGTCATCGAAGCCCATGTCCTGGCGCATGAGCGGCACGTATTCGGCGGGCACTTCCTCGCCGAGGCAGATGCTCATCATGCGCTGGAACAGCGCCGGCCCCGGATCGTCGATCACCGGCTGCGGCACGCCGTCGGCGAGCAGCGCTTCCGCAGTCTGGCGGATCTCGCGCTGCACGGCTTCGCTGAAGCCCGCCGCGGGATCGCCGATCAGACGCACGTCGCGCGCCGGCTGGTGCGGCGGCGCGAGCCATTTCTCGTCGCCGCTGAGGTGGAACAGGCACATCACCAGCACCCGCAGGTCGGCCTGCGCGAGCGCCGATCTGAGCGACGCCCGGTCGAGCGTGCTTCGCCGGGCGGCGGTCACTTCACCGTGATCGCGATCTTCCGCGACACGATCGGCGGATCGAAGGGCACGTGGTTTTCGTCGCCCAGCACGAGCTGGAGCGTATGCTTGCCGGGCGCGAGTTTGAGCATCGTCTCGGTCTGACCGCCGCCGAAATGCACGATCTTTTCCGTCACCGGCAGCGGCTTGGTCAGGTCGACCCGCGCGAGGTCGGTGTCGATCAGGACATGGTGGTGTCCGGTCTTGTCCTTGGCGACGCCGGCGGGCGCGACGCCCATGCCGGAGAGGCCGAAGCGCACCCGCACCGGAGACTTCACGGTCGCGCCGTTCTGCGGCGAAATGATGTACACCTTCGCGCCCTGCGGCGCCTGCTTGCGGTATTCCGCCGCCGCTGCCGCGGCGCCGAACATCAGCGTCGGCAGCAGCAGCCAGGCCGCACTACGACAGACAGCATTCATGCTCGCCTTCTCCGCTGCCCCGGGGTGAACCGTCCGAGTCGGACGACGGGGACCGCCGCAATCTACCCCACGTCCGGCCATCGCGGAAGCCGTGGATGAATCGCTGTGTCGTTGCCGCCTATGGTGCTGCGTGCTAACTTGCGCCGGGTTTCGCGCACGGCGGCGGCATGTCCCTTTATCTCCGGCCTACACGCACCGAAGAAGCGCTCGAGCGGCTCGCCGCGGCGCCACTGACGGTGCTCGCCGGCGGCACCGACCACTACCCGGCGCGCGTCGCCAGGCCGCTCGCCGAGGACATCCTCGACATCACCGCGCTCGACGCGCTGCGCGGCATCCGGTCGACGAATGAAGGCTGGCGCATCGGCGCGACCACGACCTGGACGCAGCTGATCGAGGCCACGCTGCCGCCGCTGTTCGACGCGCTCAAGCAGGCGGCGCGCGAAGTCGGCGGCGTGCAGATCCAGAATGCGGGCACCGTCGCCGGCAACCTGTGCAACGCCTCGCCCGCAGCGGATGGCGTGCCAGCGCTGCTCGCGCTTGATGCGCAGGTCGAGCTGGCGAGCGTCAGCGGCACGCGCACATTGCGACTCGACGAATTCATCCTCGGCCCGCGGCGCACCGCGCGCCGCGCAGACGAGCTGCTCACTGCGATCCTGATTCCGAAGGTGCGTGCCAGCGCACGCAGCCGCTTCCTCAAGCTCGGCGCCCGACGCTACCTGGTGATCTCGATCGCGATGGTGGCCGCGGTCATCGAGGTCGAGCGCGGCCGCGTCGCCGCGGCGCGCGTCGCGGTCGGCGCCTGCTCGCCGGTCGCGCAGCGCCTGCCGGCGCTCGAAGCGGCGCTCGTCGGCGCGCCGCTCGACGCAACGCTCGGATCGCGCGCGCGTGCCGAGCACTTTGCCCCGCTCGCGCCGATCGACGATCCCCGCGCGAGCGCGGACTACCGCAATGAGGCAGCGCGGACGCTGGTGGCGCGCTGCCTGCACCTGCTGGGCGCCGCGAGATGAATCGCCCGCGCGCCGAGTTCGCGACGCGAGTCACCAGCTTCAAGCTGAACGGGCGCACGGTGCGCGCGACCTCGGCGCCGATCACGCGGCTCGCCGACGTACTGCGGGACGAGCTCGGCCTGACCGGCACCAAGATCGGCTGCAATGCGGGCGACTGCGGCGCCTGCACGGTGCTCATCGACGGCCGCCAGGTCTGCGCCTGCCTCACGCCGCTCGCCCAGGTCGAAGGTCGCAGCGTGACGACGGTCGAGGGCCTCGCGCGCGGCAAGAGCCTGTCGAAGCTGCAGCGCGCCTTCCACCGTCACGGCGCGGCGCAATGCGGCATCTGCACACCCGGCATGCTGATGGCGGCGAGCGATCTGCTGGCGCGCAAGAAAAAGCCGCGCGAGCCCGAGGTGCGCGACGCGCTCGGCGGCGTGCTGTGCCGCTGCACCGGCTACCAGAAGATCATCGAGGCGGTGCTGGACGCGGCAACCGCAGGACGCGAGCCTCCGGCGCCGCGTGCCGAGGAAGCCGTCGGCGCGCGCCTGCCGAAGATCGACGGCATCCCCAAGCTGACCGGCACCGAGCGCTTCGGCGCCGATGCGATTCCGCGCGATGCGCTCTGGCTGCGCGCGCTGCGCTCGCCGCATCACCGCGCGCGCTTTCGCTTCGGCGACCTCGATGCTTTCCTGCGCGACACGCCCGGCGTCGTGCGCGTGCTCACCGCGGCCGACGTGCCATCGAACGGCTTCGGCATCTACCCGCACATCAAGGACCAGCCGGTGCTCGCCGCAGGCGAAGCGCGCTTTCGCGGCGAGGCAGTCGCGGCGCTCGTCGGAACGCGCGAAGCGCTCGAAGCGCTGGAGGAGAGCCGCTTCCCCGTCGAATGGCAGCCGCTGCCCGCAGTGCTCGGGCTAGACGCGGCGATGGCGCAGGACGCGCCCGAGGTGCAGGCCGGAAAGCGCGGCAACCTGCTGCTCGACGGCACGGTGAAGAAAGGCGACGCCGAAGCTGCGTTCGCGCAGTGCGCGGCGGTCGCGGAGGGCCTGTTCGAGACCGCTTTCGTCGAGCATGCCTACATCGAGCCCGAAGCGGGCTGGGCGCGGCGCGTCGGCGACCGGATCGAGGTCCACGTCACGACGCAGACCCCCTACATGGACCGCGACGAGGTGGCGATCGTGCTCGGCCTTGCGCCCGAGCAGGTACGCATCGTGCCGAGCGCCTGCGGCGGCGGCTTCGGCGGCAAGCTCGACATCTCGGTGCAGCCGCTCATCGCGCTCGCTGCGTGGCTCATGGACCGGCCGGTCGCCTGCATCTACCACCGCCCGGAAAGCATGGCCTCGAGCACCAAGCGCCACCCGGCGCGCGTGCAGGTGAAATTCGGCTGCGATGCCGACGGCAGGCTGCGCGCCGCGGCCTGCGACGCGAAATTCGACACCGGCGCTTACGCGAGCTGGGGACCGACGGTGGCGACGCGCGTGCCGATCCACGCCAGCGGCCCCTACGCGGTGCCGAACGTGTACGCGCGCGGGCGCGCCTGGTTCACGCACTGCCATCCCTCGGGCGCGTTCCGCGGCTTCGGCGTGCCGCAGGGCGCGATCGCGCACGAAGCGATGATGGACGCGCTCGCCGATCGGGTGAACATCGACCGGCTCGAATTCCGCCGGCGCAACGCGCTCAGGGCGGGCGATGCGACCGCGACCGGGCAGCGGCTGGCGCACTCGGCTGGGCTGGTCGCCTGCCTCGATGCCCTCGAGCCGCACTGGATCACGGCGCGCCGTGCCTGCGAGCGATTCAACGCGAACGCCAAGCGCGACAGGTCGCCGCTGCGCCACGGCGCCGGCATCGGCTGCATGTGGTACGGCATCGGCAACACCGCGCTCTCCAATCCGTCGACGCTGCGCGTCGCGCTGTCGCCGAATGGCACACTCACCTTCTACAACGGCGCGGTCGACATCGGCCAGGGCTCGAATACCACGCTGACCCAGGTCTGCGCCGACGCGCTCGGCCTGCCGATGCGCGATTTCGAGCTGGTCATGGGCGACACCGACCGTACCGCGGATGCGGGCAAGTCCTCGGCCTCGCGCCAGGCCTTCGTCTCTGGGAAAGCGGCCGAGCTCGCCGGGCTGGATCTACGCCGCCGGATCTTCGCCGCGGCGGGCGCGCCCGAAGGCGAATGGCAGGACCGGCGCTACCGCTTGGCGCTGGAAAAAGGCCATGTGCTGTTCCGCAAGGACGGCATCGCCCACCGCTTCAAGCCGAAGAATGAGATCGTCGGTGAAGGCACGTTCGATCCGCCGACCACGCCCGCTGACGAAAACGGCCAGGGCGTGCCCTACGCGACCTACGCCTTCGCCGCGCAGGTCGCCCGCGTCGAGGTCGACCTCGCGCTCGGCACGACGCGCGTGCTGGAGCTATGGGCGGCGCACGACGTCGGCCGCGCGCTCAACCCGATCCAGGTCGAAGGCCAGATCCAGGGCGGCGCGCTGCAGGGCCTCGGCCTCGCGCTCATGGAGGAATACCTGCCCGGAACGAGCGAGAACCTGCACGACTACCTCATCCCGACCATCGGCGATGCGCCGCGCATGCACTGCCTGCTGATCGAGGATCCCGAGCCGCTCGGCCCCTACGGCGCGAAAGGCGTCGGCGAGCCCGGCCTGATCCCGACGGCGCCCGCGATCCTCGGCGCGATCGAGCATGCGAGCGGCGTTCGCATGACGCGGGTGCCGGTACTGCCCCATCGGCTGCGTGCCGCCCTGAGTAGGAAAGGCGATTGAACCGTCTGGCGACCGATCGGCTTCCGCGCGCCTGGAGTAGGCATGCCTGAAGCCCTGCGTATCCTGGTGACCGGCGGTGCGGGCTATATCGGCTCGCACATGGCCGTCGAGCTACTGTCGGCCGGGCACGAAGCGATCATCGTCGACAACCTGTCCAACAGCAAGGCGTCGGTGCTCGATCGCATTGCGCGCATCGCGGGGCGGGCGCCGCAGTTCGAACAGCTCGACATCCGCGATCGTAGCGGGTTGCGCCGATTGCTCTCTCGGCAGCGAATCGACGCGGTGATCCATTTTGCAGGCCTCAAGGCGGTCGGGGAATCGGTGCAGCGGCCGCTCGCCTACTACGACTGCAACGTGTCCGGCAGCGTCGCGCTGTTCGACTGCCTCGCCGAGGCGGGTGTGCGCACGCTGGTATTCTCCTCGTCGGCGACGGTTTACGGTGAGCCCGCCTCGGTGCCCATCCAGGAGGACTTTCCGCTTTCGGCCACCAATCCATACGGGCACAGCAAGCTGATCATCGAGCAGATTCTGCGCGACCTGGCGCAGAGCGGCTCGAGCTGGCGGATCGCGCTGCTGCGCTACTTCAATCCCGTCGGTGCGCATCCGACAGGGTGGATCGGAGAGGATCCGAACGGGGTGCCCAACAACCTCATGCCGTACATCGCGCGGGTCGCGGCCGGAACGCTCCCGGAGCTTCCCGTGTTCGGCGACGACTACGCGACGCCGGATGGCACCGGGGTGCGGGACTACATTCATGTCATCGACCTCGTGCGAGGCCATCTCGCCGCGATCGACCGGCTGCGCGGCAGCGGCGGCGTGCTCACGCTCAACCTGGGGACCGGACGCGGCTACAGCGTGCTCGAAATGATCAGAGCGTTTGAAACGGCAAGCGGCGTGAAGGTGCCGTACCGGGTGGTCGCGCGACGGCCCGGAGACGTGGCGCAGTGCTACGCCGACCCCTCCGCCGCGCGCGAGGTGCTCGACTGGCGCGCGTCCCTGGATCTCGCCGCGATGTGCGCCGATACCTGGCGCTGGCAGCGCTGGGCGGCGCAAAACGTGACCTGACGCAGGGCGTTTTCAGCGTACTGCAAGAATGTTGCAGCCGTTCGATGTCTGCCGCTCGGGCTGCACCGCTTCCAACGAAAGGCACCTGCGCATCGCCTGAAGTAGTAGGAATCTGCCAGTTCACAGATAACGATTCCCTTTCCCGCGAACGATTCCTTACCTGGATCGGGTCGATTAGTCCGATGTAGCCATTGACCGCCCCCAGGGGCAAACCTAGCCTCCTTCCTTGAGGAGGCGGGTAACCGCCTGGTCGCTTTCTGCAGGAACTATGGCAATGCGGGCGGTACTGTTTGGTGGATTCTTGATGGCGAGCTTGGTCGCTGCCGCCCCGTCGTTCGGCCACGGCGATGCGGATCAGCACCCCCAGGGCGTCAGGTTCGAATTGAAGCGGGTCGACGTGCGAAACGTCGATGCCCGAAATGCCGCGTGGGTGTCCGCGGACGCGAAGACGATCCAGGACGCCTCTGTGCCCCGCCTGCATCAACGTGCAGCGCCGCACGTCCGCGCAACGCCTGTAGGCGCGGTGAATTCCCCGATGACGGTCGCGGTTGCGCACCGGACGATCGCAATCACGCCGCGGCCAGAGGCGCTCATGGTGGCGCCGCAGAGCGCGAAGTCGGAAAACCTGGTGATGCTGCTCGCAGGCATCGGACTGATTGGATTTTTGGCTCGCCGTCGCCACGTCGGCGGGCGCATGTATTGATCTAGGTCGGCGGCGTTCCGCAACACGGCCGTTGACCCCGGCGACGGCCCGCTCGGGGCATAGCTCGCCATCTGGAACGGACGCGCGCGTCGCTTGACCGACAACACCGCGGTCCGGCAGCATCCGGCGGCATGCGTAACTTTTCCAGGAACGCCCCTCGTAGACAGCCCGCGCAAGGCCTGACCGGTCGGTCCGCGTGAGCCACCCGCTGCAGCGCGACCCCGAGGACGCGCTCAATCCCGACACGAGCAGCTCCGGCGGCGACGTCGTGCGCTGCGACGCCTGCCCGGTGCTGTGCCGCATCCGGAAAGGCCAGGCCGGCGCCTGCGACCGCTACGCCAACGAAGACGGCAAGCTGGTGCGGCTCGATCCGCTGCTGCTGCTGCAGCGCCGGGTCGAAGGCGGCGGGGCGGTGGTTCCGTTTCTCGCGGCGGGGAAACCATGGGACGGCGCGCTGATCTCGGCCTCGAACACCTTCGTCACCGGCCTGGGCGCGACCACGACCTATCCCGACTACAAGCCGGCGCCGTTCATCGTTTCATCGAAGGCTGACGGCGTCGACGTGGTGACGGTGGTGACCGAGGGCATCTTCAGCTACTGCGGGCTCAAGCTGAAGATCGATACCGACCGCTTCCTCGGCCCCGAGCAGGCCGCGGTGCGCGTCGCCGGCGAGCAGGTCGGCCATGTGACCACTGCCGAGTACGGCTCGCAGATGCTCGCGCTCGGCGGGGTGCGACATCTCACCGGCGGCAGCAAGAAGGAAGGCAACATCACCTGCGACGCGATGCTCAGGCTCGCCAACCGCGAAGCGGTCGAGATCGCGATCGACGGCGGCGCGACGGTTCGCGTGCAGGCCGGCGCCGCGCCGATCGTCAATGGCGAGCAGGAGGTTCGCATGCGCGTTGGCTGCGGCTCGGCGACGATCGGCATCTTCGCCAGGCAGTGGCTCGGCCACGCCGACGAGGTGATCGTGGTCGACGATCACATCACCGGCGTGCTCACCGAGCACCAGGCCGGCCGCTTTCTCGACATGCGCGCCGCCGGCATCCGGGTGCGCGGCCGAAGATCCACCCCCGGGCGCTATTTCAAGGTCGCCGACCCGGGCCAGGGCTGGGGCGGTACCGACATCACCGATCCCCTGTCGATCTTCTCGATGATCGACAGGGGATCGGTGATGTCGGTACCGCCCC